>CDTY01023691.1_pt1 | contig 12934 bp, 14 predicted proteins | sample 557731 | NCBI WGS metagenome assembly CDTY01 (sample SAMEA3182101, study PRJEB8094) | gut metagenome | biome: human; feature: gut; material: Stool; isolation source: human stool | place: Canada | collected 2013-02-12
TCTTACCATCGCAGAACTCTATAGAGAGCGATGGAACGTGGAACTTTTCTTCAAATGGATAAAGCAACATCTGCATATCAAGTCGTTTTACGGAACCTCAGAGAATGCTGTCTATACACAAATCTGGATAGCAGTCTGTGCATTTCTGCTACTGGCTATAGCCAAGAAGCACATGCATATCGAGGAACCATCTCTGTATATGATTTCCCAGACCATAGGTACTATGTTGTTTGAGAGGATACCCATACCTGAATTGTTTAACAAACCTATTATTAACGTCCCAAAGGATGATGGTCAACTCGATTTATTTCGAGATCTAAAATCTTAACGGGACAGTAGTGATTGTATATATAAAAAAATAAAATATCGGTAACTACGAAAGATAACATCTGGTAATACTCCTTTCTAACCATTATAAACAATATGCATCGGAATATAACGAAATCTAAGTTCTTTTATACCATTCTTGGTATTCATGCTTTATGTGGAATACTGGGGCTGACAATCCTATGCTCTGTTCCGGAAATGGATCAAATACGATGGAATATCGGATATATTATCGGGTATCTGTTCGTCTTGTCCTTGATATTCTCATTTTTTATACGCATACCTGATAAAGTACCTAAAGGAGTCAAATACGGCATACGGATATATAGAAATATCTATTTGCTCAGTATAATTATGAGTCTGTTAATTCCTAAAGGGTTGTTCATGTTGTTGGTAATATTCATTGACTGTTCAAGCAATTCCGAAAAGATAGCTGAAGATAAGCAGTATATAATCCGTCATTATGTAACGGCATCACTATTTGATGACTATAATGAAAAGAGAGTATATAAGAAACAAGGAATAATAGAGAAATATATTGGTAGTTTTGATGGTAGTGATGTTACTCCACACAAGAGATATGAGATATATTCTTTTCAGGTAGATGAAAGTAAAAATGTTTTTATTGGACACTGTCATTCATTACTTAATGCAAAAGACAGTATCATGTCTTTTCCGATTGTAAAGTCTAATAATTGATTCTGTTTAACTGTCTTTGGACGGTAAATACAATAAAATCAGTAAATAGGAAAGATTTGAAATTTTATATAGGCTATGTTTTTATCTTTAAGATAAAAAAGTGCTGTTTTTGAGTTGAAAGTGATAGATATATGAAACAGATAATATACCATATTAATATTTTTTTCCTCTTTTGGATTTGTGGAGTAGCCTATTCACAAAATCCCAAAGCGGATATTTTGCGGCAAGATCTTTCAGGCTTATTTGACAATTTAAGCATGATTGGCATATTAGGAGAAGACTGTAGCCGAATTGACATTCATTTTACCGAAGTTCGGAAAATGGATAATAAAGAATATGAGATAAAAGGTGCCAGTCGTACCCGATTGACTTTAATCTGTCTGTTTAAAGGAAATATTTATATAGATAGCATTTCTTCTTGTTCTCAAATGATGAAAAGTGAATGTATGGAAGTGGACGGTTTCATATACGGGCATTATTCGTTTGCAGAATACGGAGATAAACGATATAGCGGTGTATTTTCCGGTTTTTTCAAGCAAGGGTATCGGGTTAACGGACAGCAAATAGAGAAAGGACGGAATGAAATGGCAGAACTGAGATTGAACTTGGCTGAATATAGGGGCAACTGGAGATCTGCAAATGGGCTGATAAAGATCTGCTCTTGGGCAGATGAAGTCATACCCGATACTCCTGTAAACTTCTGCCTGTTTAATGATGCTGGCGAATGGATTGTGCTACCAAAATATCGTAAGAATGGCTGGGAGAATCTATATAATGCCTACCACAATGAAAATCTGACAACGGATGAGATACAAAAGGCCCGTGAAGTGGAAGAACAAGAATGGTGGGCAAATGAAAGCCAATCATGCAAAACACATTGAGTTTATAACGAAGCGTGATTACGCTTGACAGCGTTCCTCGCTTAATCATTGACAACATAATAAATCATAAATACAATGGTAATAAAATTACTTCATACAGTTTTACTCTTCTTGTTTCCATCTATGACAGTTATAGGCCAAGTATTGGATACAGATACCTTGTGCTATAAGAATAACACGGTATATCAAGAGTTAATAATCAAAAGAATCAATAAAAAAAGAATTTATTTCGCTCTATCTTCTATCAAAAAGGGGGAGCAGGTAGATGTGTATAAAGGTTATGCTTCCATATCCGATTATGCTTACATCTCTTCAGAAACTGATTTTACAGAGGATGGTTCATTGTATCCAGTCATTGAATATTGGTATGAAGACCCGGATATTCCTTTGTCGATAAGAGTCAACTATGATATGGGCGTAGCAAGAATTTCATTTGCAGAAAACCTTTCATTACCTTATATTTATAAACTAAAAAAGAAATAAATTCGTTGACTATCGCTTTCAATCCTTCCGACTTCCGTTGGAAAATACAAGGAAATGGAAAACGTTTATCACAATAGTCAAAGTGTCCCTTACCAAAACATTAAATGCAATGAATAAAGAATTAAAAAAATATGTAACAGATGAGTTATTGCTGATTGCCAATAACGTGACAGGCGAATATACCGACAAGCAGGTGCAGCAGGCGAAGTTGGAACTATATAACCGAGGCGTGGACGACAAGATAATAGCCGACATCATGGAGGAGAAAGAGGAAGCCTTCATGCGAAGACTGGATGCCGCCGCACGTGCAGAACAGGCACGCATGGACAAGCGTAACGAAAGGAACAGGAATATCAGCTATAAATGGTGGGAAATGCTCTTCATGTTTATGTTCGCCCCGTTTTACTTGTTTAAAAGGCATTACCTGCCAAGCGACTTCTTTCCCAAACTGAAACAGTTGAAAGCGGAAAAGTATGATTTAAAATTCAGGCAACGAATTATCAGTCTGCTTGCCGGAGATATGGCTTGGATTTTTATCTATTGGGTATATTATTCCTTTATAAAGAATTAAAGGATTGGATATGATCCTTAATTCTATTAAAATCGTTATGTTTTCTATGCTTTGATATGCTTATTTTTGCTATGCACCAAAAATAAAATCCCCGTAAAATATTAATTTACAGGGATTTTCTTCGTTTTGCAATTCTTTCCAGCGGAGAGACGGGGATTCGAACCCCGGATACCCTTTTGGGGTATACACGCTTTCCAGGCGTGCCTCTTAAACCACTCGAGCACCTCTCCTTTTCGGGTCGCAAAAGTAAAGGAAGTTTTCGAAACCACCAAATATTTGGTATAAATAATCTATCGAATACATATTAAATTAAGCCAAATCCACGTAGTTTTCCTAAAAAACTTCAATAACCAAACTCAATTATCACCTTTACAGTATCACTTTTGTACAATAGACGCGATAGGTGCAACAATCTTTTTCAAGCATTTTGTCTTCTTGCTGATTTATTTTTATATGCTTGAATTCTCCCCTTTTAAAAGACTATCTATGAATTCTATCACTTCCATATTGCTTACAAAAATGAGACGTTTTTTATATCTCCTTGAACAAAACAAAACGACAATCCGTTTATATAACAGTAAAACGACAAATCCCTCATTTTAATTCCATATTTACTCGTCCCGTCCCGAAACAATCCGAGTTAAATAAACCCGTCCGGTGTGAAAATAAAATGTGAACCAGAAACTATATTAAAATAAAACAATATTATTATGAGTAAAATCGAAATTAGAAACCTATATCTAATCTTTGGAAAAGAAAAGCATAAAGCAGAGAAAATGCTGAAAGAAGGTAAAACTAAAGAGGAAATATTAAAGGCAACCGGGTGTACCGTTGCCGTAAAAGATGCCAATCTATCCATCAACGAAGGCGAAATATTCGTAATAATGGGACTCTCCGGCAGTGGAAAGTCGACCTTGCTGCGCTGCATCAACCGACTGATACGTCCCACTTCAGGAGAAATAATAATCAACGATACTGATATTTCGAAGGCTTCAAAGCAACAACTGCTGCAAATACGCAGAAAGGAACTTGCCATGGTATTTCAACACTTCGGCTTACTACCCCACCGCTCCGTTTTGCACAACATTGCTTTCGGATTGGAACTGCAAGGAGTAGAAAAAGAAGAACGTGAAAAGAAAGCTATGGAGTGCATGCAGCAAGTTGGACTGAAAGGATATGAAAACCAAATGGTAGGGCAGCTCTCCGGTGGCATGCAGCAACGTGTCGGCTTGGCCCGCGCCCTTGCCAACAACCCGGAAGTGTTGCTTATGGACGAAGCTTTCTCCGCCCTTGATCCACTGATACGTGTACAGATGCAAGATGAATTACTGACCTTACAGTCGAAAATGAAAAAGACAATTGTTTTTATTACTCACGACCTGAACGAAGCCATCAAGCTGGGCGACCGCATCGCCATCATGAAAGACGGTGAAATTGTACAGACAGGTACTTCCGAAGAAATATTGACCGAACCTGCCAATGCCTACGTAGAACGTTTCGTAGAAAATGTAGACCGCTCCAAAATAATCACCGCCAGTTCCATTATGGCAGACAAGCCGCTTGTGGCGAGACTAAAGAAAGAAGGTCCCGAAGTATTGATCCGCAAAATGCGAGAACGTAACCTCACTGTCCTGCCGGTGGTAGATGCCGGCAATATACTGGTTGGAGAGGTCAGACTAAATGACTTGCTAAAGCTGCGAAAAGAGCAAATCCGTTCGATAGACACCGTTGTACATCACGAAGTACACTCTGTACTGAGCGATACCATACTCGAGGACATCCTGCCGCTTATGACCCGCACTAATTCTCCTATCTGGGTAGTAAACGAGAACCGGGAATTTCAGGGAGTAGTTCCATTGTCGTCACTCATCATCGAAGTGACCGGAAAAAACAAGGAAGAAATTAATGAAATCATTCAAAACGCAATAGAATTATGATAAATATAGGACAATATATAGAAACAGCCATCAACTGGCTCACCAACCATTTCGCTACATTCTTCGACACTCTGAGCATAGGTATCGGCGGTTTTATAGACAGTTTCCAACACGTACTGTACGGCATCCCCTTTTACATTACCATCATCGCTTTGACAGTTCTTGCCTGGATAAAGTCGGGCAAAGGAACAGCCGTATTTACCATTTTGGGACTATTGCTTATTTACGGAATGGGCTTTTGGGAAGAAACCATGCAGACATTAGCCCTCGTATTGTCATCCACTTGTCTTGCACTGCTGCTGGGCGTGCCATTAGGCATCTGGACTGCCAACAGCAATCGGTGTAATAAAATCATGCGTCCCATACTGGACTTCATGCAAACCATGCCCGCTTTTGTATACCTGATTCCGGCAGTACTATTCTTTGGTTTGGGTACCGTACCGGGCGCATTTGCAACCGTTATCTTCGCCATGCCGCCTGTAGTGCGGCTAACCGGGCTCGGCATCCGCCAAGTTCCGAAAAACGTGGTAGAAGCTTCCCGCTCTTTCGGTGCCACTCCCTGGCAGTTACTCTACAAGGTACAACTACCCCTGGCGCTGCCCACTATAATGACAGGAATAAACCAGACTATCATGATGTCTCTGTCCATGGTGGTGATTGCCGCTATGATTTCCGCCGGCGGCTTGGGAGAAATTGTATTGAAAGGAATTACCCAAATGAAAATAGGACTTGGATTTGAAGGCGGGATAGCCGTCGTTATATTAGCTATTGTGTTGGACCGTATCACCCAAGGTATGGCACAAGGCAAAAAGAAAAAATTATAGAACTGAAAAGAAATAAACGATATGAACAGACTGAAAATAATAGCCGTACTGTTGTTGGCAGCCTTGCTGCCGACAGCTTGCGGTAACCTCAATGACAATAAGAAAATCAGCATAGCCTATGCCAACTGGTCAGAAGGCATCGCAATGTCTTATCTGATAAAAGTGATATTGGAAGAACATGGCTACGATGTACGGATGCTGAATGCTGATTTAGCTCCTATCTTCGCATCTTTATCGCGCAAAAAAGCGGATGTATTCATGGATGTATGGCTACCGGTAACCATGCATGATTATATGGAGCAATACGGAGACAAATTGGAAGTCATCGGCAATGTATACGACAATGCACGCATCGGTCTGGTAGTACCAGAATATGTCACCATTCAATCCATTGAAGAATTAAACGGACATAAAGATAAGTTCTCCAGTCAAATCATCGGTATTGATGCAGGAGCCGGAATCATGAAAACAACCGAAAAAGCATTAAACGAATATGGTTTGGACTATAAACTGATGACCGCAAGCGCCCCTGCCATGACCACATCATTAGATAAAGCAATCCGAAAAAAAGAATGGATAGTAGTGACCGGCTGGACTCCACACTGGATGTTCGGACGCTATAAGCTGAAAATACTCGATGACCCCAAACAGATATATGGAAAAGCTGAATCCATCCATACTGTAGTCTGGAAAGATTTTAGTGAAAAATATCCGTTTGTTGCCGAACTTTTACGAAATATCCGACTGGATGACCAGCAAATCAGCTCGCTGATGGCCACTATAGAAAAAACACAAAAAACGGAAACCTATGCCGTCCGCCAATGGATGAAAGAACATCAGGCCTTAGTAGACAGCTGGATACCTATAAAAACAGACTTTTCCACAAACTCTTATATCAACAGATAACGGCCAATAATGAAAATAAAAAGCGTATTTCTTTGATGTCACCACATGGTTACTTATATTTGTCACCAAATAGTGACAAATATAAATTATGGAATTAAAAGAAACGGAAAAACGATTGCTTGAAGCAGTCAGCAAAATAATTGAAGAAGAAGGTTTTACCCAAATAGGTATTAACCGTATTGCAAAGAAAGCACAATGTGATAAAGTTTTGATATACCGTTATTTTGGTGGTTTAGACGGGCTATTGGCAGCCTGGGCGAAGCAATATGATTTTTATTCATTTGCCTATTCCGAGTTTGCCGGTCAGATAGCACAGATTACAAACGCTAATCTTAAGGATATAATAAAAACAATACTATTAAAGCAATTGGAATATCTGAAAGATAGTCATCTTATGCAAGAATTGTATGTATGGGAATTATCAGGAAAATCATCATTTCGGACAATACAGGCAGAGCGGGAGAAGAACGGTCATAAGTTACAGTTGGAGTTAGAAAAGAGATTAGGAAAGACTTGCCATAATTGCAATTTTTATATTACTGTTATCATAGCCGCGATTAACTATATCATATTATTTACCCGGCAATATAATATGTTCAATGGAATAGATTTTAGCCAGCCGGAAGCATGGGAGGAACTGAAAAATATTATCTCTGATTACATTGATACATTCTTAATATCAAAAATCAAATGAAAACAGTCATATTCTATTCATCCACCTATAACGGGAATACATTAAAAATTGCCGAAAGCATAGCAGCAACTCTTTCTGCCGACTTGATAGCAATAGAAACTAAAATATCCGATTTTGATTTATCACAGTACGATTTAATAGGAATCGGTTCAGCAATACATTTTGGTCAACATGCCATCCGATTGCAACGGTTCGTTTCAGCATTGCCTTTACAAGGAAAAAACATATTCATATTTTCCACCCGCTGTCGTCCGTTTTTAGGCAATTACCACAGAACACTGAAAAATATCATAAAACAGAAGAAATCCAATCTTGTTGATGAGTTCTCCTGTGTGGGCTTTGACCGAACAGGTCCTTGGGTCTTGATAAACGGCTATAATAAAAACAGACCTAACACGAATGATTTATTCAAAGCCCGGCTGTTTGCTGAAAAACTGCAATGCAAACTGCACCCTCTTTCGTCCGTCATCACCTCCTCAACTGCAACAGAAAGCAAACAAGGCATTGTCTTATTTCAAAAAGAACAAAACAAGATAGCAAACAACAAAGTAGTATTTCTTAATATCAGCTCCTGCATACAATGCAGCAAATGCATCAATATCTGCCCCATGAATGTTTTTCAAAAGAAAGATGCCATACTGCCCATATATGGAGAAAACTGCATTCAATGCCAATTATGTGCCAAAAACTGCCCCACAAATTCTTTATATATCAAAGAATCATTTACAAACGGATTACGTATCGCCTTACGAGAAATATTCAGTACTGGATTACAGGATAGCTATAAATCTGAAAAATAAAAGAATTGATACATTAATTTCAATATTAAAAACCCGCCATCGACTTTCTATCAAGCAGATGGCGGGAAGCTATTTGCCGGCACTCCCGCCGGCTACTTTAAGAGAGAATTAATGTATTTACTTCTTAAGAACTGATACTGATTTGAATCAATATTTAATTTTTCGGCTATAAGTACCGTCCAAACCGCATATTGCAATCTCATGCGGCAAATCTATAAGACCTTTTACCGAACGGCTCAAGCAGCTGCGTGTCTGTTTTGGACCTGGGATCAAAGGACTGTAATCCAGCACATGACGCATACGCTTTCGCTGGTCGGCAGTAAATTCATCCATAAATCCATATGAATAGTCCATCAGGTTATGCGACTCAAACTGTTCACCACCGGCACAAGGTGTACGCATAAATACATCCTTCCAATTAAATTCATTCGGGAAGTTCGGATTAAACTGTTCCTCCTGCCAGATGTATTGTACATAAAGGTCATAATCATTAGATTTGTCATATGAAGGAGTATCTTCACAATAGTCGGTATCTATACAAGCACCATTGGGTGACTCGGCAAATACATGACGCAAGCCGAAATAATGTCCCAATTCGTGAGCAAGCGTCACACCCGAATAAGTTTGACGTGCCAACAATTGCGGATCGATGTATCCAGCCAGCGGATCGCGTGCCGAACCCAGAATCCACGAACTGTTCAATGACACACAACGCATATGGTTCAGATTTTCCAATGTAATGTTCATATCCTCTACTGTTTCCATTCCCGGTAGCGGATGTGATTTAGGAACAAGCGGGAAAGTGGAAATACCCAGAATATTCTGGTAAGTAAAGTTATAGAGCAAAATATTGACATATTGGTTGGGATCCCACAATAAGTGTATATACTCCCTTCCGCTGGTTTCCATTACAAGAGTCGGGTCAATAGTAGGTGACACCCAGTTCACACGGTCAACCCCCGCTTCTTTCAATACATTGCCAGAGGGATCGGTAATGGCAGGTACAAATTCCAATTTAATGCCATTTTGAGCATAAGCCTGATTCGCAAAATTAAGAATTTCATAAATATTCTCAGCTGGAATATTTTGCGTATCATCCGAAGGATCATTGTAAAGCACATGGAAAACAATAGGAATACGATAAGTCAGCTCCTCACCGGCAGGCTTACCGTTTTGGGTGAACGTCAACATCTGTACCTCCCCGCCTGCTGTTAACTTCACTTGTCCGGTACGGCTTTCCTCTGCCAAGTTTCCTTCAATCATTATGTCTAAGGTTGTCTCTCCTACCTTACCGGCATCAGGAATCGTAATCCAAGGGGCATCTATACTCTCGGCATACCACTTGGAAGCAGAATTCACATCCACTTGTATGGTAGCGCCATCATACGGAATATCCGTAAAGTCCTGTTGGGAAAGATTTATCACAGGCTCATCATCATCGTTACAGCTTGCCAGTACAAAACATAGTATGGGAAGCAAGTATAATAATTTTGTTTTCATTTTGGTACGTTTAATCAGTTACAAACATGTTCTTTTTTCTGTCCTACGAGTTGTTTTCAGATGGGATTTGCCACCGGAAGGTAGAATTTCTTACCCCATACTTGCTTCATGGACATTTTTTTCGGTTCTTCAGGACGTAAAGGAACTTTCACTTCCTGTCCGTCGTTGTCCAAACGTGTACCCATGCATTTTCTGATGTCTATTTCTTTCTTGGATTTTTCCCAAGCCGGCATTTCCGGCTTCATGAAAGCAGAAGCTGATTTGCCATTCAGCTCATCTACCAAATCTTTTAAATCCTGAATATTACCAATAATCATAAAGACATATATAAAATGAAAACAAGTTCCAAATAAATATAGATAAATCATCTATATATCAATAATTTATATACGAGTTTTTATTTTCAGTTGTTTTCTACGTTTTCAGTTGCTTTGCTCTTTTTAGGTACATTTTTGTTTCTTATTTGTTTCTTGATTTCGTTTTTTGTTTGTACCTTTGTGATAGGAAATAACGAATAAAAGGACACAAATATGCCAAGGACCAGAAAGCCAATAAAAGTAAAGGAGCCGATTCGTCTTCGGACGAAGGAGTTGGCCAATGGCAGCAAGAGTTTGTATCTGGATATATACCGAAATGGTAAGCGGACATACGAGTATCTGAAAATGTATCTTATTCCGGAAACGGATCGTAATGCCCGCCAACAGAACGAAACGACAATGGCTGCCGCAAATGCAATCAAATCGAAGCGTATCATAGAGTTGACAAGTGGTGAAGCCGGTATCATGAATCACAAGGATAAGGTTTATCTGCTGGACTGGATGCAACTCTATAAAGAGGAACAGAAGAAACGTGGTAAGAAAAACATAGGCCAGATAAAATCTGTTACCGGTATCTTGAAAGAGTATGCAGGAGAAAGATTCACATTAAATCAGATTGACCTCACTTTTTGCCACGGCTATATCGACTATATGCTGACAAACTACCGTCCCAAAGGAAAACCCATCTCGGCTTCTACGCGTAATACCTATTACCAGATTTTCAACGGTGCGTTAAATGCCGCTGTCCGTGCGAAACGGATCTTAAAGAATCCATTCAACGAAATGGAAAAATCGGAGAAGCCCAAGATGCCGGAAAGTGTGCGTTCGTATATGACTATTGAAGAAGTGAGATCATTAATCGCTACACCAATGCAGAACGAAGGGGTAAAAAGTGCCTACTTGTTCTCCTGCTTCTGTGGACTACGTATCAGTGACATTATCGGATTGCAATGGAAAGATGTGTTTATTGACAACGGTCAATACCGCTTGGCAGTAGCCATGCAGAAGACGAAAGAACCGATTTACCTTCCGCTCTCCAATGAAGCGTTGAAGTGGATGCCGGAACGTGGGGACAAGACAGCAGACGACCATGTGTTCGATTTGCCTTCTGGTATCAACCAGCTTATCAAACCATGGGCCAAAGCCGCCGGAATTTCCAAGCGATTCACCTTTCATACCGCCCGCCACACGTTCGCCACAATGATGCTGACATTGGGGGCCGATTTGTACACTGTATCTAAATTGCTCGGTCATACATCTGTAAAGATGACCCAAGTGTATGCCAAAATCGTCAATAAGAAAAAAGACGATGCAGTAAATCTGACCAACGGTTTATTCGATTGACAATGCAATGAACATCAGATATGTAACCACTTATAAGGGTGTTGTTCCGACAGGATTCTCTTTCGGGAGCAACACTCTTATAATATATCATATAAATCCAATTTAAAATATTTCATCATGAAAAGACCTAACAATGGCCCTCTCTCTTTTTGGAGGGAAAAAACATCTGCACCATTTTGTTGCAGAACAGGATGTAGCGAAAGAATTATTCGCATTGCTCGTTGAAGCAAAAACAATGTATCTCCGTGATGTCGTGACGGGCAATAAGCAGTACTACCGTTACGTGGAGGATTTCGTAAACAGCCACCGGTATATCGACTGTGACCATGCGGTCTGCCGGAACTGCCATGAAATGAACATTCATATCGTCAAGGGGCTATTAAACGATTGCTCCCATCTTATCCGAGCATTTTTTACCGAAGCAGACTTCTCGTTCGAGAAGTGTATGGAACTGAAACGAACGTATGATACGTTTGTGCCACCATCACAGTCCGTCACGTGCTGCAAAGATGGACCGACAAGAATTTATCCTCTTTCTTTTGGATGCAATCTCACTCGTAAACAGATGATAGGTATTACAGCTTGTGCCAATGCTTATCATCTGTTTTGCGTTTCTACCCTACACGTTGAAGATATGGAAGCCCTGCTTTCCTGTAAAGAAGGATTCTGTATTCGTGTAAACAATATCCGCCATGTGGCCATCCTGTTTGATACACTCCTTGAGCACTCGTTTATCCAAGCCAAATGGCAGTCCGTTCTTAGTAGTGGGCGGTTCTTGCAAACCAAGGATGGAAAAGGATTCGTTTCAGCTTCAAGCCTTTCATCCGCTCTGTCTGCCTTGCGTAACAACATGACATCAACAGGTTACGGTATCAGACGAGCCATTGATGAACTGAGAGAGTGGTAAGAAGTGCCAATAAGCGAAGTATGTGAAAGGTAAAAGCGTGACAGTTGCCGTGATACGTGGTTACTATCACGGTACAAACTCACGCTGACCTTTTGGGTTGCCCTATCTTTGACCTCCGTTAGCGCGCTACATAACGGAGGATATACTTCATTGTCTAAATTTATAATAACTCATTTATGCAAAATAATAGATTGACATTCATGGAACGGCTGAGTGAACGGCTTACAAGCGTCGAAGCCATCCTAAAGAAATTAGATCCGATAGAAAGTCTGTTGGAACGCATCGCATTGCTGGAAAAAAAAATATATACCACCAAACAGGTGTTTACCTTCAAAATTATGAGTAGCTTATCATAATTTCGATTATGACAAGTAATATGTTATGTAAAGTGCAAGACTTATAAAGTGAGCAAACTTATTGAATATTAAAGAATTTGTTTAGTCCCTTCGTATAAAAACTTCTCATTATATTGCATTCTGTATATATCCTAATTATTAAAGAATGATTTTATGGAAAAAGTAGAAATTAAAAAGCTTATTGAGCAATGTCTCAATTATTTTTATGAAAGTGGTTATGCGAAGGGCACTATTGACTATTACAAGTGTTTGTGGACAAAAGGCATTTTACAGTACATGTCGGACAAAGGGATTGATATGTATACACCTGATGTAGGTGCGAAGTTTATAGAGTCCACTCAACATCAAGACATGAGTAATCATGAATGTGAAAGGATACGTAGTATAC
>CDTY01022450.1_pt1 | contig 12920 bp, 10 predicted proteins | sample 557731 | NCBI WGS metagenome assembly CDTY01 (sample SAMEA3182101, study PRJEB8094) | gut metagenome | biome: human; feature: gut; material: Stool; isolation source: human stool | place: Canada | collected 2013-02-12
TATCTTTGTAAGTACGAAAATAGGATGCGGTTCGGCATAGCCAAATCGGAAATAAAATTTCCGTTTGTCTCTGCACTTACCTTTCGCTATCTTTGTAAAGTTTAAAAGAAAAGGTATTATAAGATTCCTAGAATTATGTCTGAACATTCTATCTTTATTAAAGGGGCGCGAGTCAATAATCTCAAAAATATCGATGTAGAAATTCCCAGAGATCGTTTTATCGTTATTACGGGATTATCTGGGTCGGGAAAATCATCGTTGGCTTTCGATACTTTATATGCCGAGGGACAACGTCGTTATGTAGAAAGTTTGTCGGCTTATGCAAGGCAATTTTTGGGGCGTATGAGTAAACCCGAATGTGACTATATCAAAGGCATTCCGCCTGCCATAGCCATAGAACAGAAAGTAAATACAAGGAATCCTCGATCGACGGTGGGAACTTCGACCGAGATATATGATTATATGAGGTTGCTGTATGCTCGCATCGGGAAAACTTATTCTCCTGTGTCTGGGGAGTTGGTTAAGAAGCATCAGGTAGACGATGTCGTGCATTGTGCCTTAGGTTTTCCCGATGGAACTCGTTTCGCTTTGCTTACGAATTTGGTTATACCGGAGGGGCGAGACTTGAAAACTCACTTACAAATTTTGCAAAAGGAAGGTTTTCCGAGGGTAGAAGTGAACGGGCGTTTCCAAGCCATAGAAGATTTGTTGACCGATGGGGAATTACCGGAGTCCAACACTGTTCGTTTGGTAATAGACCGAATGAGCGTTTCGCATGAGACCGATACAATCAGTCGATTGTCCGATTCCGTCGAGACTGCCTTTTTTGAAGGTGGGGGAGAGTGTATCGTTCTGGTTTATGACGGCGAAGAAATACGGGAGTTTAGTTTTTCGAAAAGGTTCGAGGCAGACGGTATCACATTCAACGAGCCGAGCGAGTTGATGTTTAACTTTAATAATCCGGTGGGTGCATGTCCCACTTGTGAGGGATTTGGGAAGGTTATCGGTATAGACGAGGATTTGGTTGTCCCGAATAAAACTTTGTCGGTTTATGACGATGCTGTGATGTGTTGGCGTGGGGAGAAAATGAGTGAATGGAAAAACGATTTGATACGCCAAGCAGACTCTTTGCACTTTCCCATACATCGTCCTTATTTCAAATTGACCGACCGGGAGAAAGAGATATTGTGGCATGGAGCCGGCGATTTCGAGGGAATAGACGGATTTTTCGCCATGCTTGAAGCCAATCAGTATAAAATACAATATCGTGTAATGCTCGCCCGATATCGGGGAAAGACCATCTGTCCTGTGTGCAAAGGCAGCCGATTGAAACCTGAGGCTGAATATGTGAAGGTGGGAGGGCGTTCAATCTCAGAGCTTGTGAATTTACCGATTAGCGAGTTGAAAGAGTTCTTCGACCGTCTCGAACTCGACGAACATGATGCTTTGATTGCGAAACGATTGTTGACCGAGATTAGGAATCGTATTTGTTTTTTGCAAGAGGTGGGGTTGAGTTACCTGACTTTGAACAGGTTGTCTTCTACTCTCTCGGGCGGAGAAAGCCAGCGTATCAATTTAGCCACTTCTTTGGGTAGCAGTTTGGTCGGTTCTTTATATATTCTCGATGAACCGAGTATAGGGCTTCATTCCCGGGACACAGGTTTATTGATAAAAGTTTTGAGGCAGTTGCAGGAGTTGGGCAATACCGTTGTCGTTGTCGAACATGACGAAGATATTATACGGGCGGCCGATTATATTATCGATATAGGTCCGTTGGCCGGTCGTTTGGGTGGTGAAGTCGTTTATCAAGGAGGCTTGTCTCGATTACCCAAAGCGACTCGTAGCTATACCATGCGTTATTTGACGGGTGAGAGTAAAATAGAGTTGCCTGCAAATCGCCGGAAATGGAATCAATATATCGAAGTAGAAGGGGCTGCTCAGAACAATCTGAAATCGATCGATGTGAAGTTTCCCCTTCATGTTATGACCGTTGTTTCGGGTGTCAGTGGTTCGGGTAAATCGTCGTTAGTCAGAGATGTTTTTTATCGGGCTCTTCTTCGGCATTATGGAGAGGGCGGAGAAATGCCCGGAACGTATTCTCGTCTTTCGGGCGATATGGATCGAATTCATTCTGTCGAATTCGTGGATCAGAACCCTATCGGTAAATCGACTCGTTCCAATCCTGCTACGTATTTGAAAGCGTTTGACGAGATACGGAAACTGTTTGCCGAGCAACAAGGAGCCAAGCAGATGGGATTTTCTCCCTCGTATTTCTCTTTTAACTCCGAGGGCGGACGCTGCGAGGAGTGTAAAGGAGAGGGAACCATTACTGTGGAAATGCAGTTCATGGCCGATATTGTCCTCGAATGCGAGTCGTGCCACGGAAAAAGGTATAAGCAAGATGTACTCGATATCGAGTATAGGGGCAAGAACATCAGCGATGTGCTTGATATGACTATCAATCAGGCCATAGAGTTTTTTTCGGAGGTGAACGGAAGTCAGGAGAAGCGTATCATAAAGCGGTTGAAGCCGTTGCAAGACGTAGGACTGGGATATATAAAATTAGGACAGTCTTCTTCAACGCTTTCGGGCGGAGAAAATCAGCGTGTGAAATTAGCCTTTTTCCTGAGTAACGAGAAACAGGAATCGACTCTTTTTATTTTTGACGAACCTACGACAGGTTTACATTTTCATGATATAAACACGCTTTTGAAATCGTTTAACCAGCTTATCGAACGAGGTCATACCGTTGTTATCATCGAACACAATATGGACATTATAAAATGTGCCGACCACGTTATCGATATGGGACCGGAAGGTGGTAAAGAGGGTGGATACGTGGTTTGTACCGGCACTCCCGAGGAGATCGCCGAGTGCTCTGCTTCCTATACGGGAATGTTTTTGAAAGAGAAACTAAGAAGCTGTTTTAAATTTATTGAGAAATAATATTACCATTGCAAGCAGGTATGTTCCGGTCAGATTGCGCCCCTGTCTCGGAATAAATTTAAAACAGCTTCTTAAAGTTTAGCGTATGCGGTCGAGGCTTCGAACCAAACGCTCGTCTTTATTAATGGCCTTATAGGCTAAAATGTCGAGAATGAGGGCGACGAAAGGCATTACGATATAAGCTGTCCACGATATGTTTGAAGCTGAAAGATCTTCGCGGAATGTATAACCGCTCAAAAAGATGACGATATAGAAAGTCACCAGAAAGAATGCGTCGATCATGCAGATACGCGCTTGTGTAGGTCTGTTCTTATATAGGAAAATCGTGATAAACGATAATACGGCTATTACGGTTCCTAATACGAATACTCCCCATGTGGGGGTAAATACAGAAGTTTGTGTGACTGCTGCGGCACTATCCTGTACAGGAGTTGTCATAGCTTCTACGGTAGAGATACCTTGTGCCGTGAAACTGTAAATGCCATCGGTCGTATCGAATTGAGCTATCGGAAGAAATAAAAATACAGCCATTAAAGCCGTTGTCAGTAATAAATAGATCGATTGTATTCGTTGTATCATAATATAAGTTTTCTTCAATGGTGAAATAGGTACGTAAATAAACGGAGCGGGTTGCAGCTTATTTGTGCGCTCCGTTTTGCAAAGATAGAAAATTGTCGGTAAACACCCAAATGTGGATTTGAGAAATAGCTGTGGAAAGGAGGGTAGGGCGAATGGGAAAAATTAAATAACCTTTTTCCGGCACACTATTTGTAAATTAAGTTTGTTATATAAGGGAAAGCTATTAAATTTACTTCGATTTTATATTTATAAAGATGATTACGACAGAGATAACGAAATTGCAGTACGATATATACGGTTTGCTTGCTGAGAGACGATTGAAAGACGCTTTCGGTAAACTTGCTTTATTGGTAAACGAGTTGCAAGATTGGGTAAGCCGGGACAAGTTGAACGAGATGGAGACGTCGTATAGATATATGATACAATATATGTTGGACGGTGTCGAGGATCCCGAACGGAAGAGTATTTACGATCATTTGGTTTTGTCTGCTTATGTGTTGACCGATCGGGTTTCGGATCGATTGGCCGGGCAGGTTTCTCCTTCTCAATACTATGGGTGGAAGAGATATGCGTCGGCCAGCCGAACGGGTATTTCCTTATCGTCTCAATTCGATGTGTGCGATAATGAAATCAACGATCTTTCTTTGGCTTTGTTGCTTGGCGAACAAGAGCAAGATTTTTCTAAAATTCAATCATTGAAACACCGTATCGAGGACACGGCGGGAAATCTTTTTATGGATATATGGACCAATTATCCGGCGGCAGAGGAAGATTACCGGTCGTTAAGAGAGGCTCTTTTCACCGATCGTTTTCCCGATACTTTCGTTTCGCTTCTTCTTTCGGCTGTGTTGTTGAACTTATTGCACCGGTTCGACGAGCAAAAGTTGCTCATTCTGTTGGACGGTTATCGCCATTCTTCGCCCGAGATACAGATGCGTTCGCTTTGTTGTGCCCTCATCGTCATGTATATTTATCGGGAGAGATTGCCTCTTTTGAAGAGTTTGCGGAATCGCCTCGATGCATTGTGTGAAGAACCGAGATTCAAGACCGATGTTCGTAATATTTTCTTGCAGTTCATCAAAAGTCAAGAGACTGAAAAAATTACCAGAAAAATGAATGAAGAGCTGCTTCCCGAAATGATGAAACTGGGGCCATCGCTTTATAAGAAAATACGTCAAGAAGACTTGATGAACGATATCAATGCGCTGGAAGAAAATCCGGAGTGGCAGGAGATGCTCGACAAATCGGGAATTACCGATAAGTTAAAGGAGTTGACCGATTTGCAGATGGAGGGAGCCGATGTTTTCATGAGTACGTTTTCTCATTTGAAGAGTTTCCCTTTTTTCCAGTCGATTCAAAATTGGTTTTTGCCGTTTAATCCCGATCATACAGCGTTGTCGGGGGTATTGTCCGGTAAGGGTGGAGATACGTTTAAGAAGATGATTTCGGCATCGGCTCTATTGTGTAATTCGGATAAATATTCTTTTTGTTTGAGTTTGGCTCAGGTTCCCGAGTCGCAAAGGGATTTGATGATGGGGCAATTCAGTGCCGAGAATGCGGCGGTTCAAGAGATGGAAAAAGAGGAATTGATGAAGAAAGAAATAAGTCGGGAAAATATATCCAATCGTTATATTCAAGATTTGTACCGTTTCTTCAAGTTGTATATACGTCGAACCGAGTTTACGGATCCTTTTGCCGGGCATATCAATTTATTGCATGTATCTGTTTTGAATCCGTTATTGAGCGATTCGGACAGTTTGCGCCTCATCGGGGAATATTATTTCCGGCGGGGATATTATGCCGAGGCTCTCGAATTGTTCGAAAGGCTTTCGGCGGCATATCATTCGGATAGTGAAATTTATCAGAAGATAGGTTTTTGTTACCAGAAGAAAGGAGACTATGCCAACGCTTTGGAGGCTTTCCTCAAAGCAGAAATTATTTCGCCCGACAATTTCTGGACGATTAGACGCATAGCTACATGTTACAGAAATATGAAAAAGCCCGAGATGGCTCTTTCGTATTATCATCGTGCCGAAAAGATACAGCCCGAAAATTTATCGGTACAGATGAATATAGGGCATTGTTATGTCGAACAGAAAGATTATGAAGAGGCGCTTAAATATTACTTCAAGGTGGATTATCTCGATCCCGAAGGTGGAAAAGCGTGGCGTCCTATCGCATGGTGTTCTTTCTTAGTCGGTAAAAAAGAACAGGCGCAGCGGTATTATGAGAAGATATTGGACGATAAACCGGTTTCTCTCGATTATTTCAATGCCGGGCATGTGGAGTTTTCTTTGGGACATATCAGAAAGGCTATCGATTATTATCGGCGCAGTATAGAGCTGGACAACGGTGATTCTGCTAAGTTTCTTTCTAATTTCAAGCAGGATGCTCCCGATTTGATCGCCTCGGGAATCGCTGCGAGCGATATGCCTATTTTGTTGGATCAACTTATGTATGGCATTACAGATTCTTTATAACCTTTGACAAGGAGGCGATTCTGTATATAGATATGAGGATAGGGCGTTGTTCGACATAGTCAAAACGGAAGTGGAATTTCCATTTGTCTCTGCACTCGCCTTTTATTATATTTGTTCGGACTAATAAAATAGGTCTCTTCACATTCTTCTTGATTTACGAAAATGAAAAAGTCGGTAATGGGAAAATTCCAGTGATTGGCAATACTCAGTAAGACGTTTATATTCATATTTCCGCCTCTTACTGCCTTGCCTATGGTGTTTTTATCCAAGCCAAGCTCTTTGGCTGCATCTTTGTAGGTGAGCCCCTTTCGATGCAAAAATCTTCGGAGCGAGTCTCCGGAATAAACGAGCTTTTTACCGTCTTTCATATGGAATAAGGTGTAAACGATTAAATTCTCTCTGAAACTATTATGATAGTTTGTTTATACCAATATACAAAAAAATCGGCAATTAGTTTGCTCGAAGGTTTCCTTTCGGAAGAGAAGAGGAGGAATGTTTTTACAACCGCATTTGGTTTGATTTGGTATTAAGGGGAGGTCGATGACGGTATTGAAAAAGATAGAGGAGGGTGTTTCTTTTAAAAAAGCATCGTCCTTGCCGATAAATCCGAACAAGGACGAAATTGCCAGTATTGTAATTGTTTGTCGTCAGGTATATCGAATCTTGTAAAATATTGCTAACTGGTTTTATGTTTTTTTGAGGGTCTATCGTCGTTATAATTCTATGCTGCCACTACCGCTTTCACCTTCTCCCCAGTCGATACTTCCCGGAATTTCTATGGTTACTTCTTTGCTATCGATGGTGATGTTATAAGTATGTACTTTACCTGCTTCGAGTTCGGCGGCTCCCTCTTTCGGGGTGTAATAATGTGTGCCGAGTTCGGTGTCGATAGCGATTAGTCGTTTACCGTCCATGTTTTGCGGAATGACAAGAGCCGTATAACTGGCTATGTATTTCGAGGGATCGGTAGGCTGTGACAATTTGAAAGGCGTAATTGTTTTGTCCATCGGTCCGGGAAGCCATGTTCCTGTTGTTACGCCTGTACCGGAGGGAGCCGTGTAAGTTCCCGACAAGGCGAGGTTGTTATCTCCGATTTTTACGGACTGAATCTGGTCGGCGGAATCGATACCTTCCGTTTTTTTGATGTTAACGATAATTCTTGCTGTTTGATGGTAGAAAATCAGGTTCGCTGTGCTACCGAATTTTACTTCGACGGGGGCTGTAAATAGGAGATCGCTTTCTGCATATCCGTTTCCAGTTTCATCTTGGTCGGCTGCTACGCTCCACGAGTCGGGCAACGTGTTTGAGGTCGAACCATCGGCACAATACCAAGTCCGTATGAGTTTTGTCTCATCGCTACGCTGCCAATAGTGGGTTTCTTCTTTTGTTAAGGCAACAGGTATATCGTTGTTTATTTCATAGGGGTAGGAGATCGCATCGTTCCAGTTGTACGCATCGCCTGTTTTGGTTATGGCCTGTACGGTCACTTTTTCACCGTTCGTCCATGTGCCGTCCACAGAGGAACGGGCGATGGGGCTTTCTACCGAAACGGTCATGGCAACCGGATATTTACCTTGCGGCAACGTTTTTTCGGTTATCATGTCTCCGTCCGAAGTGCATGATGCGAATATCACAGCCCATAATCCTATAAAAGTCGCTTTTCTGTATGTCATCTTCATATTGCGATATTTTTTATTTGTTTCGTGCTACCGCTCCCGGCGAAAAGAGCGGCTACACCTTTATGTGTAGCTCCGGGCGTTACGCTCGATGCCCGGGATAGCTGTATTTGACTTTACGAAATTGATCGAATGTAATTTCTATTGAAGTCAATCGTTTAGAACGCACAAATCGCACGGACATTGAATTTTTGGTTCTTGAAGAGGCCGTTCCCCGATATTGTTCCTGTCGAGAATGCTAAACAATAAGCTCTATTGGTACGGGCATAGCTGTTTCCTGTGTATCCTTCCTGTGATGTCCAATAATACACGTCGGCGAGGATTTCAGTATCGATATCGTTATCGGACAGGGCATTCAAGATGTCGTTTATTTTTCCTTTGTTGCTCGTATCGGTTGTGCCGTAACTGGGTAGCGGATATTTCCACGAATCCTCATCGCAGAGCAATGCCAGTTCTTTCAGAGACGGGAAATACCAGCTGCTACAACCTTTGGGCGTAATGTTGTTATCGGCGAAGGTTTTGATGGATTGAGCGGCTTGGCATCTGTAAAGTATTTTCGCAGGGTCGCTGTTATAAGCCAATAATACCATAGTGTTGTTATATCCCAACAGTTTGTGAGCTTCGCTGTCGAGCGTCTCGTCTATCGGAGAGATAGGGGCGATTTGTGTGTATTTGCTGTCGAAAGTCGCTGTTTCTTGCCACGTTGTCACACTCTCGCGGAAAGTCGTGCTTGCAGATTGCCAAGGGGTTTCCGTGGCGGCGTCTTTCAAAGCGACGATGAGACCGTGGGTACAATCGGGATAATCGGCCATCAATACCTTGTCGTTGGTCAGCGTGGTTTTGGGATAGGTGTCTGAGTAGGTCCAGAAGACGATACCGACACACGCTTTTTTCTGTTCGTCGGTGAGGGTGGTATAATCTTCGGTTCTGACAAATGTTCCGTCTTCCATCGCCAAGTCGCCGACTTGTGCCTGAGTCCGGTCTGTGATATTTCCTATCGGCGGCGGTATTACAGCTATCCCGTCATCGTCTCCTGTGCCTTCGTCCCAGTCATGGATGCTCGAAGATACTTCTATGGCTGTTTGATTGGCTGTGATGGTGTATCGGTATTTTTTCCCGCTTTCGAATGTCGTCCCGCCGTCTTTCATTTTGTAAACGAATTCTCCACCTGCCGCTAACGTTATTTTAATGAATGCCGTCCCTGCTTCGATCGTTTGCGGTACGATAATGGCTTCGTTCAGTATCGAAGTTGCGCCTTCGGCTGTTATGTCGGTATCGATGGTTATATTTTGAGCTGTTCCGTCTGCCGTGATTTCAATCCCGTCGGGGAGCTCGGTGTTTTTGCCATATGCAGGCTTTTCTTTATCAAGCGTGAATTGGGCTTGGGGCAGGGTATTCAGTATCTCTACTTTGGTTATACCGGCGAGAAAATCGTTTTCACCGACTCCCTTTTTGAGTATTACTTCGACTTTGGAGAGCAAATGCCTGAATTGTACGGCCACGGGGGTGGGGTTACCGCTTCGTGGGACTCCGGTAAGTTTGGCGTAAGTCAAGTCAGAGGTGGCATAACCATCGGTCTCGCTGCGTTGGTCTGCGGCTACGGTATGAGTGAGCGACCTTGCCGGATAGGTGTTGCCGAACCATGTGGCGTTGGTATGGAGGGCATAAATGTTTACGTCGTTGCCGGTTAACGGGAAGTACATGGGCGTGCTGCCGTTCAATGTCCCGGCAGCCCCTCCTTCTTTGGTCAAGAGTATATTTTCATAGAGATTTTCTTGATCTATGGTTTGCTGTCGGTTTTTAGAATCGTCTATCCATAGATGTACCGTTTCTCCATCTTTGAGCTGTGTGTCCAGCCCGTGGGAGGATCGAGTCTGTACATCGATGCCGCTGGTGAACCTCAATTCGATTTGTCCGTCATAACCCGACAGACTTTCTGTTTCGTTGCATGCCGCCAGTCCGAGCAGGGCGGTCGCTAAAAAGAGATATTGTTTCATATTATTTTAGGTTTGTTGAAATTTCAAATTTTATTCTGCTTCTCCGCTATCGCCTGTACCGTTGCCCGATATCCAGTCTACAATTTCGGACGTTACGTCGATTTCTGTCTTGTTGAGCGTGACATTGAATTTATATTTTTTGCCGGCTTCGAAACGGGTCGCGAAGGCGGATTGTACGGGCCATATAAAATGTCCACCGTCTTTTAGCTTGAATTTCAGAGACATTTCATCGAAATTATCACTCGGTAGAATGATGGCTTCGGCTTTCGTCCCTTTGTTTGTCACGAGTAAATCGACTGTTCGGGGCGTTTCTGTTACGATCGCTACCTCATTACCGTCTATGACGTCGTATGTCGCAGAGGTTTGTTGTCCGGTCAATTCTACGGTGAGACCTTCCAAAACAGAGGTGTCGTCGAATCCTGTTCCGCTGGTTATGTTCAGTTCTATTTTCGCCAGTTTGTGGTAGAACGTGAAACGCACGGAGGGTGTATTTTTGTCGGTCTCCGGGTTGTCGCTTCCCAAAAGGTCGATTGCGCTTTGAGAGGATTGGTCGGTTATATCGATCGTATAAGTGCGACCGTTGTCACCAAGATTTTTCGTGTAGGGATAATAGGCGACAAAATTGCGTCTCGAACCGTCTGTCGGCAGGTAGATGGCCTCGGCTTCGGTGGCCGTGAATTTACCGCTTCCATCGGTCGTGGTATAAAGTCTATTGTTTTGTTCCACTGTTTCTCCGGCGAGCATATATATTCCGATACGGTCGTTCGGTTCCCATCGGGTGTCGTTTGCACGCGATGTCACGCATATATTACCGTTCACATGCAGAGCTGTCGGGTGTTGTATCGCCAAGAGGAGTTTCATCGTTACCACAACCGGCCAAAGTGACGATGGAGAGTGCTAAAATCAAAATTTTTACTTTCATTTTTATAGTCGGTTTGTTTCGTTTGTCATTTAATAAATTTCGATGTTTTCACCGTTTTCTTCGTTACCGTTTTCCCAGCCGACGATCGTTGCCGTCATATCGGCTTCGATCGGAGTCAGCAAGTCTCCGGTTATGTACATGGGAGTCGGCATATCGTCGTTGAAGTTTTTCAACAGATCGGTGAGATCGTTTTCGATGGTTTGCGAGCTTCCATCTGTGAAAGTCAGATCGATTCGTAAGGATTGTTTCAAACCGGTTGTACCCAACAGTCGGGTATGCGCTGTTATTTTATCGTTAGTTCGAGCAAAAGGAAAACTTGTGTTCATGGCTTCGCCGTAGATTCGTTGTGATGAAAGGTCGAACGAACCTGCTATTCCCGAAAGGGTTCCCGTGATGTTTGAGATGCGATCCGGGTCTCCTTCTTTAACGGTCAGTTCGAATAACAAATCGCGCGTTTTTTGTTTCATGTAGATTTCTACTTCGAGTGTATCGTCTTTTATCACATTGATGTTTTGTGCTTCTGTCAGCAGATATCCCGGCAGTGACTCCAATAAACCTCTTTCTACCGTATTTATATGAGCCGTAGTATGGTCGATCGTTATTCTGTCGGCTTCGTTCCATGCGATGAGTGTATGGGAGTTGGGCTCAAACAGAGAAGGGTGGCAGAACTCGCGGTCCGCAGGTGCTTTGAGTGCCGTCCCTTCGCAGCAGGAGTGCAGTAATACATATTCTTCCGGTAAAGGGCAATCTGTCGAACGATGAGACCAATCGGCCGTTATGGTTATCCTTCCTTTATCGGGGTGAGGTGTTTTGTAGAGTTCGTCTTTTACACAAGAGTTTAACAGTAGCAAGCCTGCTACTCCGCTCATTATATATCGTATTGTTTGCATATTACCTCCTTTCGATTAAAATACATTCCATACTAATGTCACTCCGGCAGATATGGGGCCCCACCAGTTTTTAGTCTCTTTTCCCTGACGTACCCGTATGCCGTCGATAACGATATATTTGTCGTAATCGGCATGAAGGCAGCCGAGAGCAAGAGAGAAATCGAGGTTTAGCACCTTATTCAGTTTTAATTGGTATCCGCCCGTTAATCCGCCGCCCATTAAATTGCCTTGTTTACCGATCTCGGATAGTTTGTAATTGAACGAGCCGGCTTTGTATATGGCTCCGATATAGCCTCGTTTTTCTTTACCGATGTAGTAGCGCGCTTCGGGTGCGATTTCCCACAAGGCATAACGACGGTCGTTGCTGTTCCACGTCCAAGAAGTGTAGGAGCCGTTCACGAGTATGCCTACGTGATGGTTCAAGCGCCATTCCACTCCGAGGTCGGGGGTGAGAGTACCCCAACGGAGCAAGTTTGCCCGCAAGGAGAGCGAATGGGATTTCGCTTTTGCGGTGGCTTCGGCAGCGAGGCGCTCTGTTTCGGCACGTTTTTTTTCGTCTCTTTCAGCCGCAAGCCTTTCGGTTTCCGCTTGTTTGCGGGCCTTTTCTTGGGCGGCAAGGTGTTCTCTTTCGGCTTGTTCTTTCGCCAGTCGTTCTGCTTCGGCTTTTTCACGAGCAGTTTGCTCTATGGCCAGACGTTCCCGTTCGGCTTTTTCCGATCTCTCTTTGTTGTAATTTTCGACCCGTCGAGCCGCTTCTATACCCGCAATTTCGGCTACTTTTTCTACGCTGGCCGGAAAGGTGACGACAACGACATTGCGCAGTTTTTCTTTCCCATAAGAGGAGAGGATAGCCCGGTCGGTGACGAACATCTGTTCGGTCAATCCTCCCTGCGTGATGAGTTCCGATTTTATTCTGTTGTTACGAATGTATGCCATGCGTTCGGAGGTCAGTATGTCGTTCGCCGATGCGGCATAGCTCGAAACGCTGATATACATTTGCCCGGCTTGCAACTGCTTTTTGTTCTTTTCCAAAATATTTAGGAGCTGGTGCAGAGACCGGTCGTTTCCATTCCACGGTACATAGAACATGTCGTCGTTCGGAACGAAACGGAATATGTAAGTTGTGTCTGTCGGTTGTTGTGCTATTACAGGTAATTCCCATATAAACAACAATGCTGTTATCAATAATAATTGTTTGCTTTTTTTCATATTGGGCAGTTTTGTTTTTCTATGGATATAAATATGTATCGACTATATAATACTATAAAGATTTTTGCAAATCTATTATTCTTTGTTTGAAAAAATGTTTTTTGATTTGTTAATTTAGTGTAATAAAAATGGTGGCCTTGAATTTCTTAATATTTTATTATAAGAGAAGTATCTATACATAAAAATTACAGAAAAAATTCTTTATTTCAAACTATTTGTAC
>CDTY01018156.1_pt1 | contig 12891 bp, 9 predicted proteins | sample 557731 | NCBI WGS metagenome assembly CDTY01 (sample SAMEA3182101, study PRJEB8094) | gut metagenome | biome: human; feature: gut; material: Stool; isolation source: human stool | place: Canada | collected 2013-02-12
GGATTAAGACCGCAAGGCAATGTGTGCTGAACATCTACACCGACAACCATGCATATGCAGAAGCCTTCAAAACTTCTTCCGGATGATTTACGTCACTTGATGGCCACTGATTGCGTATTGCCTCAAGTCGCTTTATGGGGTAAGGGGATAGTATGCGCATTGAAACGGACGCGAGGACTTAATGGCTGTCTTACGAATCAAAAGTCCATTTCTCTTGTAGGTAGCACTTCGGGAATGGAGTTGCGGATTTAAGGCGATACAAGAAATCACCAACACGTTTTTACCTGCCGGTACACTCACACTAAAATTTCCATTAATGTCCGCTATAGAGCCAGTACCGGTTCCTTTTACCAGGACATTGGCGCCAATCAGAGGAGAACCATCCGCACCGTCAGTAATTGTACCGGTAATCGTGGTCTGTTGGGCCATAACATGACAACTCAGGAAGAGCGTCATCAGAAACAACATAAAGTTCTTCATACTATAACTATTAGATTTAAAAAATTCTGTAAATCCTTCAATACAAAGGTAGAGGATATCGATAGTGCAAACAAGTATAATTTTATCAAGAGCTAATACTATATTGACAAAGCAATACTATCAGTTCACAACCCATAAGTATGTTCTCTTATTTATTTTATATTATCGGTATCTGTCCATCCTAAGCTTGTTGAAGGATCTCATCCCCTACTTATATGGCGCAGCTTTATGCCAAGAGAGGAGATCCTTCGACAAGCTTAGGATGACAAATGCCCGAAGGATTTATTTTGCCTGTAATTCGTCACGGACCATCCGGCCCCATTCCTTCAAGTCCTTATCTTTCCAATTGCCTTCGGAAGAAGCGGACGGAAGAAGCATCGAACAAGTCTCATCTTTATCCGATACAGACCATGCAACCCAACTTATGGAACACCGCTGCATCCAGTCCAGCCAGTTTTGCCATTCCTCCTTATTAATGGCACCGTCACCACTGGCCTCCATACCGGCACATTCGGAAACAAAAACAGGAAGTCCCTTGCCCAAAGCGTAGTCAGTGCGGTCGCGCAACCATTGTCCATGGGTATTAGCGTAGAAGTGGACAGTATACATTATATTATTATATCCCGTAATAGGGTCATCAGCCGCCAGATGAATATCCTGGTCCCAATGCGGGCAACCTACCAGAATAACAGCTTCCGGCTCTATGGCGCGAATTGTTTTGATAACTTCCACGGAATAAGCCTTCACCTGCTCCCAGCTATCATCCACCGGTTCATTGAATATCTCATAAATAACGTTGGGGACACCTTTGTAGCGGGTTGCCATCTTTGCAAAGAAATCTTTTGCTTCTTCCTGGCGGATGCCATGACTATGCCAGTCAATAATCACGTAAACGTCATTATCAATAGCTGCATCCACCACTTTCTGCACACAGTCGATGCCCATTTGCGGGCGTTCCAGATACGCCGTGTCGAGTTCAATTCCCATAGAGGCGCGAAGCACCTGCGCTCCCCAATCTTTTGTAAGGTAAGCCACCGTAGAAGCATTATAAAAACGGGGCCAAAACTGATGCCAGCCATAGCTGACCCCTTTCAATACCACTGTATCTCCTTTTTCATTCATCAACTGTGTACCGGTCACACACAAGCGAGGCAGTTGTTCCACAACTTCTCCCGAGCTATCTTTCTTCGACGTACCCATACTGCACCCGAACACTGCCGCCAGCATAAAGGCATTCAATATACCTTTCCAAATATTCATCATCTTATTTCAATTTTTCGTTTTCAACCTTAATAATCTCAACCGTTGTATCCGTGGCAAAGACAGAGTTCAGACCTTGTTCTTCCTGTGCAGGGTCTCCCATATAATCATCTCCTTTTTCCCAAAACACATGTCCGGGAGCTTGCTCGGCAAAGCCACCCCACGCCCAAAAGTTACATCCGGCAAAGAACCCGCCGCTTTCACGGTCCTTCCGAATCAAATCGAATACATAACGGTAATATTCATCACGTGCATTAGTGGAAGCCTCTTTAGAGAATTTAAAACCATCGCGCGGGAAACCGAATTCTTCAAGTACAACCGGTTTGCAGTACTTCTTTGCCACCACCATGTGCTCATCAATATATTTCTTTGTATTTTCTTTAGCCTGCGGAAGAAGTTCCATCAGACTATCTGCCTTTACCCAACCCCAGTTATAAGGCCAGACATGAATGTTGAGGTAATCGATGTTCGCATCGGCATGTATCTTTTCGAAGAGAGTGATATCATTCTCGCATCCCCACAAACCTTCGTTACCGGACGATACCATATGATTGGGGTCGAGCGATTTAATCAACGAAGCTACATCCGCCATCCATTGGGCGAAAGGCTCTTTGTTTTCATCAGAGAAAGCGCGAGGCTCATTGCCTATCTGCCAAGACATAAGCGTGGGATCATCCACATATTTTATCTGATTATACCTATTTGTTCTTGTGACGATATTCCTGACGTAATTGGCAAACAAAGCCTTCGCGCTGTCCGATTGATGAAACTGTTTCACGTATTCCATATAAGCCGGCCAACCATCCACTGCCGGTACCACCGCTTTGCCATGTCCCGACCATTGCAAATACATGGAGTAACCGCCACTCCATTCCCAGGAATTATTCAGATAGAGTACGGCCGTCATATCGCGTTTACGCAACTCATTCATGAAGTAATCCAGCCCGGCTAAAATAGTATCATTATATACACCTGGTGCTACTTGCAAGGAAGGTTCCACGCGGGTTTTCACTCCGCTTTCGCCATCGGCCCCCACCAATACACGCAGATTATTGATGCCAATATTTTTCAAGAAATCCAGTTCTTTGTGCAAGCGTTCGCGATTACCGCCTTCACCTTCAGAGCCAAGGATGGCGCCATACCAAAAATTAGTACCTACGTAGTAATAAGGTTTCCCATCACGAATAAACTGTCCTTTATCGTTTACCTTTATAAACGAGCGTTTCACCTCAGTAGGGCTACACGCTCCGAGAAGCAGCCAAAGGATGGACCAAAAAAAGAGATGTTTCATATTATTAGCATTTAAGTGACAATGCAAAAATAGAGGTTTTCGATAGTGAAAAACGATATTATTTTATCAATTAGTTAGCGTAATGGTATTAAAGTTCAGCTTCATAAAGAATCAGCCATGAAACGTAGCGTTGTCTCATGGCTGGCTCTCTTTATTAACTTGTTTTAATGTGGCATTTTAAGTCCTAACTGCTTTCTCAACCATTCTATCCACTCATCCCATTGCTCCTGATACCAGTAGTGACCTGTCTCCAGATAGGGATGCAATTCCTTCGGAGCCGTTATGGCATTGTAGGCGGCATACATAGATGTAGGTGGGCAGACTTCATCATTATACCCCCAACTGAACCATCCGGGCACCTTGAGGCAACGGGCAAAGTTGGCAGTATCATAATAACGAATCGACTGAAGTTCCTTCTCACTCGGAGCTCCATAATAATAAAAGTAATGTGGCCAACCACAGGCACGCTTCTTTATGTACGCTTCATGGTCGCACAGTGCCGGATGTACGGCAGCGAAAAAAGTTACGCGAGGATCGAGGGCAGCCGTTATCACAGAGAGTGCACCACCCTGGCTTGAGCCGGTTACCCCTAATGCCTTCCCGTTATATTGGGGCAGAGAACAAATAAAGTCTACTGCACGCAGAACACCTACCACTACGCGATTATAGTATATGTTATCCCGGCTATCTCGCCCGAAGGTCCAGTAATTATTCAGTGCACCGCCAGCAAGGGCATCATAAACAGACTGTTCCATCGTCACCGGGATGCCATGTATGCCGACTTCCAAAGTGATGACTTTTCCGGGAGCCGTATAAGTATCTCCACTATAAGGACGAACACCTGCTCCGGGCACACGCAGCAAAGCGGGGTATTTCCCTTCTTTTTTCGGCACACTGAGTATACCGTAGAAACGACCGCCCCAAGCTTTTGTCCGGAAACTTACCTGATAAACATTGTCCGTTTCCGTGCAACGCTCCGAAAGCAAGGTCATCACAGGATTCAGAGGGGGCTTTCTTGCATCGGCCAGCGTGTTTGCCCAATAATCCAGAAAATCATCTGGCAGTTGCGTGATGGGTTGCAACTGTTCTGGAGCATAAGCGGCAGTAGCCAGACCTTCATATTTATGGCTTCCTATATGCGCCGTCACTTTACAACGCAGAAAACCGGATGTCTTCATGGTACCTTGCACTTTGAGTACTCCATCCTTAAGCACTAACCCTTTCTTGGTTTCAGTGGGATACATTTCGGGACCAAGCTCGTAATCCACCGTCACATCCGGCAAAAGATTCTGTGCTTTCATCACCCGGACTGTAAATGTACATTTTTCATTCGGCCGATAATTCCAATCGGTATGATCGGGAGAAACAATTACGCGGATTTCATTCCCACGTATCTGTGCTGCAACAGCTAAAGCGCACAGCAAGGACATAAAAAGAAGTGTAACCTTTTTCATGGTATAAAACTAAGATTATTCGTTGTATGCAAAAGTACGTGGTTTCTTAGAAAGAGAATGATACGATATTATCATATTACAATCTTCTTCTTCCGGTAGTTCTCCCTGAATTCTTTCGGCGAGCAATCCTTCTTTCGCTTGAACATCCTGTTGAAGTTGGACAGATTATTGAAGCCGCAGTCGTAGCAGATCTCGGCTATTGTACGCGTAGAATCTACCAACAATCGTGTGGCAAATCCCAAACGAATATCAATGATATAGTCCGAAAGCGTCTTCCCCGTGCGCAAGCGGAAGAAGCGGCTGAACGAAACCGGTGTCATTCCTACCATATCGGCCAGCGTATTCAGCCTGATGTCTTCCCGATAATGAGCGGCAATATATTTCTGCACACGTTGCACACGCCGACTATCCGAGAAGGTCTCTATTTTGGCAAACGATGAGCTGGAAAGCACCTTTGCATCATCATATTGAGACAGTTCATACAGAATTCTCAGAAAATGCATCACGGCATAGAACCCTTGTTCATCAGAGGCCAACTTGTCCAGCCAGTTATATACCTTCATGATGGCCTGCATCGGAAAGCTGATACCGCATTGCGCCCTTTCCAGCATGCGGCGGATGCTGTCGAATTGGTTCTTGTTCACAAAATTATTGAAGAACAGGTCGGATGAGAACTGAATAGTGATTTCACGTATTTCCTTTGAGGTGCATTCGTGCTGCTCCCACACGTGCTCCAGCTCCTTGCCGGTAATCAATACCAAGTCATAATCTCCGATAACCTCGGCGGAGTCGCCTACCACACGACGGACACCGGAAGCATGTTCGGTAAAATTCAGTTCATATTCGGCATGGCAGTGTATAGGATAGGTGAATTCTGTCTTCCTACGGTCGGCAATGTAGAAACAATCCCGGTCCGACAAAGGAGTAATCTCCCTCATAATGTAGTTCTGGTTTTCCATGGCAATTGGTTAAAATAGTATTATACGACAAATATAGTCATTCTTTTTAAACTTGCAACAGTAACGTTTGTAACAATTAGAAGGGACAATAGTCATCTAGTGTATGAGATGCACATCTCCTTTTGCAAATGCATGCTTATCGTTCTTCCAGCCTTAATACGAAAGATACAGAGGGAAAGCTGCCCGCGCCAACAGTGAGCGTAGCTTCTCCTGCTTCGCCGGTGCTTTGAAGCAATACCTGGGCAAGACCGTTGAAAGCTTTTACCTGATAGGTACGAGTGTTAGTATCCGTAGGGCGTTCCGTGGTCTGATAGGCGGGGTCGCCATTGCCCACTCCGAGTATGCGCACGGGACCGTTGACTGTAATTGTTAAATCATCGCAGGCTGTAGGAACAAAGCGTTTCTCCTTGTCCTGAAGTTCCACGCGGAAGACAGCCACATCACGATTGTCAGCCCGGATGACAGAGCGATCGGCAGTGAGGGAGATGCGGGCGGGAGCACCGGTAGTCTCCACGTTACGGGTAAGAATCTTCTTTCCGTTTTTATAGCCCATAGCCTTTACCGTGCCGGGTTGATAGATGGCCGTCCAGGAAAGATGACCGTTCTTCGGCATGGTTTTACGGCCTAAGTTTTTGCCATTTACAGTCAGCTCCACTTCATCGCAGTTGCTATATACCCATAATTCGATGTTCTCACCTTCGTGCCCTTGCAGGTTCCAATGGGGTAGGATGTGCAATACCGGCTCATCCGTCCACCAAGACTTCAAGTACCAGGCTTCGTCCTTGGGGAAGCCACAATAATCCAAAATGCCAAATTGTGTACCGGTGGCAGGGAACGTCATCGGAGTAGGTTCTCCGCGGTAGTCGAAACCAGTCCAGTAGAAGATTCCGGCAAGATAGGAGCGCTCGTCGTAGAACTTCCAGCCACGGCTGATGCAGTTCAGCAAGCTGTCCGGTCCGTTAGGTTTGCGATTATATGCCATCATATGTCCTTTGTCGTAAGCATCGAAGTAGATGCCGCGCGTGCCGCTACCCGTAGTTTCTTCCGAACCGTAGGCACAACGCTGCGGATAATCTTTGCGGTGCTGCTCCACCGGATTCTGAAGAATATAGTTATATCCCGCTACATCGACCGGAATCAGGATAGTCGGTCCGCTGCTTGAAGCAGCGGTTACCAGACGTGTGGGGTCGAAGCGGTGGCAGTATTCGCGCATGGTTGCTGCAATGCGGGTGCCGCTCTCTTCCCACTCGATTCCCCACTCCTCGTTGCCTATACTCCAAAGGATTATACTGGGATGGTTACGGTCGCGTTCTATCATGCGTTTCAGCAGGCGGGTATGCTCTTCGTTGACACCAACCAGGCGGTTCTCTTCGATGACAAGGATGCCCAGGCTATCACAGGCATCAAGCATTTCGGGCGTCATCGGGTTGTGTGAAGAACGGTAGGCATTGCAGCCAAAACTCTTCAGTTGCTTGAGGCGGTAGATTTGCAAGGCATCGGGTATGCCTACACCTACGCCGGGATGATCCTGATGCATATTTGCCCCTTTCAACTTCAAAGGCCGGCCGTTCAGGAAGAAACCCCGGTCAGCATCAAAGGCGACGTGGCGTATGCCGGTTACGGTAGTATAAGTGTCCACCAGCTTATCTTCCTGATAAACTTCCGTAAGCAATGTATATAGATAGGGGGCATCTGTGCTCCAGAGGTTGGGGTTGTCCAGTTGGAGTTGTCCGGTGGTCAACTGGCGTTCTTTCGGCAGCAATGCTTTACCACTTGCCTCACAACGTCCCACTTCCTTGCCTTCAGCATCCCGAAGAATATGGCGAAGGCGGTAATCGCCTCCCTTCAAGCCAGAGTTCTCTACCGTGGTTTCAATAGTCAGGAGGGCTTTGTCAAAAGGAGCTTCCAGCGTACTGTATATGAAAGTACCAAAAGGAGCTACATGTACGGGAGCTACTTTGTTGAGCCACACATGGCGGTAGATACCGGCACCTTCGTAGAACCAGCCCTCTTCAAGGGTAGCATCGGCTCGCACGGTAATCAGGTTGTCTTCGCCATAATTCAAATATTCAGTGATGTCGTAGGTATGCGTAGCATAGCCGCTGGGCTCGTGCCCAAGATAGAAGCCGTTCACCCAAACGCGGGCATCGCGAAAGATTCCGTCAAACTGAAGATAGAGATGTTTACCGTGGTCTTCGTGCGGAACGGTAAAGGTCTTGCGATACCAGCCGACACTGGTTTCAGGGTATTTATAGCCCACCGTTTTGTAGCCGTGGCTATGGCTTGCTTCAGGGGCGTAAGGCAAATCTACCACCCAGTCGTGCGGCAGATTCACGTTCTTCCAGGTCGCACTCCATTTGGAGGCATCGAACTTAGGCGAGTAAGGACCTTCATTGTGTATGGAAGCGGCTTTCGTCAGATAATTAAAGTATTCCGTTCCGCAACCGAAATCCTTTTCGGGAGAGGAAGCATTGCCAAAGGCGAACTGCCAGTCTTCGTCCATCAGGATGCGCTCGCGAACAGATTGCGCCCGCAAGGGGAGTAGCACAGCCAGAAGCACTGCACATACCAAGGTCAGTTTGCTCATCATCGCACTGTGAATGTTTTCGTCAGTAAATCTTCATCGCTGGAGGAAGCACCCACCATTACGATAAACTCGCCTGGTTCTACAACCTTCTTCATCTTTTTGTCATAGAAAGCCAGCTTGTCGGGTGTGATTCTGAAGTTCACCACCTTGCTTTCTCCTGCCTTCAACGGCACGCGGGCAAAGTCTTTCAGTTCTTTCACCGGACGGGTGACGCTGCTGAACTTGTCGCGGATATAGAGCTGCACGATTTCCACTCCGTCACGGTCGCCGACATTGGTTACTTTTACACTCACGTCTACTGCGCCGTCTGTGCTGATTTCTTTCTGCATCAGCTTCAGGTCACCATATTTATATGTAGTATAAGAAAGACCATAACCGAACGGATAAAGCGGCTTACTTGGTTTGCCCGCCGCATAAGGATGGAAATATTGTGAAGGCTTATGATTGTAAATCATCTGCAACTGGCCCACACTGTGAGGAATAGTGACAGCCAGTTTGGCCGAAGGATTCACTTTGCCATAAAGTATCTCGGCTACCGCCTGTCCGCCATACATGCCCGGCGCCCAGGCCTCTATAATAGCAGGCAAATTCTCTGCCGCCCAATGTACACCAAGCGGGCGACCGTTAACCAATATGAGGATGGTTGGTTTGCCCGAAGCAGCCACTTTCTCTATCAGCTCATTCTGGAGACCTACAAGGTCGAGGTCGGAACGGTCGGTGTCCTCGCCATCGGTGCGGTCGTTCCAGCGGAAGCGCATCATGTATTCACCGGCCACTACGATATTGAGGTCGGCACTCTTGGCACGTACAGCAGCCTCAGCCACTTTCTTCGGATCCATGTTGCGAGGGTCCCAACCTTGGTCTACAAAATCAAACTGAGTATCGGGAGCAATCATCTTCAGACCTTCCAGGATGGTAGTTACGTTTTCATCTTTCTCAGGAGCACTCCAGTCACCCAAGATATTTTGGTCATCGGCATTGATACCGGTCACCATGATCTTCTTGTATCTGGAAGCATCCAGAGGGAGTACACCGTCATTCTTCAATAACACAATACCGTTGCGGGCAGCCTCGAGAGCTGTGGCACGATGTTCGTCACAGAGGCGCACCTGCGTGGTGCGGGCTTCGTCGGCATAGGGTTGCTCAAAGATGCCGAGGCGGAATTTGATGTCGAGGATGCGGCGCACAGACTCGTCTATACGTGCCTCGGGAATACGGCCTTCTTTCACCAGCTCCACAACCATCTCATTCCAGTGGATGCCGTGCATATGCATATCCATGCCGCCCATTATGGATTGGTAAAAGGCTTCTTTCAGATTCTCGGCAGTGGCGTGCAGGTCGTGGATATGCTCAATGTCCATCCAGTCGCTCACTACGAAGCCGGGGAATTTCCATTCGCCGCGCAGGACGTCCTGCATCAGCCACTCGTTGCTATGACAGGGGATGCCGTTCAGTTCGTTATGAGCCGTCATCAGAGACATGGCACCAGCCTTCACTCCTGCTTCGAAAGGCGGGAAGAATACTTCGCGCAACGTACGTTCAGACAGGTCGGTGGGCGAGCCGTTTGTTCCGTTGATGGGTTCGCTGCCGCCTACAAAGTGCTTGATGCAGGCAAGCACATCTTCGCTGCCATTGAGGTTGCCCTGATAACCTTTGACGGATTGCACGCCCAGCAAAGTCACCAGATAAGGATCTTCACCGTAAGTTTCGCCTACCCGTCCCCAACGGGCATCACGAGCCACTTCCACATTCGGGTTGAAAGTCCAGTGCATGTTCATGGCTCGCATTTCCCTGGCTGTCTGTCGAGCTATCTTGTAGGCCATCAGCGTGTCAAAGGAACAGGCAAGGTTTATATTGGTAGGGTAGACCGTATTGTCCGGCGCATTGGCATTACCGTGTATGGCGTCTATACCAAATATAATAGGTATTTGCAAGCGGCTCTTCATGGCAAGAGATTGCAGATAATTGGCTTCTTCAATGGTAAGCACGTGCAGGAAGGAGCCTATCAGGCCTTCTTCGGTCCACTTCTCTATATCTTTCTCCGTAAAGCCGGGGTAGAAAGCGTTGGCTGTATTATTTCTGAGTTCGTCTTCGGTCATCACGGCACTATTCGCCTTAATGTGCTCCACTCCGACGAACTGGTTCATCTGCCCCACCTTTTCTTCAAGGGTCATCCGTTTCAGCAAGTCTTCCACACGATCCTTCACAGTGGCTGAAGGGTCTTTATATACTTCCTCCCGGCTTCCGCCACAAGAACACAAACAAGCTCCAATTGCCATAGTTGCGATAATTTTCTTCATTCGTTATTCTATTAGTATCACTTTTTCTTCTTATTCATGCTGAGGCGATACAGCACAACATCGTGTCCCGGAATAGTTACACTTTTCATCTTCTTCGTATTTCCTTCTTCTTGCCGGGTCCACAGGTTACGGACACTGTACACTTTAGAGTCGAAGTCTGTGAAGCGGCGGGCTACATCATCATACAGATTGAACTTTTGCCAGTCGATGGTGTACTCCTTCGGTTCGGTAGTGCGGTTAAGGATACAGAAGGCCCAGTCATCATTCACCAAAGGCTTGAACCAGAATTCCAGTCCATCTTCAGCTGCAAATTTCAAGCCTTGAATGCCGAGGGTATCCTGATCCAAAGCAATGACCTCTTTATTTAAAATGATGTCCTTTGTCTCCTGCGACATGTTTCGGATATCGTTTCCCAGTATCAGCGGAGCTGCCAACATGCACCACATGGTGAAGTGTGCCCTGTCTTGGTTTACCGTCTGCCCATTGCCCACTTCCAGCATATCAGGGTCGTTCCAGTGTCCGGGGCCGGCATACTTGCGCAGTCCATTCTGCATATCGAGTATCTGCATCACACCGTAGGCTGCCCAGCCGGGATGCTGGTCTATGCAGTCGAAGCAATTAAAAATATCTCCGGTAGTGCGCCACATGTGTCCGGTTTCGGCCGCCCATTCCCAAGGCTTGCTTGTGCCCCATTCGCACATGCTGAACAAGATAGGACGACCGGCAGCCCGCAAAGCATCACGCATCAGGTTGTAGGCGCCTACGGGGTTGATGTCTTCCGTCTCGCACCAGTCATACTTCAGATAGTCGATGCCCCAACGTGCATATTGCAAGGCATCCTGATATTCGTGTCCGAAACTTCCGGGGCGTCCGCCGCAAGTCTTCCGCCCGGCATCCGAATAGATACCTATCTTCAGACCTTTTGAATGTACGTAATCCGCCAAAGCCTTGATGCCGGAAGGAAACTTCACCGGGTCCGCCTGGATAAAGCCGAGACTGTCCCGTTCGCCATGCCAGCAGTCATCCAGATTCAGATATACATATCCGGCGTCGCGCAAGCCGCTTTCAACCATGGCATCAGCCACACCTTTTATAATATTCTCGTCAATGTTACAGGCAAATTTGTTCCAACTGTTCCAGCCCATGGGTGGCGTCAAGGCCAGGTTTTCATACTTTTGAGCAAATAAGGAGGTAAGAGAAAAAGCTGCCAAAACAGCCACTAACATAATTCTTTTCATGGTATTGTCATTCTTTTAAAGTTCAAGTGCAAAGATAGCGGTCTTGTATGATTTCCGGTTGCATTATTTTATCCAATTATAGTATGATTTGTTTCCGATTACATTTATCATACTTTTATATATCACCCGACTGGCAGTTTCAGTAAAATTGCCTACTTTTGTGTTCTTACTTAAACTCAATAACATGATAAACCCCATTTACTCTCCCGACAGCAGTCGGTACGACAACGGCATGAAGTATCGCCGTTGCGGACGAAGCGGCATATTGCTGCCCGAAATATCATTAGGTTTGTGGCACAACTTTGGCGACGTCAATACTTTCGCTAATTCACAGGCAATGGCACACCACGCTTTCGACAAAGGGATTACCCATTTCGACCTTGCCAACAACTACGGGCCTTCCTACGGTTCAGCAGAAGAAACTTTCGGAATGATCATGAAGAAATCGTTCATGCCTTATCGTGACGAACTGTTCATTTCCACGAAAGCAGGACATGATATGTGGCCCGGCCCTTACGGCGAATGGGGGTCCAGAAAATACTTGATGACCAGCCTTAATCAGAGCCTGCGACGCATGAATCTGGATTATGTGGATATCTTCTATTCACACCGCTACGATCCCGACACTCCGTTGGAAGAGACTCTGCAAACCCTCGTAGATATTGTGCGGCAAGGCAAGGCCCTGTACGTCGGTATCTCAAAATATCCGAAAGCAGCAGCCGAATTTGCCTACCGTTACCTGGCAGAAAGAGATGTGCATAGCCTACTTTATCAGGGAAGATATAACATTTTCAACCGCGAACCGGAAGAAGAAGGTATCCTGCAACAAGCTAAGGAAAACGGTACAGGCTTCATTGCTTTCTCTCCTCTGGCACAAGGTCTATTGACAAACCGTTACCTGAACGGTATTCCCGAAGACTCACGCATTGCCAAAGGTGGGTTCCTGAAAAAAGAGGCATTGACTGACGAAACGCTGAAGAAGATAAAAGCCCTGAACGAAGTTGCCACGCAACGCGGACAAACTCTTGCAGAAATGGCTCTGGCATGGCTGCTGAAAGATGATATGGTTACCTCAGTCATTATCGGAGCAAGCTCTGTAAACCAACTGAACGACAATCTGAAAGCAATAAAAAACAACACCTTCACAACTAAGGAACTGAAAAAAATAGAACAGATTCTTAAACAATAATCAAGACATCCATGAAAAAGCATCGCCCTGCAGAACAGAGATGCTCAAACGAACAAACGGTTTGTCCTTGGCGAAAACGTAAAAGAGATCTACAACCGGAGAACCTTGAAATACAAAAACGGAGGATGAACGA
>CDTY01027939.1_pt1 | contig 12825 bp, 11 predicted proteins | sample 557731 | NCBI WGS metagenome assembly CDTY01 (sample SAMEA3182101, study PRJEB8094) | gut metagenome | biome: human; feature: gut; material: Stool; isolation source: human stool | place: Canada | collected 2013-02-12
GTAGGCGTTGAGGTCGTTGCCCACCAGGTCCGGAGCGTGTCCGTCGATCTTCTTGTGGTGGGCCTGGGCCGCCACGATCTTTTCCACGGTCTGCTCGTCGCCATTGATGGCGCCCACAAAGTTCATCATCTCCGCCAGACCCTGAACCCGGGGATGGTCGTAGAAAGAGTCGATGGCGCGATAGTCCAGCACTGCACCGGACTCATCCAGAGGCGTGGCCGGCACGCAGGAGGGAAGCATAAACCGGACGTCCACCGGCAGTCCCTCCGTGGCCTGGAGCATGTACTCGATGCCGTCGGTACCCATGACGTTGGCGATCTCATGGGGATCGGTAATGACGGTGGTGGTGCCGTGGGGCAGCACCGCCTTGACGAACTCCCGGGGGGAGACCAGGGAGCTCTCCAGATGGATGTGGGCGTCCAGGAAGCCGGGCAGCACGATCTTTCCGGTCATGTCCACTTCGACTTCTCCGGAGTAGGACCCCATGCCCACAATGAGCCCTTCCGCCACGGCAATGTCGCCGTGGGCCAGCTCATTGGAAAACACGTTGACGTAGGTGGCGTTCTTCAGCACCAGATCCGCCGGTTCCCGCCCGGCTGCGGCACTGATGATGCGCTGCTTTTTCAGAAGCTTTCGGTTGATCTTTCCTGCGTAGCTCTGCGGCATAAGTAGCTCATCTCCTTTTCTTTTCGTCAGATGGAACCAGTGTCCATCATAAATATTACTAATACAAGGCATAAATTGCAATAATGCCGTGCCTTGTTATGGAACAATATACTATGTCTGAGAACGTTTGTCCACAGATTTTTTATAAACAAATCAAAAAAAGTTGCAAATCCCATGGTAAAAAGGGAGGAGAGATGGTATCCTGACTCCAACAGCAAAATTTAGAAGGCGTCACGCCCAAGAGACAGAAAGGAAGGAACGCTATGAGCCTGAACACCAAAGCCTATGAAAAGATGAACTACGGACTGTACCTGGTCTCCGCTGCGGCGGAGGGAAAGCGCCAGGGCTGCATCGTCAGCTCCTTTGCCCAGGTGACCTCCTCCCGCCCTGCCCGTTTCACCGTGACCATCAACAAGGACAACGAGACCTGCAAGGCGGTGTCTGCCGCCGGCAGCTTCGCCGTCACCATGCTGGCCTCCGACTGCCCCAAGGAACTGGTGAACCAGTTTGGCTACAAGTCCGGCCGTGTGGCGGACAAGTTTGAGGGCCACGAGGTCTTTACCGACGAGGCCGGTAACCCCTATCTTAAGGAGCACATGGTGGCCCGGGTGTCCTGCCAGGTGGTGGACCGCCTGGAGATCGGCAGCTACATCCTCTTTGTGGGCCAGGCCACGGAGGCCGAGGTGCTGGCCGACGGGTCCATGCTGACGCTGGAGGAGTTCACCACCGGCGGCAAGCAGGCCACGCCTCCCACTGCCACGGTCTACCGCTCTGTGGAGATCAACGGCTACCGCTGCACCATCTGCGGCTATGTCCACGAGGCGGAGAGCCTGCCCGCGGACTTTATCTGCCCCATCTGCCGCGCCACAGCGGACAAGTTCGAGAAGATCGAGAAGTAAGCCGCCGCCTGATCCTGATCTAAATGAAAACGAAGAGCCGCCCCGGACACCTGCGTCCGGGGCGGCTGTTTTATCACCTGTTGTCAGTTCTGCTTCAGAAAATCCAGAACGTCTCCATAGGCGGGCACGGAGTCGGCGGCACCGGGTCGGGTGACAGCCAGGGCGCTGGCGGCGGAAGCCAGGCGCAGACACGCCTCCGGGGCGGCGCCGTCCAGCATTCCCCGGAGAAAGTAGCCGGTGAAGGTGTCCCCGGCAGCGGTGGTGTCCACCGCCTGCACCGGGAAGATGCCGGCCCGGGCTTGGGTATTTCCCAGGGCCGCGATGGACCCTTCGGTGCCCAGGGTCAGCACCAGCATGGTCCGGGGATAGCGCCGGGTCAGGCAGGAGACGATGGCCTCCGGCGCCTCCTGTCCGGCGAGGACAGCGCCCTCCACCTCGTTGACCAGCAGCCAGGTCAGGCGCTCCAGGGGCATGGACAAAAGGGCGCTGTTGGCCGGCGCCGCGTTGAGCGCCACCCGCATCCCACGCCGGGCGGCCTGCTCCAGGATGTAGCCCACGCAGCTGGTCTCATTTTGCAAAAGCACCACATCCTCCGAAGAGAAGTGGTCCAGCACCCGGTCCACAAAGGCCTCATCCAGCTGGCTGTTGCTGCCTGCATGGAGGAGGATGCTGTTTTGCCCGGAGGGGTCCACCTGGATGATGGCGTGGCCGTTGCTGCCGCTTACCTGCTCCACAAACTGCGTATGTACGCCGGAGTCTTCCAGCTTCTCCCGCAGGAACAAACCCTCTTTGCCGATGCAGCCTGCGTGCCAGGTCTCCACGCCGGCCCTGGCCAGGGCAATGGACTGGTTCAGGCCCTTTCCGCCGCAGTTGACCTGAAGCTTCTCTGAGCTGAGCGTCTCCCCGGGCTGGACAAAGTGGTCCACCTGATAGACATAGTCGATGTTCAGCGAGCCGAAATTCAATACGCGCATGGCGGTTCTCCTTTCCAAATGGTCAGCGGGTGAAGGCGGCCAGCAGCTTTTCCACTGCCCGGCGGCCGTCCACTTGCGTGCAAACGGTGAGGAGGGGCGCGTCCATGGGATATTCCCGCAGGTCGGTCACCACCATGCCTCGACAGAAGGTGCCGCCGCACTCCACCCGGGCAGGCATCTTCCGGGTCTGGACCAGGCTGGGGTCCAGCGCCACCAGCACCGCCAGCGGGTCATGGACCGGGCAGTGGTCCAGGCAGTTGTTCTGCATCCGGTTGAAGGTGAAGTAGAAGTCCATGGCCTGGCGGATGTAGGCCGCCGTGGCTCTGGTCTCCGGCAGGGCGTATTTCTCCAGCAGCGCCGTGTGCTCCGCCGTCAGGCGCACCTGCTCCGTCACATCCAGCCCTACCATGGTCAGATCGAAGCCGGCACAGAATACCCGGTCCGCCGCCTCCGGGTCCCCGGCGATGTTGGCCTCCGCCACAGGGGAGACGTTGCCGGGAGCGTGATAGGTGCCGCCCATAAAGACCACGTTCCGCACCAGACGGGGCAGCTGGGGCTCCCGTTCCAGGGCCAGGGCCAAATTGGTCATCCGCCCCAGCATCACCAATGTCAGCTCCCCCGGATAGGTGTGGGCCATGCGGAGAATGAAGTCGCAGGCGGACTCCTCCACAGGCTTTTGAGGAGTGGGCGGCAGCTGGACGTTTCCGATGCCGTTTTCCCCGTGGATTTGGACTGCGGGACCGGACCAGCCGCCCAGGAGAGGCTGGGCGGCCCCTACGGCCACCGGCACCGGCTCGGACACGCCGGAGAGGGCGATGAGCCGCAGGGTATTCTCCGCGGCCTGCTGGGCAGTGGTGTTGCCGCAGACGGTGGTGATGCCCACCACCCGCACATTTTTTTGCCGGAGGGCGTATAGGATGGCGATGGAGTCGTCAATGCCGGTGTCGGCATCGATGAGGAGATAGGGAGTGTTCATGGAAACGGCCTCTTTTCTTAAAATGGTAAAAATGGGAAGCTGCGCCTCCCGAGCGAGAAAGGGACGACAAAAACGGACTTGACGGACCGGGAAAAGACAGGTATGCTAATAGAACACCTGTTTGCTTTTTTCTGGAAAGGAGAATAGCGTGATCCCTATTGTATGTGTGGATGACCGGTACGGCATCGCCTTCAATCATCGGCGTCAGAGCCGGGACCGGATTTTGTGCGCGGATGTGCTGAAGCTGTGCGGCGCGGGAGGACTTTGGCTGCCGCCCTACTCCCGGGAGCTGTTTTCCGCTGCGGCGCCGGAACAGCTCCGGGTGGACGAGGCGTTTTTGGATCGGGCAGGGGCAGGGGAGTACTGCTTTGCGGAGTGCTCGCCGCTGCTGCCCTATGCGCCGCGTATAGAGGGGATGGTGCTCTACCGCTGGAACCGCCGCTATCCGGCGGACCGGTATCTGGACCTGCGGCCGGAGGAGACGGCCTGGAAGCTGCTGGAGCAAATAGACTTTGCCGGCTCTTCCCATGAGAAGATTACCAGGGAGGTATATGGACGATGAAACTGCTGCAACGAACGCTGCCGGCTTTGGCACTGGTGTGCTGCCTGCTTTTGAGCGGCTGCACCTTCCCCCAGGGAAGTGGGACCAAGCTCTCTTTGGAGGATGTGCCTGCCTATTCCGGGGAGCCCTACGTAGAGATCAACGGCAACGAACCGGACTTTTCCTCGTCGGATCTGACGGAGGAGGCCTTTGAGACATATAGTGCTCTGGATTCTCTGGGCCGGTGCGGCACTGCCTACGCCAATGTGGGGGTGGAGCTGATGCCCACGGAGGACCGGGGGGACATCGGCCAGGTGAAGCCCTCAGGCTGGCACACGGTGAAATACGACTGTGTGGACGGGAAGTATCTCTACAATCGCTGCCATCTGATTGGATACCAGCTGACAGGGGAGAACGCCAATGAGGAAAATCTCATCACCGGGACACGGTATTTGAACGTGGAGGGGATGCTGCCCTTTGAGAATATGGTGGCGGACTACGTCCAGGAGACGGAGAACCATGTGCTCTATCGGGTGACCCCCGTCTATGAGGGCTCGGACCTGGTGGCCCGGGGCGTGCAGATGGAGGCGTTGTCCGTAGAGGACCAGGGGGCAGGCATCTGCTTTAATGTGTACGTCTACAATGTGCAGCCCGGCGTGACCATCGACTACGCCACCGGCGAGAGCTGGCTGGAGGATGAGGCACCTGAGACCTCCGGGAGCACCTCGGAGACGGCGCAACCTCAGGAGCCGGAGAGCACCCAGGAACCCCAGGACACCCAGACGGAGACCGGGGAAGAGGAGCGCTATGTGCTCAATACCAGCAGCCACAAGTTCCATCTGCCCACCTGTCCCAGTGTGGAGAGCATCAAGGAGGACAACCGTCAGGACTATACCGGCACCCGGGAAGAGCTGATCGCCCAGGGCTATTCCCCCTGCGGGCAGTGTAAGCCCTGACCTGCTTTGCTCGTGCCAGGAGGAGCTTTGCCGGCCCTGGGGAAGGGGCCGGCAAAGCATCCGGCTCGAATCATCCTCATTGTATCACAGGGGGCAAAAAAATGCATCCTGTGAGAAAAAAGGAGAAAAGAGGCCAAAGCGGTTGACTTTCCATGGATTCCCTGTATAATGAAAGGACTGCACAAGCATGATAGAGGCGCGGCCGCCAAGAGTAGCTCCCATCAATCCCGCAGGTACGGAGGGGAGGGAAAGGGACGGCCGCCGAGGTTCGGCGCCGCTGCCTGGCGCCGCCGGGCCGGGCCGTCGGAGAAGATCCGCCGGACTGCCGGGGAAGCCCTCCCCGGAGCGCTGTCATGGCGGCCGCACCGGCTCCCGCCGGTGGGCGAAAGGTCATGACGAGAGTCATGGCCTATTTTTTTGCACATAAGGTAAGGAGAGAGACATGATGAGAGAGAAACTGCGCCGCCTACTGCCGCTGCTGGCAGTGCTTTTCCTGTTGGCGTCGGTTATGGTCACTCCGGCTCTGGCTGCCGATGACCCCACGGAGGAGCCAGGCACCAAGATGGTGGAGTGCTCCGACTGCGGCGGCACCGGCATCTGTATGAATTGTTATGGACAAGATTCGGATTGTGAGGTCTGCGGGGGAAGCGGTGTGTGTGCTGCCTGCGAGGGAACGGGCTATGTGGAGTCCCCCAGCCACTTCTATAACACCTTCTGGGCCCTACTTCCGCCCATCATCGCCATTGTCCTGGCTCTGCTGACCAAGGAGGTCTATTCCTCGCTGTTTATCGGCATCGTGGCCGGCGGACTGCTGTACTCCAACTTCGGATTCGAGGGAACGGTTCTCCATGTGTTCAGTGACGGCATCGTCTCGGTGCTGTCGGACAGCTACAATGTGGGCATTTTGATCTTCCTGGTGATTCTGGGCACCATGGTGTGCCTGATGAACAAGGCCGGCGGCTCCGCAGCCTTCGGCCGCTGGGCCCAGAAGAACATCAAGACCCGGGCCGGCGCCCAGCTGGCCTCCATTCTGTTGGGCTGCCTCATCTTCATCGATGACTATTTCAACTGTCTGACAGTGGGCAGCGTCATGCGGCCCATCACCGACAAGCACAACGTCTCCCGTGCCAAGCTGGCCTACATCATCGATGCCACCGCCGCTCCGGTGTGCATCATCGCACCCATCTCCTCCTGGGCCGCTGCGGTCTCCGGTTTTGCCGAGGACGGTCAGGGCCTGAACCTGTTCATCCGGGCCATCCCCTACAATTTCTACGCCCTGCTGACCATCGTAATGATGATCGGCCTGGTGCTGCTGAAGGTGGATTTCGGCCCCATGGCCAAGTTCGAGCGCAACGCAATAGAGAAGGGCGACCTCTTCTCCGGTTCCAATCCCTATGCCATGCTGGATGAGGATATGGCGGAGGACAAGGGCCGCGTCATGGACCTGGTGGTTCCCATCGTGGTGCTGGTGGTGTTTTGCGTCATCGGTATGATCTATTCCGGCGGCTTCTTCTCCGGCACCGGTTTTGTGGAAGCCTTCTCTAACTCTGACGCCTCTGTGGGCCTGATGCTGGGTTCCGCCTTTGCCCTGGTGGTGGCCTTTGTTTACTACCTCCTGCGCCGGGCCATGACTTTCAAGGAGATGATGAACTGCATCCCCGAGGGCTTTAAGGCCATGGTGCCCGCCATCTTGATTCTCACCTTTGCCTGGAGCCTGAAGGCCATGACCGATTCTCTGGGCGCCAAGTACTTCGTCCGTGACTTTGTGCGCAGCTCCGCCGCCGGGATGCAGATGGTCCTGCCGGCCATTGTGTTCCTCATCGGCTGCGGTCTGGCCTTTGCCACCGGCACCTCCTGGGGTACCTTCGGCATCCTGATTCCCATCGTTCAGAATGTGTTCTCCATGGATGATCCCATGGCCATTATCTGCATCTCCGCCTGCATGGCCGGCGCGGTCTGCGGCGACCACTGCTCTCCCATCTCTGATACCACTATCATGGCCTCTGCCGGCGCCCAGTGCGACCACGTGAACCACGTGTCCACACAGCTGCCCTACGCCATCACCTGTGCGGCCATCTCCTGTCTGTGCTATCTGCTGGCAGGCCTGCTGACCCACTTCGGCGCGCCGGGCATCATCGCCCTGCCGGTGGGCATTGTCCTGATGCTGGGCACTTTGATGGTGCTTCATACGCGAAACAAAAAACAAAACGCCTGAGCGCTCAAAAGCCCCGAACCAGAAGGTTCGGGGCTTTTCTCCGGAAATTTCACAGGGGAGAGGGAGACGAGCAGGAAAGCGCGCCTGGCGGAACAGATTGCACTACGGAAAATTTTACCCCTTCGATCAGAAATAGGGCTGGAAATTACAGCAATAACATAGTATAATACCTACTTAATGGATTTTACTGGAGAAAGCGGAGGAAAACCCCTATGGCAAATGAAGAGATGCGGATGTTTGGATATGTGTGTCCCAAGTGCGGCAAGGCGGTGTTGGCTGCCCGGTCCGTTTTTGCCCTGGAGGCTTCCAACGCAGAGGTGGAGTGCGACTGCGGGGAGTCCGCCCTGCGGGTGGAGAACCTGGACGGGCAGAAATTCCGCCTGACGGTGCCCTGCGGCATCTGCGGCGGGACCCATACGGCAGAGTGTGAGCCGGAGCGCCTGCTCCACGGTCCGGGATTGGGCTTCGGCTGCCCGGAGACCAAGCAGATCTGCTGCTATGCCGGCAGCCGGGAGCGGGTGGAGCCCGCGGTCCGGGAGCTGGAGATCCTCTGCCAGAAATACCGGCAGGAAGAGGAGCCGGAGGCCTTTTTGGACAGTGTCATCATGTACGAGGTTCTCTCCGAGCTCAAGGAGATTGCATCCCGCCCTGACGGCATCACCTGCGGCTGTGGGAGCAGCCGCTACGGCATCGAGGTGCGCCATGCGGCGGTGGACCTGGTGTGCCGGGACTGCGGCGCCAAGCTGCGCATACCTGCCGCTACAGACGAGGATCTGGATCAGCTGTGCTGCCACTACAAGCTGGTCATTCCCGGCAAAAAACAGTAATCGGACAGGGAACACCAAGCGGGAGGGTATATGCCCTCCCGTTTCTCCAGAATGCCGAATTAAAAGGACCATGGGAAAGGAATGATGTTATGATTCAAATATTGGCTAAATGCCTCATCAAAAACTGGGAAGACGTGGCGTCTCCCGCGGTGCGCAAAGCCTACGGTATCCTCTGCGGCGCCGTGGGAATTGGGTTGAATCTTCTGCTCTTTGCCGGGAAATTTTTTGCCGGCACCCTCTCCGGCTCCATCGCCATCACCGCAGATGCCTTCAACAACCTCTCCGATGCGGGCTCCTCTGTGGTGACACTTCTGGGCTTTCAGCTGGCGGGCCAAAAACCGGACCGGGATCACCCCTTCGGGCACGGCCGTATTGAGTATCTGTCAGGACTGGCCGTAGCCATGCTGATCCTGCTGATGGGCTTTGAACTGGCCAAGAGCTCAGTGGAGAAGATCCTGCACCCGGCTCCGGTGGATTTCAGCCCCTTGGCGCTGACCATCCTGGCGGTCTCCGTGTGCGTGAAGCTGTACATGTTCCTCTACAATCGGGGTGTGGGGCGAAAGATCAACTCCTCCGCCATGGCGGCCACTGCCATGGACAGCCTCAACGACAGCATTGCCACCTCGGCAGTGCTGGTGGCCTCTCTGGTGGGGCATTTCACCGATCTGAACATCGATGGCTGGGTGGGTGTTCTGGTGGCGCTGTTCATCCTTAAATCCGGTCTGGACGCGGCCAAGGACACCATCAGCCCCCTTCTGGGCCAGCCGCCTGCACCGGAGTTTGTCCAGGAGATCCATGACCTGGTGACGGCCCATCCCGGCGTGTGCGGAATCCATGACCTGGTGGTCCATGACTACGGCCCCGGCCGGTGCATGATCTCCCTCCATGCGGAGGTGCCGGCCAGCGAGAACATCCTGGACCTCCATGATGAGATCGACAACATCGAAACGGAGCTGTCCAAAAAACTCAACTGCGATGCGGTGATCCATATGGACCCGGTGGTGACCGATGACGGCATCACCCAGGAGACCCGCCAAAAGGTGGAGATGCTGGTCCATGCCATTGACGACCAGATCACCATTCACGACTTCCGCATGGTCTCCGGCCCCACCCACACCAACCTGATCTTTGACGCCGCCGTGCCCTTCAATTTCCGTTTGACGGACAAAGAGGTGGCTGCCAAGATCCGGGAGGCGGTCCGGGCTCTCAACGGCAACTACTTTGCCGTGGTGAAAGTGGAGAAGTCCTACGTATAAAAAGAGGAGCGAATCTTGGATTCGCTCCTCTTTTTTCAAAAGGCTTTCATTGATAGCGGCTCTCCCAATAAAACAGAAGAAAGAGACAATGTGTGACGGGGATTATTCTTGGGAATCAAGATCAATAAAGTAAATTTACTTTACATATAAAGCGAGGGAAAAAGAGAGCGCCTTGTTCGCAAGGGAGAGGGGAAAAGCTCTTTTCCTGCCGTGCAAACTGTGCTATGATGGAAAAAGACGGTGGAGCGCTGTTCCTGAAGGAAGAGCAGGGAGGGGGGATGTCACTCCCACTTGCTCCAGACCTCCGGGCAGTAGCCCACGGTGGCCTCTTTGCCGTTTCGGACGATGGGGGTATTGAACAGCTCTGGGTGCTCCAGCAGCTTTTCCTCTGCCGCCTGAGGGGTGATATAGGCCATGTATAGGTCCTCATAGGCCCGGCATTTGGTGTTCACCAGGGCGTCATAGCCTACCTTCTGCTTGACGCTGAGATATTCTCTGGGGGAGAGTCCCTTGCTGGGCAGATCGATGTATTGATACTTGATGCGCCGCTCCTTGAACCAGCGCTCGGCCTTCTTGCTGTCGAAGGACTTGGAGGAACCGAAAATCTGGATATTCATGGTGACTGCTCCTTTGTGAGTTTTAGGCCCCTTGGGGCGTGGAAATGTGATGGGAGGTTATTGCAATGAAGGAAGAGATCCGCAAACTGAAGGAAATGGTGGATGGGTCCGACAACATCGTCTTTTTCGGTGGCGCCGGTGTCAGCACGGAGTCCGGAATCCCGGATTTCCGCAGCGTAGACGGGCTGTATCATCAGCAGTACGACTACCCACCGGAGACCATCCTCAGCCACACCTTTTACGAGGAGAACCCGGAGGAATTCTTCCGTTTTTACCGCAGCAAGCTCCTGTGTCCCGATGCCCAGCCCAACGCGGCCCACTACAAGCTGGCAGAGCTGGAGGCCCAGGGAAAACTGAAGGCTGTCATCACCCAGAATATCGACGGCCTGCATCAGAAGGCAGGCAGCCGGGAGGTGCTGGAGCTCCACGGCAGTACCCTGCGCAACTACTGCGAGAAGTGCGGAAAGTTCTACTCTCTGGAGGACATCCTCAAAACCAGCGGAGTGCCCCACTGCCCCTGCGGCGGACGCATCAAGCCGGATGTGGTGCTGTATGAGGAGAGTCTGGACCAGGAGGTGCTGACCCGCTCGGTGCAGTATATCGCCAATGCGGATATGCTCATCATCGGGGGAACGTCTCTGGCCGTCTATCCGGCGGCGGGACTGGTGCACTATTACCGGGGACACAAGCTGGTGGTCATCAACAAGTCCTCTGTGGGGCAGGATCTGGGCGCCGATCTGGTGCTCCATGAGCCCATCGGTGAGGTGCTTTCCCAGGTTTGAACATTCAAAAAGTGGAAGGGACGGGGTCAAAATGGGCCCTGTCCTTTTCTTTTCTGATGTTCCCATTGTACCATTTGGCGGTGCTGGGTGCAACGATGTGTTTCTTAAAAAGAAAAAAATGCAAGACAAAACGCTTGTTAATTCAAAAACAATAAATAAAAAGGGAAGATATTTGCTTAAAAGGATTGAAAATGAAAGAGTGACATGATATGATTGCAAAAGAACAAGAAAGAAAGGAAGCCTGATGGACATGAGTCAAGCGCAGACTGAGCACAATACCTATTGTGAGATCACCCCTGAGATCAAAGCGCTGGAATCCCAATGGGAGCAACACAGCTATATTGACCCCGCCCTGTATCGAGAATATGGTGTCAAGCGCGGCCTGCGTGATGAAAATGGCCAGGGCGTTCTGACCGGACTGACCCGAGTGGCGGAGATCTGCTCCTATTCTGTGGGAGAGGACGGCGGTATCGTTTCTCAGGATGGTATGCTGTATTACCGGGGCATCGACGTGCGGGAGCTGGTCAAGGGCTCTGCCGTGCATCGGCGCTATGGGTTTGAGGAGGCGGCTTACCTGCTTTTGTTCGGTGAGCTGCCCACCAGGGAACAGCTGGAGGACTTTGCCCATGCGTTGGCTGGCTGGCGGACGCTGCCCAAGAACTTCTTTAAGGATGTGGTGCTGAAGGCGCCTCCCAAGGACCTGATGAACACGCTGCAGCGGGAAGTTCTGACCTTGTACTGCTATGACGATAAGCCCAACGACATTAGCCTGACCAACGTACTGCGTCAGTGCCTGCAGCTGATCTCCAATATGCCGGTGCTGGCCATCTATGCCTACCAGGCCTACAAGTATACCCAGGGCAGCAGCCTGTTCATCCATCAGCCTGACCCCAGAAAGTCCACCGCGGAGAATTTCCTGATGATGCTCCGGGAGGACCGCAGCTATACGGCGCTGGAGGCCCGGGTATTGGATGTGGCGCTGATCCTTCACGCCGATAACGGCGGCGGCAACAACTCCACCTTCACCAACCACGTGGTTACCTCCAGCGGTACGGATACCTACTCCGCTATCTCCGCGGCCATGGCCTCTCTGAAGGGCCCCCGTCACGGCGGCGCCAACAGCAAGGTCATGGAGATGATGGATGACATCAAGGAGCATCTGCGGGACTGGACCGACGAGGACGAGCTGCGGGCATACCTGCAGAAGATGCTGGACGGCAAGGCCTTTGACGGCCGCAAGCTGATCTACGGTCTGGGCCACGCGGTGTATACCAAGTCCGATCCCCGGTGTGAGGTGTTCCGCGGCTATGTGCAGGAGCTGTCCCGGGCCAAGGGCCGCAGTGACGAGATGGCGCTGTACAGCCGGGTGGAGCGCATCGGCAAGGAGCTGCTGGCGGCTAAGGGCAAGCGGAAGGCCATTTCCACCAACATCGATTTTTACAGCGGCTTCGTCTATGAGATGCTGGGTCTGCCCAAGGAGCTGTATACGCCCCTGTTTGCCGTGGCCCGTATCGCCGGTTGGAGCGCCCACCGGATGGAGGAGCTGGCTGAGGGCGGTAAACTGATCCGTCCTCGCTATGAATGCGTGGAGGGGTATCATCCCTATATTCCTTTGGAGAACCGATAAGGCATATTTCTCCCCCTCCGGGAGGAAAAACCGGAGGGGGAGGGAACTTTTTAGGGCAAATAAAAAAATTTGAAAAAATCTGTAATTTTAGGTTGACAAATGGCAATAGTTTCGCTATAATAATCAAGCAGTCTTTCCTCAAGGACACATGCGAGTGTGCTGGAACTGGTAGACAGGCACGTTTGAGGGGCGTGTGACAACCGTCGTACGGGTTCAAGTCCCGTCACTCGCACCACCTGTTTTTTCAGGAGATTGCAGTCGGTACGCGCGAGTGGTGGAATTGGCAGACTCGCTAGATTCAGGTTCTAGTGTGCATTACGCACGTGCGGGTTCAAGTCCCGCCTCGCGCACCACAACCCAGCGAAGGCTGGTCCTTCGCTGGGTCCCCCTTGGGGAAACAGAAAAGTACATACCGATACGCGCGAGTGGTGGAATTGGCAGACTCGCTAGATTCAGGTTCTAGTGTGCATTACGCACGTGCGGGTTCAA
>CDTY01037020.1_pt1 | contig 12784 bp, 10 predicted proteins | sample 557731 | NCBI WGS metagenome assembly CDTY01 (sample SAMEA3182101, study PRJEB8094) | gut metagenome | biome: human; feature: gut; material: Stool; isolation source: human stool | place: Canada | collected 2013-02-12
CCGGGTATCAGTGCTTTTCAGAAAGCGGCTTCACTGCTGGGTGCTCCTGTGGGACATGATTTCTGTGTGATTTCTCTTTCCGATCTGATGACACCGTGGGAACGGATTGAGCGTCGCATCCGTGCGGCAGCCATGGCTGATTTCGTAACGGCTGTATACAATCCGAAAAGCGAAGGGCGGTATTGGCAACTCTATCGACTGAAAGAGCTGTTTCTCGCAGAAGGACGCGCTCCGGAGACTCCGGTAGGTTATGTACGCCAAGCCGGACGGGAGGAACAGGAAGTGCATCTGACGACACTCGCTGATTTCAATCCCGAAGAAGTGGATATGTTTACGGTCATCCTGATCGGTAACTCGCAGTCTTATGCGTGGAACGACAAGTTCATTACTCCCCGGGGATACTATAACCGTCCGGATAAGGATGAACAACCGACTAAGGGGATAGGTCAAAACATCATGATACAAAGCTTCCGGACCATTGAGTCGGAACTAAAGAATAAGAATATTCCTCTGGATCATAAATGGGCTTTGCTGCACGCCATCCACACCACGGCTGATTTTGAAATGGAAAAGCTGCTATATACGGACAAAGGTGCTGTGGAAAAGCTTTATCAGAGAATAGCGGACGGCCGGTTGAAAACGATTGTTACGGATGTGACGATGGCTGCCAGTGGTATCCGTAAAGGAGCTTTACAACGGCTGGGGGTAGAAGTGAAATGTTATCTTTCCGATGAACGGGTAGCAGCAATGGCAGCGGAAAAAGGGATCCCCCGTACACAAGCCGGTATACGTCTGGCGGTGGAGGAACATCCGGATGCCTTGTTCGTATTCGGTAATGCGCCAACGGCTTTGATGGAACTTTGTGATCTGGTACGTAAAGGAAAGGCTGTACCAAGCGGTATTATTGCCGCGCCTGTGGGTTTTGTACATGTACAGGAATCCAAACACATGGTGAAGCCGTTCATGGAAATACCCAAATTGATAGTGGAGGGACGAAAAGGAGGAAGTAATTTGGCTGCAACGCTGGTGAATGCAATCTTGTGCTACAATGATGCGGAACAGTTAAGGCCGGGACGGGATGTGTAAATAAATACGCTATGATACGAAACTTTATCATCATAGGTATGGACGACAACCGGGAACCTTTCTTCCCGCCCGAAGTGCTGCAACATATCCGGGAAGGAAAAGTTTTCTCCGGTGGCTTGCGACATCGGGAAATTGTAGAGAAGTTACTTCCGGAAGGTGCGGAGTGGATTTCCATAACAGTTCCACTGGATAACGTCTTTGCCCAATACGAAAACATTTTTGCAGACTTTGAGAAGAAGGCTTCCGATGCATCGATTGTCGTATTTGCATCCGGAGATCCCCTGTTTTTCGGCTTCGCCAATACGGTAAAACGAAAACTGCCCGATGCAAAGATACGCCTCTACCCGGCTTTCAATTCCCTGCAAACATTAGCACACAGGCTGGTGATGCCCTACGACGATATGCGTACCGTCTCTCTGACAGGACGTCCGTGGCAGGAACTGGACAAAGCACTCATAGAACGTGCCCACAAAATAGGCGTACTGACAGATCGGGAGCATACCCCTGCTACTATCGCCGCGCGGATGTTGGAATACGGATACACCGATTACACGATGTACATCGGTGAGCACCTCGGTAATCCCGAACGCGAACGCATCCGGCAACTGGGCCTTGAAGAAGCCTCAGAAGAGGTCTTCGAGCACCCCAACAACCTGCTGCTCTATGCAGACACCTCATACAAATCTATGCAGACACCCTGTACTGATCTATCAGAGTTCAGGAATCACCTCACCCGCCCCTTCGGTCTTCCCGACGAACAATTTGCCCATTTGGACGGACGTGCCCGCATGATTACCAAAGCTCCGATCCGCCTCCTTACCTTGCAGGTATTGGAACTGAATCGCCGCCGTGTTTTTTGGGACATAGGTTTCTGCACAGGCTCTGTCTCCATCGAAGCCCGCCTGCAATTCCCGCATCTTACGATTGTTTCGTTCGAGATACGTCCCGAAGGAGAAGAACTGATGCGCATCAACTCCCGACGTTTCGGTGCGCCGGGAATCACAGCCTTAATCGGAGATTTCCTGCAAACTGACCTGGAAGCTCTCCCCCGCCCCGACGCTGTCTTTATCGGCGGACACGGTGGAAAATTAGAAAATATACTGGTACGCCTGAAAGAAGTATTGCAGCCCAACGGTTGCATCGTCTTCAACTCCGTGTCCGAAAGTAGTAAGGAGCTATTTCGTCAAGGAGTTCATGCTGCAGGAATGACCTTACATTCCTCTCTGCGTATCATCATCAACAATTTTAACCCTATAGAAATAATGAAAGCAACGATATGAAAACAGCTATCCTTTTAGTAACAGGCAACAGCCTCAGCCTGGCCGAGACACTGCACCAAGAAATGAACGACTCCGAAATATTCACACTCGAACATTTTCCCGGTTGCACTTATATCTCATCCCTTTCCGATTTCATAGAAGAGAATTTCGACGAATATGATGCATTCATCTTCATTTGTGCCATGGGCATTTGTGTCCGCACCATTGCCCCCCATGTAAAAGATAAGCACACCGACCCAGCCGTGATCTGCGTGGACAGTATGGGGCGCAATGCCATATCCGTATTGTCCGGTCACATCGGGCAAGCCAATAAAATCACCCAAGATGTCGCCCACATTTTAGGGGCGAATCCCGTCATCAGTACCTTGAGCGACAATAGCGGATTATGGGCTCTTGACACCCTCGGACAAGAGTTCGGTTGGGAGGTTTTGGTAGGTATGTCGCACGCATACTATAAAAATATAGAACTCCTCGACGACGAAGAAGAAAGCGATGAGGGGGAAGAGTACAATGAAGAAGAAGAGTACGGCGAAGATGAGAATGAAGAGTACGACGAGGATGAGGATGAAGAGTACGATGAGGATGAGGATGAAGAGTACGACGAGGATGAGGATGAAGAGTACGATGAAGATGAGGATGAAATTGAGGATGATAACAGTATCATACTTCAAATGAGGGACGGTACCAATTACAACGAGAGAACCAAGGAATTCAACGTCATCATTAACCTCTTCGTCAACAAATACCGTACCGCCCTGTTACTTGAAATCCGCGATGAAGGTACTGACTACCTGGAACGTACCCGACCCCAACACGTCGACGTCTATTACCATCGCAGCGACATGGATCTCAGCCAGTACAAACTGCTGATTATCGTCAGTCCCTTTATGTTCTTCGACCCCGCAATAGCCCACATACAGTATATTCCTAAAATATTGCATGTCGGCCTCGGACTCGCACTCGATCCCCCCGAATTCGAAGAACTATTCGTCAATCTCGTTGTAGGCGCACCCGGTAAAAACATCTGCGGGCAAGCCATCAAAGAAGTAGCCACCATCGATGTGAAACGCAACGTAGAAGTGATAAAAAAATTACAGAAACTGGTCGACGTCCGCTTCTATACGGCCGAAGAACTGAGCCAGGTAGAAGTTCCCAATCCCAGCACCACCGTACAAAAGTACATGGGCACGCCCAGTGTATGCGAAGCAGCGGCCATACTCTCATCGCATCACGGTGTGCTATATGCCGAGAAATTCAAAGGCCTCAGCAATAAATCCACCTTCGCCATCGCCATCGAGAACGGATACCTGCGTCAAGGGCACATCGAAATCGTCGGTGCCGGTCCGGGTAATCCCGACCTTATCTCCGTATGTGGAAGGCAAATGCTGGAGAAGGCAGATCTTATCCTCTACGCCGGCAGTCTCGTCCCCCGCGAACTGACATTCTGTGCCAAACCGGGTGCTACCGTCCGCAACTCAGCCTCTATGGACTTGGAAGAACAATTTGCACTGATGAAGAAATTCTATGATGAAGACAAATTCATCGTCCGCCTGCATACGGGCGATCCCTGCATCTACGGTGCCATTCAGGAACAGATGAACTATTTCGACCAGCATCACATGAGTTATCACATCACACCGGGCATTTCTTCCTTCCAGGCTGCTGCCGCTGCGCTGAAGTCTCAGTTTACCATTCCTGAGAAAGTGCAGAGTATCATCCTTACCCGCGGCGAAGGACGCACCCCCATGCCGGAACGCGAACAACTCCACCTGCTGGCACGCTCGCAAAGCACCATGTGTATCTTCCTCAGCGCCGGCATTGCCGAACAGGTGCAGGAAGAGCTCTTACAGGAATATCCCGAAACCACCCCTGTTGCCGTTTGCTACCACCTTACCTGGAAAGACGAGCGCATCTATCGTGGAGAGTTGAAGAACCTTGCAAAGATTGTGAAAGAGAACAACCTAACGCTCACCACCATGATTGTCGTAGGTGAAGCCATCGACAACCGCGAAGGCCTTTCCCGGCTCTACGCCCATGAGTTCAAACATCTCTTCCGTAAATAAGAAGGGAGTGATAAGGTGATAGGGTGATAAAGTATCTGTATTATATATCACGGAGTGTTATCACTTTATCACCCTATCACTTTTTGTTCAACTAAAACCTAAAAGTAATGATATTAATATTAGGTGGAACCACCGAAGGACGCATCGCTGCCCGTACCCTTGAAGAAGCCGGAAAACCATTCTACTACTCTACCAAAGGAGACGAGCAGGAAGTAACTATGCACCACGGTATCCGCCTGCATGGTGCCATGGATAAACTGGACTTGGAGCGCTGTTGCCGGGAACATAACATTCAATTACTGGTAGACGCTGCCCACCCCTTTGCCATACAACTACACCAGACCGTAGAGAAAGTAGCCCATACCCTGAACCTGCTTGTCATCCGATTCGAACGTATTTATCCGCCACGCGATGAAGAGCACATCACCTGGTGCGATGATTTTGAAGATGCCATCCGGCAAATCAGGAAAGAAGATATCTTCACCCTCCTGGCACTGACAGGGGTACAAAGCATTGCCAAGCTAAAGCCCCTCTGGCAGGAAAGTGCCTGTTGCTACTTTCGTATCCTTAACCGTGAGAGCTCCCGCCGCCTGGCCGAACGTGAAGGTTTTCCCAAAAAATATCTGCATTACTACCATGCAGGCGAAGACGAACGCATCCTGTTACAGCGACTTCACCCCGAAGCCATATTGATAAAGGAAAGCGGACTTTCCGGAGGATTCAATGAAAAAGTGGAAGCTGCCCTTCAGGAAGGTATCCGCATTTTTGCAATCCGTCGTCCGCCAATGCCCGGAAGTTTTATGATAGTGAACGGTGAACATGGCCTACGCCGGATGATTGAAAAGCATCTGCCCGATTTTTACCCTTTGCGTAGTGGTCTGACTACGGGTACCTGTGCAGCCGCGGCCGCTGTAGCTGCAACCTGGGATATTTTCAATGTTCAACGCCAGCCCCGACCCGAAGAATTCCCTGTTATTCTCCCTAACGGAGAAACCATTTATGTTCCCGTCGAAGAGCAAGAACTCTACCCGCATCCCAGCTGTGTAAACGATGACTGGAGGCTGGAGGCAGATGCCACTGTCATCAAAGATGCAGGTGATGACCCCGATGTAACCAATGGCATGCAAATCAAGGCCAATGTTGCCGTGCCTTTCCGTTTTGACGATCCAACACCCGCAGAACTTGGTGCTGATGATTATACCGTTATTGTCTGTGGAGGCGAAGGTGTAGGCATTGTTACCCTATCGGGTTTAGGACTGGAAGTGGGAGGACCTGCCATCAACGTTACTCCCCGCAAAATGATTGAAAACAATGTAAAGGCATGCCTTCAACGACTTGGCATTTCCAAACAACCCAATCCTTTTGCCGTCACTATTTCCGTGCCGGGTGGCGAAGAGATAGCCCGGCGGACTTTTAATCCCCGTCTGGGTATAGAGGGTGGTATTTCTATCATCGGAACTTCGGGTATCGTGAAACCTTTTTCTTCCGAAGCATTTATAGATTCCATCCGCAAATCTATGGAAGTAGGTCGAGCAACAGGAAGCCCGCGCATCGTCCTTAATTCCGGTGCAAAGAGTGAAAAGTATGTCCGAGGGTATTATCCCGAACTGCCTGTACAGGCATTTATTCATTACGGAAACTTCATTGGAGATACGATAAAGATTGCCGCAGATTTGGAAATCAAAGCGGTGACTTTGGGTATCATGATAGGAAAAGCCGTGAAGTTGGCAGAAGGCAATCTGGATACGCACAGCAAACAGGTGACGATGAATAAGGATTTCCTACGTGAAGTAGCACTTTCTACCGGATGCGGCGGGGAAACACTTGCTGTTATCGAAAAGATAACATTAGCCCGTGAGTTATGGACATTGCTCTCTGCTGAAGATTTGCAAGCTTTTTGTTCCCGTTTACTCGAACTGTGTCATCAATATTGTGACCCGTTGCTACCTGAAGGAGAGCTAACGATTCTGCTCATCAGCGAAGAAGGGAAAATAATTACATAGAATAAAAAAACAAGTTTTACATGTAGTCTATCAGACTGAAAGTCCTACGCTATATAATAAAAGCCCTTCAGGTTATATGCGAAACTTAAATTAAAAACCTCAAATATGAAACACCCTCAAATAATCCTCGTCACCGGTGCTTCTTCCGGTTTTGGAAGAGTCATTGCTACGCAGTTGGCTGCACAAGGGCATATCGTTTATGGCTCCAGTCGGAAAGCAGTATCCGATAATCCCGGCTTCACAATGTTGCAATTGGATATTACTGATCCTGCATCAGTATCCAATGCCATATCGACAATTCTGAAAGAGCAAGGTAGCATTGATGTACTTGTCAACAATGCCGGGATGGGTATCAGCGGAGCTATCGAACTCACTACCGAGGAAGAGATACAGCGCCAGATGAATACGAATTTTACGGGTGCCGTCCGTATGTGTGCAGCAGTACTGCCTTTCATGCGCGAAGCCGGACACGGACGAATCATAAATATCAGTTCCATTGCAGGCGTCCTTGCCGTTCCCTTTCAGGCTTTCTACAGTGCATCAAAGTTTGCGATTGAAGGATATAGTGAAGCACTTTACCAGGAAGTAAAACCACTGGGTATACAAGTTTGCGTAGTCGAACCGGGAGATTTCCAAACTGGTTTCACAGCGCAGCGGCAAGTGAGCCAGACCACTCTCTCCCATCCACAATACGAAGAGAGTTTTGCAAAAGCCATGCAAAATGTAGAGTTGTCTGAAAACAATGGTTGCCGACCGGAAAAGTTAGGCAAAGCAATCTGCAAACTGGTAAATAGCCGCCGCCCTACTTTCCGCACAAAGGTCGGTCCGTGGGAGCAAGTATTCTTTGCCCGCATCAAACCTATGCTGCCGTTTAGTCTGGTAGATTGGCTGATCAGGAAATTCTATTAATTAGCTGTGTAGCTCATCCCCTTTGGGCAAAACTTTATAGAATAACATTTTGTGTGTTCTTTCCAAAACACTACCTTTGTGGCATACCCATTCAAAAAGGAGGATGTATGACAACTTTTGAATTAAAACGTAGTATTTTACAATATATCAACGCATTGATGGATGATGAAGCGGCGATGCGCCGTATAAGTCGTTATATACGTCGTTTGCGTAATTCTACATCAACAAAAGATGTAGCACATGAAGACATGATTCCGTATACAATGGATGAATTACATGAGTGAATTGATAAAGCAGAAAAAGCGATCATCGAAGGAAATGTAATTGATTCTAAAACAGAAGACGCCCAATTAGCAGATTTCATGCGCACACTATGAAAATAAAGACTTATCCTGAAACTACTCAGGAGCTACGCAAGATTGCCGCTTTTTGTAAACAGCAATGGAGCATTGAGATTGCACACAGGTTGATTGAAACCTATCAGAGAAACAAAAAACGTCTTTCTTCCAATTCTTATATGGCTCCAATAGAGCCTTTATTAGTAAATCGGGAGTATGTTTACCGAGGATTACTCATTCATAAATATTGTAAGGTAATATATCGCATAGATGAAACTGCGGGCATAATTTATATCGTAGATGTATGGGATACCCGTCGTGAGCCCCACGAAATATAGCACAACCACTCGTAACCCGTAGCTTGTAGCTCGTAGCTTATAATATTCCCCCAACAGGAATTGTATGTAATCATATAATTTATATCTTTGCGAGCAAATAAACATCAACCCCTTACAAGGTTCAAGTAATGAAACAGACTATTCTCACTATTTTCTTTGCAATCATAGCATTGGGAGCAAGTGCCCAATCCCCTATCTCCTTTCAGGTAAAAGCCGGAGTCGGTACCTCCAACTTCTATGGAGAAAATGTAGAAAGTGATACACGTATCGCCTACAAAGTAGGTGTCGGCATGAACTATGAGCTCAACCGCACATGGGTGTTTCAACCATCACTGAACTTCGTATCAATAGGTGCCCGTGAAGAAGTGGAATACGTAGGCAAAGTGAATATGAACGAGTTGTATATCCAGCTCCCCATCATGATGGCCGCCCGCCTCAACCTTGGAAAGAATTACAGTGCTTCCTTGAGTGCCGGCCCGTATATTGCCTATGGCGTAGGCGGAAAGACATCCGGCGAGATGGAGGAATATGATTACAGTAGTGAATACAATCCTAACAGAAGCTACAGATTCCGTATAGATACTTTCGGTAACCGGATAGATGACAAAATGGGAAACAAACGCTTTGACGCCGGCCTTATGTTCGGCCTCAACATCGAATATCACAAATTCATATTCGGAGCAGAACTTCAATTAGGAATGATCAAGGTAAACGACCAGCTGGATAATCTATTGCAATCATCCGGCATTGAGAAATTCTCTCCCAAGAATCTCGCTTCGTTCTTCACCGTAGGATACCGTTTCTGATTTACAACTGCTCCGCCTGCTTTCGTTTCATTTCATTCAGTACACTGCATGTCAACGGTATGGCAAGAATGAACGTAAGAAGGTCAGCAACAGCCTGACACATTTCCACACCCTGCAAACCCAGATAATGAGACAGGATAAAAATCAGCGGAATAAAGAACAATCCTTGGCGGGCAGAAGAAATAATGGTAGCCTTTACCGGTTTACGAATCGTCTGCAACATCATATTACTCATCACAATCCATGAACCCAACGGAAAAGTAATGAACTGCCAACGCAAGGCAGCAGCACCTACTGCAATTACATCCGGGTCTCCCTTACGGAACAGAGAAACAATCTCTTCTGCAAATCCCATGCCTGCCAGCGCACACACCAGTAAGAAAATGAATCCCACCTTTACACAAAACCAGAATCCCTGACGAACACGCGCATACAATCCTGCACCATAATTGAAACCGCATACCGGCTGAAAACCTTGCCCAAAACCTATCAGAAATGCATTAATGAACATTGCGATACGGGTAACAATAGACATGCCCGCAATAGCCGCATCTCCATAAGCCCCGGCAGCCACATTCAGCAAAATAGTAGCTACACTCGCCAGCCCCTGACGGGCAAGCGAAGGAGTACCACCACCGATAATTTCCTTTATGAAAGCCAGTGAGGGCGTGAAGTTCTTGAAACGGATACGGATATTGCCTCCCTTTCTACCCATATACAACAACAGGGAGAAGCTACATATCTGACTGATGACTGTAGCCAGCGCAGCACCCGATATCCCCATATCAAAAACAAAAATCAAGATAGGGTCCAGTATCACATTAATCACCGCACCCGATACGATTCCTACCATCGCATACGCTGCATTTCCTTGGAAACGAATCTGATTGTTCAGTACTAACGAAGCAGTCATGAAAGGGGCACCCAGCAATATGATGCCTAGGTATTTCTCCGTATAAGGCAGGATAGTAGGTGTAGAACCCAATGCTAACGACAACGGGGTAAGGAAGATAAGTCCCACTACTGCCAGAAATATACCCATAAACAATGCCCAGAAGAAACCGGTAGCCGCCATCTTCTCTGCATTCCCAGTCTCCTGCGCACCGAGTTTCCGCGAAATATAGTTCCCCGAACCATGTCCGAAGAAAAAGCCCACCGCCTGAATAATGGACATGACTGAGAACACAATACCTACAGCCGCCGTCGACTGAGTATTGATCTTCCCCACAAAGTACGTATCCGCCATATTATAGAATGACGTAACCAACATACTGATAATCGTAGGTACAGCCAATGATACTATCAGACGGGGCACCGGGGTGGTAGTCAGATAGAGATAATTATCTTTTGTCGAATGTCTCATAGAATTTTCACAATCTCTGCAAGCAGTTCACCAATGGTTTGCACAGTCACCGCTTCGCCGTTTACCGAGTGTAGTACAAAAGTACCGTCCCCTTTCAAATCTCCCGTTTCAATATAAACGTCCGACTCCACGTTTCGGTTTGCCAGAATACCATTTCTTTGCAAAGCTTTCCGCACCATAGCGTATTTTTGTCCGTGCCCGACAATACGGATATGGGAAGTATACTCATTGTTCACCCGGAATAATCCTGTCTCCAGATCAAACACAATTCCTTTACGGGCAAAGAAACCACTGAGGGTTCCATCCAGTGAAAGGTCTTCGGGAGTTCCGATAGTCACCCCGTTCACCTTATCCATCAACCAGATTTTATCCGCAATCTGCAAGGCAAGTTCCAGGTCATGTGTAGACAGGAAAATAGTCTTATCCGTCTGCCGGCTCAGCTGATGGAGCAATTGCATCATTTCCACTTTACTCGGGAAATCAAGAAAGGCAGTGGGCTCATCCAGGAAAATCACCGGAGTTTCCTGAGCCAGTGCCTTGGCAATCATCACTTTTTGTCGTTCACCATCACTCAGTGTATGTACCATGCGATGTGCCAAGTGAGATATTCCGACCAGGTTGATAGCATGATCCACTACCTCTTTATCTTCTTTGGAGAGTGTTCCCCAGAAACCGGTATATGGACTGCGTCCCAGACCGATAAGTTCCACAGAAGTCATATTGCGGATGTCGCACTTTTCAGTCAGGACTACACTGATCACTTTTGAAAGCTGTTTGTCCGTATAAGAGCCAATCTCTTTTCCCTGTATACGTATTTCACCGGATAACTTCGGTTGAAATGCAGAAAGTGTACGCAACAATGTAGACTTCCCCACCCCGTTGGCACCCAGCAGACAAGTCAACTCCCCACTATTGATTCCGGCACAAATATCGCTTGCCACGACTTTCACATCTCCTTTACCAGGATAGCCAATGGATAGTTTCTCAATATGTATAGTTTCCTGTTTCAAGACCTCTTTATTTTCAATTCTCAATTATTCTTCCAGTTCCCCTTTACGCTTCCTGAAGAGCACAGATGCCACCACCGGAGCACCTACCAAAGCTGTCACCGAGTTCACCGGCAAAGCTCCTTCAAATCCCGGCATGCGGGCTATGAGGTTACACACCAACGCCAACGAAGCCCCTACCAACAAAGTGGCAGGCATCAGTATCCGATGGTCGGATGTATGGAATATAGCCCGGCAAAGATGGGGAACAGCCAGACCGATAAACATAATCGGACCGCAATATGCCGTCACAATCGCTACCAGTACACCTGAACAGGAGATCACCAACAGGCGTGCCCGCTTGATGTTCAGCCCCAGATTCCGGGCATATCCATCGCCCAGCAGCAACAAGTTCATCGTCTTTATCAGCAGAAACGAGAGTGGCAACAAGACCACCATGATACAGACAAACAGTATCATCTGATCCCCCGACACACGGGCAAAACTACCCAGTCCCCAAATGACGTATGCACGAATATCTTCCTCCACACTGAAATATTTCAATACGCCGATAATGGCACTTGCCACATAACCGATCATCACACCGATAATCAGCAGCGTCACATTTCCCTTTACTTTCTGTGAAACGTATACGATAAGCGCCATCACGGACAGTGCTCCGATAATCGCTGCAATGGACAACGCCACTTCTCCCATATATCCGAGCTTGCTCAATGCCACACCGCCCATCGCTCCCGATAGCAATACCACACAGGCTACTCCCAGGCTGGCACCCGAACTGATACCCAACACTGACGGTCCTGCCAGCGGATTCCGGAAAACCGTCTGCATCTGCAAACCACTCACCGATAGCCCCGCTCCCGCCACCAATGCCGTCAATGCCTGCGGCACACGGGATTTCCAAATGATATTCTGCCAGATAATGGACTCATCTGTATTCCCCCATAAGATGTTCCAGACGGAACGAAAAGGAATATGGACAGAGCCTAACAGCAGGTTCAGTAAGAAAAACAGGAATATAGATGCCAGTATCACCAACATCAGGAGCAGTGTCGGCCTTTTCATTGCAAACGTACGTAGTATTTCGGTTGGTAATCAGGTAATAAATCGGGGTGGAACGCATGGATCAGATCTTCCAGCACTATTTCCGGTTCCATCGGCATACTTTCGTAGAAAGGTTGCTCGCGCATATTGCAATAAATAACGCCTTTGTCACGGAATGCACGGAAGTCGGCATAACGGGGATCAAGGGATTTCAAAGCGTCATAAGAGAATGTGCCGTCGTAACTATTCACAATACGCCAGTAATCGGCACTCTCCGCCTGGCTGTATACTGTTTCAAAATCTAGTGTAACGCCACCGGAACGGGGATCGTCTTTCAAGAAGTAATCGGCTCCCGCATCACGGAACAGTTCGGCCAGGAAGCTCTTACCGCCTACTGCATACCAGTTTCCTCCACGTATTTCACCGCTGAATACTACCGGACGCTTCTTTACATCAGCAGCCAGTTGTTTCAGATCGTTATAATGCTTTTCTATTGCAGCAAATTTTTCATTTGCCTCCTTTTCCTGTCCAATAAACAAGCCGATGA
>CDTY01021621.1_pt1 | contig 12681 bp, 8 predicted proteins | sample 557731 | NCBI WGS metagenome assembly CDTY01 (sample SAMEA3182101, study PRJEB8094) | gut metagenome | biome: human; feature: gut; material: Stool; isolation source: human stool | place: Canada | collected 2013-02-12
TTCTTCGGTATGGCCACCATCTACGCGGAGGCCACTTTGGCCCAGAAAACCCGGAAGGTGGACAAGGACGGCAACATCAAAGGCGGCCCTGTCTATTACATCACCACGGCCTTCCAGGGCGGTTTCGGCAAGTTCTTGGCTGGCTTCTTTGCCATCGCCATCACTCTGGCTTTGGGCTTCTTTGGCTGCATGGTGCAGTCCAATTCCATCGGCTCCACCTTTGAGACCGCATTCCACATTCCCTCCTGGATTGTGGGTATCGTCCTGGTCCTCATCTGCGGCTTCATCTTCCTGGGCGGCATCCAGCGTCTGGCTTCTGTGACGGAGAAGATCGTTCCCATCATGGCAGCTCTGTTCCTGGTGGGCGGCTTGGCTGTTCTGATCGTCCGTATCCAATATCTCCCCGCCACCATCGCCATGATCTTCAAGTATGCCTTTGCTCCCAATGCCATCATCGGCGGTAGCATCGGCGCGGCTCTAAAGATCGCCGCCACCCAGGGCGCCAAGCGGGGCCTGTTCTCCAATGAGGCAGGCATGGGCTCTACGCCTCATGCCCATGCCCTGGCCAATGTGGCCGAGCCCCACGATCAGGGCTGTGTTGCCATGATCGGCGTGTTTATCGACACCTTTGTGGTTCTGACCCTGAACGCGTTGGTCATCATCTCCACGCTGTACACGGCGGACGGACCTCTTGCCAACGGCTATTTCGGCGAGGTCACGGAGACACTCAACAACGCCAACCTGGCACAGACCGCCTTTGGCGTGGTCTTCGGCGAACAGTTGGGCGCCATGTTCGTGGCCATTGCGCTGTTCTTCTTCGCTTTCTCCACCATTTTGGGCTGGAACCTCTTCGGCAAGATCAATGTGGCCTATCTGTTCGGCGAAAAATCCACTAAGATCTATACCGTGATTGCTCTGGTCTTTATCTTCCTGGGCACCCTGACCTCCAGTGATCTGGTTTGGGGCCTGTCCGATATGTTCAACAACCTGATGGTGATCCCCAACGCCATTGCCCTGTTTGCTTTGACAGGCATGGTGGTATCTATGACAAAGGGCGTAAAAAAGAAGTAAGTTCTAAAACAGCAATAAATAAAAGGTGCCGCCTTCGGGCGGCACCTTTTTTCATCTGTGCAAAACCATCCTCAGCCATTGGTTCAGACGTGGCCATCTCATCTATTCCGCGGAATGCTTCTCTTCCTCATACAGGCAAAAGCTCCCTCGCTTTTGCTTGGCCCGATACAGCGCTTCATCCGCTCGCCCCATCAGCTCGGCAGCGGTAAAGCCCTTTTGAAAAACGGCAGCGCCAAAGCTGATGGACAAAGGGCGCAGGTGCCGGTTGCTTCCGCTCTTTTCAAAAGCATCCCGGATTTCCCGGCAGGCCTGCTTGACCTCGGGAACCGTCTTCCCCCGAAACAGAAGGCAGAACTCGTCCCCTCCAAACCGGAAGGGCTTGGCCTTGGGCACTGCGGCCAAAATCCGACCCAGCTCTCGGAGGTATTGATCCCCCTGCTGGTGGCCATATGTATCGTTGACAGCCTTGAAGTTGTCCAGATCCAAAATGACCAGCACATAGATGGCGTCCGAAATATCCTGACGCATCAACTCAAAGGTCCGCTCCATGCTCTGCCGATTCCAGATGCCAGTGAGCGGGTCGGTGATGGCCTCCCGCATCAGCTGCATCTTCTCCACCTCTCGGCGGATACTGACGGCATTCTTGGCCTGTTCCACCCGGATCATCAGCACGCAGCCCACATAAGTTGCCGCCAAAATCACCAGCGACAGCAGAAAATCCACTATTTGCTGGGAGGAACTGAATTTTTCCGGTGCGCCGGGGTCCCACTGGATCAGACAGTCTGAAATCGTCTTGCTTAAAATGCAAAACGCAGCAGTCACAGTAGTCAATTTCAGGTCCCCGTAGGCTGTGGTCAGCAAAATAGGAACCACAAAGATCATGCATACCGAATAAAATATATTGTGTGCTGTGTAGGTAATAAAGCACATCAGCACAAATAACAGTGACATGGCGTAGGTCCTCAGCCGCAGCCCGGACGCCCGCCTCAAGATCACCACGGCCGCCAAGATTGCCAATAGGTTCAGCCCTGTGGGAATCAAAACATATTTGATCAGATAGGTGGAGACCGGCCCCTTTACAATCTCCATGTGGCGCAGAAGAAAGAAAAAGAGGACCTCCATAATACAGACAAAGGCCATCATCCCTATGGCCACCCAGAGGTGAACCCTGAGCCATTTGGACTGAATGCGGTTATACTCCTCCTGGATCAGCACTTTCCATTCCTGTGTCTGCGTTTCAGTCACCTCCTCCCGCATTTCTTTTCGCGATCTTCCTATGGGATCCTGCATCACTTTCCCGCCTCCTGCGCCGCGATGCGTTCGGCCAGGTCGTTGAGATAGACCCATCGGTCCATCTTTTCATCCAACAGCTTCTGTAATTCCTCCTGCTGGGCCTGAAGCTCCTGGAGACGCACATAGTCACTGCCGCAGCGCTCCTGCTCTGCAGCGCAGGTGGCCAGCTGTTCCTCCAAGTGGGCGATCTCCTCGTCGATATGCTCAAATTCCCGCTGCTCCTTGAAGGAGAAGCGCAGCTTTTGGGAGTGGGACCTGGGCCGCTCCTGGGCACTCTTTTCCTGCTTTTTGGCGGCAGGCTCCACCTTCTCCCGCCGCTGGGCGGCATAGTCAGAGTAGTTGCCGCTATAACGCTCCACATCGCCGTCGCCCCGGACCTCGAAGATCTGCTCCGCCACCCGGTCCAGGAAAAAGCGGTCGTGAGATACCGTCAAAACCGCCCCGGGGAAGTCCTCCAGATAGTCCTCCAAGATGGCCAGGGTGGTCACATCCAGATCGTTGGTGGGCTCGTCCAGCAGCAAGATGTTGGGCGCCTCCATCAACACTGACAAGAGATACAGCCGCCGACGCTCGCCGCCGGACAGCCGGCCGATGGGCACAGACTGCAGCTCCGGCGGGAAGAGGAACCGCTCCATCATCTGAGCGGCGGAAAAGGTCCCCTGATCTGTGCGGACCTCCTCGGCCACCTGGTGGATGAAGTCATACACCCGCTGCTGGGGGTCCAGCTCCCGTCCCTCCTGGGAAAACCAACCGATGCGCACGGTGGCACCCTGCTCCACCGTGCCGCTGTCCGGTGCCACCCGGCCACCGATGAGCCCCAACAGCGTGGACTTGCCTGCGCCGTTGTGGCCCACAATGCCGATCCGGTCCTCCCGGCCGATGCCATAGGAGAAATCCCCTATCACCGTCCGGCCGTCATAGGATTTGGAGACGTGGTCCAGGATGATGGTCTTTCTGCCCAGGCGGCTGGATGCCGTCGCCATCTGCACGGCAGACTCCGTCTCCGGTGCCGCCTGGTCCCGCAGGGCCTCGTAGCGCTCGATACGGTCCTTGCTCTTTGTGCTTCTGGCCCGGCAGCCCCGCTGAATCCACTCCCGCTCCCGGCGCAGAATGGACTGGCGCTTGCGCTCGCTGGCCTCCGCCATCTCGGCGCGCTGTTCCTTCAGCTCCAAATAACGGGAATAGTTGGCCTCGTAGTGATACAGCTTCCCCCGGGAGACCTCCGTAATGCGGTTCACCACTCGCTCCAGGAAGTAACGGTCATGAGTCACCATCACCACTCCGCCCCGGAACCGGCGCAGCCAGTCCTCCAGCCAGGAGATCATCTCCGTGTCCAGATGGTTGGTGGGCTCGTCCAGCAGCAGCACGTCCGCCGGATGGATCAGCGCCGCCGCCAACGCCACCCGCTTGCGCTGGCCACCGGAGAGGGTCCCCACCTTCTGGTCAAAGTCGGTAAAGCCCAGCTTGCCCAACATAGCCTTGGCCTCATACTCGTTCAGGGCCCGAAACTCCGCCGGAAAGCGGAGAAACACCTGCTCAAGGATGGTGGCATCGTCCTGCATCTCCGGATTCTGGGGCAGGAAGCTCAGCTGCACATTGGGGTTGCGGGAAAGGGTCCCGGCGTCCGGCGCCAGTGTGCCGGAGAGCACCCGCAAAAGGGTAGATTTTCCGGTACCGTTGATGCCCACGATGCCGATTTTATCCCCTTCATTCAAATAGAGGTTGATATCGTCCAGCAGCTGACGGCTGCCGAAATTGATGGAAATGTGTTCTGCGGATAACAGCATACAGGTCTCCTCTTTTTCAAATCAAAACAGAAATATTATAGCATGATTTCCGCTGTATTTCCACTGTTTTCTGCCGTTTTTTCTCTCTTTTCTCACCAAAGTTTCCACTTTTGTTCCCCTTCTTGCCTGTCAGTCTCTTTCCCGGAGAGCTGCTTGCATTTTCCGCTGCTTTTGTTACAATGGAGCCAGAGAAAAAAGGAGGCGATCCCCATGAACAGCAGACTGGAGATCCTGGTGGGCGACATCACCCAGTCAGACAGCGACGCCATTGTCAACGCAGCCAATCCCACCCTTCTAGGAGGAAGCGGGGTGGACGGAGCCATCCACCAAGCCGCCGGGCCGGAGCTGCTGGAGGAGTGCCGGAAGCTCCACGGCTGCGAGCGGGGCCAGGCCAAACTGACCCGGGGATACCATCTCAAGGCCCAGTACGTCCTCCATACCCCCGGCCCCATCTGGCGGGGCGGCGACAAGGGGGAGGCGGAGACGCTGGCCTCCTGCTATCGCTCCTGTCTGGAGCTGGCGGCGGAGCACGGTCTGGAGACCGTGGACTTCCCCTCCATCTCCACCGGCGTCTACGGCTATCCCCTGCCCCAGGCAGCCACCGTGGCATTGCACACCATTATGGCCTTCTTGGACACCCATCCCCTGCCCCGCCGAGTGCGGATGATCTGCCACAGTGAAGAGGCCGCCCGGGTCTACCGCCAAACCTACAATATGTGGTTTGCCGGAGAGAAGTCAGATAAGCTGTAAAGCATTTTTACTTTATCAAAGTTCTCTTTGAAACAAAGCGCCGGACGCCGCCCTGTGGGCGGCGTCCGGCGCTTCTTCTCGTAAAGAAAACAATCCTCTTATTTCTCAATCACCTCATAGAGGTCGGTCCTCCGTGCAGACAGGATGGGCAGCTGGCGGCGCACGGCCTCCACCCGGTCCAAATCCAGGTCCACGTAGAGCACGCAGGGCTCCGCCTCCGCCCGGCACAGCACCGTGCCCCAGGGATCCACAGCGATGGAGTTTCCATAGGCCACATAGGAGGCGCTTTCATTCCGGGCAGGAGAAACGCCCACGGTGAACACCTGGTTGTCCACCGCCCGCTGACGGAACAGCACTTCCCAGTGGGCGGGCCCGGTGGTCATATTGAAGGCAGCGGGGACAAACAGTACCTTAGCCCCCCGCAGGGTCATCCGACGGGCCAGCTCCTCGAATCGGAAATCAAAGCAGACACAAAGTCCCATGGTGCCGAACTCCGTGTCGAAAGTGGTGATCCAGCTGCCGGGAGAGAAGGTGTCGGACTCCATAAAACGCTGTCCGCCCTCCACATCGATGTCAAAGAGGTGGACCTTCCGGTGCTTGGCGATCTGACGGCCCTGCCGGTCATAGACATAGGCGGTGTTGTACACCCGTCCCTCACACAGCTCCGGCACAGAGCCGCCTACTACGTAGAGCCCCAGTTCCCGGGCTGCCTCGGACAGAGCTTGCTGGGCCAGACCGCCGGCGGGCTCGCCAAATTCCCGGAAGCAGGCATTGTCATAGGGACAGCAGAACATCTCCGGCAGTACGGCGATGTCCGCCCCCTGCTCCTTGGCTTGGCGCAGGTGCTCACAGGCCAGGACGATGTCTTTTTCCTTGTCGCCGGACCCGCCGGCCATCTGAATCATTGCGACTTTCATGTGTCGCCTCCCTTTCTTTGCGTTTATAAAGTATTTTTACTTTGCAGCTTTATAGCTCCCGCAGTACCAGCTCTGTGGTACCACCGTCAGGTGAGAGGAGCATCCGGCGCACCTTGGCATGGGTCTTATACTCCCGCCAAATCATATCCCGCAGAGCTGTTCCGCCCCGGCAGCCGTGAATCAGGCGCAGGCGGTAAACGCTGCCGTCACACCGGCGCAGGGCGCTGTCGATGGTCACCCGGGCCTGATACTGGTTTTTCCCGTGGAGGTCCACGGTGACGATACCCTCCATGGCGCCGCCTCCCTTCTTGTTTTTATTGTACCCCACAGACGCCTCTTTGGCAATGCGACATTTTCGCCTTGACAAAACCGGTCTATTGTTATAGACTCAAGTCAGAGGTCGATAATAATAGACCAAAGGAGGAAACCCTATGGAACATCATCAGCTCTGTGACAGTGAGTATCGGTTCATGGAGGTGGTCTGGGACAATGCGCCGCTGCCCTCCGGGCGTCTGGTGGAGCTGTGCGCCCAGAAGCTGGGCTGGAAGAAGTCCACCACCTATACCGTTTTAAAAAAGCTCTGCGGCAAGGGCCTGGTCAGCAACGAAAACGCCACGGTCTCCGTGCTGGTCCCCCGGCAGGAGGTGACTGCGGCGGAGAGCGCAGCCTTTGTGGACCGGACCTTTGGCGGATCTCTGCCGGGCTTTGTGGCCGCATTCTTAGGCGGCCGGAAGCTGTCGGCAAAGGAAGCGGAGGAGCTCAAGCGTCTCATCGACGCCCACAAGGAGGGATGAGTATGGCGATTTTGACTGATGCGTTCTCCACTGTGCTGCGCCTGAGTCTTCAGGTGCTGCCGGTGCTGGCGGTGGTGCTGGTGGTGCGGGCAGTGTTGCTGCGCCGGAGCTCCCGTCGAGTGGCCTTTGCCCTGTGGGCGGTGGTGGGCTTCCGGCTCCTTTGCCCGGCGGCGCTGCCCTCGCCCCTGAGCCTCTTCAATGTCCCCACCGTTCAGACGGTGCAGACCACCGCCCAGGCCATCCAGGCCTCGGCCCAGGCGGCAATTCCCCAGGCGGCTGCCGGAGCCGCCGGCACTGCTCCCACGGTCACCGCTCCTCTGGAGGCCGTGGGACAGGCCGCCGCCTCTGTGGCGGAGGGCGGCCAAAGCGCCGGGGTCCTCCCCTCCGCCTCTCACACGCTCTCCCTGATGGAATGGGGCGCCCTTTTGTGGGCGGCAGGTGTGGCGGTGCTGCTTTTGTGGGGCCTGGTCAGCTATCTCTGTCTGCGGCGCCGGGTGGCCCAGGCAGTGATACTGGAGGGCAACGTCTATGAGTGCGACGCCATCTCCACTCCCTTTGTGCTGGGCCTGGTGCATCCCCGGATCTATCTGCCCTTCCGCCTTTCTCCAGAGGAGCGGACCTTTGTACTGCTCCACGAGCGGGCCCACCTGCGCCGCCACGACCACTGGACCAAGCCTTTGGCCTTTGTGGTCCTCGCCATCTACTGGTTCCACCCCGGCGTGTGGCTGAGCTGGCTGCTGCTGGGCCGGGACATGGAGATGAGCTGTGATGAGGCAGTGCTGCGAGCCCTGGGCAGCCAGGTCAAGACGAAGTACAGTCTCTCCCTTCTGGGCTTTGCCGCCGCCCGCCGCTTCCCCGCCCCCAGTCCCCTGGCCTTCGGAGAGCACGACGCCTCCGCCCGCATCAAGCACGTGCTCTCCTGGAAAAAGGCGGCCCCCGCCGTCACCTTCCTGGCGGTGTCTCTGTGCATTCTGACGGTGGCCCTGTGCGGTACCGACGCCTGGCCCGGCGGCGACACCCTGCAAAAGCAGGGCACGGAGCAGGCCTTTTCCTATGATATGTATACCTGGCGCTGCACCCTGCCCCAGGACACCCAGACCGCCCAGCTGTACGCGGAGACCTGGCTGGATGGCGAGCTCTTCTCCTCCCAGGCCGCCGACGAACCCCTGAGCGACCAGAGTCAGTTCCGGCTGGGCGGTCGGCTGGACCCCCTGGGAATGCCTCAGTGGACCCTGGTCTATACATCTGACGGCCAGGATACCTCTGTCTGTCAGGACGCGACCTGGGCGCTGCCGGAGGGCACCGCTCTGACAAATGAGACCTGGACGGTACCGGACCAGGGCAGTTTCCACAGCGGAGATGCCCTGCTGACCCTGGACGCCCAAACAGAGACAGGCACGCCGGTCTCCCTGCGAATGGTCCTGCGCTATGACGGCAGCGGCACCGCAGACCTGGCCCGCTCCACCCCAGAGGAGGAGCTGGGGATCTCCCTGACCCAGCTGCGCTGCCGCCTGAAATCCGACACGGCGGCAGCCGAACTCTGGGAGGAGGTGTATCTCCAGGGCCAGCTGGTGTCCCAACGGCAGGTGCTGCCGGAGGCCTTCCTTCAGGATGGCAGCTTCTCCCGCTCCAGCGATTTCTCCCTGGGCGTGACCTTCTGCCAGGGCGCTCCCTGCTGGCTGTACCGGAGCGGAGACACCTATGAAGCCCTGCCGGCGGACCTGGGCGGTGCCACGATACGTCAGGCCGTCCTGGGCCTGACAGCGGACACCGCCTCCCTCCAGCGCCTGTCCGACAACTCCGTGGTGGCCTGCTTCTTCCTGGACACCACAGGTGGGCCTTTGTCCGACCTCCCCTCTTATGATCCCGGATGGGACGAGGCCCGGCTCCAGGAGGCTTTGGACAGTTGTGACGGTGCGGTGCTGCTGCGGCTGCGGCTGTACCCGGAGGCCGGCACAGTGCACTATGCGGGCACCGACACCTCCCAGGGCGAAACCCTGCATCTCTACCGCTCCCAGGGCGGGAGCAACGGCCAGACCCTGACCTTCTACGCGGAGGTCTATGATAGCACCGCTTTGTGGAGCCGCCAGGTCATCGCCCAGGAGCAGCCTCTCAACAGCAGCTTTTCCTGGGGCTCTCAGGTGTCGTTGGACCAGAACGCCTTTGCTTTCCTCCTGGGCAGCGCCGACGGCGGCTACACCTCCCTCCCCGTGGCACTGCCGGAAAAGGACTACAGAGCCGCAATGGGCTATCTCCCCCCTGACACCTCCGCAGCCATCCCCCTGCCCCAGGGCAAGGAGCAGATCCTGGGCGCGGTGGTCCTGTCCAGCTCCGGAAACGGGGCCATTGCCGCCACCAACCTCTCACAGCTGCAAAACGACCTGCCGGCGGTGCTGGCCCATTGGGAAGCCCAACAGGTCAGCGATGTGCTGATCCTCCTGAAAGCGGCGGTCACCGGCGGGGAGGAAACCAAAAGCGCCGCCGGTTTCCTCTCGTGGGAGCCCGCAGCCCAAGGCGCTCCCTATCCCGCCCACTTCGGCGCTCTGAGCCAGTATGCCTACACCCTCCCTGCCGATACCGCCTCGGTGACGCTGTATGAAATGGTCTACGAGCACGGTGCGCTTATCAGCGAAGGCATCCAGGGCTGCCTTATGGTAGGGCAGGAAGCCGGGCAGCTGCCCGGAAGCGGTTCCCTGCAGCTCTCCGGCCATCAGGTGACCACCCAGGCTGGGTGCACAGGCAACGGCTGGTCTTTGTTCCTCACCGGCGACGATACGCCTTTGACGGAGTGGGAGAACGCCTTCTCCTCCCCGGGCCTGTCCGCCACCGTTTTTGCCTTCCGTCCCGGTCAGATCAACCTGACCCAGGAAAGCCCCTGTCTGGTGGCCGCGGGCGTCTTTCCCGACAGAGCCGAGAGCAGCGACTATCTGAGCCTTCTCTCCCGGCAGGAGAGCAGCGCGGTCTACGACCTGCCGGTGGATGGGCCCGGCTTTGCCGCCGCCTGCACCCAGGACCGGGTGTCCCTCCTGTATCTCATCCCCTCGGCAGGGACGGAGCCGGTCCAGCCGGTGAGCACCTATGCCCGGTCTCTCTATGACGACCGGACCCTCTATCTGGGAGACGCCCCGGCTGTGGGACAGTTGCTGGATATCCTGGGCGTGGGGCAGACACTGGGGGGCTACACCATGGAACTGACCACCTCCGGACACCCCTATGCCCTGCAGCTGAATTTCCAGGCGGAGCCCCAGGACGGCGGCAGCACCCTGGACCAGGGGATGTATCGATACGGCGCATTGCTGCTGGCTCTGGTGGACAACCTGGAGGAGGTCCGCTGGACTTGGCCGGAGGACGGCGGCAAGGTCCTCCACACCTCCTATCTGGACGAGACGGATTTCGCCTCGCTTCTTAGCAACGCGGCGCGCCCGAACGGACAAGGGACAGGGTATTCCAGCATCAAGGAACTGGGTGCCAGCCCTCAGACCCTGCAGATCCTCGTGGATTACCTTCACTTCCCGGCGTAACTCTCTTCCGGACAGCAAAAATGCTCCGTGCCAGACGGCACGGAGCATTTTCTTTTGGTAAGGGAGCAGATCAGACCTTGAAGTTGACGGCGGTGTCGCCAGGGCCGCCGGTACCGAACTCATAGTCCTTGCCCGGCAAAATGGCGTTGAGCACGATGCCAGTGATGGCGGCCACCGCCAGACCGGAGAGGCTGATGGTGGCCTCGCCCACAGTGAAGCTTACCGCGCCGGAGTAGTTGATGCCAATGGCCAGCACCATGATGAGCGCGGCGATGATGACGTTGCGGCTGTTGGTGAAGTCCACGCGGTTCTCCACCACGTTCCGCACGCCCACGGCGGAGATCATGCCGTAGAGCACCATGGACACGCCGCCCATGGTGGCGGTGGGCATGCAGGCAATCAGCGCGGCGAACTTGGGAGAGAAGGAGAAGAGAATGGCCAGCCCTGCGGCAATGCGGATGACCTTAGGGTCATAGACCCTGGACAGTGCCAACACACCGGTATTTTCGCCATAGGTGGTGTTGGCAGGTGCGCCGAAGAGAGAGGCCAAGGTGGTGGCCAGGCCATCGCCCAGCAGCGTCCGATGGAAGCCCGGGTCCTCCAGGTAGTTACGCTCACAGGTGGAGGAGATGGCGCACATATCACCGATATGCTCCACCATGGTGGCCAGTGCCAGAGGCATGATGGTCACCGCAGCGGTCAGCAGCTTTCCAGTGTCCAGATCCGGCCGGGCCAGGAGACCAAAGACGGTGTCGTCAAAGTGGAAGGGCAGACCGATCCAGGCCGCGTCGCTGAGGGCCTGGACCCGGGCAGGGTCCATAACCTCCATGCCGGTGATCTGGCAGATGGCAGCCACGCCATAGGAGCCCACCACACCCAGCAAAATGGGGATGATCTTCACCATGCCCTTTCCCCAGATGTTGCACACCACCACAATGGCAATAGCCACCAGGGCAATGGCCCAGTTGCTGCGGCAGGAGGTGATGGCAGTGGAGGAAAGGGTCAGGCCGATGCAGATGATGATGGGGCCGGTGACAATGGGCGGGAAATAGCGCATGACCTTTCTGGTGCCGAAGATCTTGAACAGAGCCGACAGCACCACATACAAAAGTCCTGCCAAGGCCACGCCAAAGCAGGCATAGGGGAGCATCTCCGTATTGGCTATATTGAATACACCGGGGCTATCCGGATTTTCCAGCATAGGCGCCACTGCGGTGTAGCCCCCGATAAAGGCGAAAGAGGAACCCAGGAAAGCAGGCACCTTCCGCTTAGTCAGGAAGTGAAACAGCAGCGTACCCAATCCCGCAAAGAGCAGTGTGGCGGAAACGCTCAGTCCCGTCAGAGTGGGCACCAGCACTGTGGCGCCGAACATGGCGAACATGTGCTGGAAGCCCAGCACCAGCATGCGGGGCTTGCCCAGCACTCTGGCGTCATAGATGGCCTCCTGGCCAATGGTGGTTTCTTTGGCTTGCATGGTAGATTCTCCTCTCGTTGTATCGTGGATGGTTTCCGATTTCAGCGCAAAAAAATACCGGCAAAAATGCCGGTCAAAAAGGATGAGGAGAAGCATTAGAAGAATTCCACTTCGCCATAGGCTTTTTCATCCAACCTCTCCCCTTTTCGCGTTTTTTCCATTGTACGGGATAGGTGAACTGGATGCAAGGATTTTTTTCAAAGTGGATGTCAAAAAACGGAAGATTTTTTTGGGACCCCTGGCGTTTTGAACAGACTTTTGAATCCAAGACGTGATTTTTTGCCAAAGCCCACAAGCAGCTTTTTTCGTCTTTTGCAGCCGTCTTTCAAGGTCTCCGTCAGCAAAAATGAATATTTCTCTATTTTGTAAAGGTATGCCCCTTGTCCAAGTGAAGGGAGAGTTGTAAAAAAAAGCGCGAATTTTGTGTTTCCCAGTTTTATCCATCTCTATTTTAGTATTATGTAAATTTATGCTGCTTTTTTGCAGATGTGCAAACTCCATTTCAAGATTTTCAATTTTCTGGAAATTTTTTCGTTTTTCTTTGAAATCAATTGATTTTTTAGTTGTGGAAAAGTCTGTGGATAATGTGGATAACTCTTTGTAAAAGAAAATTATGCTATTTTTTATGTGAATTCCAAGGATTGCGTGGAGTTTCTTCTCCTTCTGAGAAAAAGTTGTAAAATACAGCCAAAATCTAAAATATTCCGCATTTTATTCTCTTTACATAAATTCCATTTTTTAACATTTTCCCTGCTGTCATTTCTCTTCTCCGCAGAATTCCCCCTTTTTTCTGCAAGGATCGTTGCAAAAATACAGGTAGTATTATACAGTGCTTTGCCCCCTCTTCCGCTGTGCACTCAGGAAATGGTGTTGACGTGGCGGGAAAAATGTGCTATTATGCTACTTGCATTTGATTGCCCTGCAGTGAAGGGTGCGTTTTTCTACGCTCCCCCCATTTGCAGAAAGAATGGAAACGGTTTTCCACCGTAATTCTATATGCTAGTGTAGCTCAGTTGGTAGAGCAGCTGATTCGTAATCAGCAGGTCAGGTGTTCGAGTCACCCCACTAGCTCCA
>CDTY01041344.1_pt1 | contig 12666 bp, 9 predicted proteins | sample 557731 | NCBI WGS metagenome assembly CDTY01 (sample SAMEA3182101, study PRJEB8094) | gut metagenome | biome: human; feature: gut; material: Stool; isolation source: human stool | place: Canada | collected 2013-02-12
TCGGTTCTCGTGCCATAAAACTTCTCGTGGAAGAACTTGCGGTCGATCCGCCCGGAAATCGTGATGCAGCCGGTTTTCGCCAGTTCCTCGTTCATCTGCCGGATGAGCTTGTAGGCGTAGGGCACGGATACCCCCAGCTCCTCGGCCACTTCATTGACGCGCATAAAAATCTGGTTTGCCATCGTAAATACCTTCCTTTCCTTTTTGTTGGTGACTGCTGCCTAAAAGTGTTGTGCTTCATAAATGCCTCCCTGCTTATGTCCGCCACTTTTTTCTCAGTTTCGCAACCAAAATCTGGCGGGCCATTTGATGCGCTATATTATCTAAGCTTATTAGCTTAGTATCCTTATAATACTATACATATAAGCTTAGTTCAAGCCTTTTAAAAGAAATATTATTAAATAAATTTGCTTAGATTATCTTGACAGAACTAAGCAAATATGCTATGTTGCTTATAAGAACAACCATAGATGGGAGCTGGATGTATGGCGATTGGCGAACGAATTCACTTTTTCCGTCTCTTGCGGGGGATGACACAAAAATATCTTGGTATGGCGCTGGGCTTCCCGGAGAAGTCTGCCGATGTGCGCCTGGCACAGTATGAAACTGGATCAAGGACCCCTAAGGCGGATCTAACTGCCGCCCTGGCGCAGGTACTGGATGTCTCGCCCCATGCACTCTCTGTCCCGGATATAGACTCCTATGTGGGGCTCATGCATACCTTGTTTACCCTGGAGGATAACTACGGTTTGAAGATCACGGAGCAGGACGGTGAGCTTGCCTTGCAGGTAGATTTCCGTAAAAACAAGGATGCTGCCCGGCTGCACGAAATGCTTTGGGCCTGGCGGGAACAGGCAGCCAAACTGGAGGCCGGTGAGATCTCCCAGGAGGAGTACGACCGCTGGCGTTACCACTACCCGGAGTACGACAGCAGCCAGATCCATGCCAAGATGCCGCCGGAGGGTCTGACCTGAACCTCTCACTTGTAGGCCACAGGAGAGGCCGTTTGTTGCACAAAATCAGAAAATTCAGATAAATGAGAGCAAAATAAAAAAGGTCTAACTGATCAGCAAAAATCAGTTAGACCTTTTACTTATGAATAAAAAGATAAGGATTTTTAGGCTACTCGCAAGCCACCCGATTTTTCTTTTCAAACTCAATAAATCGGGATTTGGCGAGTGCTATCAATCTGCTATCAAATGGGAAATCTGAAAATCAAAAAGTCAGTGTTTTCAAGGGTTTGCGGGCCCTCATATCCACTTTTTGCTTATTCCCATTCGATGGTCCCCGTGGGTTTTGGTGTCAGGTCGTACACCACCCGGTTGACGCCCTTGACCTCGTGGGTGATGCGGTCGGTGATGTGCTGGAGCAGGGCGAAGGGCACGTCCTCCACCGTGGCGGTCATGGCGTCACGGGTGTTCACCGCCCGGAGGATCACCGGCCACTCATCTGCCCGCTTGTTGTCCCGGACGCCTACGGACTTGAAGTCGGGGATGATGGTGAAGTACTGCCACACCTTGCCCTCCAGGCCGTTTTTGGCAAATTCCTCCCGCAAGATAGCGTCGGACTCCCGGACGGCCTCCAGGCGATCCCGGGTGATGGCGCCCAGGCACCGCACACCCAGGCCGGGACCGGGGAAGGGCTGGCGGTAGACCATGCCGTCGGGCAGTCCTAGGGTCTTGCCCACCACACGGACCTCGTCCTTGAAGAGGAACTTGAGGGGCTCCACCAGCTCGAACTTCAGATCCTCCGGCAGGCCGCCCACGTTGTGATGGGCCTTGACCCCGTCGCTCTCCAGAATGTCCGGGTAGATGGTGCCCTGAGCCAGGAACTCGATGCCCTCCAGCTTCCGGGCCTCTTCCTCAAAGACTCGGATGAATTCTCCGCCGATGATCTTGCGCTTTTGCTCCGGGTCGGCTACCCCGGAGAGCTTGTCCAGGAAGCGGTCCACCGCATCCACATAGATGAGATTGGCATCCATCTGGTGGCGGAACACCTCCACCACCTGTTCCGGTTCGCCCTTGCGCAGGAGTCCATGGTTGACATGGACGCACACCAGCTGCTTGCCGATGGCGCGGATGAGCAGCGCGGCCACCACAGAGGAGTCCACGCCTCCGCTGAGGGCCAGCAGCACCTTCTTCTGTCCCACCTGAGCGCGAATGGCATCTACCTGTTGGGCGATAAAGGCCTCAGCCAGCAGGGCAGTGGAGATTCGTTCCATGGTCTCGGGACGTTTGTTCTGTTCCATCGATGTTCCTCCTCTATTTGATTGTTAAATGTGCCCGGGGACAGCGCACGATCCGCCTCAAAAGGCGGCACCATAGATATAGTCATTATACCATGGCCGTGGCACGCTTGCAATGGACCTGAGCCTGAGTGCCTGCGGCTTTTCCCTATGCTGCGCCCTGAGGAGAAGGCAGAGAAAAAAGGGCGCAAAGAGAGTCCGGGAAAAATTCCCGGACTCTCCAAAAACAAAGGGTGCAGGGGACCGAAGGGCCGATAGGGCGGCCCCACTGCCCGCGGCATGGGCCTTATTCGCTTTTGATGGCCTCCAGCGCGGGGATCTGCACCGCCTTGTTGGCGGGATAGTAACCGGACCCCAGTCCGATGAACACGGAGAACACCACCGCAAAGAGCAGCAGCCACGGCGGGATCACCGACACACGGCTCACGCCCTCACCACCCACAATGGCGGGCAGCAGGTTCTCCACCGATGGCCCCAGGGACACCAGATTGATGACAACCGATGCGATGAAGCTGACGATACAGCCGATGACGCCGCCGATGAGGCCGATGGCGCCGGCCTCGGAGAGGAACATCACCCGGATATCGGTGACGTAGCAGCCCAGGGCCTTCATGATGCCGATCTCCCGGGTACGCTCGGAGATGGACATGATCATGGTATTGGTGATGCCCAGCGCCGCCACGAACAATGAGATGGCGCCCAGGCCTCCCAGCATCATCTGCTTTTGCCGGGCTTCCTTCTCCATGGGCTTGCGGATGCTCTCCATGGATTCGGTGGAGTAGCCCATGGCTTTGATCTCCTCCTCTACCTGGGCCACCTGGGAGATATTTCCCACCTTTACCAGAACAGAGTCATAGGGCACGGCTTTTTTCTTGTTGCCCTGGGCCTTGTCCAGCAGTTTGCGCAGGTCCCCAAGGCTCATCATGATGCCCTCGGAAGTCTCTGAACCCTTGGAGTAGTCCTCCTTGACGACGCCGCTCACCCGCAGCGGCACGGTGAATTTGCCGCTTTCACTGGAGATCTCCAGGGTCAGCTTTTCCTTCATGGGGTCGAAATAGGGAGGCGGCAGCTCCTTTTCACTGCCGTCCTCGCTCCAGGCATTGGTCCAGCGGTCCACCATATTCATGCCCTCCGGGCGCAGGGTGTCCTTGAAGTTGTAGGCCAGGTACTGGCCCACCACTACGTCGCCGCTCTTGGCGGCGGGAGCGCCGCTGAGGAACTGATAGCCCATCTGCTCCATGGCCTGGGTGTCCAGCCCCACCACAGAGCTCCACTCCGCCACATAGCGGTTGCCGGTGCCCACCATCAGACGGACGGAGTCCACCTCCAGGGACTGCTTGGGGGTGACGGCTTCCACACCGGAGATGGTCTTGAGCCGCCGCACCAGAGCCTCGTCCAGCTTGGCTTTGCCCCGGCCGCCCTGGGGGGCGTTGACGGTGATGATGGTCAGGTCGCCCATTTCTGCCAGCATTTTGTCCTGGGACTCCTTCATACCGATACCCAACGACACCATGATGACGATGGAGCAGCAGCCGATGAACACGCCCAGCACCGTCAAAATGGTCCGGGACTTCCGCCGCAGAAGATTTTGCAGGCACATATGCATCAGGTCATTTCGCTTCAAGGTTTATTCCTCCTTCTGAGGGGTGTCGGTATCGGTCTCCTCCCAGTTGTCCCAGTCCTGGGCGCTGTCCAGGGCAGCTGCCTTTTTGCGCTTGCGCACCTGCATCAGGACCACTGCGGCTACGACCACTGCCGCGCCGCCGCCCAGACAGACCCACAGCCAGGGGAAGGAGGTGGGCTCTTCCATGGGGATGTCCTCGCCCAGGTCGTCGATGACCTGCTCCTGGACCTGGAGGGTCAGGGGGAACTCTCGGGTCTGGAGCTCCTGGTTTGCGTTTTCATAGCTGATCTTCAGCACCAGATCCACCTCGCCCTCCTGGGTGGGAGTCAGGGCGAAACCGATGTTGCCGCTGGAGCCGGCGGTGATGTTGCCCAGGTACTGGGTGCGGGCGGGGGTGTCCACGCCTTCGCCCACCACCGTGGCCTCCACGTTGGCGATGTCGTCCTTGCCCTTGTTCACATAGGCCAGGGAGATCTCGGCCTCCTCGCCTACGCTCACCGTCTCGGGGACGGTAGGGGCGTTGATCTGGAAGCGGTCAGGCTGGTAGACGGGGACGGAGATCTTGATATCGGCGCTGGCCTGGCTGCGCTTTTCCTTGTCCACGAACTCATACTTGAAGCTCACGTTTACGCTCTGGGCGCCGCTCTTGCCCGTGGGCACCGACTGCATGGGCACCTCCAGGGTCTGGCTGCCGCCGCCGGCAAGGGATTTGTAAAAGAAAGTGTTGGTGCTGCCGTCCATGGCGAAGCTCTCGCCGCCGTCCACAGTGACCACCACGTTCTCCACCCGCAGCGTGCCGGTGTTTTCAAAGGTGATGCTCAGGGGGAACTTGCTGCCGGCGGCCACAGAGCTGGGACCATAGGTGAACTTGCGGATGACCAGGTTAGGCACGGGGGAATCGGGCTTGTTGCCCTCAGCGGTGGTGGTGTTGGCGGACAGGTTCACCCGATCCGAGGCGGTGGCCTGGGTGATGGTGCCGCCGTTGTCGTAGCTGTACTTGAGCTCGGTGCTCAGGGACTGGTTGGGGGAGGAGATCTCCTTGGATGCCTTGACCTGAACGGTGACGCTGGCGCTGGTGCCGGGTTCGATGTCGCTCAGCAGGAAGGTGGAGGTGTCGTTCTGGATCATCAGGGCGTCGGAGGTGGTCATGGTCACCACCGGGGAGATGAGCTTGGTGGCGCCGGCATTTTTAAAGGAGACGGCCACGTTCACCGTTTCCCCTGCGGAGATGGGCTTGGCGATGGGGGAGCGGGTGACCACCACCACAGGCTGGGGCACGCTCTCCCGGGCCAGGGCAGGAATGGCGATCTTGTCGGTAATGGTGCCCTGTGTGAAGGAGATGTTGTTGTTATAGTTGAACTTCAGATCCACCCCCAGAGACTGGTTGGGGGAGGGAATGGTGGCGCCGGCCTTGACACGCACCTTCACGCTGACGGTCTTTTTGCCGCCGATGTCGTCCAGCAGGAAGGAGGAATTGCCGCTGGAGAGGCTCAGACCATCGGAGGGGGTGAAGGTAGCCACCGGAGACTTGAGCTGGATGGGGCTGAGGTTGCGGAAGGAGACGGTCAGCTCCACCTCCTGGCCTGCCTCCAGGGGCTTGGCAATGTCGCTGCGGGAGATGAGCACCATGGGCGCCGGTGCCGCCTCCGGGGAGGAGGGAGGCTCCGGGGTGAACTGGGGCGCTTCATAGACCACTGCCTCAGTGACAGTGACCTCCATGGTCTGATAGGACTCCGGCTGACCGGCGGTGCCGATCTGGACCCGCAGGTTCTGGCCCACGCCCTTGTATTGCACGCCGGTGAGCACCACCCGGTAGGCAAGAGGCTGTCCCGGCTCGGAGGCGGACTCCACCCGAACAGAGCCGCCGGTGAAGCTGTCGTCCAGCTTGGTCACGTCCAGGGTCATGGGGTCGCTGGCACCGGTACCGGTGTCCTTGATGGAGACGGTGATGTTCACAGTGGCGCCCTTGGTGACGCTGCCCACAGGGCTTCCGGCGGAGTCGGTGACGGTGTAGCCGGTGACATACAGGCTGCCGCCGGCGGCATGGGCGGTGATGGGCAGCGCCGACGCCAGCAGAACCAGCAGAAGCAGCGCGGAAAAGACGCGTTTCATGGCATTAGATTTCATGGTGGGTTCTCTCCTTGTTGTTGACTTGGTTGCTGACGATCTCGCCGTCGATCAGCGTGACGATGCGGTCTGCGTAGGAGGCCATCTCCGGGTCGTGGGTGACCAGGATGATAGTCTGGTGGTAGTCCCGGGCGAAGGAACAGATCATCTCCATGATCTCCACAGTGGTCTTGGAGTCCAGGTTGCCGGTGGGCTCATCGGCAAAGACCACATCGGGCCGGGCGATGAAGGCCCGGGCGATGCCGGCCCGCTGCTGCTGGCCGCCGGACATCTGCTTGGGGAAGTGGTCCAGCCGGTGGCTCAGGCCTACCCGGGTCAGCAGCTTCCGGGCCGCCGCCTCCCGCTGCTGCCGGGGCACGCCCCGGAAGAGGAGGGGCATGGCCACATTCTCCGTGGCGGTCAGGTTGGGCAGCAGGTTGTAGGACTGGAACACGAAGCCCAGATGCTTTTGCCGGAAGGAGGCCAGTTGGTTCTCCGTCAGGCGGGAGATAGGCACGCCGCCGATGAGGACCTCGCCCCGTGTGGGCTTTTCCATGCCGGCCAGCTGGTTGAGCAGGGTGCTCTTGCCGGAGCCGGAGGTGCCGAAGATGCAGCAGATCTCCCCCCGCATCACCTCCAGGTTGATGCGCTTGAGGGCCACCACCGTCTCGTCTCCCACGGGGTATTCCTTTCGGATGTTTTTCACTTCGATGATGGGACGGCTGCGCAGGTCGGATGCTTGCATGGCTCGTGCCCCCTTTCTGGAGCCTATCATAGCTCCCCAAGCTTCATTTCCCCTGTGGCGGAGCTTAAGATTTGCAAAGAAAGGCAAAAAGGTGCCGCCGCGCTCTATGCGCGGCGGCACCTTTTTTCATATGGAAAGGATGTGTGGAAAAAGCCTCTTATCTGCCCTGCCGGTCCAGAGGCAGCCGCAGCACAAATTCCGTGCTGCGTCCCGGGGCGGGAGAGGAGGAGAGAGCGATGGTGCCCCCGTGCTTTTCCACGATGCGCCGGGTGATGGAAAGACCCAGGCCGCTGCCCGGGCCGGAGCGGGCGTCGCTGCCCACCACGAAGGGCTCGAAGATGTCCCGGGCCCGCTCAGGCGGGATGCCCGCCCCGTTGTCGGCTATGCAGAGGGTGGCCCGGCCCCCTCCAGCGGTCAGGTCGAAAAAGAGCACAGTGCCCAGACGGTTGTGGCGCAGGGCGTTGGACAGGAGGTTGTCCAACACCCGCCGGAATTGCAGCTCGTCCAAAGCGCACCACACGGGCCGGTCGGGGATGGACACCTCCAGGGTGAAGCCCGCCAGATCGATTTCGTCGTACTTTCCCGCAAGATATGCCCGGAGAAACTCCCCCAGGTCCGTGCGTACCGGATGGAGCACGAACTTGGGGTGCTCCACCTTGCTGTATTCGTGGAAGGCGTTGATGAGCTCCGTCAGGGTCTCGGCCTTGGCCTGGATGGCCTTGAGATAGCGCTCGGTCTCCTGAGGCGGCACCTTGCCGTCGCAGATGGCGTCGATGTAGCCGTTGATGACGGTGATAGGGGTCTTGAGATCGTGGGAGATGTCGGCAATGAGCTTTTGCCGTCCCTCGTCCAGCCGCCGCCGCTCTGCCTCGCTCTCGGCCAGGCGGTCGGAGAAGCGGTCGAAGCTCTCGCCGATGCGGCGGATCTCCCGGGTACCGCCGCAGTTGCCCACCCGGCTCAGCCGGCCCTCCGCCTGGGCTTCCACCGCGTCGTTGAGCCGCCGCAGGGGCCGCCCGATCTTCCGGCCCAGCCACCAGATGAAGGCTCCGGCGCTGAGGAGATACAGGGGCAGGAACAGCAGCCAGATCCGCCAGGACTGGGCATAGCGCCGGTAGTAGTCCGCATCGGTGACGGACTCCTCCCGCAGCAGCACCGTCATGGTCTGTCCGTCCGCTGCCGTGAAGGTGCCCCGGGAGAGAAAGGCGCCGGGGAAGCGGCTGCCGGAGAGATAGGCGTACTCCCGCTGGGTATAGCTGTCTTGTTCCCCGAAGCCGCCGAAGACCACTGCACCGGCCTCATCCAGCACCATGAGCTCCACCTGGGGGTCGGTGCCGTCGTCGGTATAGGTGCTTTGGACCAGCAGACGGCGGGGGCTGCCGTTTTTGTCCGTTGTGTCATAGGCAGAGATGACCACAGGAACGTCGTGGAGAGGCACGCAGGACAGTTCGCCGCCGGTCAGATGGTCGTCGAAATCCTGGGCAGAGGCATAGACCAGCTCCCCGGCCTGGTCATAGACGGCAAAGGTGTTGCCCTGGGTGCCCATATAGCGGTCCAGAGCGGCGTAGTCCCCGGATGCCAGTGCCGGGTCCGCGAGCAGGGCGGACCAGTCCACAGAGCGGTACAGCCCTCCCAGCCAGGCGTTCCACAGGGAGAACACCCCGCCAGTGATGAGGAGCAGCACCAGGGTAAAGAGCAGGTAGCTCCGGGCCAGCAGGCCGAAAAGACTGCCGCGCAGCGTCTTATTTTTCAATCTTATACCCCAATCCTCTCACCGTGATGATGTAGCGGGGCGCCTTGGGGTCGTCCTCGATCTTCTCCCGCAGCTTGGAGATGTGTACCATCATCGTGTTGTCGTCCCCTTCAAAGTAGTTGCCTACGGCCCCCTCGTAGAGCTGGATCTTGGTAAAGATGCGGCCGGGGGAGCGCATGAGCAGAGCCAGGATCTTGTACTCCATGGGGGTCAGGGGGATCACCTCATCCCTCTTGGTCAGCTGGAAGGAGCTGGTGTTCAGTGTCAGCTCCCCCACGGTCAGCACGTCGGCGCTGGTCCGGGCGGCCCGGCGCAGCTGGGCCTTCACCCGGGCCACGATCTCCACCGGATTGAAGGGCTTGGCGATGTAGTCGTCGGCGCCCAGGTTCAGCCCCAGGATCTTGTCGTTGTCCTGGCTCTTGGCTGAGAGGATCAAAATGGGGATGTCGCTGTATTTGCGCAGGGCCCGGGTCAGCTCAAAGCCGTTCATCCCCGGCATCATGATGTCCAAAATAGCCATGTCCGGGGTGTGCTCCCGGGCCAGGGCCAGGGCGTCGGTGCCGTCCGCCGCCTCCAGGACCCGCAGGCCCTCTCCCTCCAGATAGAGCTTGAGCAGGCCGCGGATGTCGGCGTCGTCCTCGGCAATGAGAATCAAAGGCGTCACAGGGCCGTCCTCCTTTTAATATATAAATGGTAAGGCCATTGTATCAGACTTTTGGAGAGGGGGGAACCCCGCCGGGCGAAAAAGAGGACTGCCTTTCCCAATTTTAAGAAAGGCCCTCTCCTTTTCTCCGTTCCCACGCAGGAAAGAGGTACAAAACACCCGGAGACAGTGTCAGATTTTTCGTGAAAATCTTGACAAAAGGGGGCGGCGGGCAGTATGATGCCTCAGGTAAGGGGAGGGAATCCAAAGAGGCACACCCCAAATGCAGGGAGGAATCGCGTATGGACAGACAGGTAAAACGGATCGGCGTGCTCACCAGCGGCGGCGACGCGCCGGGCATGAATGCGGCGGTGCGGGCCGTGGTGCGGACGGCAGTGGGCCGGGGCATCGACTGCGTGGGCATCCGCCGGGGCTGGAACGGCCTTATCAACAGCGACTTTATCCGTATGGACGCCTCCAGCGTCAGCCACATCATCGACAAGGGCGGCACCATGCTCTATACCGCCCGCAGCGAGGAGTTCATGGAGCCCGCCGGCCGGGCCAAGGCCCTGGGCACCTGCAAGCTGCTGGGGCTGGACGGCATCGTGGCCATCGGCGGCGACGGCACCTTCCGGGGCGCCCTGGCGCTGAGCCGCCAGGCTGCGGAGAGCGGCGAGGCGCTGAGCGTGGTGGGCATTCCCGCCACCATCGACAACGATATCGGCTGTTCCCACTACACCATCGGCTTTGACACCGCCTGCAACACCGCCATCGAGTGCATCGATAAGCTCCGGGACACCATGCAGTCCCACGAGCGCTGCTCCGTGGTGGAGGTCATGGGCCGCCACGCCGGATATCTGGCGCTGTATGTGGGTATCGCCGTAGGTGCCACTGCCGTGCTGATCCCCGAGCGGGAGGTGGACTTTGAGCGGGACATCGTGGAGAAGATCCGCCGGGCCCGGCTCAACGGCTCCACCCATTACATGGTGGTGGTGGCCGAGGGCGCCGGCAGCGCCGTGGAGATCGGCAAGCGCATCCACCAGGAGGTGGGCATTGACCCCCGGGTCACCGTGCTGGGCCACATCCAGCGAGGCGGCAGCCCCTCTGCCCGGGACCGGGAGACCGCCAGCCGTATGGGCTACGCCGCGGTGATGGCCCTGGAGCAGGACAAGGGCAACCGCGTCATTGCCACCCAGGACGGCCGTATCGTGGACCTGGACATGGAGGAGGCCCTGGCCATGACCAAGACCTTCGAGATGGACCGCTATCAGGTGCTGGAGGCCCTGACCAACAGCAAGGGCCCGGGCCTGTAAGAGACGCTCGGCAAGCTTCCTACATAAAACCGCCCCGCAGACCTTTTTGGCCTGCGGGGCGGTTTTGACTTTATCTGAGAAGGGAAGGGCCTTTACAGTCCCTGGGCGATCATGGCGGAGGCGATCTTCTTGAAGGCGGCAATATCGTTGCCGGCAATCAGGTCATAGCCCAGGCCATATTCCTCTGCCGCGGCGGCGGAGGCGTCGTAAATGTCGCCCATGATCTTACGCAGGCGGCTGTCCACCTCCTGGCGGCTCCAGCTGTAACGCAGGCTGTTCTGGACCATCTCCAGGGCGGAGACCACCACGCCGCCGCTGCCGGCAGCCTTGGACCCGGCGGTGAGCACCTGGGGGCTCAGGCGCAGCAGGTGGAGGGCCTCGGTGGTGGCGGGCATGTTGGCGCCCTCCACGTAGTAGCGGACGTTGTTGGCCACGATGCGCACTGCGTCCTCCACGTCCAGCTCGTTCTGGGTGGCGCAGGGGACCACGATGTCCACCGGCACCTCCCAGGGCTTCTTGCCGGCGTAAAACTCCACGCCGAAGCGGTCGGCGTAGGGCTCCACCTTGTCCTGGCTGCTGGCGCGCATCTGGAGCAGGAAGTCGAACTTCTCCGGGGTGGCCACGCCGTCGGGGTCGTAGATGTAGCCGTCGGGGCCCGAGAGGGTGACCACCTTGCCTCCCAGCTCGGTGCTCTTGCGGCACACGCCCCAGGCCATGTTGCCGAAGCCTGAGACCGCCAAGCGCTTGCCCTCCATGGTCTCTCCCTGGTGCTCCAGCATCCGGGCAATGAAGTACACCGTGCCGAAGCCTGCGGCCTCCTGGCGGATAACGCTGCCACCGTAGGTCAGGCCCTTGCCGGTGAGGGCGCTGCTCTCCGCCTGGCTGGTGAGGCGCTTGTACTCGCCGTAGAGGAAGCCGATCTCCCGGCTGCCCACGCCGATGTCGCCGGCGGGGATGTCGGTGTCGGCGCCGATGTGGCGGTAGAGGGCCATCATGAAGCTCTGGCAAAAGCGCATGACCTCCCGCTTGCTCTTGCCCCTGGGGTCGAAGTCGGCACCGCCGGCGGCGCCGCCGATGGGCAGGCCCGTCAGGGCATTCTTGTAGGTCTGCTCAAAGCCCAGGAACTTGACGATGGAGGGGTTCACCGAGGGGTGGAACCGCAGTCCGCCCTTGTAGGGGCCGATGGCGCTGTTGAACTGGGCCCGGTAGCCGTGGCAGGTGTGGGCGTAACCTGCATCGTCCACCCAGGGCACCGTGAAGGAGAGCATCCGCTCCGGCTCCACCATGCGGGTCAGGAGGTCCAGGCGTTCGTAGACGTCGCTGTCCTCCAGAGCCGGGGCGATCATGTCCATCCAGGTCAGCACGGACTGCAGATACTCCGGCTGATTGCTGTAACGCTGGGAGAGGGACTCTCGAACGCGGGAAATGTAGTCGTTCATGTTCTCCCCTCCTTACACCAGGCCGTAGGCCAGCATGGAGTCGCCCACCTTCAAAAAGCCTGCGATGTTGGCGCCTGCCACCAGGTCGCCGGGCTTGCCGTACTGGGCCGCGGCGGAGGAGGCGTTGTGGTAGAGGTTGGTCATGATCTCCTTGAGGTGCTCGTCCACCTCCTCGAAGGTCCAGGAAAAGCGCATGGAGTTCTGGCTCATCTCCAGGGCGGAGGTGGCCACACCGCCGGCGTTGGCTGCCTTGGCGGGGGCAAAGAGGACCTTGGCGGCCTGGAAGGCCTCCACCGCCTCGGGGGTGCAGGGCATATTGGCGCCCTCGGCCACGGCGAAGCAGCCGTTTTGGATCAGGGCCTTGGCGGCATTGAGATCCAGCTCGTTCTGGGTGGCGCAGGGCAGGGCGATGTCGCAGGAAATCTGCCAGATGTCCCGGCAGCCCTCGTGGTACTCCGCCTGGGGATGGGTGAGGGTGTACTCCCGGATGCGCTTGCGCTCCACCTCCTTGAGCTGCTTGACAAGGGGCAGGTCGATGCCGTTGGGGTCGTAGATATAGCCGTTGGAATCGGACATGGCTACCACCTTGGCGCCGAAGGCCGTGGCCTTCTCGCAGGCGTAGATGGCCACATTGCCGGAGCCGGAGATGACCACCGTGGTACCCTCAAAGCTGCGGCCGGCGTCCTTGAGCATGCTGTCGGCGAAGTAGCACAGACCGTAGCCGGTGGCCTCGGTGCGGGCCAGGCTGCCGCCGTAGCTCAGGCCCTTGCCGGTGAGGACGCCGGTGAACTCGTTGCGCAG
>CDTY01034513.1_pt1 | contig 12640 bp, 11 predicted proteins | sample 557731 | NCBI WGS metagenome assembly CDTY01 (sample SAMEA3182101, study PRJEB8094) | gut metagenome | biome: human; feature: gut; material: Stool; isolation source: human stool | place: Canada | collected 2013-02-12
TCATGCCTTGCGGCTCGTGGGCTGTACCACCGGTGGGGAATCGCACCCCGCCCTGAAGATCCTCATTCAATTGTCCACATTATAGCCCCCTGACAGTGCCCTGTCAAGTCCTGCCTGATGGCTGGGGAAAAAGACGTCCGGCCCCTCCCTGTGGGGAAGGACCGGACGGGGCATACGGGAAGCGTTCGCCTACCGGATGGCGGAGACAAGAAGCACCAGGGCAAAGGGCACAAGACTCAGCCTCTGCCAGAGGGAGCTGTCTCTCCGGAAAAGGAAGAAATTGACAACAACCTGGAGAAAATAGAGGAGGGAAGCCACCAGCTTCACCGTGCCGCCGGCGAAGAAGGCCAGGGAGAGCAAAAGGATGGCCACCACATAAAAAAGAAAGTAAAATACCCGCTTTTGCGTCAAGAGCAAGACTTCCTTTCTGCCTGCAAAGCGTGTTATGCTTTGGCTGCCTGGTGGCGGCGGATGGCCTCCTCCATGCGCTTGAGGCCCTTTTCGATGATGGACCGGGGCATGGCCAGATTCAGCCGGACGAAGCCCTTGGCGTTGTCCACAAACAGCCCGTCGCCGCCCTCCAGCAGCACACCGGCCTCGTTGGCGAAGAACATGGGAAGGTCCTCCACGTCACCCAGGCATCCGTTCAGGTCCACCCAGGCAAGGTAGGTGGCCTCGGGGATGCGGAACACCGCCTGGGGCAGATGTTCCTTCAAAAAGGCACTGACAAAGACAAAGTTCTCATCCAGATAGGCCCGCAGCGCCTGGAGCCAGGCGTCGCCCCGGTCATAGGCGGCCTGGGAGGCGGTGACGGAGATGGGGTTGACGCAGCCGAAGAGCTTGTCGTGCTCGGCCATCAGGGCCCGGACCTTTTCGTCCCGGACGATGATGTTGGAGAACATGAGGCCGGCCATGTTGAAGGTCTTGCTGGCGGACATGCAGGTGATGAGCCGGGGATAGTCGGGCATCACCTTGGCGGTGGGCAGGTGGCGCCGGCCCTGGCGGATCAGGTCGCAGTGGATCTCGTCGGAGATGAACCACAGCTGATACTTCTCCACAATCTCACAGACCTTGCGGGTCTCCTCCTCGGTCCACATCCGTCCGGTGGGGTTGTGGGGATTGCTCCAGATCAGCAGCTTCACCTTGGGGTCTGCGGCCTTGCGCTCCAGGTCTTCAAAGTCGATGGTGAAATAGCCGCCGTCGTCTTTCAGAGGGGAGCACACCAGCTCCCGGTGATTGAATTCCGCCGCGTGGAGAAAATAGCCATAGGAGGGAGAGGTGACCAGCACCTTCTCGTCCGGGGCAGTCAGATCACCCACCAACTCATAGAGAGCGGGGATAATGCCGGGGCTGAACACCAGCTGCTCCCGGGGGAAGGTCCAGTCGTACTTGTCCTTGCACCAGGCGGCAAAGGAGTTGTAGTAGCTGTCGTTGAGGATCTGGCTGTAACCGAAGATGCGCTTGTCCACCCGGTCCTTGATGGCCTGGCAGACCTCCGGCGGCGTGGCAAACTCCATGTCGGCCACCCACATCCGTACGAACTCGTCATCAGCGTAGGGGAACTTCATCTCCGGCCCGGCGTGGAAGATGTATCCGCGGAAGCCGTCGGTGTTCATGGCGTAGGTATTTCTGCGGTCAATGATCTCGTCAAAATCGTACTTCATAGTCCCTCGCCCTTTCTTCCGTATGTATTTTTCCGCCTGTGGGGCGGCTCTGTCAGGGTCATTGTACCACGTTTCGTCTGCTTTTCACAACCGAGAAACACGGCGGAGAGGGAAGAATAGGAAACATTTGCCAAAATGCCTGTTTCTTAAAGGTTTCTTTAAGGAACGGGGACTATACTGCATCGTGACTGAATGGGCGCGCAGCGCCTGAAGGAGGAACTGCTTTGATCGAAGTGAAAGATCTGGTGAAACGCTACGGGGACCACCTGGCGGTGGACCATCTGAGCTTCACCGTGGAGGACGGGCAGATCTACGGCTTCCTGGGGCCCAACGGAGCCGGCAAGTCCACCACTATGAACATCATGACCGGCTACTTGGCCGCCACCGAGGGCGAGGTGTTGATCAACGGCCACAGCATCCTGGACGAGCCGGAGGAGGCCCGGCGGGAGATCGGCTATCTTCCGGAGATCCCCCCGGTGTACCCGGATATGACCGTCATGGAGTATCTGCGCTTTTGCGCGGAGCTCAAGAAGATCCCCAAGGGGGAGCGGGAGAATCAGATCACCCAGGTGATCGCTCTGACCCATCTGGAGGACATGGCCGGACGGCTGATCCGGAACCTGTCCAAGGGCTATCGCCAACGGGTGGGCCTGGCCCAGGCCATTTTGGGCTTCCCCCGCATCATCATCCTGGATGAGCCCACCGTGGGTCTGGACCCCAAGCAGATCATCGAGATCCGGGACCTGATCCGTCAGCTGGCCAAGGACCACACGGTGATCCTCTCCTCCCACATCCTCTCCGAGGTGCGGGAGGTGTGCGACCGGGTGATGATTATCCACAAGGGCCATCTGGTGGCCTGCGACACACCGGAAAACCTGGAGGAGCAGCTGGCGGGCGCCGGCAGCCTGGAGCTGGTGGCCAAGGGCACGCCGGGGGTGGTCGCAGCGGTGCTGGACACGGTCTCCGGCATCCAGTCCCGTCGGATGGAGGACCGGGGCGACGGCACCACGGCGGTGTCTTTGAGCTGCGACGGGGACATCCGGGAGACGCTGTTCTACGCCTTTGCCGATGCCCGCTGCCCGTTGCTGGAGCTGCGGCATCAGGCGGCGTCCCTGGAGGACGTGTTCCTGGAGCTGACCGAAGGGGATGGGGAGGAAGCCCCCCGGACCACCCCGGCCCCCGCCTCTGAGGAGATTGAGGCGGCTGCGGAGGAAAACGAGGAAGAAAAGGAGGCACAAAGCGATGAAAGCAATCTATAAGCGGGAGCTGGCCTCCTATTTCAACTCCATGATCGGCTATATCTGTGTGGCGGTGATGGTGGTGTTCATCGGCATCTACTTCATGGCCTACAACCTCTTTGCCGGTTACCCCTATTTCTCCCTGACGCTGAGCTACGCGCTGTATATCTTCATGGTGGCGGTGCCCCTTCTGACCATGCGCTCCCTGTCCGAGGAGCGGCACAGCCGCACGGACCAGCTGCTGCTGACCTCCCCGGTGACGGTCACCGGCGTGGTGGTGGGCAAGTACCTGGCCATGCTCACCGTATATCTGGTGCCGGTGCTCATCGCCGGACTGTGCCCGCTGATCATCGCCCTCAACGGCACCGCTTATCTCAAAGCGGACTACGCCTCCCTCTTTGCCTTCTTCCTGTTGGGCGGAGTGGAGATCGCCATTGGCCTTCTGATCTCCTCTCTCACCGAGAGCCAGGTCATCGCCGCCGTGGGCACCTTCGGCGTGCTGCTGCTGTTGAACCTGTGGGACGGCCTGATAGGCTATCTGCCCACCACCGCCTCCGGGTCGCTGCTGGGGCTTTTCATCGTGCTGCTCATCGTGTGCTTCCTGCTCCAGTCCCTGTCCAACAACTGGAAGATCACGGCGGCGGTGCTGGTGGTGGGGGCCGTGGCCCTCTTTGGGTTCTACTTTGCGGATTCCACTGCCTTTGTGGGACTGCTGCCGGACCTGCTGGGCCGGTTCAGCCTGGTGGCGGCCTTTGACAGCTTCGCCAGCGACCACGTCTTTGACGTCTCCGGCGTGCTGCTGTACCTGTCTTTGATCGCGCTGTTTCTGTTTTTGACCGTCCAGGTCATTCAGAAGCGGCGCTGGAACTGAAAGGAGGCGCCGGACATGGCAAGAAACTGGAAAGCATCCCTCCGCACCGCCGCCGGGCGTCACAGCTCCCGGCGGGGCGCCTTTTCCGCCGGCCTCACCGCATTGGTGATCGCGGCGGTGATCGTGTTCAATCTGCTGGTGGCCCAGCTGCCGGAGAGCATCTCCAAGCTGGACATGAGCGACAACAAGATATATACTGTCACTGATACCTCCGTGGAATACCTGGCGGATCTGCAGGAGGATGTGGCCATCCACGTGCTGGCCAATCGGGACGAGATGGACCAGCGCATCGTGAAGTTCCTGGATAAGTATGTGGCCCTCAGTGACCACCTGAGCCTGGACTATACGGACCCCACGGTGTACCCCTCCGTGCTGGAGACCTACGGCTGTGAGGAGAACACCATCGTGGTGGAATGTGCCGCCACCGGCAAGCAGGAGACCATCGACATCGGCAGCATCATCGGCTACGATATCTACTCCTACTATACCACTGGCACCTACACCGAGACCGAATTTGACTGCGAGGGCCAGCTGACCTCCGCCGTGGACGCGGTGGTGTCCGATGCGGCCTACAAGGTCTATCAGATCACGGACCACGGAGAGACGGCCCTGTCCTCCTCCGTGACGGACCTGCTGAAAAAGAGCCACATCACGTTGGGGGATGTGAACCTGCTCACCGACGGCGGCATCCCGGAGGACTGCGACCTGCTGGTGTGCAACGGGCCCACCAGCGACCTGGCCGACGACGAAAAGGACATGATCCTGGAGTATCTTGCCGGCGGCGGACAGGTGATCTACCTCATGTCCCCGGACCTGTCGCCCCGGTCCAACTGGGATGAAATTTTGGGGACCTACGGCATCACCGTCTCCGACGGTATGATGGCGGACACCCAGCGCTACTATGCCAATCAGCTGGACGCCTTCTTCCCGGAGGTGGACAGCTCCGTGGACGCGGCCTCCAATTTGACCAGCGACTCCATGGTGCTCATCTACCGCTCCCGGGGCATGACCCTGGCGGACCCCGCCCGGGATACCATCACGGTCTCCTCCTTCCTGAACACCTCCGACAAGTGTTATAGTGTGGTGGATGAGAACACCCGTACCCAAGGCTCCTTCAGCATCGGCGCCCTGGCCACCGAGGACACCGACGGCGGCACCGCCCGGCTGACGGTCTTCGGCAGCAGTTCCCTGGTGGACGAGGGCATCACCTCCAGCTTCACCAATCTGTCTAATCTGGATCTGTTCCTGAGCTGCGCCACCGCTGGCTTTGACGACATCTCCAATATCTCCATCGAGCCGGTGAGCCTGCAGGTCACCCAGAACACCATCACCACCGGCGGCATCTGGAGTGCGCTGTTCATCTTCGTGCTGCCCCTGGCCGTGCTGATCTTCGGCTTCGTCCGCTGGATGCGCCGGCGGAAGCTGTAAAGGGAGGCGCGCCATGAACCGAAAGCAGAAGAAAACCATGCTGCTGACTCTGGGCCTGGTGGTGGTGCTGGTGGCACTGCTGCTGGGCGTCCGGGCCTGCAGCGCCCGCCAGGAGGAACAGGAGGCCGAAGAGGCGGAGCAGCAGCGACTGGAGAGCCAGGTGCCCACCGCCTCCGACACCTTCGAGAGCATCACCTATGACAACGGCGATGTGACGCTGTCCTTCACCCATGATGACGACGGCAACTGGATCTGGGCCGACGACCCGGAGTTCCCCCTGGATACCTCCTATCTGGAGAATCTCTCCGACCTGATCACCGCCCTGGACCCCATGCAGACCATCACCGACGGTGACACCCTGGAGGCCTACGGCCTGGATGCCCCCACCGGCACCATCACCGCCACCGCCGAGGACGGTACAGAGACGGTGCTGCTGCTGGGCAAAGAGCTCTCCGACGGCTCCTACTACCTCAAGACCGGGGACAGTGACACGGTGTATGTGGTCTCCTCGGAGCTCCACGAGTGCATCAGCAAGGGCATCTATGACATGGCCATTCTGGAGGACATCCCCGCCCTGACGGAGGACCGACTCCAGAGCCTGACCATCTCCGGCGCCCAGAGCGTCACCTTCACCGTCACCCAGGACGACGAGGACGGCGCGGTGTGGAAGTCGGAGGGCGAGGACGTGACGGAGCAGGTGGAGGACCTTGCCTCCCAGCTGGGTGTATTGAGCTTCACCGCCTGCATCGACTATAAGCCCAGCGACGAGGCAGTGAGCATCTGCGGTCTGGACGACCCGGCGGCAGTGCTGACAGCCACCTATCTGGACGATGAGGGCGAGGAGGCCCAGGTGACGCTGACCATCGGCGGCGAGACCACCGACGGCACCGGCCGCTACGCCCGGCTGAACGATTCCACCACCATTTACAGCATTGGAAGCGATGCTGTCTCCGAGATTTTGACCATTGCCCAGAGCGGCTTGAGTGAGTAAAGCCCGGCAAGGCGCCGGAACCGGATGGACCGCCGGGAGCGCAAAAGCTCCCGGCGGCCTGAAAGGAAGCGGAATATGCGGATTCTGATCGTAGAGGACGAGGTCCGTCTGGCGGAGACGCTGAAGGACCTGATGGAGATGGAGGGCTATACCGCCGACGTCTGCCACGACGGGGAGGCGGGCCTGGACAACGCCCTGAGCTCCATCTATGACGTGGTGCTCCTGGATGTGATGCTGCCCAAGCGCAGCGGCTTTGACGTGGTCAAGCGGATGCGTGAGGAGGGGAACAACACGCCTGTGCTGCTGCTGACCGCTCGGAATGACGTCTCCGACAAGGTGACGGGGCTGGACTGCGGCGCGGACTACTACCTGACCAAGCCCTTTGAGCCCAAGGAGCTCACCGCCTGCGTCCGGGCCCTGGCCCGGCGCCAGCCGGAGCTGCGGGAGGATGGGGTCCGGCGGGCCGGGGACCTGAAGCTGGAGCAGGCCACCTTCCTGCTCAGCTGCGGCGAGCGGTCCGTGCGCCTTTCCCGGAAGGAATACGACATGATGGAGCTCTTGATGCTCAACCAGCGCATGGTGGTGCCCAAGGAGAAGCTGCTGGTGAAGGTGTGGGGCTATGAATCCGACGCGGAGGACAACAATGTGGAGGTCTATATCTCCTTTCTGCGCCGGAAGCTGGAGCATCTGCACTCCCAGGTGAAGATCCGCACCATCCGCATGGTGGGCTACTGCCTGGAGACCGGGGAGGAGAACTGAAAGAAAGGAGGGGACGGATATGATCCAGAAGCTGCGGCTGAAATTCGTGGCCATCTGCATGGTGCTGATGACGGCGGTGCTGGGGATCGTGTTCGCCTCCTTCTATATCTCCGCCCAGTGGAACATCGAGCGCAGCAGCATGGAGGTGCTCCAGCGGGTGATCCAGCAGGACTCCTACGGCCTCCTGCCGGGTCGGAACCAGGACCAGCTCCAGCTGCCCTACTTCACCGTGGAGCTGGCCGGGGACAACACGGCCTATGTCACCGGGGGCACCTACTCCAATTTGGACAACACCGAGGAGCTGCAGCAGATCCTGGGATTGTGCCTTCAGGACGGCCGGGGCAGCGGCACCATCGACAGCTATAACCTGCGCTATCTGCGCCGGGACAACGGCTTTTTTCAGCGCATCGCCTTTGTGGATATCTCCATGGAGAAGAACACCCTGGACGATATGGCACGCTCCTTCCTCCAGATCGGGGGAGTGGCTCTGGTGATCCTGCTGGGCATCTCGGCGCTGCTGGCCTGGTGGGCCACCCGGCCGGTGGAGACGGCGCTGCGCCAGCAGCGCCAGTTCCTCTCCGACGCCTCCCACGAGCTTAAGACCCCCCTGACGGTGATCCTCTCCAACGCCGAGCTCCTCAGCGGTGCGGCCCTGGAGCCCCGGCCCGCCCGCTGGGCGGACAACATCCACTCCGAAGCCGGGCAGATGAAGACCCTGGTGGAGGAGATGCTGACCCTGGCCCGGGCGGACAATATGCCCCAGACCGCCGTCCACACCGCCCAGTCCCTGACGGATATCGTCACCGACACGGTGCTGAGCTTCGAGCCGGTGGCCTTCGAGGCGGGCAAGACCCTGACCTCCCAGATCGCCGACGGCGTGGAGGTGGAGGGCGATGGAGACAAGCTGCGGCGCTTGGCGGGGGTGCTGCTGGACAACGCCGTGAAGTACGCCGACGAGGGCACCACCGTGGAGGTGACGCTGGAGAAGGCGGACCGGCGGGCCCGGCTGACGGTCATCAACCGCTGCGCCCCCATTCCGCCGGAGCAGCTGCGGCGTCTCTTTGAGCGGTTCTACCGGGCGGACGCCTCCCGGGGAGAAAAGAGCGGTTTCGGCCTGGGACTGCCCATTGCCGCCTCCATCGTGGAGGAGCACAAGGGCACCATCAAAGCCGAAAGCGACGACCTCTCCACCCGCTTCATCGTTACGCTGCCTTTGAAAAAAGTATAGTTTGGGCCTGCGCCTGTCCGGGCAGGGCCCTTGGCCGCCGGGAGACCACCTCCCGGCGGTTCTTTTTTTCCCCCGCGGCGCATAAGGTTGTCCCAAGAGGTGATGCTTACGAAACGGGACAACAAAAGATGGCGGGGGCCGGTGCGGCGGCTTCTGGCCCTGTGTCTGGCAGCGGGGACTCTATGGACGGCGGCGGTGACCTGCCGCAGCGAATCCTGGACAGCGGCCCTGTCTGCCCTGCGGACTCAGGCGGCGTCCCCCCTGCGGGCCCTGCGGTGGGAGCTGGGGGACCTGTGGACGGAGGATGGACTGTCTCCCGCCACGGTGATGACCCTCAGCGAGTCCCCGCTGCTGCTCAGCGCCCGGGCAGCGGTGCTGGAGCTGTGGTCCAGCGAGGCGGCAGAGCCCACGGAGCCGGAGGGCTCCGATGAGGAGAAGACACCGGTGGAGGAGACGCCCCTGGAAACCCTGGACTTCACCGACAATGGCATCCCTGCCCGCACCCTGGTGCCCACCAGCCCCGCCGGCTATACGGTGGTGGGGAATGTGTATATCAGCAACTCCACGGACCACGCCCTGGACGCGGCCTCCCTGCAGGGGGACTTTGACGCCTGCCTCACCGGGGAGGAGCCCCAGGTGCTGATCCTCCACACCCACGGCAGCGAGGCTTACACCCTGCCCCCGGACGAGAGCTATGTGGCCTCCGGCAACCACCGCACCACGGACACCAACTACAACATGGTCCGGGTGGGGGATGAGATGGCGGAGGTGTTCGGCGAGGCGGGCATCTCCGTGCTCCACGACCGGACGCTCTATGACTATCCCAATTACAGCGGCGCCTATGACCGGTCCCTGGCCGCCATCAACAGCTATCTGGAGAAGTACCCCTCCATCCGCTTCATCCTGGATGTCCACCGGGACGCCATCGAGGACAGCGAGGGCAACGAGTACAAGGTGGTCTCGCCCATCGAGGGGGTGGGTACCGCGGCCCAGATCACGCTGGTGGTGGGCAGCGACGGCTCCGGCCTGCCCCATCCCAACTGGAAGGAGAATCTGAAGCTAGCCGTGGCCATCCAGGAGAACATCATTGGGGACTATCCCTCTTTGATGCGGCCGTTGGTGCTGCGCAACTCCCGCTATAACCAGCACGTCACCACCGGCTCGCTGCTGGTGGAGATGGGTGCGGCAGGCAACTCCCTGGACGAGGCGCTGCTGGCCGCCCGGCTCTTTACAGAGCAGATGATCCAGACCATCCAGGCCAAGGAGAAATGAGAAAGCGGCAGAGGAGCCGGGACCCGAATAGGGTCCCGGCTCCTCTGCCTGAGAAAGGAAAGAGAGGGAAAGGGGTTACAGCAGTGTCACCAGCAGCCACACAAGGCCGATGCCGCCGGCTCCCATGCCGGCGTACAGGGCCGGGCACAGGGCCCGCCAGCGGTGGCTCAGATGCCCGGATCCCTGGGTGTAGCTCTTTGCCACCCGCCGGGCCTCGTCCACAATCTCCTGGGAGGTGACGCCGCCGCTGCTGAGAGCGTCGTTGCGGACGATGAAAATGGCTTGCTCAAAAATGCGCGGGTCGGGGGATTCCACTACTACCACGCGCCGGGAAATACCTTTGACCATGGGAACTCACTCCTCACTTGCTCCGGCGGCGTGCCGCTGGTCCCGGCCCGCCGTCAACCTTCTGCATCCATTGTGTCCCGGGCGGTGGAAAACTATACCGCCTTTGGCATAAAAAAGAGAGACAGATGCAAAGAAGGCCGCCCGCAGGGCGGCCTTCCCGGCGAAGAGAGAAGTGTATGTGGAAAACCGGCAGGGGGGAGAAGCAGGAGGCTCAAACTTCCCGCCGGATGCCGGCCTCGGACTTGGGCAGATACAGCACCTGCACGCCGCAGTCGTCCCGAAGAGGACCCTTTTGTCGAATGGAGGTCAAAATCAGCGTCACCAGGGTCTGGGGGTCATCGCCCTGCCACCCGGCCAGCAGGTCCTGCAGCCACTCGTCGTGGGCGGCGTCGGCCACACCGTCGCTGATCATCACCAGGAAGCTGTCCTCCTCCAGCACCAGCGTGGTGGCGTCGGGGGAGCGGTCGGTGGTGTGGAGCCCGGCAGGCAGGGAACTGCCGGTGATGCGCCGGACCCGGCCTCCGTGCTTGAGATAGGAGGGGGCGGCGCCGTATTTGTACACCGTCACCTGGGCGCTTTGCAGGTCCAGGCGCACCAGGTCGATGGTGGTGAAGGTGCCGGTCTCGGCGCCCCGGAGGGTCATGGCGTCGTTGAGGGTCCGCAAGGCCGCCTCCGGCTCCACTCCCGCCCGCAAAAACCGCTCCAGCAGCCGCAGCACCATGGCCGACTCCCGCCGGGCAGCCTCGCCGGTGCCCATGCCGTCGGAGAGCAGGAGGTAGAGGCTGCCGCTGTCGGTCTCAAAGGCGGTGAGGCTGTCGCCGCTGACGGCCTCGCCCTCCTTGGGCCGCAGGGCGGCGCCCACGGAGTAGGTCCGGCGCTGGGTTTCACTCCACACCGGCTGGGGCGACTGCTCCAGGTGGGCGGCAGTGGTGCTCAAAAGCTCCGACATCCGGGCGTATTGCCCCCGGGCCTCCCGGCGGGTCTCCTCCAGCTGCCGCCGGTACTGCTGGCGCAGCAAAAAGGCGGACAGCTCGGCGTTGATGGCGGTGAGCAGGTCGGATAGGTGGATGCAGCGGCTGGTGAAATGGGGCGGGAAGTCCTTGGGCAGCGCCCGGCCCCGCTCCAGGAGAAAGGGCGTTGCGTCGTTCATGGCGTTGAAGGTGGTGGTGTATTCCCGCTTCCAGCACAGGTCCCGCAGCACGCAGCTCCGGCACACCCGTTCGGCGGAGCGGTCGAAGATGACGGCGGGGTTTTCCTCCGTGGAGGGCAGGCGGGAGAAGCTGTCATACAGGTCCCGGAAAGCGGCGGCGGACTGGTTGAGCTGGGTCCGCAGCCGGTCCAGAAGGGAGGGCTCGTCCTTGGGCGTTCCCTCACGCAGCTGAAGCCGCTTGCCGCCGAAGAGCCGGGCAGGCAGCAGCAAAAAGACCACCGCGCCGCCTATGGCCTCCCCCAGAAAGGGGACGCCCTCCTCCGCTGTCACCGGCAGCAGCAAAATCACCGCCGCGGCAAGATAGGCGCCGGCGGCTCGGAGCCGGCCCCGCCGGGCGTACAGGCCCGCCGCCAGGCCGGTAAAGCCGAAGGCGGCGGCGAAAAAGAGACCGCCGCTGCCGGCGGCCAGGTCCAGCAGCAGCCCGATGCACACGCCGCATCCGGCGCCCAGACCGGGGCTCTGGCCATAGGCGGCGTAGAGGGTCAGCCCCGCCGCCAGCAGCCGCCCCGCCGAGATGCCGCCGGGCAGCACCAGACCCGAGAGGCCCACCGTCAAGCTGGCGATCAAAAACAGCACCGCCCACTGGGACCCGGGGATCTCGCCCTCCCGGAGGAGCAGACGGTAGACGGCGGCGGAGAGGCCCACCAGGATGGTGGCCCCCAGGGCGGGGAAAAACTGGGTGTCCAGCCGGGGGGACTGGAAGAGGTAGATCAGGCGCACCGTCAAAAAGAGGACGGAGGCCGCGGCGGGCAGAAAGAGGGGCCGCTTGGCAAGGGCTGTGCCCTCAAAGGCCGTGGCGGTGGAGAGGATCAAAACGGCGGTGGCTATGTAGCTCAGTGCCGAGGAAAAATCCAGGAATAAAAAGGCGCCCACCACCGCCCCGGCCAGGGCGGAGAGTCCCGGCGCCCCGGTGCCGGCGGCGGCCAGAAAGCCCAGGGCCAGCGGCGCCCCGGAGAGCAGCTCACAGCCCGTCAGGGCGGCGGATAAAAAGAAACGGATACCGCAGCGGACGGCCAGGGCGGACTGCCGCGGGTCCAGTGGAAGTCGATTCAAGGCTTGTCCCTCCTTTGTATGGCCCTATTCTACAAAGGCGGACGCAAAAACGCTGTCGGGAAAGGGCGGAGCACCAGATTTTTCCAAAACAGGGGCGGCAAGAGGGCGGAAACGGGGAGCGGGAAACAAAAAGATTGCCCTTTTCCCGGAGGCGGCTTTGCGGTATAATAGCCCCAAAGCCATCTGATACGCCCCAGGCGGGCGGAAGGGAGGAACGTGCATGGACGAGAAGCTGTTGCAGGCCTTGGAGGAGGCCTTTGCCGAACCCCTCTTTTTGGAGCGGCTGTCCGAGGAGGGCGCTCCGGGCCCCGGACCCGACGCCCAGGCGTGGGGGCGGCTGCTGGAGCCCCTGCTGCCCACAAAGGAGCGGGTGCGCTGCGCCGACGTGGTGGAGCAGTGCCGGGTGCTGCTGGAGCAGGAGGCCCAGGCACCCCGGGAGGGCTGGCTCTTTTACATCAGCCGGGTGGCGGTGTCCCTGGCCTTTCCCGAGGAGATCGACCACACCCCCGCCCAGCGGGGCGCGGCGCTGACCTTTTTGCAGGCATTGCGGGTGCTGCTGGACCGGGAGCGGCAGGGGG
>CDTY01015447.1_pt1 | contig 12636 bp, 6 predicted proteins | sample 557731 | NCBI WGS metagenome assembly CDTY01 (sample SAMEA3182101, study PRJEB8094) | gut metagenome | biome: human; feature: gut; material: Stool; isolation source: human stool | place: Canada | collected 2013-02-12
TCGAGCAGAGCGACCGCTGGGAGAGCGGCGTGGAGGAGCGCAACGGCACGCTGATCTCGTTCCGCGTGGACGAGGAGGTGTTCGGCGCCTACGCCTACAACATGGAGTACGTCGAGGAGATGGTGAAGAACTACACCTACCTCAACCTCGGCCTGACCTTCAAGCTCAACGGCCAGTCCTACGTCTCGAAGAACGGTCTGCTGGACCTGCTGAACGAGAAGATGTCCGACGCGCCGCTCTATGCGCCGATTCACCTCTCGGGCGACGACATCGAGGTGGCCATCACGCACGGGTCGGGCTACGGCGAGAGCTACTACTCGTTCGTCAACGGGCAGTACACCTCGCAGGGCGGTACGCACCAGGCGGCCTTCCGCGAGGCGATCGCCAAAACGGTCAAGGAGTTCTACCACAAGGATTACGATGCGTCGGACATCCGCACGTCGATCATCGCCGCCATCTCGGTCAAGGTCACCGACCCCGTGTTCGAGTCGCAGACCAAGATCAAACTGGGGTCGAAGGAGATCGAGCCGGGCGTCTCGATGCGCAACTTCGTGCTCGATTTCATCGGCAAGCACCTCGACGACTACCTGCACAAGCATGCCGAGACGGCGCAGGTGTTGCAGAAGAAGATCGTCGAGAACGAGAAGGAGCGCAAGGCGATTTCGGGCATTCAGAAGAAGGCGCGCGAGACGGCCAAGAAGGTGTCGCTCAACAACAAGAAGCTGCGCGACTGCAAGATACACCTCACGGACAGGAACGACCTGGCCGAGCAGTCGATGATCTTCATCACGGAGGGCAACTCGGCCTCGGGTTCGATCACGACGAGCCGCGACGTGCGCACGCAGGCGGTTTTTTCGCTGCGCGGCAAGCCGCTCAACTGCTTCGGCCTGACGAAGAAGGTGGTCTACGAGAACGAGGAGTTCAACCTGTTGCAGGCGGCGCTCAACATCGAGGAGGATATGGACAACCTGCGCTACAACAAGGTCATCATCGCCACCGATGCCGATGTCGACGGAATGCACATCCGGCTGCTGCTGATGACCTTCTTCCTGCAATTCTTCCCCGACGTGATCCGCGGCGGCCATCTCTATATCCTCCAGACGCCGCTGTTCCGCGTGCGCAACAAGCGGGAAACCTTCTACTGCTATACCGACGAGGAGCGGCAGCAGGCGATCCGCAAGTGCGGCGCGCAGGCCGAAATCACGCGTTTCAAGGGTTTGGGCGAGATCTCGGCCGACGAGTTCAAGGAGTTCATCGGCGAACGGATGCGGCTGGACAAGGTGCGTCTGACGAAGGACGATCCCATTCACGACATGCTGGAGTTCTACATGGGCAAGAACTCGCCCGAACGGCAGGGATTCATCGTCGACAATCTCCGCATCGAGGAGGATATCGTGGAGGGCGACTTGCAGATCGGCGAGGCGTGACGGCCGGTTTTTTCGGCCGGATATCGGATTGAAAATTAAACGACTATGAGCGAAGAGATATATCCCAACGACGACCCCGCGACCGGGCCCGACGCGGCCGCTGCCGCGGATGCCGCCGCACCTCAGGAGGCCGCGCAGCCTGCGGCGCAGGGCCGCTATGCGCGCCTGACCTCCGAGACGGGGGGCGTGCGCAAGCTGACGGGCATGTACAAGAACTGGTTCCTGGACTACGCCTCCTACGTGATCCTGGAACGCGCCGTGCCTCACGTGGGCGACGGCCTGAAACCCGTGCAGCGGCGCATTCTCCACGCCATGAAGGTGATCGACGACGGTCGCTACAACAAGGTGGCCAACATCGTGGGGCAGACCATGCAGTACCACCCCCACGGCGACGCCTCGATCAAGGACGCGCTGGTGCAGCTGGGGCAGAAGGACCTGTTGATTGACTGCCAGGGCAACTGGGGCAACATCCTCACGGGCGACGAGGCGGCCGCCGGCCGTTACATCGAGGCGCGGCTGTCGAAATTCGCGCTCGACGTGGTCTTCAACAAGAAGACCACCGAGTGGATGCTCTCCTACGACGGCCGCAAGGAGGAGCCGGTGACGCTTCCCGTCAAATTCCCGCTGCTGCTGGCGCAGGGTGCCGACGGCATCGCCGTGGGACTGGCGTCGAAGATCCTGCCGCACAACTTCAACGAGTTGATCCATGCGGCCGTCGCGCATCTGCGCGGCGAGACGTTCCAGCTCTATCCCGACTTTCCGACGGGCGGCATGATCGACGTGTCGCGCTACAACGACGGCCTGCGGGGCGGGGTGGTGAAGGTGCGCGCCAAGATCTCGAAGATCGACAAACGGACGCTGGCCATTACCGAAATTCCCTATACGACGACCACCGAGTCGATCAAGGAGTCGATCATCAAGGCCAACGAGAAGGGCAAGATCAAGATCCGCCGCGTGGACGACAACACGGCCGAGCACGTGGAGATCATCGTGCAGGTGGCGCCCGACGAGTCGTCGGACAAGACGATCGACGCGCTCTACGCCTTCACCGACTGCGAGGTGTCGATTTCGCCCAACGCCTGCGTCATCCGGGACGAGAAGCCCCACTTCATGGGCGTGAGCGAGATCCTGCGCCGTTCGGCCGATCATACGCGGGCGCTGCTGGGGCAGGAGCTCGAAATCCGGTTGCATGAACTCAACGAGGCGTGGCACGCCGCTTCGCTCGAACGCATCTTCATCGAGAACAAGCTCTACCAGCTCATCGAGGGGTGCAAGACCCGCGAGGCGGCCTACGAGGCGGTGGACGAGGGGCTGGCGCCCTTCAAGAAGCTGTTGCGCAGGGAAGTGACGTTCGACGACGTGCAGCGCCTCACGGAGTTGAAGTTCATCCGCATCTCGCGGTTCGATTCGGAGAGGGCCGACAACGAGATCAAGGCGATCGAGGCCGAGATCGAGCGCGTGCGCTACGATCTGGATCATCTGACCGACTACGCCGTGGCCTACTACGAACGCATCCGCGAGAAGTACGGCAAGGGCCGCGAGCGGCGCACCGAATTGCGGTCGTTCGATACGATCGAGGCGGCGAAGGTGGCCGTCACGAACGCCAAGCTGTACGTCGACCGCGCCGAGGGATTCTTCGGCATCGGCAAGTCGATGAAGGACGCCGAGTTCGTGTGCGACTGTTCGGACATCGACGACGTGATCGTCTTTACGAAGGACGGCCGCTACATTATCACCAAGGTGAGCGACAAGGCCTTCTTCGACAAGAATATCTATTACATCGGCGTCTTCAAGCGCAACGACGAGCGGACGATCTACAACGTCCTCTACCGCGACGGCAAGAACGGCCCGATCCTGATGAAGCGCTGCGCGATCAAGGGCATCACGCGCGACAAGGAGTACGACATCACGAAGGGAACGCCCCGAAGCGAAATCCTCTACATGACGGTCAACCCCAACGGCGAGGCCGAGGTGCTGAAAGTCTACTTCAAGCCGCGCCCGCGGTTGAAGAAGGTGATCGTCGATCTCGACTTCTCGACGCTGGCCATCAAGGGGCGTCAGAGCCAGGGCAACCTTTTTTCGCGCTACGGCATCCACAAGATCGTGATGAAGGAGCGCGGCACGTCGACGCTCGGCAGCCAGGAAATCTGGTTCGACGACGACGTGCACCGGCTCAACACCGAAGGGCGGGGCTATGCACTGGGCGCCTTCAAGGGCGAGGACAAGTTGCTGGTATGGACGCCCCGCACCTACTATATCACGGGCTACGACCTGCAACAGCACTTTCCCGACGATACGGTGCTGGTCGAACGCTACCGTCCCGAGCGGGTCTATGCGGTCTGCTATTTCGACCGCGAGCAGAACTATTACTATCTGAAACGCTTCCCGATCGAATCGAGCGACAAGACGCAGTTCTTCCTCGACGAAGAGGGAACGAGCGATTTCGTCTGCCGCACGGGACGTGCCGGAGCGCAGCTGGAAGTGACCTATGCCGGAGCGCAGGCATCGCGGCCTGCGGAGCGCATAGAAGTCGACGGTTTCGTCGGTGTCAAGAGCCACCGTGCCAAGGGCAAGCGGGTGACGACCTTCGAGGTGGCGTCGCTGCACTTCGTCGAGCCCGAAGAACCCGAAGAGGAGCCGGCCGATCCTGCGGCGGGAGATGACCGCTCCGGTGACGCGCCTGCGGGCGGTCCGGCCGTTGCGACGGGAGCGGCTGCGGCGAATGAGGTCGGCGCAGCGCCGGGAATCGAACTGCCCGAGGGGCCTGCGGCGGTGCCGCCGCAGACGGACGACGTGGAGTTCACGATCGAACGCCCGCGCGGGGATCAGGACGACGTGATCGACGTGGAGCAGCTCAACCTGTTCTGAAAGGACGAATCCGAAAAAACGGCCGAAATGACGACGAAGGTCTTTCTGGTGGGGTATATGGGGTGCGGCAAGAGCACGCTGGCGCGTAAATTGTCGCGCCGTACAGGGGTGCGCGCCGTCGATACCGACGCCGAGGTCGAACGCATGGAGGGGGCGTCGGTCGGCGACATCTTCCGTTACGAGGGCGAGGAGCGCTTCCGCGAACTGGAACGTTCGGTGGTGGAGCGCGTGGCGGCTTCCGGCGAGGCCTGCATCGTCGCCACGGGCGGCGGCCTGCCCACGTGGAGCGACAACATGGAGATGCTGTCGAAGGCGGGTACGACGGTCTATCTGCGCCGTTCGGCGGAGCGGATCGCCGCGCGGCTGACGCCCTACGGACGGGCGAAACGCCCCAAATTGCAGGGGCTCGGCGATGCCGAGCTGGTGGAGTTCATGCGGCGCAACATCGCCGAGCGCGAACCCTACTACGCGCAGGCGGCGCTCGTGCTCGACTGCGACACGCTGAGCGACGAGGAGGCTGTGGAACGGATCATACATTATCTCGAAGGGAATGAATAACGCTCCGATAGGAATCTACGATTCGGGACTGGGCGGGCTGACCGTCTGGCGCGAGGTGCGGCGTCTGCTGCCGGAGGAGTCGCTGCTCTATCTGGGCGACGGCAAGAACTGCCCCTACGGCTCGCGCCCGCGCGAGGAGGTGCGTGCGCTTGCGGATGCAGCCGTCGCGCGGCTCGTGGAGGAGGGGTGCAAACTGGTCGTCGTGGCCTGCAATACGGCGACGGCCGCCGCGATTGATTTCCTGCGGGCGAACTATGCGGCGCTGCCGATCGTGGGTATGGAGCCTGCCGTGAAACCCGCCTGCCAGAATACGCGCAGCGGCGTGGTGGGGGTATTGGCGACCGAACGGAGTCTCGAAGGCGACCTGTTCCACCGCACGGCGGCGCGTTACGGCCACGACGTGACCATCATCGCCGAGCCGGGGCGGGGCTTCGTCGAGCTGGTGGAGAACGACCTCGAACAGACGCCCGAGGCGGATCGCGCCGTGGCGGCGGCGATGGCCGGAATGCTGGCGCGCGGCGCCGACCAGATCGTGCTGGGGTGTACGCACTATCCCTTCCTGATCGGAGCGATCCGCCGGGCTGCGGCCGGGCGCGGCGTGACGATCATCGATCCTGCGCCCGCCGTGGCGCGCCGCACGGCCCAGCTGCTCGACGCCCGCGGCCTGCGTGCGGAGGCGGGGCATCGTCCCGAATACGGCTTCCTGACCTTCGCCGACGCGGCCTACGGCGAACGGTTGCGCCGCAAGGCTTTTGCCTGCGACGTTGCATAAATGGAAAATGATCGTTACTTTTGTATCGATAAACGAACACTGACATGGCATCGACCCAATCCAAATCGGCAAAGGCCTCCGCAACGCGCTCCGACGGCGAGAGCGCGCGGTGGATTTTCGGCCTGCTGCTGCTCTTTGCCGGAATCTTTCTGGTGGCGTCGGTGGTCTTCTACTACTTCGACTGGCGCGGCGATTACAGCGCGCTGCACGGCATCGGCAGCGAGAATCCCAATTTCGACGATTCGATCGACAACCCCTGCGGCCGTCTGGGCGCATGGACGGCCGAGATGCTTGTCGGCCGTTCGTTCGGTCTGTTCGGGATCGTTGTCCCGATCATCGTGACGATGATGGGCGCGCGCATCCTGCGCCGGCGGCCCGTCCTTTTTCACCACTCGGTGCTCAGCTCGCTGCTGGTGCTGATCCTGGGGTCGCTGACGCTCGGCGTCGCCTTCGACGACGGGTGGGGAATGTTCAACAGCGGCTGGGGCGGCGCCTGCGGCATCGAAATGGGACGCCTGCTGAGCGGAAGCATCGGTATGGTGGGGTGCTTCATCGTGTTGCTGGGCGGCTGGATTCTGACGGGCGTCTTCATCAACCGCAATTTCATCAATACGGTCAACCGCGCCGGCAACGTGCTGGTCGACAAGAGCGGCAAGCTGGTGGGAACGGTGGCGCAGAAGGTGCCGTCGTTGCAGTCGCTCGTCGTCTCCCGTCCCCGGGAAGAGGAGGACGACGAGCAGGCGGCGCCTGCGGAGAGCGGCGTGCGCGAAGTGCGGCCGACCCCTCCGCCAGCGCCCGTCGCGGAGGAGGAGCCGCAGCGGGAGCGGGCCGTCAGCCCTGCTGCCGGTGGGGCGCAGGCCGCGGTCGCGGCCGACGGCGAGGAGGACGATCCTTTCGTCGTGCACCCTGTGGGCGTGGCTCCCGTTTCGGGCGGCGTGCAGACCGTCAACGACTACTATGCCCGCAACCGCGTCACGGACGACGATCCCTTCGAGGAGCATACGCTCGGCGCGGAAGAGCCGGAGGGTGCGGACGCAGCGCCGCTGCCGTCGCGGCTGGCGGGCGAGGAGGACGAATTCGTCGAGATCGACCTTTCGGACGGCATGGACGATACGGGCGGTGCGGTGCCGGCCGATACTCCGGCAGGGGCGGAGGATGCCGATGCGGAGGAGAATCCTTTCCTGGACGACGACGAACCTTTCACGGTGAAGGATGCGGGTGCGCCCGCGGCGGCCGGCGATGCGCCCGAAGGGGTGGTGGTGACCGTCGAGGAGCACCACGATGCGCTGTTGGACGAACACCGGATCACGACCGAAGCCTACGACCCGTTGAAGGATCTGGTCAATTACCGCCGTCCGTCGGTCGCGCTGCTCGAAGATTACCTCTCCGACTCGGAGGTGACCGACGAGGAGATTTACGAGAACAAGTCGCGCATCGAGGAGACGCTCAAAAATTTCGGCATCCCCATTCAGCGCATCAAGGCCACGACGGGCCCCACGGTGACGCTCTACGAGATCGTACAGGCCCAGGGGGTCAAGATTTCGCGTATCCAGAATTTGCAGAACGACATCGCGCAAAGCCTCAAAGCGCTGGGTATCCGCATCATCGCACCGATCCCCGGCAAGGGGACTATCGGCATCGAGGTGCCCAACCGCAACAAGCAGATCGTGTCGATGTATTCGGCCGTGCGCTCGATGAAATTCCAGGAGGCGAAGGCCGAACTGCCGGTGGTGATCGGCCGCACGATCCAGAACGAGAACTACGTCTTCGATCTTGCGAAAATGCCCCACCTGCTGGTGGCCGGTGCCACGGGACAGGGCAAGTCGGTGGGACTGAACGCCATTATCACCTCGCTGCTCTACAAGAAGCATCCGGCGCAGTTGAAGTTCGTGATGATCGACCCCAAAATGGTCGAGTTTTCGCTCTATGCCAAGATCGAACGGCATTTCCTGGCCAAAATGGAGTCGGAGGAGGAGGCCATCATCACCGATCCGCGCAAGGCGGTCTATACGCTCAACTCGCTCTGCATCGAAATGGAGAATCGGTTGTCGCTGTGCAAGGACGCCGGTGCGCGCAACATCAAGGAGTACAACGAGAAGTTCACCGCGCGGCGGCTCAATCCCCTCAAAGGACACCGCTACCTGCCCTACATCGTTGTGGTGGTCGACGAGTTCGCCGACCTCATCATGACGGCCAAGGAGGTCGAGGGCCCCGTGATGCGGCTGGCGCAGAAGGCGCGTGCGGTGGGCATCCACCTCATCATCGCCACGCAGCGTCCCGACGTGAAGGTCATCACGGGCGGCATCAAGGCCAACTTTCCGGCGCGCATCGCTTTCCGCGTGATGCAGATGATCGACTCGCGCACGATCATCGACCGTCCGGGCGCCGAGCAGCTGATCGGCCGCGGCGACATGCTCTTCTCGAACAACGGCGAACTGACGCGCATACAGTGCGCACTGGTCGATACGCCCGAAGTGGAGCGCATCGTGGAGTATATCTCCAAGCAGCAGAGCTATACGTCGGCCTACAACCTGCCCGACTATACGCCCGACTCGGGCGGCGGCGAGGCGGCGCTGGGCAGCGAGAGCTCCGCACCGGTGAAATACGACTCGAAATTCGCCGAGATCGCCCGCGACGCCGTGTCGCAGGGGCAGATCTCGACCTCGATGATCCAGCGCAACTACGAAGTGGGCTTCAACCGTGCCGGCCGGATCATGATGCAGCTCGAACGGGCGGGCATCGTGGGGCGGCAGGAGGGCGCTAAACCGCGCGATATTCTCTATCACGACCTGCCGAGCCTCGAAGCGAAGTTGCAGGAATTGGGTGTTTTCTGACGATGACGACACGATCGAATACGATAGTCCGGCCCGGCGGTCTGCTCCGGTGGGCGCTGTGTCTGGCGGCGCTGGTATCCTTGCTGCCGCTGCGTGCGGCGGACGATGCGCCTGCGCGGAAGGTCGCAGGCGAGCTGGCGGCCCGTTTCCGGGCGATGAAGGCCTATACGGTGACCTTTGCGGTCGAAGGCGACGACTTTGCCGCCGAAGGAAGTTATGCCGTCGAGGGCGACCGCTATTACATGCGCGTGGGCGATGCCGAGGCCTACTCCGACGGCGTTTCGAAATGGGAGGTCGATCCCTCGAAGCGCGAGGTGGTGGTCGACGTCGTCGACACGCAGAGCCGCAGCCTGCTGGGCAACCCGACGCGGGCGTTCGATTTCCTGGACGACGCCTTCCGCAGCGAACTGCTGCCCTCCGAAGGCGAGGTGCGCCGTCTGCGGCTCACGCCGGTCGACAAGGGGGCGGCGATGAGTTCGATCACGGTCGACGTCGCCGCCGACGGATCGCCGCGTGCGGTGATCTACGATCTCGACGGCGAGCGGATGCGTATCGAGATCCGGCGGATCGAACCGTCGGCCGAGGTGCGGCGCTTCGATGCGGCGGACTACGCCGGTTACGAGCTGATCGATTTTCGTTGAGGCGTGCGGGAGACGGCAGCGGGGTTTCGGAACGTTCCGGAACCCCGCTGCCGTTTGGTTATTCGCCGCCCAGTACGGTCTGCTCCGCCACGCGGCGCAGGTAGGCCGCCGTGTCGGGATCGAGCAGGCCGTCGGAGGGCGTCGCGCCGAAGGGCGCTCCGGTCAGCGTCGTGCAGATCACGGCCGCCGCCAGGTAGGAGCCGGCGTAGGAGGGGTGCGAACCGTCGGCGGCGTAGAGCTCGATGTCGGGCCGTTCGGTGCGCACGCGGCTCCATGCGACGCCGACCGGTATGCAGCCCGCCCCGACGGCCTCGGCTTCGGCGAGGGTGTTGACGCGGATGCGCTCCTGCATCGATGCGTAGCTTCGGAGGAAGTCGTAGTCGAATTTCCGCTCGGTATAACCGTCGCGCCGTCCCCACGTCATCTCGATGTAGGGGCTGACCTTCGGGTTGTGGGTGCGGATGTGGGCGACGATCGCCTCCATGTGGCCGGCGATCCCCTGGTCGTCGGGGGTGCCGATCAGCGCCGGGTGGAGGCTCTGATCCTGCAACACGACGAAATCGTAACCGCCCCGTTCGATCAGATCGCGGCAGTCGGCCTGTTCGAGGTGGCGCTCCATCGTGCAGCCGCCGATGGTGAACATCTCGACGCGCAGGTCGCGCCCTTCGAAGGAGGCCAGTTCGCGGACGATTCCCGGCACGAGGTTGTAATACGTGTAGCTGTTGCCGATGAAGAGGACGCTCCGCGGGCGGGAGAGCGGGCGGGCGCCCAACCGGCGGATGCAGGCGCCCAGTCCGTGCGCGTTGCAGAATCCGCTGGCGCCGATGCTGTCGGAGGGGATCGGACGCCCGTCGTCGGCGCGCAGGTCGGCAGCCTGCACCCAGCGGATGCGCAGCGTGTCGCGCACCAGGGCGTCGCGCAGCCGGATCGTGCCGAAGACCTTGTAGGAGTTGCCTTTGCCCGAGGCGAAGAGGCGGTGGGTGTAGCGGATGTCCGGATCTTCCGCCGCACGCCGCAGCTGCGCGGCCGGAAGCCAGCGTCCCCGTTCGAAATATTCCAGCCGGTAGTATTTCGGGGCGGAGGCGTCGTTGCCGAAGAGGAAGTCGATGCCGATGCGTTCGCCGCGGCCGAGCGAGTCGACCGGTACGGCGAAGAGCCAGCAGTCGCCCGCCGCTCCGCCCCGCACGGCGGGGTTATGCGATTTGCCGAGCGTGCGGACGAGGCCGCCGGGGGCGTTGCCGTCGGCGCGGAGGTAGCGGAGCGTCGCTCCGGGGCGACCGTCGGCCGTCAGGTACCCTTCGTCGACGAAGGTCGCGGCGTGCGCGGCGTGACGGGCTTTGTCGAAACGCCACAGGCAGGGCAGACCGCCTGCGGGCGGATTTGCGCCGGCGACGCAGAGCGCGGTGGCGACGCAAAGCAGCAGCGTAGAAAAGAATCGGTTCATGGTTCGTCGTAGGTTAGCAGAACAAAACTACGAAATCTTCCGCGCAATCGCAACTCCTGCGGACGGGAATTCGCCGCTTTGCCGGTCGGTGAAGAGCCGGTTTCCCGCGTCCTCCTGTCGGGGGCGGATGCCGAATGCGCTCAGATCGGCTGAAACCTGCCGAAAACGGAGGGTTTCGGTCGGAAGACATGTCGAGAGATTGAATTTTTACCCCTAAAAGTTGCCCGTTTGCGAAATAAATCGTATTTTTGCTTGTTATTAATAGGGGTTCGGCAAGCCGGATCGGAGCGCGACGGGAGATGTTTTCGGAAAATCTGCGGATGCGGATTTCCGCATCCCTGCGGACCGTCCGCCGACACGGAGAACGACAGTTGAAAACGAATAGATAAGACATGCTGACTGAAGAAGAAAAGAATGCCGGTTTGGAGGGGCGTATCATCCCCGTCAACATCGAGCAGCAGATGAAATCGGCCTACATCGACTACTCGATGTCGGTCATCGTTTCGCGCGCCCTGCCTGACGCGCGCGACGGTCTGAAGCCCGTGCACCGCCGTATTTTGTACGACATGAGCGCCGAACTGGGGCTCTATTCCGATAAACCGACGCGTAAGTCGGCCCGTATCGTGGGCGACGTGCTCGGTAAGTTCCACCCCCACGGCGACTCGTCGGTCTACGATGCCATGGTGCGCATGGCGCAGGAGTGGTCGCTGCGGTATCCGCTGATTTTCGGTCAGGGCAACTTCGGTTCGATGGACGGCGACTCGCCTGCGGCGATGCGTTACACCGAGGCGCGTATGCGCAAGATCACCGACGAGGTGATGGCCGACATCGACAAGGAGACGATCGACTGGACGAACAACTTCGACGATACGATGAAGGAGCCGACGGTGCTCCCCACCAAGATTCCGCTGCTGCTCGTCAACGGCGCGAGCGGCATCGCCGTGGGCATGGCCACCAGCATGGCGCCCCATAATCTGGGCGAGGTGATCGACGCCTGCTGCGCCTATGTCGACAACCACGACATCGAGTGCGAGGAGCTGCTCCAGTACGTCAAGGGCCCCGATTTCCCGACGGGAGGCATCATCTACGGCTACGAGGGCGTCCGCGAGGCGCTCATGACGGGCCGCGGACGCGTCGTGATGCGCGCCCGGACCGAGATCGAACACACGGCGTCGGGCCGCGAGTGCATCGTGGTGACGGAGATTCCCTACATGGTCAACAAGGCCGAGATGATCAAGAAGATCGCCGACATGATCAACGACAAGAAGATCGAGGGCATCTCCTACATCAACGACGAGTCGGACCGTCAGGGACTCCGCATCGTCATCATCCTCAAACAGGATGCCGTGGCGAGCGTGGTGCTCAATACGCTTTACAAGAATACGCCGTTGCAGACGTCGTTCCCCGTGAACAACATCGCGTTGGTGCACGGCCGTCCCTACCTGCTCAACCTGCGCGACATGATCCGCCACTTCATCGAGCACCGGCACGACGTGGTGGTGCGCCGCACGCGCTTCGATTTGCAAAAGGCCGAGGAGCGGCTGCACATCGTGCTGGGTCTGTTGATCGCGCAGGACAATATCGACGAGGTGATCCACACCATTCGCGCCGCCCGCACGCCCGACGAGGCCAAGACGGCGCTTATGGAGAAGTTCGGCCTGAGCGAGTTGCAGGCTTCGGCGATCATCGAGATGCGCCTGCGCGCGCTGACGGGGCTGGAACACGGCAAGCTGACGGCCGAGCGCGACGAGTTGCAGAAGCAGATCGCCTACTTCAACGAGGTGCTCCGGAGCGAACCGTTGCAGATGAAGATCATCAAGGACGAACTGCTCGAAATGAAGGAGAAATACAGCGACGAACGCCGCACGGAGATCGTCTACGCCTCGGAGGAGTTCAATCCCGAAGATTTCTACGCCGACGACGAAATGGTCATCACCATTTCGCACATGGGCTATATCAAGCGCACGCCGCTGGCCGAATACCGCACGCAGAACCGCGGCGGCGTGGGCGCCAAGGGCAGTGCGACGCGCGACGAGGACTTCATCGAGCACATCTACGTGGCCACGATGCACAATACGATGCTCTTCTTCAC
>CDTY01043761.1_pt1 | contig 12609 bp, 9 predicted proteins | sample 557731 | NCBI WGS metagenome assembly CDTY01 (sample SAMEA3182101, study PRJEB8094) | gut metagenome | biome: human; feature: gut; material: Stool; isolation source: human stool | place: Canada | collected 2013-02-12
ATACATGCCTGTCACGCATGGGGTCACGGGTTCGAGTCCCGTACGCACCGCAATAAACATTGAAAATCAATGTTTTACAAAATAAACACCCGATTTTACACCCAAGAATGTAAAATCGGGTGTTTTAGTTCATTTAAAAGGTTATGGGATAATCCCCCTGTTTTTGTACATTTCGTCTATTTTGTCTAATAGCGAAGTGTTTGTTTTTCGTTGCTCCATTTTGCTTCTCAACGATTTTGCCTTTTTTGCTTTTCCTGTCGCAAGACATAACATATACAAGCCGATAGGGGTAGCCCAAAAGACTTTTTGTTTAGACCTGACATGAAACAGTTTAATCAGGAAAGTGTGTCTTGAATGATTGTCCTCTATTAAATCCCATAAATCATTCAAGTATTGATGTTGTTTTAATAGAGGCAAGACTTTATTTTGTAGTGTAGAGCAAATCAAGTCTTTTATTGGTGAGCAATCTTGATTTGGATGCAAAATGAACCAATAATCATCTTTTCCAATAAAATTCCCTATACGAGTTCTTATCGGACAGGAATTTTTGACAATATAATTGAATTGTTTCTTAATATTTATCTTGTCTTCTTCTGTCATACCGTAGATTTTATTCATTTGGGAAATGCCTGTTTACGATTCTTAATCTACTTAGATGGCATAAAGGTACGAAAAAAGGAGCAACCAAAAGTTTATATTTGATTACTCCTTTCTATCCGATACGAACGAATTAATGTTTATAATCTAATCCTTCTTCTTTTCTCAGTTGACCATGTGCTTTATACGGGAAAACCAACTTTATCTTTATCTGTGATTTTTCTTAATATACGGCAAGGATTTCCGGCTGCTACGACTCCTGACGGAATATCATGAGTGACGACGCTTCCGGCTCCGATAACGGTATCATCGCCTATTGTAACTCCGCTTAGTATGGTGCTGCCGCCTCCAATCCAAACCCTGTTTCCTATGTTGACAGGTTCAGGAATTAAGGCACCGGCTATACGCTCTGCGGAATCGAGCGAATGGTTGCCCGAATATATACTTACATTAGGACCTAACAGCGTATTATTTCCTATTGTTATCTGTCCACAATCAAGGATTGTACATCCGAAATTGATATAGACATCGTTCCCAATGGTAATGTTTTTTCCGAATTCACAAGTAAAGTCCGGTTCCATCCAAACGCGTTCGCCTACTTTCTTGAAGAGCTTTCTCATGATTTTCTGACGCCGTTCGATTTCTTCGTCTTCAGTGCGGTTAAATTCCTTAAATAGTTTTTTAGCTTCAACTCTTAGTCTGAACAAATCAGCATCAAAATCATTGTAGATTTGGTGTTTCTGCATTTTATCCCATTCAGTCATGATGATTAAATTTGATATTAGCTAAACAAAAGTACGAATAAAAAGTGATAAACAGAAAAATGTAGCAAAGTTATTGGCAGATAGGCGTGGCTTTTCCAGATAGGGACATTCTCCACGATTGGCACTCCGTTCTTCTTCCGGCTTTCCAATGAAAAGATGATGTTTCGTTTGATATTCATAATTGGGTGCGTTTGAAATTCAACACCCAATAATTGAAATAGCAAAAGGTATTTAATGATATTTAGTAATATGGTATATTTGTAATAACTTGATTATTATCAGTATATTGCAATTTTATGAGATTCCTTGATTGTGTAAGTTAAAGTCCCGTCCGCACCGCCAAAACAGTTTCAATTCAAAAGATTGGAGCTGTTTTTGTTTATACTCTTCCTGCCCTACCGTAGGGCAATCCGCACAAAACACATACATACCCAAAGCTGCACACTGGCCAGCAGGAAAACGGACATTAAAACACCCGCAAAGAATAACGCAAAAGCGCAGAGCCTTTTTTGTCCGCGTTTTCAGGGATGTTTTAAAACGGGTTTTCAGAGGGCAAAAAATATGTGCCTTGTATTTTAAAATATGTCTGACATATTTTGAATTATGTCAGACATATTTTTTCTTTGCTCCCATGTGGGATAAACGCACTGAAAATCAGTTTTCAATTTTTCCGCCCGAAAAACGACAATTTCAACGGTAATTGTATCCTTCGTACAGACGCGATTTTATCGCGTCTCATAAAACGGTTCATCGCGACCGCTATGTTGGTTTATAGCGCCGAATCAATTTTTAGGCGCGATGAATCGCGCCTCTACAGGGGTGGTTGCCGGGCATAGCCCCGTTCGATGCCGCGCGACGCGGCCGCAATGAATCGCGCCTCCACTATAACGACGATGAAAACGCCCGGCCGAAATGTCTGCCGGCCTACCCGTACCGGGAACAAACGACCCGGCGGGCGCACAACCGTTGGCTAAGGTTGGGAAATTACTTTATGATACCGGACTTTTGCCGCTCATAGTTCCAAACTGTTCTCGTCGAGCAAGAATTGTTTCAACCCCATTGTTACTATGCCATCCTCGTTCCGTCTCACAAGGATGTCATCCTTCACGATTACAATTTTCTTGAACGAATCGGGAATATTCCTTAGCGGCCGGAACTCCTGTTCCGCCTTTTCGGGCGTAGGCAGGGCGAAAGCTGACTGTATGTAATATCTACGGCTTCCCTGGTTGCACACAAAATCCACTTCTATCTGCTTTCGAGAGGAGTTGCCGTTGGCATTGCTTTCGCGTACTTCCACAACTCCTACATCCACACCATAACCCCTTAACCGCAATTCGTTGTAGATTACGTTTTCCATGATGTGCGTCTCCTCTATCTGGCGGAAATTAAGCCGCGCGTTTCTCAGACCTATGTCGGAGAAATAGTATTTATAAGGGGTTGAGATATATTTCTTTCCTTTTATGTCGTATCGCTCCGCCTTGGAAATGAGAAAGGCATCGGCAAAGTAGTCTAAGTATTGTTTTATTGTGAAAGCCGACAGCTTTGACTTGCCCATGCTCGCAAACGAATTAGCCAGCTTCAAAGGGTTTGTCAAAGAGCCTACCGAGGATGATATGATGTTGAGCAAAGTCTCCATCTCCATGTCATGCCTTATTTTATTGCGCTCTTTGATGTCTTTGAGGTAAGTTTCATCAAAAAGCGTTTTAAGATACGCGGCTTTCTCGCTTTCCGTGGCGGCCAACACCGTCAACGGCAAGCCGCCGTAATGCAAATACAGTTCCCATAGCTGTTGCCAGTCCATTTCGGGAAAGGCTTCATGGATTTCTGCCGGTGAGAGCGGAAACACGCGTATTTCATCTCCGCGCCCGCGGAACTCAGTAATCACGTCTTTCGACAAGAATTTCGAGTTCGACCCCGTAACATACACGTCCGCATTGGATATGTTCAGGTAACTGTTCAACACATCTTCAAATTCGGGAACGAATTGTATCTCGTCCAACAGGATGTAATACATTTCCTTGTCCTTCATTCTCCCGTCAATGTATTCCAACAGTGCGTCCGGATTGCGCAAGGCCTTGTTCCTGCGGTCCTCCAGGTCAACACGTATGATGTGGGATTCATCTACGCCTTCTTTCAACAAATGGTTATAGAAAATAGTAAACAACAGGTAGGATTTGCCCGACCGTCTCATTCCGGTAATCACTTTTATCAAATGATTGTGCCTGTGTCCTATTAATTTTTCCAGGTATCTGCGCCTCGCGAAATTCATTCTATTTAAAATTTTCGCCCTAACGGGCAATTTTTGTAAGTAAGGCAAACTTACAACCTTTTCCGGGAAAAACATGCAACGGCAAACGTTATTTTTAACATCAACACACAGAGAGGCTCGCCCCTCCCCCCGTTCACGGCCGCGAAACAACTTAGCACGCACTCCGCACTCCGACGCCGCGACCCCGTAGTTTGGAACAGCGCAGCACACAAAACATACATGCCAAATTATGACGCATACAAACCGGCAAATAACTGGCATTCCAACACCCGCAAAGAAGACTGCACAAGCGCAGTGCCTTTTTTGTCCGCGTTTTCGGGGTGGTTTTAAAATGGGTTTTCAGAGGGCAAAAAATATGTGCCTTGTATTTTAAAATATGTCTGACATATTTTGAATTATGTCAGACATATTTTTTCTTTGCTCCCATGTGGAATAAACGCACTGAAAATCAGTTTTCAATTTTTCCGCCCGGAAATTCCCGTTTTTGCGGACAAGTTTCCACCGGTTTAGACGCGATAAAAGCAGTGTACCTGCAACGGAGGCGTAATTACTTTATGGCTTTCAGTCCCCGGCCGTATTCCTTCAGGAACGAGAGGTCCTTGTATGCTGCCACGTATGCGCTGTCGATATAAACGCCGAACGAAGATATGTTCTTAATGCCCAAGTCGCTGTATAGTTCAATGTCCTTGCGGAACACGTCGCCGTCCCACTTAAGTTTCTTTGCCGGTTTCTTCCAGTCGCTCACGAGCGACACGTCGAGCCAGTACTCGAGCACCACGGCTTCGGCGGGGTCGAACACCTTGAGGTTGCGCACCAGATAGTCGTAGAACGTCTTGTTTGTGACGCCTGTGCGCCCCTTGGCCACCGAGTCGTTGAGCGGTGCGTCCCATGTGCGGAAGAACGGGGCGAACTCGAGGAATATTCCTTCTTCGGGCTTTACCTTTTCGGGCACTTCCATTGTGCCGTAATAAGCCAGGTGTGCCACCTTGGCCTCAGGATTCGTCTTGCGCAGCTCGCGGAGTATGCGGTTTTCCACAATCAGCGACTTCTCGCTGTCGTTGTACTTGGAACATTCCGGACACTTGCACGTGGGTGCGCCGTCGTCCATCCAATAATAATACCTGTTGTTGGTCGGAGGATTCTCGCGTGCATATTTCACAGCGTTGGCGGCTATTATGTCGAGCGCCTTGGCGGATGATACGCAGCAGTTGGCCTCGGGATTCCTGTTTCCATGCTCGTCCATCCTGAAAAGCGTGGAATCGGAAGCATACAAATCGCGCGGCAGCAGGCTCGACATGGCATGCCACTGGTAATCGACCAATATTCCCTGCTCCCGGCAGCGGCGCAGTATGTCCCTGCCCTTTTCGGTCTGCGAGAAACCTATCGGAACACTCAGCGTATTCAGTCCGTTCTGCGAGGCCAGTGCCACCCAGTCCAACGTCAGGAGGTCTTCACTGCTTAACACAACGCCTTTCATTGGCGCGTCGGAATCCTTGCCCGCACACGAAAAAAGCATGGAGCACACAATTAAAAAAGATAACAGATGTTTCATGATAAAAGATTTTTGCCGAAGTTATCACTTTTTACGCATTTACGGAAACATCCGTCCCGAAAATACTTATCCCGAACGTCGTAGCGGCCGTTTGCACCACGGCATGGCGTTATCCGTCACTTATGGCTTGCAATTCGGGGCAAAGCCGCGTGGCAAGGCACAGCATACATGCCACATGCCTTTGTGCTACAGTAAAAAAGCGTAATTTTGCAGCCGTCTACGAAAGTACGCACAATGAACAGGAATATCACCGAACTCCACCTTGCACGCCTGCGCGGATGTGCCTGCAAGGCTTTCCCAAAGTCGTGGCGGACCACCCTGTGGCTGCTCAAGATAATGTTGCCCGTGTCGTTTGCCGTTACGCTGTTGCAATATTACGGTGCTCTCGACTATGTGGCCCGCTTTCTTGACCCGCTGTTCAGCCGCCTCGGGCTGCCGGGCTACTCGGCCATAGCCTTCATCACCGCCGCGTCGCTCACCACATACGCGGGCATAGGCGTGCTCACGTCGCTCGCCCTCACGCTGCGCGAGGCCACAATCATCTCGCTCATGATGTTGCTGTGCCACGCCCTGCCCATGGAGTGCGCCGTTACGCACCGCACCGGCTCGTCGTTCTGGGGCATGGTGGCGCTGCGCATAAGCATGGCGTTCGCGGCGGCGTTGCTCCTCAACCTCGTGCTGCCCGAGATGAACGAACCGTTCGGCTTCGCCTCGGCACACGCCGCCGATGCCGGCATAGCAGCAGTGCTGGAAAACTGGGTGGTTGCCAACCTGAAAATGTCGGCCATGATTTTCGGTATAATCTATTTCCTCATGGTGCTGCAACAGGTGCTTATGGCCTACCGTCTCATAACCAGAATATCCCGCCTGTTGCGCCCGCTCATGCGAGTGTTCGGCCTGCCGGAAAACGCGGCCTACTTCTGGCTCGTGGGCAACGTGTTGGGCATATCATACGGCGGGGCGGTGATGTACGACTGCCTGCAGGACGGAAACATATCCCACCGCAGCGCGGTGGCGGTGAACAGACACCTGGCCATGAACCACTCACTCATTGAGGACACATTGGTTTACGCCTCGATAGGTATCAGCGTGTTCTGGATTCTCGCCACGCGCGTGTTCTTCGCGCTCGTGGTGGTGTGGGGGCAACGGGCGTTAAGGCATTGCTACGCGCTGGTAAGAAGCAGTGCCCACGAACATGCGCGCCACAACCTGCAATAAAAAAGCGCCCTCCGCCAACTGCCGCACAACAGGCCGCAACGCACAGGCCTCCCGCCCCAACCTGTGCGCAACAAAAACACTTGCAGAAACGCAATCCGGATTTGTCCGCCTTTTCCGCATGATTTTCAAACGGGTTTTCAGAGGGCAAAAAATATGTGCCTTGTATTTTAAAATATGTCTGAGATATTTCGAAATATGTCAGACATATTTTTTCTTTGCTCTCATGTGGGTTTTACACGCTGAAAACCAGTTTTCAATTTTCCGCACCAAAATCCGCCGTTTTACGGCCCCGGTTTTTCATCGCCTTTTGTCCGTATCGGCCTGCGGCACAGGCGGCCGCAAAATTCATTGCCTCACACCGCAATGCGCCCGAACATTTTGCTTATCTTTACATCCGTACAAAAACAACAAGACATGAAAAAACTTTTTTCACTAATCTTCGCCCTGTCGTGCCTTGCCAGTGCACAGGCGCAGGTATCGTTCGGCAACGCCGCCAAGATAAACTACAACTGGAAGTTCATGCCGGGCGACACGGCAGCAGCCGCTTCCGCCACGTTCGACGACAAAGGCTGGCAAAGCGTCGACCTGCCCCACGACTGGAGCGTGAAAGGCCGCCTCGACCCCGACAACGCCAGCTGCGCGGGTTACCTGCCCGGCGGAACGGGCTGGTATCGCAAGACACTCGATATACCCTCCGGCGACAAAGGCAAAAAGATATTCATCTACTTCGAGGGCGTTTACAACCGCAGCGAGGTGTACCTAAACGGCCACCTTTTAGGCAAACGTCCCAACGGCTTCATCTCGTTCATGTACGACGCCACGCCTTATGTGCGCTTCGGCGGCGAGAACGTGGTTGCCGTGCGCGTGGACCACAGCCGCAGCGCCGACTGCCGCTGGTACACCGGCTCGGGAATATACCGCAACGTGTGGCTCGTGAAAGCCGACCCGCTGCACATAGCGCAATGGGGCGTGTATGCCTGGCCAAGCGAAGTAAGCACGCGGCGGGCAACGCTCAATGTAGAGACTGAGGTTAGCAACGAGGGAAACGCGGAGCGCAAAGTCACAGTTGAGAACACACTGTACTCGGCCGACGGCCGCAAAGTGGCTTACGCCAAAAAGAACATCCGGACCGGAGCAGCCGCCACGGCAAAGGCAACCATGACGCTCAAAGTGAAGAACCCGCAACTCTGGAGCACCGACACGCCCGTGCTTTACAACCTGAAAACCGTGGTAAACGCCGACGGCCGCGTGACAGACAGCACCGTGACGCGCACAGGTTTCCGCTCGTTTGTGTTCGACCCCGACAAGGGTTTCTTTCTCAACGGCAAGAACATGAAGATGAAAGGCGTGTGCCTGCACCACGACGCGGGAGTACTCGGAGCGGCTGTGCCGCGCAGCGTATGGCGCGACCGTTTGGACTCGCTCAAGGCCTTGGGTTGCAATGCCGTGCGCACATCTCACAACCCGCAGTCGCCCGACCTGTACGACCTGTGCGACGAGTTGGGAATGCTCGTACTCGACGAGGCTTTCGACGAATGGGAATACCCCAAGCGCAAATGGCTCGACGGCTGGAACGTGGGCACGCCGGGGTTTGAAAGCTCGTGCGACTTCTTCAACGAATGGGGCGAGCGCGACGTGGCCGATCTTGTGCGCCGCGACCGCAACCATGTCTCAGTCTTTGCCTGGAGCATAGGCAACGAGGTGGACTATCCCAATGACCCGTACTCCCACCCCGTACTCGACGGCATGGGTGAGGGAGACTTTGCGCAGCCTGTTTACGGCGGATACAAAAAGGACGCACCCAAGGCGGAACGCTTGGGCGACATAGCCAAACGCCTGGCCGCCGCAGTGAAGAAATACGACCTTTCGCGTCCTGTTACGGCAGGACTGGCGGGCGTTGTGATGTCTAACGCCACCGAATACCCCGGCGCGCTCGACATTGCGGGATACAACTACACCGAGAACCGTTACGACACCGACCACAAGCTGTATCCCAACCGCGTTATCTACGGCAGCGAGAACAAACACTTTATCGACGCATGGTATGCGGTGAAAAACAACGAGCATATCTTCGGGCAATTCCTCTGGACGGGCATTGACTATCTTGGAGAAGCGCACGCATGGCCCTCGCGCGGGTTCTACGCCGGGCTGCTCGACCTGAGCGGAACGACAAAGCCGTTAGGATATTTCCGCAAAGCGTTGTGGAGCGAAAAGCCAACGGTGTACATAGGCACATATCCCTCGCCGCGCAAGACTGCGGCCACCGACAACGAATGGACACGCCTGCGCGCCGCAGCCAACGGCTCCGACCGCGAAGAAGCCGCGCCTTCATCCGAAGCATGGGCCGTGTGGAACTACGAAGAAGGCGAAACTGTGCGCGTGGTGTGCTACACCAACCAAGCCAGCGCTCGCTTGGAGTTGGACGGCAAGACCGTGGGCGAGGAAAAGCCCTACGACGCAAAGACGGGTATAATATACTGGGACATCCCCTACCGCCCTGGCAGGCTCACGGCCGTTGCACTTGACGACAAGGGCACTGAAACCGCACGCTACGCCATAGAAACATCGGGCGCGCCCGCTGCTTTGCGTATCGTGTCTACACAAAAGCAGGCCAAGGCAGGCGACGTAGTGAAAGTGGTGCTCGAAATAACCGACAACAAAGGCATTCCCGCCGTACTGGCCGACAACGAGATAACATGCAACATATCTGGTGCGGCAAAGCTGCTGGGATTGGAAGCCGCCAACAACACCGACATGGGCGACTACACCGACAACCGCCAGCGCGCCTACAGGGGACGGCTAACAACCTACCTGAAAACGGCACGCAAGGGCGGCAAGGCATACGTGCGCTTCTCGTCGCCCATGCTCAAGGCCGCAGAATTGGAAATCACCGTAAAATAACACTGCAGTTGCTACATTCTGCAACAGTAGTGGCAACATCAAAAACAAAATTCCGCCGGGCACGATAAGCGTCCGACGGAATTTTACATATCATGCCTCTGTATTCATCCGTTTCCTGAAACTGAAAAAACCATGCGTGTTTTTTGTCTGCGTTTTTCGGGTGTTTTTTGAACGGGTTTTCAGAGGGCGAAAAATATGTCTGACATATTTCGAATTATGTCAGACATATTTTAAATTATCTCAGAGATATTTTTTCTTTGCTCCCATGTGGGGTTTACGCTCTGAAAACCAGTTTTCAATTTTCGGGCACGGAAAGCGCCGTTTTCAGACATCAGTTTGCTTGTCTGAATTCCTTGGGCGTGCAACCGGTTTGCTGCTTGAACATCCTTATGAAATGCTGCGGATACTGAAAGCCGAGCATGTCGGCAATCTGGCTTACGGTCTGATTTGAACCGAGGAGCATGTGCTTGGAACAGTCGATAACCTTGAGCTGTATGTATTCCTTGGCCGTTTTTCCCGTTTCCTTCTTTATCAGGTCGCCGAAATAGCTTGGCGACAGGCACGCCTTGTCGGCAAAATAGCGTACCGAGGGCAGCCCTTGCCTTTGCGCGCTGCCGCTGCGGAAATAGTCGTTCAGTTCGTGCTCGAACTTATGCAGCACGTCGCTGTTCACCTTGCTTCGCGTGCAGAACTGGCGGTCGTAGAAGCGCAGGCAGTATTCGAGGAACAGTTCTATGTGCGTGCATAGCAGTTCGCGGCTGTGCGTGTCGACGGGGTGTTCCGTCTCTGCCTCTATGTTGTGCAGGCAGCCGGCAAGCAGTTCCTGCTCGCGGTCGGACAGGTGCAGCGCTTCGCTTTGCGCATAGTTGAAAAAGGTATAGCGCTCCATGCGTTCGGCCAGCGGCGTGCCGTATATCAGGTCGGGGTGGAAAATCAGGCCGGTCACGTCCACCGGTTGTTCTTCGTCGATTATGTCCACCTGCACCGTCTGCCCGGGAGCGAAACTCACCACCGTGCCTTTCTGGTAATCGTACTTCTGGCGGCCGTAGCGCAGCGTGCAATTCACGCCATGCTTGATGAACAGGGCATAAATGCCGTAGTTCATCTTTACGTGGTTGACCGTTTTCCGTGCCTTGTTCATATCCACCACCGTTATGAGCGGGTGAAACGTGGGCAGGCCGTAAAGATCGTTGTAAGCCTTAATGCTGTCAAGTTGTATTATTTCCATAATGCCTTGGTGTTTAGTGCAAAATTAACGCATTTTTCCTTACGCCGCACACTGCTGCCGCACAATCGGCAATAATGGTTATTTGTTCCGCAAAACATATACAAAACGCCCGCGCCGCGCGCAGTAATTTTGCAACATCGCAAAAACTACAAGCATGAATATAATTGAAAGAATGAGGGCCGGAGAACTGATACTCGAAACCGACCCCGACTACCCTAAGTTGCGTGACGAATTCGAAAAGACAATGAGCCTTGTGGGCGAACTGAACAGCCGCTACCACACGCCCGACGAGATACGCGCCCTTCTTGCGCAAATCTGGGGGCAGGAAATAGACCCCTCCGTGCGCATGTTCCCGCCGTTCCACACCGCTTTCGGCAAGTTCACCAAGGTGGGCAAAGGCGTGTTTGTCAACTTCGGCTGCACGTTCCTCGACCGCGGCGGCATAACACTCGGCGACGATGTGTTCATAGGCCCGAACGTGCAGCTCATAACCGAAAACCACCCCGAACAGCCGCAAAACCGCCGCAACGTCTACGCCCGCCCCATCAGCATAGGCCGCAAGGTGTGGATAGGCGCAGGGGCAATCATCCTACCCGGAGTAACGATAGGCGAAAACTCCATTGTGGGCGCCGGGGCTGTGGTAAAGAAAGACGTGCCCGCAAACGTGATAGTTGCCGGCGTGCCTGCAAAAATCGTAAGGGAAATAAAAAACGATTAAAAGCATGAACATTTATCCTTCAACCGCAACCGCGAATGTTTACAAAAGACAAAGCCGGTAATATCCCCTCAAAAACAAAGCAATATGGAAATACGCACAATCATCGCGGCCGGAATGCTGGCCTTTGCCGCCACTGCAACCGCACAAACCGAAACAAAAAACCGTACCACTATGGAAAAACTGAACCTTACACAAGAGTGGGACAAGACGTTCCCGCAAAGCGACAAGGTGGAACACACAAAAGTGACGTTCACCAACCGCTACGGTATAACACTTGCCGCCGACATGTACATGCCTAAGAACTCCGAAGGCCGGCTGCCCGCAATAGCCGTAAGCGGTCCGTTCGGGGCGGTGAAGGAGCAGGCCTCGGGCCTTTACGCCCAGACACTCGCAGAGCGAGGCTTCCTCGCAATAGCCTTCGACCCCTCGTTCACGGGCGAAAGCGGCGGCCAGCCACGCTTCGTTACCTCGCCCGACTTCTGCACCGAGGATTTCAGCGCGGCTGTTGACTTTCTCAGCACGTTCGACCGCGTAGACCCGGAGCGCATAGGCATTCTCGGGATATGCGGCTGGGGAGGCTTCGCCATCAACGCCGCCGTGAACGACACACGTATCAAAGCCACGGTGGCCTCGACCATGTACGACATGAGCCGCTGCACATCGAAAGGTTACTTCGACCAGGCTGACAATGCCGACGCGCGCAACGAAACACGCCGCCAGCTCAGCGCACAACGCACCGACGACTACCGCAACGGCACATACGCCCGCGCGGGCGGCGTGGTAGACCCGCTGCCCGACGACGCGCCGCAGTTTGTAAAGGATTACTACGCCTACTACAAAACGCCGCGCGGATACCACAAACGCTCGCTCAACTCCAACCAGGGCTGGAACAAAACGTCGAACCTGCCGTTCCTCAACGCCCCGATACTTACCTACAGCGACGAGATACGCAGCGCGGTGCTTGTGGTTCACGGCGAAAAGGCTCACTCGCGCTATATGGGCGAGGATGCATTCAAGAAACTGAAGGGCGACAACAAGGAACTCGTCATCGTTCCCGGCGCGAGCCACGTGGACCTGTACGACAACATGCAGGCCATACCGTTCGACAAGATTGTTACGTTCTATAGCAAATACCTTAAATAAAAAATACTATAAAAAACCAAGCACTACACAGCGAGAAGCCTCCCGGAAAGTTCTGTTCCGGGAGGCTATTTCATTACAAACCGGCAAACGCTATTCCGCTTCTTTATTTGTCCGCGTTTTCGGGCGGTTTGCAAACGGGTTTTCAGGGGGCAAAAAATTAATGGCTTGCTTTTTAAGATTAGTGGCTCGGATTTTAAAATCCGAGCCACTAATTTTTTC
>CDTY01003167.1_pt1 | contig 12549 bp, 10 predicted proteins | sample 557731 | NCBI WGS metagenome assembly CDTY01 (sample SAMEA3182101, study PRJEB8094) | gut metagenome | biome: human; feature: gut; material: Stool; isolation source: human stool | place: Canada | collected 2013-02-12
GAGGAATTTCGCATGGTAGTCTATGAAGACTTTGCCACGGGAAATCTCTACCGTTTCATCACCAACCACTTGGGATACGATGCTCTTACCATCGCAGAACTCTATAGAGAGCGATGGAACGTGGAACTTTTCTTCAAATGGATAAAGCAACATCTGCATATCAAGTCGTTTTACGGAACCTCAGAGAATGCTGTCTATACACAAATCTGGATAGCAGTCTGTGCATTTCTGCTACTGGCTATAGCCAAGAAGCACATGCATATCGAGGAACCATCTCTGTATATGATTTCCCAGACCATAGGTACTATGTTGTTTGAGAGGATACCCATACCTGAATTGTTTAACAAACCTATTATTAACGTCCCAAAGGATGATGGTCAACTCGATTTATTTCGAGATCTAAAATCTTAACGGGACAGTAGTGGACCAATATAATTATGAAAAGACAGCTTTTTATTCTCATGGCATTCTGCCTGACACTGATTACTGCACAGGCCGGAAATGTCAGTCGCATACACGAAAATGTACGGGAAACCCCGTATCCGCAGCACGGACACACTTTATATATAAATCCCACACCGCTATTGGTTCCCCAAAGCACCAGGCAATCAGACTATCTGCAATTCAACCTTTCCAGAAGCAAAGACTTTTCGGATGCAAGCACTGTTTTATCCCAACCCCAACCCTGGTGCATGTTCAATCCTCATAAGATACTGGAAAACGGTACATGGTATTGGCGCGTGCGCTCTGTAAGCAAAGAAGGCAAAGAATTTCCCTGGAGCAGAACCTACAGTTTTACCGTAACGGACGATGTTCCTCAATTCGTCACTCCCGAAGCCGATGTCTTTCTAAGTAATGTCCCCAAAACGTATCCCCGCATCTATTGTTTTCTGAACGATAATCTGGAGAAAGCACGCAAGAACGTACGCTCCCATCCCGAATTCGAGAACATGATTGACGACTCGCGCAATGCACTCAGCTCAAACTATACCAACGATACCAAACCATACAGGCAAATCACCCGTATAGCTGCCGAATGCGACAACCTGAATACAGCCTATCAGATGCTGCAACTGGACGTATACGCAGAAAAGATGGTACAGAATGTACGTTGCCTGCTGGCCGTAGAACCCGACCCGAAAGTCATCAACAACGACTTCAACGCAGGAGAGCTGATTTACACCCTGGCATGCACCTACGAGAACTGTTACGACCGCTTCACACCGCAAGAGCGCAAACAGATAGAAAGCATCATCATGGACATCCTTTCGCTTTACTACAAGAAACACATGATAGGAAACGAAGAAACCCACATCTTCGACAATCACTTCTGGCAGTTCGCATTTCGCCATTTCATGCAAGCGGCATTAGTGATGTACGATAAATATCCGCTTGCCAAAGAATACCTGGAATACAGCTACGAATTGTGGACGGCGCGTGCTCCGGCATCCGGTTTCAACCGCGACGGCTCATGGCACAACGGCACAAGCTATTTCAGCGCCAACGCCGTTACCCTGGCTTATGTCCCCACTTTGTTCGGTTATCTTACGAAGACAGACTTTATGCAACATCCCTGGTATAAAAATGCCGGTCTTGGCATGCTATACAGTTGGCAGCCCCGTTCGTTAAGCGCCGGTTTCGGCGACGGACATGAGAAAAACAACGGCAAGCCCCTACGCATCCGCAGCGCTTTTGCCGACTTCATGGCACGTACCACCGGAGACCCCTATGCAGCCTGGTATTCGTCCATCAACAACCGTTACAAAACGGAATCCGAAACACGTCTGTTCCGCATGGCATGCGGCCTGCAACGCCCCCGAAAGGCAGAATTACCCTCAAATGCCCCCAAAGCCGTATGGTTTAAGGATACCGGTGAGATGATAGCCAACAGCAATCTGAAAGACTGTAAACACAATATCAGCCTCAGCTTCCGTTCCAGCCCGTTCGGTTCCGGCAGCCACACGCATTCCAATCAAAACGCATTCAACCTGCACTACGGCGGAAAGGCCATTTACCATGCAGTAGGCCATTATATGAACTTTGCCGACCCGCACAATCTGTTGTCCTACCGCCATACACGCGCTCACAACACCTTGCTGGTTGACGGTATCGGCCAGCCATTCACCACGCGTGCATACGGAAACATAGTACGCATGTTCAACGGAGAGCATATATCATATGCCCTGGGAGATGCATCCAACGCCTATTGCGGCATCAGCGAATACCCCATGTGGCAGAAAAACTTCGCCAACCATAAACTTGAACAGTCGCGGGAAAACGGCTTTGGAGAAACTCCCCTGAAGAAATACCGCCGTCATATATTCCTGCTGCATCCCAATATTGTGGTTATCTATGACGAGCTTGAAGCCGACAAGGCGGTCCGCTGGGATTGGCTGCTGCACAGCCCGGTAAAATTCGAAATAGACGAGGCGGCATCGACCCTGACCACCCGTAACAAAAAGAGTAAATATACCTCTGTTGCCCGCCTGTTCAGCGAACAGAAATGTACTATCGGCCAAACGGATAAATTTGCAGCCGAACCCAACAAGAAAATAGGCGTACGCGGTGAAGATTTCACAGCTCCCTGGTCGCTGACGGCCAGCTATGAACCTTGTAAGGCCAATCGTATCCTCACCATTATCCAGGTGGAGGCAGACGGTAACCGGATAATAGAGATAGAACGCGGCAACAGTAACAGTTTCCAATGCGGCGACTGGAAAATCGAAGCGGAACTGAATGCCCGACGTCCGGCAAGCCTCTACATCCGGAATAATGAAACAGAAACCACATTCAGTTACGGAAAGGAAAAACCGGTAATCAACGGAAAGGTATATGAACACAAAGAGAAACAGTCTTCCGTATTATACGACAGTTTTAACGGAGTATGGGAAGTGCGGGAAATGCAAGACTGTCCCGCACAAATTACCGGTAAAATAAAATAGCAGAAAGGTATACCACAACTTTGACAATATCTCCCCATTTTAATAAGACAGAGAGAACAGCTTGATTGATAAGGACAAAATCGCTTATTTTTTTATTTGTTCCGTTATCCAATATCACTAATTTTGCAAAAGGCAATTTGGGAATACAGCCCAATGATACGGTTAAGGACAAATAAAATAAAGCTTGATGAAGTTATATAGAACAAATGACTAACTTTGTATCCTAAATATAGGAATCCATGCTGAATACAGATAACATACTGTCACTTATCAATGGCGGGGAAGGCTACAATATAGAATTTAAAGTCCGTGTACCCTCAAAAGTGCGTGAGTTGACAGAGGAAATATGTGCTTTCGCCAATGCAAACGGAGGATATTTGCTTATTGGAGTAGATGATAACGGGCAAGTGGTAGGCACTAACTTAGAAAACGATAAGCGTTCCGCTATTCAAGGTTCTATCAGCGAAATATCTCCTGCACTCCGTTGTGAATTGTATTCCGTAAATATTGAAGATAAAACCGTTTGGGTGATTGATGTTCCGTCCGGCAAGGATAAACCTTATATATTTTCCGGTTCTATCTATGTCCGTGAGGGGGCAAACTCACAGAAACTTCGCACAGTCGAAGAAATGCGCAGCTTCTTTCAGGAGTGTAACAAAATCTTTTTCGACCATATACCCTGCCATTGGTTCAACATCTACACGGATGCAGACGAACAGATGATTAAGGATTTCCGAACAGAAGCCAAACTAAGTCCGTCCACACCCGACAAACAAATATTTGAGAACCTGGAACTGTTTACCGAGAATGGAACGGCAAAGAACGGTGCAGCGATGTTCTTTGGAAAACAACCTGAACGAAAATTTCCACATGCTGTTACAAGATGTGTCCTTTTCAAAGGAACAAACAAAGTCTATATTATAGATGATAAAACATTCGGAGGTCCATTGTACCAACAATATCTACAGGCTATGGCTTGGTTGGAAAGTAAACTGCAAGTAGCCTATAAAATAGAGGGAACAGGACCAAGAGAGGAAATTTGGGAAATACCTTTGACCGTATTTAAAGAAGCCGTTATAAACGCTCTGTCACACCGTGACTACTATGAACAAGGAGCAAGCATTATAATAGAAATGTTTGATGACCGGGTAGAGATTTCCAATCCCGGAGGACTTCTGCCTATTGTGGCTAAAGATTTCGGGCATAAAAGCATGACACGTAATCCGCTAATTTTCGGTTTATTTACCCGTATGCACTTGGTTGAAAGAGTTGCATCCGGTATTCCTCGTATGCAGGAAGCCATGAGAAAAGCGAATCTGCCCGAACCGGAATTCCATACAGAGGGGATGTTTACAGCTGTGTTCAAAAGAGGTATCAGTATCAAAAATGATACTGTAAATGATACTGTAAATGATACTGTAAATTCCAAAGAGCAGGAAGTCTTAGATATCATCAATCAATATCCGGGACTTAATTCGTCTAAGATAGCTAAATTGATAGGGAAAAGTACATCTACTACTAAGCGCTATTTAAATTCTTTAGTTAGATTAGGAATAATAGAGTTTAGAGGAGCACAAAAGACAGGAGGATATTTTAAAAATGAGTTACATGAATAAATTTGAAGAACAAATCATAACATGCAAAGAGTGTTTAAAGTAAGCATCCGGTAAAGTACACATTGTCTTTTTCATAAATAGAAAGAAAATGAACCGAGTTGTATAGTAATGAATAAATTAGTATCTGTTTAAGAATAGACTCTTTACTCAGTTTTTTTGCCGTTCATATATGAAGAAAATAACAAATGGCAATTATTATTATTTCCGGAAAACTGACGAAGATAATAATCGTACATTCCAATCTTGATTACGCTGACGCTTATAGTCCTTACATCTTAGAAAAAATGAGTAGCATACAGAGAATCTAGTCAGGTTCTAAAATATTATTATTCATACCTTTTAAAGATGAAATCCAATTTTTACCCGAGTTGAATTGGTAATACGTTCATTACGACAGATTTCAATAATTGACTGAATATCAACACTCTCTTTTCCCGATAAAATAGCATTGACCGTGTATTTCCGAATGATATTTTCAATCTCACCACCAGAAAGGTCAAATTGTGAAGAAATAGTGTGGGCTTCCTTTTCTGTCAATAACGGCAACATGGCTTGCCAGATTTTGATTTGTGCATCCACAGTGGGACGATTGAATTGTATCTTGTAGAGGAAACGACGCTCGAATGCCTTGTCCAAATTGGAAGTGAGGTTGGTTGTGGCAATCATGATACCTTCCAAACTTTCCATTTCCTGAAGAATGATGTTCTGTATGGAGTTTTCCATTTTATCCACAGCACGAGTCGTTCCTTCCATTCGCACACCAAGTACTGCATCCGCTTCATTGAAAAACAGAATCGGGGCAAGTGTGGAATCCTTGCAGATGTTGCGATAACGGTCAAACAGTTTTTTCATGTTCTGCTCGCTTTCGCCAACCCAGCAACTTTTAATCTTATCCACGTCCACTCGCAGAATATCCCGTCCGGTAGCACGGGCTATCTGATATACCGTTTCGGTCTTGCCAGTTCCGGGCGAACCATAAAATAGACTACAAAAACCTATTCTCATCCCAGTTGTCCGCAGCCTGTTCTGAACTTCATTAAAACGGTCGGCAGAGAGTATTGATGAAAGTTCATTTATCTGATTTTGTTCGGCGGTATTATAAATGAGTGTCTTTTCCGGAAAAGAATCCGATTTTATCAAGTTATGATCCGATTTGGATTTCAAAGTCAGATTTAATTCTGAAAGCAACTCGGTTTTGGCATATTCAGTCAGTTTGAAACAATCGGAACGAACCATTCCATCCTCATTTACATTTTCAATCAGATTATATTCAAAAAGTTCTGAAGTACTGCTGCGAAGTTCACTTTTACACCAATTGGGAATTTTATCATTATCGTACAGATTGTCTATATCGCAAAATCCTATAAAGTCGTCATCATTTTCTATAAAAAGGTGAGCCATGAAAATGAATAACAGACAATCTTCCTCTTCAAGACTAAATCCTTTTAGTGTGCGTGCAAAATAAGTGTTCTTTATCTCTGAAAGGTTGTCATTAGTTTGGGCAAGAAGTGTTTCATGTGTTATTTCATCATCATTCATTTCCCTCATCAAGTCATTGAATCTGTCAAAAAATGATTGAAGGTCTGTTATAGGATCCGTGACATAAATGTATGGTTGGTTCTTTCTCAAAGTTTTGAGGACTTCCACAGGAACACGATAAGAAAGGTAGTCTCGAGAACGGGAAGCGCGTAAATAATGTTTTTCTTCAAGCGTATCAATTTCGGATGAGAGCCTTAACATTTTTGTGGTACGGCATCCTATATATGATGCAATCTCCGACATGCGAATAGAGTTATTCTCGCTTCGATCTACAAATAAAGCCAATAAAACGGTTTGTAATGGAGACAACTTTAACTTCCGCGAGGCATACCTTATATAAGTCGATGCCTTATGGTAAAAATCAGAAGCGAGATTGGAATCTTTAGCCAAATCAACTATATACTCGAATGCTTCAAGTATATTTTTAACACGGATCTTTTCTACTGTTTCTTTTTGTGATACTTCACAAAACCCTGTTTCCTTGATATCGAAATGCTCTTTCATTTGTGTGACCTCTTTTAGTATTTCGGTACAAAGATATGTTTGTGGTGTATCATTTAATGATACAGGATATCAAAAACATAAATATAAGATTGAAACTTATTGGAAATTTTATGTGTTTGTGTCCAAATAGATTCTACACTTTGTTCACAATAACTCTTGTCTCGACATAAAACTTGGTTCTGTACTCTGCTTAATCGTTTATTTCTATAAGTTTAGGACTATTTAGGTTAGTATAATCGGCATTCATGATAGCACCATTGGAAAATATTGTAGAATTCATCTTCACTATTCCGTTTTGGGAATGTATATGACCGAAAAGATGTAAACGAGGATTTACTGCTAATATACGAGAGAAAAGTTCTCCCGAACCATAATGGATATTGTCGTCATAATCTAGGATGCCATATGCAGGAGTATGTGTTATCAATACATCCGTATCAGTCGGTATTTGTTCATAATTTCGATTTTGACGTTCTGTAATACAATCCTCCATAAACATCGGAATACCATAAAAATAAATGCCGTTTAGCTCTATGCCTGAGTTGCATAAATAATGCACATTGGCATCAAGTCCATCTATATTTGCTTCATACAAACAATTATCATGATTACCACAAATGAATATCTTGTGCCGATAATCAAGGTCGCAAAACCAATTCAGGAAATCAATTACCTCCTGCTCGCTGCCGTTCATGGTGAAATCGCCCGAATGCACTAATATATCTGCATCAGGTAAATCATAAAGCCTGTGGTGACAACCGTGAGTATCTGAAATGTGTAAAATTTTATTTATCATAGTAACGTGTTTTCAAATAATTATATAATTCCGGATACCTGCTTTTTATCGGACTCATCAACTCTTGCGGATCAATTATGATATACTTTGATTGCTCGTTAAGCATATTGCGCCATGTCACCTCCATGTTTTGATTGGAAAACTTATATGTTTTTTGCAGTAAATCCACATTGTCTTTGGGAATCACATGAATATGTAAATAGTGGTCTGCTTTAATTCTTTCCGTTGCTTTATTTTTTACCATTTGTTCTGCCCATAGAGTTTGACGCATAAGTTGATAGAACGGTTCAAAGTAGTATGCTGAACTTTCATAATTCTCCAAAGATTTCAGTTGCTGCGATTTGGTAATAAGTCCATTATATCGCCTCATGCGTTCTCTTCCCTTTCCATGTTCTCCCTTGCACCATTCGTAATCTTCAAGCGACTTATCATCTTTTGAGGAATCACCGTATGCCTCTGTATATTTCCACTCAATAAGAATAATCCACTTCTCATTATTTATGTCCTCTGCATATATCAAAGCGTCAATTGAAGTACAATATGAGCCTCTAATATGTTCCGGTTCATTAAGATATGACTTATCACTTATAGCCTCAAAAGCAATATATGATATATCCGCATCGCATGGTACGGGAAAAACTTTTGTAAACTCAACCCGCTCCAACCCGTTAATCAGTTCCATTACTTCTGTCGGCTTTTGTCGTAAGAACATCAAATGGTTTAAACAGGCTATTTGGGAAGACACTGTATGCCCTATTGGATAATCGGGATTGCCTCCCCACCATTCAATATCGTTTCCTTTGAAGTATTTTAAAGCCTCGTTCCGAATAGGTTCATATAGATTATTAATCCCATCTTCTAAAACAAAATTATATCGCTTTTCATCCTTTCCAAAATATCCGTAGCCTTTGTCATTGCCAAAAAACTTATCTTTGATAAGTTCTATATGACGTTTTTTTTCTTGCGACCTATACATCAATTTCACATTATACTTTTCCATAATCCATGTATTTAATTAGTACATTTCTTTCAGATGGAGTTCTTGCACTTCTTCAAATAATTATTCAGGCTACAAAATTATCGCATTAGTGTCTCATTTTTTGATACAACTTATATAAAACAGCAAATAATAATGCTATTCAACAAATTATTCAGCCTTGTACTGCAATATGATACAAGTCAGTAGTACCTTTATTCCTATATTATCAAAACAGAGTAGATATGAAGACAATAGAAAGACATAATGTGAAAATCTTCACGGACATAATTGATAAAAATGCCATAGAGCAAATCAAGCAACTTTTATCCATAAATGTCTTCGCTGACAAAAAGATCAGGATCATGCCTGACGTACATGCCGGTGCCGGGTGTGTAATTGGTTTTACCGGAGATCTCGGCGACAAAGTGATTCCCAATATAGTAGGAGTTGATATAGGCTGCGGAATGAGGGTATTAAACCTTGGGAATGTCAATGATATTGATTATCATGGATTGCATGAACATATCCGGACAAATGTTCCTTCCGGTAAAATTGCTCGGGAAGATAAATTCGGCTTCAAACCGCTTATTGGAGAAGAAATGGAAATATACCGCGAAGCAAAAGAACTGATAAAGGGACTTTACTGCTACCGTGAATTGAAAGATATTAGTCGTATTCAAAAGTCTATCGGAACACTCGGTGGCGGCAATCATTTTATCGAGCTGGACAAAGATGATATAGGGAATGTATATCTCGTGATTCATACCGGATCGCGTAATCTTGGCTTGCAGGTGGCGAACATTTATCAGGAGAAAGCTATAAAACATCTGACAGACGGTGCCGATGATTTGGAATTGCGCATCAAAGAAATAATTGAAAAATACAAGGCTACTGGCAGAAGAAGTGAACTAAAAGATGTCATAAAGAAAATACGTAAAGAGCAACAACACATCGCTCCCGCTCTTCCCACTGAACTTTGTTATGTGGAAGGTGAAACACGAAAATACTATCTTCACGATATGAGCATCTGTCAGCAGTGGGCAGTATTGAACCGCAAACTGATTTCCATTTTATTACTCAAATTCTTCAATGGAGTTGAGATAAAGAATGAATTTGAATCAGTTCACAATTATATATCGGATGACAACATGATTCGCAAAGGTGCAATCTCTGCAGCAAAAGGAGAACTGTGCATTATTCCGCTGAATATGAGGGACGGCTCTCTAATTTGTGTCGGTAAGGGTAATACTGATTGGAACTGTTCTGCTCCACATGGTGCAGGTAGAATACTTAGCCGCAATCAAGCATACGAACAAATCACCATGAAAGATTTTGAATCCTCTATGAATGGGATTTACTCCGAATCCATAAATGAATTTACCCGGGATGAAGCACCTATGGTTTATAAGCCTATTGAAGCAATCATTGATAATATCGGAGAAACCGTTACTATCGAGACTATTATTCGACCGATTTTCAATTTCAAGGCCATGTGATAATAATAGATTATGATGTATTACTAAATGCAACAAGTTTTCCGTAACTTTGCAGTAACTAATAATATAATTATGATTCAACTCCAAAAATACACATGGCTGATAGATACTATTCGACGAGCCGGTAAGATTTCACTTGAAGAGATTTCTGACTGTTGGGAACGTAACAAAGATTTGAGTGATTACAAACCTTTGAGTCGTGCCACATTCAATCGTTGGAAAGATGCCATTTTTAGCCAGTTTGGTATTATCATCTCTTGCCAAAGGGCTGGAGGTTATCTATATTATATAGAAAATCCGGAGGATATAGACGAAGACAAACTCAAGAAATGGATGCTTGATTCATTTGCTGTAAGTAACTTAATCAGCGAGAACCTTTCATTGAAAGACAGGATTATAGTCAATCAAATACCGTCTGCCCGTGAGCACTTGGCAACTTTGCTTGAAGCAATGAAAGAAAATCGCGTTGTTTCAATAACTTATTGTGCATTCAATAAAGCAAAAAGTTATACATTTCCCATTGAACCATATTGTGTTAAACTATTCGAGAATCGCTGGTATGTATTAGCACATAATATTACATACAATGACATCAGGATATACGGCCTTGACCGCATAGAAAAATTAACAATTACGGATGAAAGGTTCTGTCTGCCGAAAGATTTTTCTGCTGCTGAATATTTCTCTTCCTATTATGGAGTTGTAACAGGTTATGACTTAAAACCGGAACAAATTGTCATTCGTGCATATCGCGATCATATTCCATATTTACAATCTCTTCCGCTTCATCACAGTCAGAGATTATTAGAAGACAATGGGGAGTATGCGGATTTTGAATTATCTCTTGCTCCGACATACGACTTCGTTATGAGATTGCTTCATGTAGGGGCAATGATAGAAGTAATTTCTCCAACTTCACTCAGGAAAACAATGAAAGGATGGATTTCTGATATGTATAATTTGTATAAAAACGATTAATCATGCAGGATTTTGCAGCTATAGATTTTGAAACTGCTAACGGACGACGTTCCAGTGTATGTAGTATAGGCATAGTGATAGTACGAGGAGGTGAAATTGTTGACAGATTTTACAGTCTAATCAAACCGTTACCAAACTACTACACATATTGGACTACTGAAGTTCATGGACTCACACGTCAAGATACCGATAATCAGCCCACTTTTCCAGAAGTCTGGGCACAAATCAAAGATAAAATAGCAGGACTTCCGCTTGTCGCCCACAACAGACCGTTTGATGAAAGTTGCCTGAAAGCCGCATTTGAAGAATACGGATTGGAATATCCCAATTATGAGTTTCACTGCACCCTCACAGCATCTCGCAGGTGTCTTGATATTCCCAGCCATCAACTTCATCTTTCAGCCGCAGCTTGCGGTTACAATATGGAGAACCATCATAATGCCCTCGCAGATGCAGAGGCTTGTGCGTGGATAGCAATGACGTTATTATAAAAATATGTTGATAGGATTACTACACTAATAATATAAATGCAAAACAATAAAAGAGTTATGAATCTTGAAGAGAAAATAATTGGAGATATAACGGGTGAATTCGTAATTGAAGCTTACCAGAGAGGTTATAGGTGGTCAAAAGATGAAATTGAGCATCTTCTTAATGATATTGATGAGATTCCTGATGGTCAAAGTTACTGTCTACAACCTATTGTAGTAAAGAACAATAATGGAGTATATGAATTGATAGATGGGCAGCAGCGTTTAACAACATTATATCTAATAATGAAGTATCTTCCGTTTTATCAGAATCTCAAATACAGCATTGAATATACCACCCGTAAAAGCGAGAATGGTCACATTGGCAGCAAAGATCTACTTGAAAATATCAATGTTGTAGATTTGAATTCACCATCTTCCAATATAGATGAGTTGTTCATTAAAAAAGCTTATGGCATAATTTCGAATTGGTTTAATAATGAAGACTCAAAAAAAATTAGTTTTTACTATAAGCTTCAAAAATTTGTTACTGTTATCTGGTATGAAGTAGATTCGGAAGAAGATAGTGTCAGTATTTTCACTCGTTTGAATATTGGCAAAATCAGCCTTACCAATGCAGAACTTGTCAAAGCTCTTTTCCTCAGCAAGGGTAAGAAGGATGACCAAGGTGTTTATGCCGGTAACCCCTATGGTATAGATGATAAGAAACAGCATGAAATCGCTCTTCAATGGGATGCCATGGAGAAAGGTCTGCATGACAATAAATTCTGGGCTTTTATTACGAATGAACACTAGTGTCCCGTTAAAACGAGACGATTTAAATATAAGTTATTAAAATAGAATGATTTAGACTCGATATTTCATGTACACGATTTGAATTGACTAACTTTGCAGTCTTTATCAAAGAAGCGTGTTACATGAATTTCGGAAAGATCGTATTCGCACAGATTATGCAGTTCATACCTCGTAGGGAATTCAATGATATTGTTGCCAAGTACAGAGGCAATTACAGGGTGAGAAACCTCACCTGTTATGACCAGTTGCTGGTTATGTGCCTGGCTCAATATGCTGATAAGAATAGTCTGCGCGATATAGAGGCAAGCCTGAATGCGTTGGCTGTTACACATAAGCTCTATCACTGCGGTATTAGCTATGCCGTCCCTCGCAATACTTTGGCTAAGGCGAATGAGCTCAGAGATTGGCATATC
>CDTY01029690.1_pt1 | contig 12534 bp, 14 predicted proteins | sample 557731 | NCBI WGS metagenome assembly CDTY01 (sample SAMEA3182101, study PRJEB8094) | gut metagenome | biome: human; feature: gut; material: Stool; isolation source: human stool | place: Canada | collected 2013-02-12
CTCTGCTCGATGCTCTGCTCGTCGCCGATGTCCGCCAGCACACCGGTAAAGACGGACACGGCGCTGCCGCTGGCGGCAGGGATGTGGAGCCCGCACTGGGCCATCAGCGTCAGCAGTCCCAGCGTCTTGAGGCTGACGGTCTTGCCGCCGGTGTTGGGGCCGGTGATGACCAGGGTGTCGAAGGTACCGCCCACCTCGATGTCGATGGGCACCGCCTTGGCCTGGTCCAGCAGGGGATGCCGAGCCCGGCGCAGGAAGATGCTGCCGTCCCGGCGGATCTCCGGCCGGTCGGCGTCCATCTTGTAGCTCAGCTGGCCCCGGGCAAAGATCACGTCCAGATGGACCAGGGCGTCGTAGTCCCAGAGGATGTCCTCCTGATGGGCCGCCGCCTGGGCGGAGAGCTCCGCCAGGATCCGCTCGATCTCCTTTTTCTCCTTGGCCTCCAGTTCCTTGAGCTCGTTGTTGGCCTGGACCACGCCCATGGGTTCCACAAAGAGGGTGGCGCCGGAGGAGGAGATGTCGTGGACCAGTCCCGGCAGGTCCCCCTTGTGCTCCGCCTTCACCGGCACCACGAAGCGGCCGTCCCGCTGGGTGATGATGGCCTCCTGAAGCACCTTGGCATAGGAGGGCGAGGAGATGATACGCTGGAGCACCTGGCGGCTCTTGGAGGCCGCCTGGCGCATGTGGCGGCGGATGTCCGCCAGCTCCGGAGAGGCGGAGTCGGCGATCTCGTCCTCATCCAGAATGGAATTTTTGATGCGGTCCTCCAGATAGCGGTTGCCATGGAGGGAGAGGAAGAGATGGTCGATGACCGTCTTTTCCTGGGCGTCCTCGTTGAAGTACTCCCGCACCCGCCGGGCGGCGGTGAGGAGCCCGGCAATGGTCAGCAGCTCGTGGGTGTTCAGGCTGCCGCCCCGGTCCGCCCGGGCCAGTGCCTCCGCCACCGGCTTGACCCCGGAAAAGGAGGGGCTGCCCCGCAGACCGATCATGGCCCGGGCCGCGTCGGTCTGATCCTGAAGCCGGAGGACCTCCTCCGCCTCCATCTCCGGTGTCAGCCGCCGGCAGCGGTCCTTGGCCTCGGCGCTGACGGCCTGGGCCGCCAGCAGTTCCAGCACCGCCGGCAGCTCCAGGGTGCGGATGGATTTGTCAAACAGTTCGCTCATGGTCGTTTTCTCCTGAAAAGCGTTTTTCCTTTACATAGATTGATTGAAAAGATTTTCTCTCTTTTTTGTTCCAGTGTCTAAAGTGTAGGGTGCCCGGGTCGCCGGGAAGCGCTCAGACCGCTTACGTTTTTCCCCTGGTACTCCTGTCTATCTCCCCTGTTGCCTGGGGCGCAATGCTTTGAGATGTTTCCGCCTGAAACAGTGGAGCGTCCCTTTTCGCAGCTCCGACACCCACATTTTTGAATCCATTTTGTATTATTTCGTCAAAAAATACGATTTGGAATCAGATTTTGACGCTTTTGTAGTAGTCCAGCGTCCGGAAGCCCCGCTCCATCTGGGTCAGCACAAAGGCCTCCGCCGCGTCGGAGAGCCGGCCCAGGGCCTCGTCGCCCAGGGTAAAGGCATAGAGCCGTTTGGGGTCTCCGTAGATGGCGTGGCGCAGACCGGCCAGAGAGCCAGCGCACAGCGGCATGGACAGTCCCTGGCCCCGGACGCCGCATTTGGCGCAGTGGAGCACACCCTGCTGCACATCCAGCCGGGGCTCCTCCGGCTCCTCAGCGCCGCAGTAGGCGCATCCATCCGCCAGAGGCTCATAGCCCGCCAGGCACATGAGCCGCAGTTCAAAGGCCGCCTTGATGAGGGCCGGAGGGCGGGGCAGGTTCTCCAGGGCATAGAGTCCGTTGAGCAGCAGCGATACGATCTCCGGCGCGGCCACCTCCTCCTGGGTCACCGCCTCCGTCAGCTCGGCGAAATAGGCCCCCAGGGCCAGCTTTTCCAGGTCCCGCCGCAGTCCGTCGAAGAGGCACAGTGTGGTCCCCTCGTTGAGGTAGTACCAGTTTCCCCGGTGGTACAGCGTCAGCTCGGACCAGGCCAGCAGCTGGGCGCAGGCAGCAAAGCGGCAGCTCTTCCGGCGGGCGCCCCTGGCAATGACGGATATCTTGCCCTGATCCGGGCTCAGGACCGTCAGGATCTTGTCCGCCTCCTTGGTCTCTGTCTCCCGGAGGACAATGCCTCGGGTCACTTGGCAGGGGGTGTTTGGCATAATTATGTAGGCTCCTTTACAAAAACGGAGAGAGGCAGCCCTCTCTCCGCTTCGGTCTCAGGCGGTGCGCGGAGCAGCCTCCGCCTCCGCCGCCTGTCGATACAGCAGGTAAAAGACCGGCTGTCCCGTCTCCCGGAACAGCTCCCAGCAGACACTGGCATCCATATGGCAGCCCTCCCTTTCCCTCATTAGGATGGGAAGGTTGTCGATTTTTATGACTGGCAATCCATGGCACTGGCAGTGAAGATGGAATCTCCACCCTTTGGTTTGCCCAATTTAGGGCAAGAACATACCTCTTTTCCGCCTAAAAGGCTCTGAAAAAAGCGGTGTTTTTTTGATTATAGCATCATCCGCCCCTCACTGCAAGGAGGCAATGCCCCGCCGTGGGGAGGTAAAAAAGGACTGCCGCAGCGGCAGTCCCTTGTGTTTTATCTCTCGATATCTTTTTGTTGCCTTTTGGTCCTTCGCTGATCCGCAAAGGCCTTCAGCGGTTTTTTCCACAGCGGATGTGTGGCGGCAGCGATTCCCAAAACGGTCAGCCCGGTGCACAGATAAAAGAGCCACTCCACATGGTTGGTCTTCAAAAAGCCCCACAGGCCCGTGTAGACCCTGACCCACTCCACGCCTGCCGGCGAGACAGTGTAAACAGCGGGAAAAACGGCGCTGAGAATTCCCAAGGTCACCAGCCCCAGAAGGCCAGTCCCCGCTCCCAGGCTTCCCAGAAGGACCCACAGCAGCCAGGAAAAGTCTCTCCGCACCCCTTTTGGGGCCTTCTCCAGGGGCTGCTCCGGCTGGTCGTATTCGTCACGGAGCAGATAGTCTGTGGACACCTGGAAAAGACGGCTGACACTCAGCACATATTCCGTATCAGGCAGTACACTGCCCTGCTCCCACTTGGACAGGGTCTGTCTGGAGATGTGGATCTGTTCCGAGAGCTGTTCCTGGGTCCATCCCCTGCTTTTGCGCAGGGCTTGCAGCTTTTCGCCAAAGGTCATTGCCTGTGTCCTCCTGTGGTCAAGTTGCCTGCATCATAGCACGGTGTCCGCCCTTTTGTCCACCAGGGAACTCCGGCAAATCTGTCATCCGGACTTTCCATCTGTGCCATCCGGCCTTGACATTCCCGATTTTTCAAGGGGTTCGGGCGCTTTTCAACTATTTTTTGCATTGGAGAAAGACCTCCACCTGGCCAGGACAAAAGAGCGCCCCGAATGGCTTCGGGGCGCTCCAGATGTTGTTCCGCCTTACTCCTCGTAGCCGAAGTTACGGATAGACGCCGGGTTGTCCCGCCAGTTCGGCCCCAACGGGCCAAGGCCCGCCAGGGACCCCGGATTTTCACGAAACCCGGCAGGCAAAGCCCGCCGGGTTCAAGGTTTTGCTCCGCAAAACGCTTGACGCCCAACAGGGCGAAAGGCGCTTTGCGCCAGAGAACCGGCACTGGGCTGGGCACTCCCTCCCGCTTACTCCTCGTAGCCGAAGTTACGGATAGACGCCGGGTTGTCCCGCCAGTTCTCTTTGACCTTCACCCAGGTCTCCAGGTACACCTTGGTGCCCATGAATTTCTCGATATCCTGCCGGGCCAGGGTGCTGATCTTCTTGAGCATGGCGCCCTGCTTGCCGATGATGATACCCTTGTGGCTGGCCTTCTCACAGTAGATGGTCACATCCACATCGATGATCTCGTTGTCACGCTCGGAGAACTTGGTGACCTCCACCGCAGTGCCGTGGGGGATCTCCTTGTCCAGGCACAGCAGCAGCTTCTCCCGCACCAGCTCCGCCACCACCTGTCGCTCGGGCTGGTCGGTGGTCATGTCGTCGGGGAATAGCTGGGGACCCGGAGTGGCAAACCGGTGCATCTCCGCCACCAGCTCGTCCAGGCCGTCTCCGGTGCGGGCAGAGATGGGCACGATGGCGGCGAAGTCGGGATAGGCCTCGCTGTAAGCGGCAATCACCGCCAACAGGTCCTCCTTCTTCACAGTGTCGATCTTGTTGACGCACAAAATGGCGGGGATCTTCTCCTCCCGGATGCGGGCGATGAGAGTCTCCTCGGGAATGCCCACATGGGCGATGGGCTCCACCAGCAGCAGCGCGCAATCCACCTCTGCCAGGGAGGCGTTGACCACCTTGACCATATAGTCTCCCAGCCGGGTGCGGGCCTTGTGAAGGCCTGGGGTGTCCAGCAGCACGTACTGAGTGTCGTCCCGGTTCACCACGCCGTAAATGCGGTTGCGGGTAGTCTGGGGTTTGTTGGAGACAATGGCGATCTTCTCACCCACCAGGGCGTTGGTCAGGCTGGACTTGCCCACATTGGGCCGCCCACAGACGGTGACCATAGCGGTTTTTGTAATGTTCATAACAGATGATCCTCAACTTTCTTGAGCTATTTTTTCGCGGCCCAATGCCCGCGCCGGAGGCACGTACAAGCGTCCGCTCAGCGGACCTTGCCGCAGGGGCAATTTACTTGCTCCGAGGAAGTACAATCATACGGGGTCCCCGCACGGCGGCAGCCGGGTGGGGCGCCGGAGGCTATTTCCCTCAGGCGCGGAAAAGCGCCGCTTTTCTAAAATATAATATTTCTTTGCAAAAAGCAAGATTTTTTGCTTTTTTTCTAAAAATCGCCCCTATTCTTTCTCTCCTCGATACAAAAAGCACTCCGGCTCGTGGTCATCCACCACGCCGGCGGCCTGGAGGTAGGAATAGATGGTGACGGAGCCCACAAAGGCCATGCCCCGGCGTTTGAGGTCCCGGGACACTCGGTCGGACAGCTCTGTCCGGGCGGGATGCTGGCCGTCGGTGCGGCGAATCACCTGCCCGTTTGTAAAAGACCAGAGGTAGGCGTCAAAGCTGCCCCACTGGGCCTGGAGCTCCAAAAATACCCGGGCGTTGACCACGGCGGCCTGGAGCTTTTTACGGTTGCGGATGATCCCCGGGTCGGCCATCAGAGCCTGGAGCTTTGCCTCGTCATAGGCGGCCACCCGCGCCGGGTCGAATCCGTCCAGGGCGGCCCGGAAATTTTCCCGCTTGTGGAGCACCGTCCGCCAGGAAAGGCCCGCCTGAAAGGTCTCCAACACCAGCAGCTCAAAGAGCATGCGGTCCTCATGGACTGGCACACCCCACTCCTCATCATGATAGGCTACATAGATGGGGTCGCTCTCGTCCACCCACCGGCACCGGCGCAGTGTCTTTTCTGTCATCGGCCCAGCTCCAGGAACTCCATGGCGGCCTCCTCATGCTGACGCATGAGGGCCTTCTGGGGGCCCTCGTCCATGTGGTCATAGCCCAGCAGGTGGAGCACCGAGTGGGCCACCAGATAGGCGAGCTCCCGACGGCCCGAATGCCCATACTCCTTGGCCTGAGCCGCCACACGCTCCATGGAGATCACCATGTCCCCCAGGGGCACCAGGCCCGTGGCCGGGTCCACCAGGTCCTCGTCCGCCTCCGTCGGCGGCTGGCCGGGGACAAAATCAAAGGCCGGGAAGCTCAAAACATCCGTGGGCCGGTCCACCTGGCGCATTTCCCGGTTGATCTGGTGGATGTGTTCGTCGTCGGTAAGGCTCACATCCACCTCGCAGGGCACTGTCACCCCCTCCAGCTCCAGTACCGTACGGATGGTCTTGCGGATGAGGGCACAGTTGCGCTCACTGGAGGCCCCGGGCACCTCCGCTGTCACCGGGATATAGTGTCGTTTTGCCATGGCGTCATTCCTCCGTTTCCCCTTCGAGGGGTTCGTCTAAAATCCAGGGCAGGTATATCTCACATTCCAGATCGAAATGGGGCTGGGGAAAGTCCGGCGCGCCATAGGGGTATTCCTCATGGCCCAAGTTCCAGCTTCCCCAGGGACGCTTCACAAGGGGCCCCCAGCCAGGGCCTGCATCCTCCCCGGCAGGCTTGGTCAGCATCTTCCCCGCCAGGCGCCAGGAAAGCTGATAGAGCAGCCCCCTTGTCTCCCAATCCTCGTCATAATACAGCTCGCACACATAGGTGGCCTTTGTGGGCGGGATGCAGAGGGCGTCCAGGATCTCCAGGATCTCCTCCGGCAGCCGCCGCTCCCGGGCCAGAGCCAGGAAGTTGCGGCAGTGGCCGCATTCGCAACCCCAGTCCTCCGCTTGGGCATACCAGCCCGCGGTGGCCGCCTCGTCCACCTCTACTTCATATCCATACCAGGAAAAATGGGTCATAGCGTATCCCTCTCTTGGCGTGGGGGACAGCTTCACCGCTTGTCCCGCTTGTTTTTACTGTAAAACTCGTCGTAGGCCTTCACGATCCGCTGGACCATGCCCCAGGCAAATTCCATTTGCCCGGGGACCCCGCATTTCACTCGATTCCGGCGAAATGAATCCGCCGGAATCCAAGGCTCCGCCTTCGGCAGAGCGCTTGTGCGGCGCACCTGCGCCGCTCACCGCTTGTCCCGCTTGTTCTTACTGTAATACTCGTCGTAGGCCTTCACGATCCGCTGGACCATCACGTGGCGCACCACATCCTGGTCCGTCAGTTCGCAGATGCCGATGCCCTCCACGTTCCGAAGCACCCGCATGGCCTCCTTCAAACCCGAGCCCTTGTCCGGCGGCAGGTCGATCTGGGTCACATCGCCGGTGATGACGATCTTGGAGCCAAAGCCCAGCCGGGTCAGAAACATCTTCATCTGCTCCCGGGAGGTGTTCTGTGCCTCGTCCAGGATGATGAAGCTGTCGTCCAACGTCCGGCCACGCATATAGGCCAGAGGCGCCACCTCGATGTTGCCCCGCTCCAGATACTTCTGGTAGGTCTCCGCTCCCAGCATATCAAAGAGGGCATCGTACAGCGGCCGCAGATAGGGGTCCACCTTACTCTGCAGGTCTCCGGGCAAAAAGCCCAGCCGCTCGCCGGCCTCCACCGCCGGGCGGGTGAGGATGATCCGGTTGACCTGCTTGTCCCGGAAGGCCGCCACGGCGGCGGCCACCGCCAGGTAGGTCTTGCCGGTACCGGCGGGGCCCACGCCAATGGTAACGGTGTTTTTCAGCACCGACTCGATATACTTCTTCTGTCCGATGGTCTTGGGTTTGATGGGCCGCCCCTTGGCGCTGATACACAATCCCCCGCCGGTGAGCTCATCGATCTGGGCCTCCTGACCCCGGCGGCACAGTCCCGTCACATACCGCACGTTCTGTTCATTGATGGGCTCGCCCCGGGCGCTGAGGGCCAGCAGGGCGTTGATGGCCTTCACCGCCAGCATGGTGTCCTCCGGCTCGCCGGTGACCCGCAGCTCTCCGTCCCGGTTCACCACAGTGACGGAGAACTCCTCTTCGATGAGGCGGATGTTCTCATCGAAGGATCCGAAAAGGTTGACCGCCTGCTCCAGGCGGTCGATGCTGATTCTCTGTTCCAAATGCCGCACTCCTCAAGGGGACGCTTCCCCTGTTGTACTTTCCTCGGTCGCCGTGGGGATCTCCTCCACCCGGCCGATCTGTTCCACGCACTCCGCCTTTAGGGTGACCCGCAGGCGGCCGTCCTTCTCCTGGGAGGAACAGACAGCGGAGGAAATGGTCCCCTCCTCTCCCAGCTCCTCCGACAGCTGGGCCAGCAGCAGCGCACGGGCCGCCTCCTCCGCCTGGGTGGGCGTCACCTCCACGGTCTCACAGGTATAGGGCTTCCAGGTCTCCTGCACCCAGGTCACCGGCAGCTTCAGGTCTCCCGGCAGGGTCAGCGTGGTTCTTTTGATTATTTTATCACACATCTCCCCTTCGCTTCCACCCTTTCCGTAGAATTTTATCCGCTTTGTCCCCAAAACCAGAGCAAACCTACTTTTTGTCTTTCCGGTATATACCTTCTGCACCGTCTCCAGAGGCATCTCCACCGTCAGCTCCCGCCAGGTGCGGGCCCAGACCTTTCCCGTGCCCGCCAGGATCATGGCACCGGTGGTGTCCAGGTCCTCTACACCAGAAATGAGCAGCTGTCCCTTCTCCACGGTGGTCCCCGGCAGCACCAGCTGATGCCCCTCCAGGGCCTGGACCCGGATCACCAGACCGTCCCGCTCCGCCACAATGTTGGCGGGAGTGGTCCGGTCGGCGATTTGGGGCTTCATCACCCGCTCCCGCACCAGGACATGGGCTCGGAAGCCGGAGACGTTGACAGCGATCCAGCTCAGCTCCGGGATGTCCAGCAGCACATGGTTGCGCACGTCCTCCGAGTCCACCGACAGTCCGAAGGTCCCCAGGGTGACGCCGTTTTTGGACAGGGAGCGGAGGATCTCCTCCTCCGTCACGGTGGTGTTGCCCTGGACCTCAAAGTCCAGCACAAAGAAGGACCCCAGCAGCAGCCCGGCGGCGCACAGCCCCAGGCCCCAGGCCAGCACCTTTCTCCGCCGCAGCCGCCCCAGAAAGAAGGGCATGCCGGCCCTCCCCTCCACCTCCAGGTCGCAGTCCATCTCCCGCACCGCCCGGCGCAGACGCCGGTGGTCCCGCCGGGACAGCCGGCAGGTGAACTCCTCCTTCCCCTTCCAGGTCACATCCCACAGGGCAATGCCCCGGGCGGCGCACAGGTTCAGCATCCGCTCGGGAAAGGCGCAGTGCACCCGCAGCGTCACCTCCCCCCGGAGAAGATGGCTCCATCGCTCCAGCATCGTCCCACTCCTTTCCCTGTCTTTTCAGCGCCTAGCGCAAAAACTCCACCGCCTCGATGGTACCGCCCACCCGCAGCTCCTCCGCCGTCATGGCCAGGAGCTGCAAGCCCGTGCCCCGGACCCGGACCACCAGGGTGCCTGTATTGATGTCGATGGCCGTATCGCTATAAGCCAAAAGGCCCTTGTGCTGCTCCAAAAACAGCTGCCGCCCTCCGATCATCTCCAGATGGGGCAGTCCCGCGATCACATCCGCCGGCAGGTCAAAGAGCTCCGCCACATGGGTCAGGACGCCGTTCTCCCGTCTTCCCTTTTCCATCGCTCCACCGTTCCTCCCTATTTCTCTTTTCCGCCCCCTTGGGGCCAGCGGGAACCGACAGGGTGTTCTTCCCGGTGCCGGGCAGAGCCCTCGTCCCCGCACCCTGAGGGTATGCGCCGGAGGAGAAAAACTTGCGTGTCCGGTATGGAGGGCCGGGAGGCGGCATAGAGTGAGCCAGGTGATGTCATGTGAAAAGGCGCTTCTTTTTTTCTCTGGCGCTGTTGGGAGCCATGGCCGCGCTGCTGATCTGGTCCGACGCAGTACGCCAGGCGGTGCAGGAGGGTCTGACCCTGTGCGCCCGGACGGTGATCCCCTCCCTCTTCCCCTTCTTTGTGGTCTCGGCCCTTCTGGTGTCCCTGGGCTTTGCCCAGTCCCTGGGCCGTCCCCTGGAGGGGTTCATGCGGATTCTCTTCCACGTGGGGGGGAACGGAGCGGCGGCGTTGGTGCTGGGGCTAGCGGGCGGCTATCCGGTGGGGGCCCGGACGGCGGCGGAGCTGTACCGCCAGGGGCTGTGCACCCGGCGGGAGGCGGAGCGGCTGCTGGGCTTTTGCAACAACTGCAGCCCCGCCTTTGCCGTCAGCATCCTGGGCTGGGGCGTGTTCCGCAGCGGCCGGGCCGGGGTCTGGCTCTACCTGATCCACGTGCTCTCCGCTCTTCTGACAGGGATGCTGCTGGCCCGGCTAGACCGGCAGCCTTTGCCCCGGCCGGGCACGGCACGCAGGTCCTCCGCCGCCCCGGCTTCTCCCCCTCCCATGTCCCTATCCGGCGCCCTGGTGGGCGCGGTCCAGTCGGGGCTTCAGTCCATGCTGGGAGTGTGCGCCTTTGTGGTGCTCTTCATGGTGGTGCTGCTGCCTCTGCAGGCGGTGCCGGGGTCTTGGGGCACCCTGGCGGTGGGCGTTGTGGAGCTCTTCAACGGCGCCGCCCGGCTCACCGGAGACCGGGCGGGCTTTCTCCTGGCCTCGGCCCTTCTGGGCTGGGGTGGACTGTCGGTCCACTGTCAGACCCTGTCGGTGCTGTCAGGCAGCGGCCTCTCCACCCGGAGCTACTGGCTAGGGAAGGCCTTGCAGGGCCTATTTTCCGCAGCCCTGGCCTGGGGGCTGACTGCCCTGGCATAGCGGCAAAAAAGTCCCCGTGCCAGAAGGCACGGGGACTTTTGAAAGTGAGAGGTACACGCCTTAGCGCTGGCCCTTGTCGTAGGGGATACCCTCCGCCTTGGGCGCCCGGGACTTCTTGGAGGTGAAGGCCAGGACCACCAGGGAGACGATATAGGGCAGCATGTTGTACACCGAGCTGGGCAGATTCAGGGCCTTGAGGAAGTCAAAGCCGGTATAGACATTGCCCAGGGCCCGGAAGAAGCCGAACAGCAGCGCCGCCAAGGCGATGCGGGTGGGCTTCCACTGTCCGAAGATCATGACAGCCAGGGCCAGGAAGCCGAAGCCGGCCACGCCGTTTTCAAACTTCCACTCGCTGACGCCGGCGGTGATATACACGATGCCGCCCAGGCCGCCCAGCAAGCCGGAGATCAGAACGCCGGCATAGCGCATCTTATAGACGTTGATGCCCACGCTGTCCGCCGCCTGGGGATGCTCGCCGCAGGCCATGAGCCGCAGGCCGAAGCGGGTCTTGTACAGCGTCACATAGGAGATCACCAGGGCCAGAAGGGCCATGAGCATGAACCAGTTGAACTCAAAGCCCCCCAGGTTCACCAAAAAGGCCTTCTTGGGCTCGATATACTGGATGGTGGAGGAGACGTTGTCCACGCTCTCGGCGGTGTTCATAGCCTTGACGAACACGGTGGCAGCCGCGGTGCCCAGCAGGTTCATGGCAGTGCCCACCAGGGTCTGGTCCGCCTTGAAGTTGATGGCGGCCACCGCCAGCAGCAGGGAGTACACCGCGCCCAGAAGCATGGAGGCCAACACCACCAGCAAAATGATTACGAAGTCATTGAGCCCGGCGGGCATAAACTTCATCATCAGCGCGCCGCCCAGGGCGCCCAGCACCATGATGCCCTCCAGGCCGATGTTGATGACGCCGGAGTGCTCCGAGAAGCAGCCGCCCAGGGCCACCAGGATCAAAACGGAGGCAAAAATCAGCGTATACTGGATGAGAAGCAGCATTACTGGTTCCCTCCTTTCTCCTGGGAAGCGGCAGCCTTTGCCGCTTCACGTTCCGCTTTGCGGTCCAGTCTGTCGTTGAGCACGGTCTTGAAGAACAGCACAAAGCCGCACAGGTAGATGATGATGGAGGAGACCAGATCCGAGATCTGGGCGGAATACATGGTCTTGTCCACATAGGCGCCGCCATTGGTGATATGCTGGATGAAATAGGAGGACAGGATGCTGCCCAGAGGGCTCAGGCCTCCCAGGAAGGCGGCAGCGATGCCGTTGAAGCCCATGGCGGGGACGGAGGACTGGGTGCACTGCCACTGCTCAAAGCCGGTGAGGAAAAAGAGTCCCGCGCCCATGCCAGCCAGGGCGCCGGCGATGGCCATGGTGAGGATCAGATTCTTCTTCTCCCGCATACCGCAGTACTTGGCGGCAAACTTGTTGCAGCCGGTGGCCTTGAGCTCATAGCCCAGCTTGGTCTTTTCCAGCAGCACCCAGATGACCACGGCCACCACCACTGCCAGAGGCACGGCGATGGTGAAATACTGGGTGTTGAACAGCTGATCCATGCCCAGGGAGGGCAAAATAGCGCCGGGATTTGTGCTCTCCAGGGCCTTGGTATAGGGGCTGGCGTCCTCCTTCACCTGGCTCAGCAGCGTGTTGACACCGTAGAGGCTGATCCAGTTGAGCATGATGCAGGAGATGACCTCGTTGACGTTGCAGTAGGCCTTGAGCACGCCGGAGATGGCACCCAGAACGGCACCGGCCAGCACCGCGGCCACCAGGCACACGTACCAGGGCATCCCCCAGGCCAGGGCGCAGTACAGTCCCGCGCCGGCGCCCACCACATACTGACCGGCGGCGCCGATGTTAAACAGTCCCACCTTATAGGCAAACAGCACCGACAAACTGCACATCAGCAGCGGCGCGGTCTTGACCAGGGTGTTACCCAAGTACTTGAGACGGGTGGCGGGGCGGGAATAGGTCATGAAGTTTTCCACAATGGCCTTGATGGCCCCGCCGGCGCCGGCGGGATTGATGAGCAGCAGAACGATATAGCCCACCAGCAGGCCCAGCAGCACGCACAGCAGCGAGGACAGCAGGGACTGCATGGCGCTTTTGCGCAGCAGAGGTGTTTTCTCTTTCTTCATCCTGCACTCGCCTCCCTCTTGGCACCGGCCATATACAGGCCCAGCTCTTCCACGGTGGTGGTCTTGGGGTCCAGATGGCCCACGATCTCACCCTCGTACATCACCAGGATGCGGTCGGACAGGGCCATGACCTCGTCCAGCTCCAGGCTCACCAGCAGCACG
>CDTY01005743.1_pt1 | contig 12475 bp, 10 predicted proteins | sample 557731 | NCBI WGS metagenome assembly CDTY01 (sample SAMEA3182101, study PRJEB8094) | gut metagenome | biome: human; feature: gut; material: Stool; isolation source: human stool | place: Canada | collected 2013-02-12
CGTTCATCTCAAAGTGGAACACGCAGGTGGCCAGAGGTCCGGTGATGGCGGAGGTGAGGATAGCCGGCAGCCAGATCCGGGGATTTTTCACAATGTTGCCCATCTGGAGCATGGAGGTGCCCAGACCCTGGCTCACCAGGCCGCCCCAGCGGTTCTCCCGGAAGCTCATGACGGCGAAGCCCACCATGTTGGCGCAGCACCCGGCCACGGCGGCGCCGCCGGCCAGGCCGGTCAGGCCGATAGCGGCGCAGATGGCGGCGGAGGAGATGGGCAGCGTCAGGGCGATGCCGATGACCACGGAGACCAGAATACCCATCCAGAAGGGCTGGAGCACCGTGGCCCACTTGACAAAGTCGCCCACGGCGCTGGCAGCGGTGCCGATGGCCGGCGCCCACCAGGCGGAGAGGCCCACGCCCACCAGAATGGTCACCAGAGGGGTGACCAGAATGTCGATCTTGGTTTCCTTGCTGACGGCCTTGCCTAGCTCTGTGGCGATGATGGCGATAAACAGCACCGCCAAAGGTCCGCCAGCGCCGCTGCCGCCGTCTAGAGTGGTGCTGCCCAGGGCGTTGGCGGCGTAGCCCACCGTCACCAGGGAGAAGAGCACCATGGGGGGCGCCTTCAGGGCGTAGCCAATGGCCACGGCCATGGCCGCGCCGGACATGGCAGAGGCGTAGCCGCCCACGGTCACCAGAAATTCCAGCCCCAGCTGATCGCCCAGGGTGTCAAGGATGGTGCCGATCAGCAATGAGCAGAACAAACCTTGTGCCATAGCCCCCAGGGCATCGATGCCGTAGCGCTTGCCGGAGATGACGATGTCCTTTCGCTTCAGGAAGGCCTTAAACTTTTCCATAGGAGACACCTGCTTTATGTAAAAATATGCCGTCAAAAAACGGTCCAGTCAAGTGTCATGACACCTGACTGGACCATTGTACCGCAGATTTTCCGATTGTCAATCCCTTTTGCGCTTTTTCCGCTTCTCACTGGGAAATTTTCACGTCAAAATAATTCCGCCGGCAGATGTGCCGGCGGAATCTCGGGGCGGCCGTATGGGATCGGGGGGAAGGTGCGGCCGCCCCTCGTATTGCGCGCCGCAAATGCGGCGCACGGGGTGCGGGGGTCCAGGACTCAGGGCTCAAACAGGATGCCAAGCTTCCGCAGGTTCTCCCGCACCCGCTCCAGGGAGGCCTCATCCGGGCAGGAGAGGGTGTGGAGATGGATGCCGTCGGTCAGACGGCTCAAAGGCAAGGCCTCCGCCTCCTGACACCGGTGGATGAACTGCTGGACGTCGTGGCGGTTGGAGATCTGGAGGGGGCCGGTGAGCTGGCCGTAGATGGGGTGCTCCACGATCACATCCAGCACCGTGCAGCCCTGGTCCACCATGGCGTTGAGCTCCTGCTCCATGCCGTCTGCGTCGTGCTGGCAGGCCACGGTGCGGGTGAGGCCGCCCTGGTCCCGCAGGATCACATACCCCCGGGGCGTGGCGGAGATGTCCGCCCCCGCCGCCCGGAGCAGGGCGATGTCCCCCACGATGATCTGGCGGCTGACGGAAAAGCGGCGGGCCAGTGCGGTGGCGCTGACGGGTCCCTCCGCCTCCCGCAGCACCTGCAGGATCGCTTCCCGGCGTTGTTCGGTGTGCATGACCCTTCCCTCCTCTTTGAAATCTGTGTTACAATATAGCACGGTTCGCCCCCCTTTGCAACGGCTGCCGCCGTGAATTTTGCCGTGAAAACAGGAGGAGGACGGGGCAAATTTGTGCAAACAAGAGAAAACTAACGATTTACCGAATTACCAATTTACAACATTAGCAAGATAAAGTATAATAGCGCCATCGAAACTAGGATGAGGAGAAGCCGACCATGGAGTTTGATTTTTCCATTCTCAAGCCGCAGGAGCGGGCCTCGCTGCGCCTGCGCGCCATCTATGAACGCTCTGGTTACCGCAAGTACCGTATGGGCCGGTTCGAGGAGTACGGCCTGTATCAGGAGAACCTGCACTTCCTGCCCTCGGAGCAGGTCATCACCTTCACGGACCTGGATGGGCGGCTGCTGGCCCTGAAGCCGGACGTGACGCTGTCTATTGCCAAAAATGCCCAGACCGTTGACGGCGGATGTGCCAAGTATTACTATATGGAAAACGTCTACCGCCCCAGCCTGGAGAGCCACACCTTCCAGGAGATCAGCCAGATGGGCCTGGAGTGTATCGGCGCGGTGGATGAGGCCGCCACGGCAGAGGTGGTGGGCCTGGCGCTGGAGAGCCTGCGGGAGTTGGAGCGGCCCTTTTTGCTGCAGCTGAGCCACATGGGCTTCGTCACTGGCCTTTTGGACGCGGTGGGTGCCCCGGAAGGACTGCGGCACAAGCTTCTGGACTGCGTCCGGGACAAGAAGTGCCACGAGCTCCGCACCGCCGCTGAGGAGGCGGGCCTTTCCAAGCAGGGCACCGACGCCCTGTGCCGCCTGACGGAGCTGGCAGGAGAGAGCAGTCAGGTCCTCGCCCAGGCCGACGGCATGGCTCTGAATAGCGCCATGTCCGATGCCCTGGCAGAGCTCTCTGCCATCGTCTCCGCCCTGAAGGACGCTCAGGGGGCGGAACGGGTGCTGCTGGATCTATCCCAGGTGGGCGACATGGACTACTACAACGGCCTGGTGTTCCGGGGCTATCTGGACGGTCTGCCCCGGGCGGTGCTCAAGGGCGGGCGTTATGACCCCCTGGCGGCCCAGTTCCACTCCGGTGCTCGGGCCATCGGCTTTGCCCTGTACCTGGATGAGCTGGACCGGCTGTCGGAGGAGCCCCAGGAGGAAGAGCGGACGTTCCTGAACATCGCGCTGCCCAAGGGTCGGCTGGGCGACAAGGTCTATAATCTGCTGGCCTCGGTGGGCTACGGCTGCCCGGAGGACTACACCGACAGCCGCAAGCTGGTGGTGGAGAACCCGGAGGCGGGCATCCGCTACTTCCTGGTCAAGCCCAGCGACGTGGCCATCTATGTGGAGCACGGTGCGGCGGACGTGGGCATCGTGGGCAAGGACATCCTGGTGGAGTCCGGCGCCGACGTGTATGAGCTGCTGGACACGGGCCTGGGCAAGTGCGACATGTGCGTGGCTGGCCCCAACGACTTCCGGGAGAACCCGGACCGGACGCTGCGGGTGGCCACCAAGTTCGTGGACATCGCCAAGGACCACTTTGCCGCCAAGGGCCGGGACATCGACATCATCAAGCTCAACGGTTCCATCGAGCTGGCACCCTTGCTGGGCCTCAGCGATGTGATCGTGGACATCGTGGAGACGGGCACCACCCTGCGGGAGAACAACCTGAAGGTGCTGGAGCGGTTCCTGCCCATCTCCGCCCGCTTCATCGCCAACCGGGCCAGCTATCAGTTCAAGCACGCGGAGGTGGCCCGGCTGCTGGAAAAACTGACTGAGGTGACGCAGGCATGATCCCTATCTATGATTTTGACAAGCTGACGCCGGAGCAGATGCTCAACCGGGATATCCGGGCGGAGGAGAATGTAGAGGCCGCGGTGAAGGCCATCCTGGCGGAGGTCCGCCAGGGCGGCGACCAGGCTTTGCTCTCGTGTGAGAAGCGCTTTGACGGCGTGGACCTGGATGCCCTAGAAGTGACGGAGCAGGAGCTGGAGGAGGCCTGGGGGCAGATCAGCCCCCAGCTGCAGGAGACGCTGACCATGGCCGCGGACAATATCCGCGCCTTCCACAGCCGCCAGATCCACAACGGCTTTGCCATCACTGACCGTCCCGGCATCGTCCTGGGCCAGCGCTACACCCCCATCGAGCGGGTGGGCATCTGCGTGCCCCGGAGCCCGGAGGCCTTTCCCTCCACGGTGCTGATGAATGTGATTCCCGCCAAGCTGGCCGGGGTCCGGGACATCATCCTGGTGTCCCCGCCGGATGAAAACGGGAAGATCGGCGCCGCCGCTCTGGCGGCGGCACGGCTGGCCGGCGCCACCCGGATCTTCAAGGTGGGCGGCGCCCAGGCGGTGGCGGCCCTGGCCTACGGCACCGAGAGCGTACCCAGGGTGGACAAGATCGTGGGGCCCGGCGGCATCTTCGTGGCCACGGCCAAGCGGCTGGTGTTCGGCGCTGTGGACATCGACATGATCGCCGGCCCCAGCGAGATCCTGGTGCTGGCCGACGGCGGTTGTGATCCCCGCTTCGTGGCGGCGGACCTGCTGAGCCAGGCGGAACACGACAAGCTGGCCAGCCCTGTGCTGGTGACGGACAGTCCCGCCCTGGCCAAGGCCGTTCAGGCGGAGCTGGAGGTCCAGGTGGAGCAGCTGCCCCGCCGGGACATTGCCCGGGCCTCCCTGGAGCAAAACGGTAAGATCATCGTCACCGACAGCCTGGAAAAGGCGGTGGAGGCCGCCAACCGCATCGCCCCGGAGCACCTGGAGCTGTGCGTGGAGGACCCCTTCGCCCTGCTGCCCGCCGTCCGCAATGCCGGCAGCATCTTCCTGGGCCGCAGCGCCCCGGAGGCCCTGGGGGATTACCTGGCCGGGCCCAACCACACCCTGCCCACCTCCGGCACCGCCCGGTTCTCCAGCCCTCTGAGCGTGGACGACTTCGTCAAGAAGTCCAGCTTCCTCTATTATAGCCCGGAGGCCCTGCGGGCGGTGAAGGACCAGGTGGCCGCCTTCGCCGAGGAGGAGGGGCTCCACGCCCACGCAAGAAGCGTCACCATCCGTTTTGAAGATTCCGCTGAAGCAACCAAAGGAAGTGATCTTTGTGAGTAGATTTCTGTGCCCGGCCGTGTCCGGTCTGGCTCCCTATACCCCCGGAGAGCAACCCCGGGATATGCGCTACATCAAGCTCAACACCAATGAAAGCCCCTTCCCTCCCTCTCCCAAGGTGGTGGAGGCCCTCAACGAGGAGGAGCGGCAGAAGTTGCGGCTCTACTCCGACCCCACCTGCAAGGATCTGGTGGACGCCATTGCCAAGCGCTACGGCCTGACGCCGGAGCAGGTGCTGCCGGGCAACGGCAGCGACGAGAACCTGGCCTTTGCCTTCCGGGCCTTCTGCGACGACAGCCGGGGCCCGGCCTATGCCGACATCACCTACGGCTTCTATAAGGTCTGGGCCAAGCTGTGGGAGCTCAAGCCCACGGTGGTGCCCCTGCGGGAGGACTTTTCCCTGCATGTGGACGACTACATGGACCTGAACGCCACCATTTTCATCGCAAACCCCAACGCCCCCACGGGCATGACCGTGCCGGTGGAGGACATCCGCCGCCTGCTGGCTCACGACCGGAACCGTGTGGTGGTAGTGGACGAGGCCTATGTGGACTTCGGTGCCGAGAGCTGTGTGCCCCTTTTGAAGGAGTTTGACAACCTGCTGGTGGTTCAGACCTTCTCCAAGAGCCGTTCCCTGGCCGGTGCCCGTTTGGGCTTCTCTCTGGGCAGCCCGGAGCTCATCTCTGACCTCAACCGCATCAAGTACAGCTTCAACCCCTATAACATCAACCGCCTGTCCATTCTGGCCGGCAAGGCCGCCATGGAGGACGAGGACTACTTCCGCACCTGCACCGGCGCTATCCAGACCACCCGAGCCTGGACGGTGGAGGCCCTGAAGAACCTGGACTTCCAGGTGCTGCCCTCCCAGTCCAACTTCATCTTTGCCCGGACGGATAAGTGTAAGGGAGAAGCACTTTACAAAGGATTGAAGGAACGAGGCATCCTGGTGCGCTGGTTCGACGCGGACCGGATCCGGGATTTCGTGCGCATCACCATCGGCGCTCAGGAGGATATGGAGACCCTGGTGGCCACAGTGAGCGATCTTTTGGAGGTGTGAGATGCGGACGGCACAGATCGAACGAAACACCAACGAGACCCAGATCCGGCTGACCCTGAACGTGGACGGCCGGGGGCAGTATCAGGTGGATACCGGCTGCGGGTTTTTGAACCATATGCTGGAGCTCTTTGCCCGACACGGCTCTTTTGACCTGGAGGTCACCTGTCAGGGGGATACCCAGGTGGATGACCACCACACGGTGGAGGATATAGGCATCGCCCTGGGGAAGGCCTTTGCCCAGGCTCTGGGAGATCTGCGGGGCGTGTACCGCTACGGAAACTTCCTCCTGCCCATGGACGAGGCGCTGGTGCTGTGCGCTGTGGACCTGTCCGGCCGGGGGTATCTTGGCTGGCAGATGGAGCTGCCCACGGAGAAGGTGGGCACCTTTGACACGGAGCTGGCGGAGGAGTTCTGGATCGCCTTTTCCCGGAACTGCGGGGCCACGCTCCACTTCCAGCAGATGGCCGGCCGCAACAGCCACCACATCCTGGAGGCCGCCTTCAAGGGTATGGGCCGGGCTCTGCGCCAGGCTGTGGCCATCGAGCCGGGCCGGGAGAATGAGATCCCCAGTACCAAAGGAATTCTGTGATACGTGTAAAGGAGAATGCCATGACAGCGATAGTTGACTACGGCGTGGGCAATCTCTTCAGCCTCTCCTCCAGCCTGCGGGCTCTGGGGGAGGAGCCCACGGTGACCCGGGATGCAGAGCAGCTCCGCGCCGCCGACCGCATCATCCTGCCCGGCGTGGGCGCCTTCGGCGACGCCATAGAGAAGCTGCGCCAGACGGGCCTCATTCCCCTGCTGCAGGAGGAGGCAAAGCGCAAGCCCCTGCTGGGCATCTGCCTGGGGATGCAGCTGCTCTTTGACAAGAGCCTGGAATATGGTACCCATGAGGGCCTGGGCCTGGTGCCCGGAGAGGTGGTGTCTTTGCGGGAGGACCTGACGGACCAGACCATGAAGGTGCCCCACATGGGCTGGAACAGCCTGCACATTTTGCGGAAGGACCCGCTGCTGCGCTATGTGGACGAGGGGGCCTATGTCTACTATGTCCACAGCTTCTACGCGCGCAACTGCGCCGAGAGTACCCTGGCCGTGTCTGACTACGGCGGCGTGGCGGTCACCGGCGTGGTCCGCCAGGGCAACGTCTGGGGCACCCAGTTCCACCCGGAGAAGAGCGGAGAGACCGGCCTTTCCATTTTGAAGGCCTTTACAGAGCTGTAAGGAGGCGCGTGATGAAGATTTTTCCTGCCATCGATTTGCGGGACGGGCGGGCAGTCCGCCTGACCCAGGGGGATTACGATAAAATGACCGTCTATTCGGCCCAGCCCTGCGGTGTGGCCCGCCGCTTCATCCGCACCGGCGCCCGGAACCTCCACGTGGTGGACCTGGACGGCGCCAAGGACGGCACGCCCAGCATGGCCAATCTGGTGGAGATCGAGGCTTTGGTCCAGCAGGGCCACGCCTTCATCGAGGTAGGCGGCGGCATCCGCACGGAGGAGCGGATCCGCCAGTACCTGGACCTGGGCGTGGGCCGCTGCATCCTGGGCACCGTGGCGGTGGAGAATTTCGCCTTTGTGGAGCGCATGGCCCAGCGGTATCAAGAGAAGATCGCCGTGGGCGTGGACGCCCGGGACGGCATGGTGGCCACCCACGGCTGGCAAAAGACCAGCGGGGAGGAGTCCTTCTCCTTCTGCCGCCGGCTGCGGGACGCGGGGGTCAAGACGGTGATCTACACCGACATCAGCCGGGACGGCACCCTGGGAGGCACCAATCTGGAGGCCTACCGGAAGCTGACGGAACTGGAGGGGCTGGAGATCATCGCCTCCGGCGGCATCAGCTCCGTCAAGGAGATCGAGGCCCTCAAGGACATGGGAGTCGGAGGCGCCATCCTGGGCAAGGCCGTCTATGACGGCAAGCTGGACCTGGGGATGTGCCTGCGGGCCGCCGGAGATGTGAAAGACGAGCTGGACGACGAACTTCCGCTGTTTTGAGAGGAGAGGTGGGGATGTTAGCAAAGAGAATCGTGCCCTGCCTGGACGTGAAGGACGGCCGGGTGGTCAAGGGCGTCAACTTTGAGGGCCTCAAGGACATGGCAGACCCTGTGGAGATGGCCCACTTCTACAACGACTCCGGCGCCGACGAGTTGGTGTTCTATGACATCACCGCCTCGGCGGAGGGCCGGCAGCTGTTCACCGACGTGCTGCGCCGTGTGGCCTCGGAGATCTTCATTCCCCTGACGGTGGGCGGCGGCATCCGCACCCTGGACGACTTTGACCGGGTGCTCAAGTGCGGCGCCGACAAGGTCAGCGTCAACTCCGGCGCCATCGCCGACCCCTCCCTCATCGCCGCGGCCGCCAAGAAGTACGGCGACCAGTGCGTGGTGCTGAGCATGGACGTCAAGCGGGTGGAGGGGCAGTTCCGCCTCTTCGCCAAGGGCGGCCGGGAGGACACGGGCATCGACGCCATGGACTGGGCCGTACGGGGCGTGGCCAACGGCGCCGGGGAGATTGTCCTCAACTCCATCGATACCGACGGGGTCAAGGGCGGCTTTGACCTGGAGATGCTGGACGCCCTGGCGGCGCTGGTGGATGTGCCCATCGTGGCCTCCGGCGGCGCCGGGAAGAAGGAGGACTTTGCCGAGATCTTCCGCCACAAGGGGATGGACGCCGGCCTTGCCGCCTCCATCTTCCACACCCACCAGGTGGACATCAAGGACCTCAAGCGCTATCTCCGTGCCCAGGGCGTGGAGATGCGTCTGTAAGAAAGAATCCCAACGGGAGACGGCGAAGTACGTCGCTTTCCTGTTACCATCCATACATGGAGGAGAAGCGAAATGGAACTGAAATTTGACGAAAAGGGACTGATCCCTGCCATCGTCCAGGACCACTACACCAAGGAGGTCCTGACCCTGGCCTATATGAACGCCGAGAGCCTGGCCATCACCATCGACGAGGGCCGCACCTGCTTCTGGAGCCGCAGCCGTCAGGAGCTGTGGCGCAAGGGGGAGACCTCCGGCAATGTCCAGCGGGTGGTGTCCATCACCGCCGACTGCGACGCCGACGCCCTGGTGGTGGAGGTGGTGAAGGACGGCCCCGCCTGCCATACGGGGGCGGAGAGCTGCTTTTTCCAGCCGGTGTACCTCAGCGAGGAGCTCAAGGCCTTCAGCTATGAGGGGCTCTATCACCTCATTGAGGGCCGCAAGACCAACCCCAAGGAGGGCAGCTACACCACCTATCTCTTTGAAAAGGGCCTGGATAAGATCCTGAAGAAGGTGGGCGAGGAGTGCACCGAGGTCATCATCGGCGCCCGCAAGGAGGACCGAGAGGAGACCATCTATGAGATCGCGGACCTGACCTACCATGTGATGGTGCTGATGGTCCAGATGGGCATCAGCGTCAAGGACATCACGGCGGAGCTGGAAAAGCGCCACGTGGTGGACCACAAGGTCAAGCAGGAGCGGATGCAGTGATGGGGCCGGAGCTGTGCTCGGTCCACACCCACTCCACCTTCTGTGACGGCAAGGGGACGCTGGAGGAGATGGCCGCCGCGGCCTTCGCCGCCGGAGTGCGGTACTTTGGCGCCTCCGGCCACAGCCACACCCCTGCCCCGGGGGACCAGGACTGCGTCTTGCCGGAGGACCCGGGAGAATATCGCCGGGAGGTGCTGCGGCTGCGGGAGGTGTACCAGGGGCGCATGGAGGTGCTTTTAGGCATCGAGCAGGATAGCTGCTCCCTCCAGCCGGTGCCCAACTGGGCGGAGTACTGGATCGGCTCGGTCCACGAGCTCTTTGACCGGGCCACGGGAGTCTATCACAGCATCGACTGGGACCGGGAGAAGATGGAGCGGTGCCGCCGGGAGATGTTCGGCGGCGACGGCCTGGCCATGGTCCGGGGCTACTATGCCGACGTGGCGGCCATGGCGGAGCGAAAGCCCACCATCCTGGGCCACCTGGACCAGATCGTCAAGCTCAACGGCGACGGCGCCTTTTTTGACGAGGGGAGCGCAGCCTACCGGGCCGCGGCTCTGGAGGCCCTCCACGCCGCAGACCCCGAGGCCACCCTGCTGGAGATCAACACCGGCGGCATGGCCCGGGGCTATCGGACCACGCCCTATCCGGCCCTCTTCCTGCTGCGGGAGTGGCATGAGATGGGCGGCGGGGTCATCTTCACCGCCGACAGCCACAGCCCTGACACGGTGGTGTTCGGCTATGACCAGGCGGCAGACCTGGCCCGGGCGGCAGGCTACCGGGAGAGCTGGCTTCTGACCCGGAAGGGACCTGTGGCCTGTCCGTTGGAGAAAACCAGATAAAAAAACGGGAGACCGAACTTCGGTCTCCCGTTTTTTGCGTCCCGGGCTCAGCCCAGGAGATAGGCGTATTTGCTCAGCACCGTCAGGATCAGGCACTCGATGCCGGCGGGCAGGTCGTTGGTGGCGTTGAGGTCCGCCTCGAACACCTTGCCCTCCAGCCGCACCAGCACCTTGCCCTGGCCCAGAGGCAGGAAGCCGGAGTTGTTGACGCTCTCGTCAAAACCGGCCCGGTCGTGGAACAAGGTGAACTTATCCCGATAGGGGGCGGAGTCATAGGGGCAGAACACGGCGCAGTTGCCGCACTCGTTGCACATCCGGTCCACGTGGAGGATCTGGCGGCTGCCATCGGGCATGGCGATGGATACGTTGGCCCGGTTGGGGCACACGTCGGCGCAGCTCTCGCACACTACGTTGCAGGTCAGGCACCGGTCGCCCTCACACTTGGCGGACTCGCAGAGGATACCCTTCTTGGCGATGGCCTCCGCCCGGGCGGCCACGGCGTCGGCGGGAACGGCAAAGGTGTGGGCCTTGCCGATGACGGCGTTGGCAAAGGCCTGGGCGTCGGCGATGCCCTCTACCACGGTGGCGGGGCCCCGCATGGCGTCGCCGCCCACATAGACGCCCTCTACATTGGTTTTGAAGTCGGGAATGCCCTTGGCGTCCACGGCGATGCCGTTTTGGGTGAAGATCTCGCTGTCCACCTGCTCGCCTACGGCGGCGACAACGGTGTCGCAGTCGATGGAGATCCGCTCACCGGTGGGCACGGGCTTGCGGCGGCCCTTTTCGTCGGGCTCGCCCAGGGCCATCTTCTCGCACACCAGCTTGCCGCCGGAGTGCTCCACGGGAGAGACCAGCTCCAGGAAATGCACGCCGTCGGCCATGGCCAGCTCCAGCTCCTCAGCATCGGCGGGCATATACTTCTTGGTCCGGCGGTAGACCAGGGTGGAGGATTTGGCGCCGGCTCGCAGGGCGGCCCGGGCGGCGTCCATGGCGGTGTTGCCGCCGCCCACCACGGCCACGTGGCCCAGGGGCACTTCCTTGCCGGCCTTCAGATCCTTGAGCCAGCCGATGACGGGCACCACGTTGCCGGGGATGTCCAGCTTGCCGGCCTTCCAGGCGCCCACGGCGAAGTAGATGTGGGTGTAGCCTGCGGCCTTGAGTTCGGTGACGGAGGGAGCCTGGGTGTTCAGCTTCACCTCCACGCCCATCTTCTCCATGAGGGAGACGTCCTTGTCGATGGCCTCATCGGAGATGCGCCAGGCGGGGATCACCTGCCGGACGATGCCGCCCAGGGCGCCGGTGCGCTCAAAGAGGGTGACGGGGATGCCGGCCCGGCCGCAGAAGAAGGCCGCGGCCATGCCGCTGGGGCCGCCGCCGATGACGGCCACCTTCCGCTTATCGCCCACGGGAACGGCAGGGCGCAGGGCGGGGAGGACGGCCTCATAGCCCTTTTCCGCCGCCACCAGCTTGGTGGCCCGGATGTTTACCGGCTGGTCGTAGAAGTTGCGGGTGCACTTGTTCATGCAGTTGTGGGCGCAGATGGTGCCGGTGATGAAGGGCAGGGGGTTCTTCTGCACGATCAGGTCCAGAGCGGCGGCGTACTCGCCCTTGCGGCACAGCTCGATATACTCGGGGATGTCCTGGCCAATGGGGCAGCCGCCCTTGCAGGGGGCGGTGAAGCAGTCCAGCAGGGGGACCTTCTCATAGAGCTTGCGGCGGGGCAGCGGCTTGATGGCCTTCACATGGTACTTGTCAGACCGGGCGGCTAGACTCAGAGCCTCAATGGCGGTGACGTCCACCCCGGTGAAGGGCTTGAAGTCCAGGGCGTCCAGCTTGTCGCCGATCTGGGTGAAGCGCTGGTAGCCGCCGGGCTTGAGTTCCGTGGTGGCCATGGTGATGGGCCAGATGCCGCAGGCAAAGAGTTTATCGATGTTGAAGGCGTCGGCACCGCCGGCGTAGGAAAGGCGCAGCTTGCCGCCGAACTCCTTGGCCATCATGGCGGCCATGGTGGTGGTCAGGGGGAAGAGGGACTTGCCCGCCATGTACATCTCTTCGCTGGGCAGCTCTCCGGCCTTCACATCCACCGGGAAGGTGTTGGAGAGCTTTAATCCAAACTCGAGGCCGTGGGCGTTTGCCAGGGCCTGGAGCCGGTGGAACATGGGGACGGCATCGGCGTACTGCAGGTCCTCCTTGAAGTGGTGGTCGTCAAAGGCGATATAGTCGTAGCCCATGGCGTCCAGAATGGACCGGGCGGTGTCGTAGCCCAGGATGGTGGGGTTGCACTTGACGAAGGTGTGCAGGTGCTTTTTCTCAATGAGGTAGCTGGCGATGCGCTCGATCTCGTCCGGCGGGCAGCCGTGGAGGGTGGA
>CDTY01005327.1_pt1 | contig 12471 bp, 11 predicted proteins | sample 557731 | NCBI WGS metagenome assembly CDTY01 (sample SAMEA3182101, study PRJEB8094) | gut metagenome | biome: human; feature: gut; material: Stool; isolation source: human stool | place: Canada | collected 2013-02-12
CCGCCGCCGCAGATCAGCAGCGGCCGCTCCGACTGAGCGATCATCTCCAGCAGGGTCTGGATATCCTGCCGGTCCGGCTCGGGGCTCTTGAGCTCGTGGCTGGCGTTGAGCTCCTGGATGCTGGCGCAGCGCCGGTGCTCCCGCCAGGGGATGAACTCGTAGTCCACCTCCTGATTGGGGTTGGTGACGTTTTTCAGAAAGTCGATCAGGACCGGGCCCGGGCGGCCGTTGGAGGCCACGGCGAAGGCCTGACGCATGACGTCGGCGATCTTCCGGGGGTCCCGCACCAGGAAGGTGGCCTTGGTGATGGGCATCCCGATGCCGGTGATGTCCACCTCCTGGAAGGCGTCCCGGCCCAGCTGGTCTTCCTCCACGTTGCAGGTGATGAACACCACGGGAGAGGAGTCCAGATAGGCGGTGGCGATGCCGGTGGTGAGATTGGTGGCCCCGGGGCCGGAGGTGGCGAAGCACACGCCCACCTTTCCGGTGGACCGAGCGTAGCCGTCCGCCGCGTGGGCGGCGCCCTGCTCATGGGCGGTGAGAATGTGATGGATCTTGTCCTGGTAGCGGTAGAGCTCGTCGTACAGGTTCAGGATGGTGCCGCCGGGATAGCCGAAGACGGTGTCCACTTCCTGCTCCAGCAGACATTCCAAAATGACTTGGGATGGGCGAAGTTTCAAGACGCATTCCTCCTTGGGTGTTCCTTGCCGGGAAACCGGCGCCTGGGAAAGCTTCCCTTCTGCCGCCTTTGGGGCGGCGGGAGAGAAAAAAACGCCTGTGACCATGTGTCGGTCACAGGCGTTTTGAGCGAGTCTGAGAATGGCGGACGTCAGGCGGCTGCTGCCGGACTGGCAAAGGCTTTCAGATGGCTCTGAGCATGACCAAACACATGATTTTCTTCCCGGATAATAATGGATACCAGGACCAAAATCACGCAAATGGTAATCATCAGAGTAATCATCAACATAAAAGCCGGTTCCTCCACTGTCAACGGTACATAGACAAATGTCCCTTGTTTTGGTCCATTATAGACGTCTTTCCCGGAAAGCACAATGGGGAAAATGCCTCTGACGACAATTTTGGCGCGTTTGACAAAATTCCTGGGATACAAGAAGGAAAAAATCGGAAAAAGCGACGGGAAATTAACGGTTTTCCGCCACTGCTGCGGCGATGGCCTGGCCCATGGCGGCGCAGCCAACGGCGGTGCAGCCGGGCTCGGAGATGTCGCCGGTGCGCAGTCCGCGCTCCAAAACGGCGCTGACCGCCTGTTCCACGGCGTCGGCCTCGGCGGGTAGATCCAGGCTGTAACGCAGCATCATGGCCGCCGCCAGGATCATACCGATGGGGTTGGCGATGTCCTGGCCGGCAATGTCGGGGGCGGAGCCGTGGATGGGTTCGTAGAGGCCCCGGCTGCCGTCCCCCAGGCTGGAGGAGGGGATCATGCCGATGGAGCCGGTGATCTGGCTGGCCTCGTCGGAGAGGATGTCGCCGAAGAGGTTCTCGGTGACGATGACGTCGAACTGGCTGGGGTCCCGGACGATCTGCATGGCGCAGTTGTCCACGTACATGTGCCGGACCTCCACCTCCGGGTACTCCGGGGCCATCTCGTTTACGATCTTCCGCCAGAGCTTGGAGGAGTCCAGGACGTTGGCCTTGTCCACGGAGCAAAGGCGCTTGCGCCGCTTCATGGCCGTCTCAAAACCCACCCGGACGATGCGGCGGATTTCGCTCTCCCGGTAGGCCATCAGGTCCGAGGCGGCCATCTCACCGTCCTCGCTCCAGGTCCGGTGCTCGCCGAAGTAGGCGCCGCCGATGAGCTCCCGGACCACCATGAAGTCGATGCCCTTGTCCACGATGTCGCTGCGGAGAGGGCTGGCCTCACGCAGCTGGGGGATCAGGGAGGCGGGGCGCAGATTGGCGTAGAGCCCCATGCCTGCGCGCAGGGCCAGGAGGCCCTTCTCCGGCCGCAGGGCCGGGTCGATGGTGTCCCACTTGGGGCCGCCGATGGCGGAGAGCAGGACGCTGTCGGCGGCCAGGCAGGTCTCCAGGGAGGACTCGGGCAGGGGGACGCCGAAGGCATCGATGGCGCTGCCGCCCATGGGGGCATCCTGATAAATAAAGTGGTGACCGAAGCGCTCCGCCACGGCGTCCAGCACCGCCACTGCCTGGGTCATGATCTCCGGGCCGATGCCGTCGCCCCGGATGAGGGCAATGTGTTTTTCCATGGTCCCTCCTCCTTATTTGCGCAGGGAGGCCATCAGGCCGCCCTTTTGGATCATGTCCTTGAGGAAGGGGGGGAAGGGCTCGGCCTGGTAGGTCTCGCCCCGGGTCTCGTTGGTGATGACGCCGGTGTCAAAATCAATGCTCACCTGGTCCCCGTCCTGGATGCCGTCGCTGGCGGCTTCGCACTCCAGAATGGCCAGGCCGATGTTGATGGCGTTGCGGTAGAAGATGCGGGCAAAGGTCTTGGCAATGACGCAGGAGATGCCGCTGGCCTTGATGGCGATGGGTGCGTGCTCCCGGGAGGAGCCGCAGCCGAAGTTCCACCCGCCCACCATGATGTCACCGGGCTGGACCTTGGTGACGAAGGAGGTGTCGATGTCCTCCATGCAGTGGCTGGCCAGCTCCTTTTCGTCCTGGGTGGCCAGATACCGGGCAGGGATGATGACGTCGGTGTCGATGTGATCGCCGTATTTGTGGACTTTTCCCTGTGCTCTCATGCTTCCATAACCTCCTTGGGATGGGTGATGCGGCCGGTGACGGCGCTGGCGGCGGCTACGGCGGGGGAGGCGAGGTAGACCTCGCTGTCCACATGGCCCATGCGGCCGACGAAGTTGCGGTTGGTGGTGGAGACGCAGCGCTCTCCGGCGGCCAGGCACCCCATGTGGCCGCCCAGGCAGGGGCCGCAGGTGGGGGTGGAGACGATGCAGCCGGCGTCCAGGAAAATCTGGGTGTAGCCCTGGTCGATGCACTGGCGGTAGACGGCTTGGGTGGCGGGGATGACGATGGCCCGGACCCCGTCGGCCACCTTGCGGCCCTTGAGGATGGCCGCAGCGGCGGCCATGTCTGCCAGCTGGCCGTTGGTGCAGGAGCCGATGACCACCTGGTCGATGGCGATGTCGCCGCTCTCGGCGGCCAGGTGGGCGTTCTCCGGCAGGTGGGGATAGGCCACGGTGCAGTCGATCTTACTGAGGTCCAGCTCGATGACCTGCTCATAGGGGGCGTCCGGGTCCGCCTCATAGGCGGTCCAGGGACGGTCCACCCGCTGGGCAACATAGGCCCGAGTGATGTCGTCTACGGCGAAGATGCCGTTCTTGGCGCCGGCCTCAATGGCCATGTTGGACATGGTCAGCCGGTCGAAAATGGTCAGATATTGGAGCCCCGGGCCGCAGAACTCCAAAGAGCGGTACAGCGCGCCGTCCACGCCGATCTTGCCGATCAGGTGGAGGATCACGTCCTTGCCGCTGATGTAGGGGCCGGGCTTGCCCGTGAGGACCACCTGGATGGCCGCGGGGACCTTGAACCAGGTCTGTCCGGCGGCCATGGCGGCGCCCAGGTCCGTGGAGCCTACGCCGGTGGAGAAGGCGCCCAGGGCGCCGTAGGTGCAGGTGTGGGAGTCGGCGCCGATGCAGGCCTCGCCGGGGGCGATGAGGCCCTTTTCCGGTACCAGGGCGTGCTCCACGCCCATCTGGCCCACATCATAATAGTGCGTGAGGCCGAAGCGCCGGGCAAAGGTCCGGCACTGCTTGCACTGGGTGGCGGCCTTGATGTCCTTGTTGGGGGTGAAATGGTCCATGATCATCACCACACGGGCGGGGTCAAAGACCTGGTCGAAGCCGGCCTTTTCAAACTCGTTGATGGCGACGGGGGAAGTGATGTCGTTTCCCAGTACCATGTCCAGTTTGGCCTGGATCATCTGTCCTGCCCGAACCTCCGGCAGCCCGGCGTGGGCTGCCAGAATTTTCTGTGTCATGGTCATGCTCATGATGCGTGTGCCTCCTTCTGCCAGGCTGCCGCGGCAGCCTTATTGATTCCGTTGATATAAGCGCGGATGGAAGATTCGATGATGTCGGTGGAGATGCCGGTGCCGGTGTAGGCCTCTCCGTTGCTGGAGATCTTCACCACGGCCTCGCCGATGGCGTCCTCGCCGTCAGTGACGGCGTTGAGGCTGAAGCTCTCCAGGTTCACGTCCATGCCGGTGATGCGGTTGATGGCCTTGAAGGACGCGTCCAGAGGACCGGAGCCGATAGCCACCTCCTGCTCCACCTGGCCGTCGTGGCCCAGCTTGACACAGGAGGTGTTGGGCAGGCCTACGCCCACGTTTACCACGTGGCTCAGCAACTTCCAGCCGCCCTCCTCGCTGCGCCGGCGGTTGAGCACCAGGGCCTCCAGATCGGAGTTGGTGATGTTCTTTTTCTTGTCTGCCAGGGACTTGAAGCGGGTGAAGATCTCCTCCAGCTGGCTCTCGGTGACGGTGTAGCCCATGGACTCCAGCCGCTCCCGCAGGGCGTGCTTGCCGGAGTGCTTGCCCAGGACCATGGTGTTCTGGGGGATGCCCACATCGGTGGAGCGCATGATCTCATAGGTCTGGGCGTTGGCGATGACGCCGTGCTGGTGGATGCCGGACTCGTGGGCAAAGGCGTTGGCGCCCACAATGGCCTTGCTGGGGGAGATGGGCACGCCGGTGATGCTGGAGAGCAGCTTGCAGGACTTGTAGATCTGCTTGGTGTTGACGCCGGTCTCCGCGTCGAAGTGGTCCCGCCGGGTGTGCAGGGCCATGACGATCTCCTCCAGGCTGGCGTTGCCGGCCCGCTCGCCGATGCCGTTGACGGTGCACTCCACCTGGGTGGCGCCGGCCTGGATGCAGGCCAGGGAGTTGGCCACGGCCATACCCAGGTCGTCGTGGCAGTGGACGGAGATGTCCACGTTCTCCACGCCTTCGATGTGCTCCCGCAGATAGCGGATCAGCTGTCCCATCTCGTCGGGAGTGGAGTAGCCCACCGTGTCGGGGACGTTGAGGACGGTGGCGCCGGCGGCCACGGCGGTGGAGTAGCACTGGCTCAAAAACGCCCAGTCGGAGCGGGAGGCGTCCTCGGCGGAGAACTCGATGTCCTCGCAGAAGCTCTTGGCGTAGCGCACCATCTCGTCGATGGAGGCCACCACCTGCTCCCGGGTCATTTTCAGTTTGTACTCCATGTGGATGTCGCTGGTGGCCAAAAACACATGGATGCGGGGGTGACGGGCACCCTTGACCGCGTTCCAGGCGGCGTCGATGTCGCCCTTGGTGCAGCGGGCAAGACTTGCCACGGTGCAGTTGGTGACGGTCTGGGAGATGGCTTCCACGCTGCGGAAGTCCTCCGGAGAGGCAATGGCGAAGCCGGCCTCGATCACGTCCACGCCCAGCGCGTCCAGCTGACGGGCCATATCCAGCTTTTCAGATAGGTTCATGCTGCAGCCGGGGGACTGCTCGCCGTCACGCAGGGTGGTGTCGAAAATCTTGATCCGTTTCATGTCTGGGTGCCTCCTTTAGATTTTTGGCGGTGCCGGAGAAAACAAAAAGCGCTTCCGTCTCCTGAAAAAGAGACGAAAGCGCAGCTTCCGCGGTACCACTCTAATTGATATAAATAGATTATATCCACTCTCCCTATCGGCCCCTTTCGGGACGAATACGGCCTCGCTGGTAACGGTGAGGAAACCCGTTCGCGCCTACGGTCCCGTGGGGACGTTCAGCGGACTGCTCAAGGGCCAGTATATCGTCTGTTTGCATACCGCCTCGCAGCAACCGGCGGCTCTCTGAAATGCGCCTAGCGACTTTTTCCCTGTCATCGCATTTGGTCTGATTCGCATGTGTTGGTAATGAATTTACACGACTTTGCTCCGTTTGTCAAGAAAAATTTTCGCCTTTTTTCTGTCGGGACGTGTTCCCGGGGCGGACATCAGCCCGCCCCAGGGCCACAGACCGGGGGCTCTTTCCGCTGCAAATAGAGGAAAAAGAGCAGGCAAAAGAGGATGCTGCACAGGGCGGATACGGGCACGGCCAGGCCGATGGTGAACATCCCGGCCCCGGGCAGGCGGCTGAGGAGATAGGAGGCGGGGACCCGCACCAAAAAGGCGGAAAACAGCCCTTGGAACATGACAAATCCCGTGTGTTCCCGGCCGTTGAAATAGCCCAGGAAGCAGAAGGTGAGCGGGGTGATGAGGTACTCAAAGCCGCTGCTTTTCAGATATTGCTGGGTGGCGGCGATGACTGCCGGGTCCTGGTCAAACCAGGAGGCCAGCACATCCCCGGCTAGGAAGGTCAGCAAAAAGGTGGCTACGCCGAAGGCAAAGGAGATGCCCTGGGCATTCCGCAGGGCCTGCCGGGCCCGCTGGGGCTGCCCGGCGCCCATGTTCTGGGCCACGAAGGCGGACAGAGCGGACATGAAGGCCATGGGCACGATGGCGAGAAAGCTGAAGAGCTTTTCCGACCCCCCGATTCCCGCCGAGGCCGCCAGTCCCAGGGTGTTGACGATGCTGGTGATGATGAGGAAGGACAGGTTCACCAGAAAATCCTGGAGGGCGATGGGGGCGCCCACCTTCAGGATGTGGCTTACCGTGCCCTTTTGGGCAAAGCAGTCCCGGGTGAGGGCAAAGGGCAGAGGATGCCGCCGCAGGTAGGCCGCGGAGAAGGCCACGCTGACGGCCTGGGCGATGACCGTGGCCAGGGCGGCGCCGGAGGCGGCCATATGAAACACGGCCACGAACAAGAGGTCCAAAACCACATTCACCACGCAGGCGATGAGGACGAAGAGGAAGGGTGAGCGGGAGTTGCCCATGCCCCGGAAAATGCCGCTGATGCCGTTGTAGGCGGTGATAAAGACCATGCCGCTGGAGCAGATGCGCAGATACCGCACGGTCTCCTCCAGAGCCTCCTGGGGCACATGCATCCAGCGGGCGGCCTGAGGAGCAAAGAGAATCATCACCACGGTCAAAACCACCGCCGCCAGGGCAAAGAGCCGAATCTGTCCCGCCACCACTGCGGCGGCTCCGTCCCGGTCCCGGGCGCCGATGGCCTTGCCCAGACACACTGTCACCCCCATGGTCAGCCCGGTGATGAGTACCGTGGCGCACTGCATCACCTGACTGCCGGTGGCCACCGCCGCGGCGCTGGCTGTGGGGGAAAAACGTCCCACCACCGCCAGATCCACGCCGCCGTAGAGAGCCTGGAGCAGCAGCGAGAGCATCAGCGGCAGGGCAAACCGAATCAGGGCCGGAAGGATCGGCCCCTGGACAAAGGGATTTTGGCGCTCCGCCGAGGGAAAATCCGACATAAAATGCAGCTCCTTGCCTGTAAACTTGGGGAAAAAGAAAAATCGCCAACAAGCATACACTTGTTAGCGATAATGTACAAAACGAAGCGTCCCCGATGCAGAAATCACTATACCATAGCCGACAAAAAAAGTCAACTGCCCGGACTCTGGTCCGCTGGCGTTTCCCTTTGAAAAATATCCGAAATTTTCCAAAAACGCAAAATTCCCCTTGACAAACAGGCTTTGGTTGCCTACAATATGCTTAAATTATTTTACTTAAATAATTTTAATTAAAATAATTGCACTATTCAAACAGTATGTAAGGAGAATACCGATGGAATTCGAGAAAGTACGCGACATCATTGTGGAGACCCTGGGCTGCGACGCTGAGAAGGTGACCCCCGAGGCCACTCTGGCCGAGGACCTGGGCGCCGATTCCCTGGCCTCTGTGGAGCTGGTGATGGCGCTGGAGGAGGCCTCCGGCATCAGCATCGACGACGCCGATGTAGCTGGCCTCAAGACCGTGGGCGACATTCTGGCTTACCTGGAGGCCCACAAGGCCTGATGTCCCAGGCGGGGATGGAGAGGAAAGCTCTCCTTCCCCGCCGTCCCTTTGTGCCGGAAAAACGGCTGTTTGGAAAGGAACTGACATGACGAACCAAGAGATTTTTGATCTGATCGCCTGCTTTGACCGCTCCACCGTCCAGACGCTGAAGCTGTCCAAGGAGGACTTTACCATAGAGCTGACACGAGGCCAGGGCGCCCTGGCTCCTGCGGCCCCTGCTGCCGCTGCCGCCCCCGCTCCCGCCGCTTCTGCGGCGGCGGAAGAGCCGGCGGCCCAGCCCGCCATCACCGCCCCTCTTGTGGGCACCTACTACGCCGCCCCCGCCCCTGACCAGCCCCCCTTCGTCTCCGTGGGGGACCGCGTCAGCAAGGGCCAGACTGTGTGCCTCATGGAGGCCATGAAGATGATGAGCGAGGTCCCCGCCCCCTGTGACTGCGTCATCGAGGAGGTCTGCTGCGCCAATGGCGACCTGGTGGCCTTTGGGGACGCCCTGTTCCGTTATCGGGCGGTGTAAGCCATGCTCAAGCGTGTATTGATCGCCAACCGGGGCGAGATCGCCCTGCGGGTGCTGCGAGCCTGCCGGGAGATGGACATGGAGACCGTGGCCGTCTATTCCCAGGCGGACGAGGAGGCCCTCCACGTCCAGCTGGCCACCCAGGCGGTGTGCATCGGCCCTGCCCGGGCCGCCGACAGCTACCTCAACCAGGAGGCGCTGCTGACGGTGGCCAAGGCCGCCGGCTGCGACGCCGTCCACCCCGGCTATGGCTTTTTGTCTGAAAATGCCGACTTTGCCGATGCCTGCGTCCGGGAGGGGCTGACCTTCATCGGTCCCTCCGGGGACACCATCCGCAAGGCCGGCTCCAAGTCCGCCGCCCGGGACATCATGCGGGCGGCCGGCGTACCGGTGACCCCCGGGTCCGACGGCCCCGTGGCCACCGTGGAGGAAGCCCTGGCCGCGGCGGAAGCCGTGGGCTACCCGGTGCTGCTCAAGGCCAGCGCCGGCGGCGGCGGACGGGGCATCCGCCGCTGCAATGGACCCGAGGACCTGCCCGGCGCCTTTGAGGCGGCCCAGGCGGAGGCCCAGGCCTGCTTTGGCGACGGGGAGATGTACCTGGAAAAGCTGGTGCTGCGGCCCCGGCACATCGAGTTCCAGATCCTGGCGGACCGCCGGGGGAACGTGATCCACCTGGGGGACCGGGACTGCTCTGTCCAGCGCCGGAACCAGAAGCTCATCGAGGAGGCCCCTGCCCGGTGCCTGACGCCGGAGCTGCGGGAGCAGATGGGCCAGGCCGCCGTCCGGGCGGCCCGGGCCGTGGGCTATGAGGGCGCCGGCACCGTGGAATTCCTGCTGGACGGCGACGGGGAGCATTTCTACTTCATGGAGATGAACACCCGCATCCAGGTGGAGCACGGCGTCACCGAGCTCATCACCGGCGTGGACCTGGTGCGGGAGCAGCTGCGGATCGCCTCCGGCCTGCCTTTGTCCCTGACCCAGGACCAGGTGGCCCTCACCGGCCACGCCATCGAGTGCCGCATCAACGCCGAGGACCCCCAGCAGGACTTCCGGCCCTGCCCGGGGAAAGTGGACTTCCTCCACTTTCCCGGCGGCCCTGGGGTGCGGGTGGATTCGGCCCTGTATAACGGCTGCACCCTCTCCCCCTACTATGACTCCCTGGCGGCCAAGCTCCTGGTCCACGCCCCCACCCGGCTGGAGGCCATCCGCCGGATGCGCCGGTGCCTGGAGGAGTTTGCCCTGGAGGGCTTCGCCACCAATGCGGAGCTGAGCTATCAGATATTGTACCATCCCACCTTTGTCCGGGGCGGGTGCACCACCGCCTTCCTGGATGAGAATCTGCCGTCGCTGCTGGAGTTCAGCCGCCGGCTTTCGGAAAGTGAGGCGCAGGCGTGAGCGAATCCATCTTTGCCCGCCGCCGGGCCCGGCTGCTGGCCATGAAGGCCATGCGGGACAACTATGTGCCCGGCGACAAGCTGGTCCAGTGCCCCAAGTGCGGCCAGGAGAGCGAGCGGCGGCTGGTGGCCCAGGGACTGTCCGTGTGCCCCAAGTGCGGCTATCACTTCCCCATGGGGGCCTACTACCGCCTGAGCTCCGTGCTGGACCCGGGCTCCTTCCGGGAGCTCTTCACCAAGGTCAGCGCTGCGGATCCCCTGTCCTTTCCTGGCTACCGGGAAAAGCTCAGCGCGGCCCAGCGCAAGACCGGCCTCAGCGAGGCCGTGGTCACCGCCCTGGGTACCATCGACGGCCGCAAGTGCGTGGTGGGCGTGCTGGACAGCCGCTTCCTCATGGGCTCCATGAGCGCCGCCGTGGGGGAGAAGCTGACACTGGCCATTGAGTACGCCGGAAAAAACCGCCTGCCTCTCATCCTCTTCGCCGCCAGCGGCGGCGCGCGGATGCAGGAGGGCATCCTCTCGTTGATGCAGATGGCCAAGACCAGCGCCGCCCTGGCCCGGTATGCCCAGAAGGGGCTTTTGTACATCTCCGTGCTGACGGACCCCACCACCGGCGGCGTCACCGCCAGCTTTGCCTCCCTGGGGGACATCATCCTGGCGGAGCCCGGGGCCCTCATCGGCTTTGCCGGCCCCCGGGTGATCCAGCAGACCATCGGCCAGACCCTGCCTGAGGGGTTCCAGCGGGCGGAGTATCTGGAGGAGCACGGCTTTGTGGATGCCGTGGTGCCCCGGGGAAAAATGCGGGAGACTCTCTCCCGCTTGCTCCGGCTCCATGAGAAGGGAGGCCGCTCATGAGGAAACAACTGACTGCCGCGGAGCGCGTAACCATCGCCCGCCACCCTGGCCGGCCCAATGTCAGCGACTATATCTCCGCCCTCTTCACCGACTTTTTCGAGTGCAAGGGGGACCGGCTGTGCGGCGAGGACGCCGCCATTCTGGGGGGCGTGGCGTTGTTCCACGGCCGCCCCGTCACCGTTATCGGCACCCGCAAGGGAAAGACGCTGGAGGAAAACCTCCAGTGCAACTTCGGGATGCCCAATCCCGAGGGCTACCGCAAGGCCCTGCGGCTCATGCGCCAGGCGGAGAAGTTCCGCCGGCCTATCATCACCTTCATCGACACCTCCGGGGCCTATCCGGGCCTGGAGGCGGAGGCCCACGGCCAGGGGGAGGCCATCGCCCGGAACCTCTTTGAGATGAGCCGCCTGACGGTGCCCATCGTGGCCGTCATCACCGGTGAGGGCAACAGCGGCGGCGCCCTGGCGCTGGCGGTGGCCGACCGGGTGCTGATGCAGGAAAACGCCGTCTACGCCATCCTCTCCCCCGAGGGCTTTGCCTCCATTTTGTGGAAGGACGCCGCCCGGCATGAGGAGGCCTGTGAGCTGATGAAAATGACCGCCCCGGAGCTCAAGGCCCTGGGCGTCATCGACGAGATCATCCCGGAGCCGGAGGGCGGGGCCCATCTGGCCCCGGCCATCGCCTGCCGGGAACTGGACCGCTGCCTGCGCCAGCACCTGACGGAGCTGGATCGGCTCCGGGGCCCGGCCCTGGCGGCGGCGCGCTATGAAAAATTCAGAAGGATGGGGACCAGCGAGTCCCGAAAGGAGAACCCATGAAGGGAATCAAGATCATTGGTACTGGCCGGGGCGTCCCCTCCAAGCTGGTCACCAACGCCGATATGGCCAAGATCGTGGAGACCAACGACGAGTGGATCACCACCCGCACCGGCATTCACACCCGCCACCACCTGGCCGAAGGTGAGACCATCACCGACATGACGGTCCTGGCCGCCCGCCGGGCCATGGAAAACGCCGGCATCACGGCGGAGGACATCGCCGTCTGCGTGGTGGCCACGTTGACGCCGGATACCCTGGTGCCTTCGGCGGCCTGCTGCCTCCAGCGGGAGCTGGGCCTGCCCCACGACACCGTGTGCTTCGACCTCAACGCCGCCTGCACCGGCTTCCTCTATGCCCTCCACACCGTGGAGTGCCTGCTGGGCGCCTCAGAGCGGAAGTACGGCCTGGTCATCGGCGCGGAGAACCTCAGCCGCATCACCAACTGGGAGGATCGTGGCACCTGCATCCTCTTCGGCGACGGCGCCGGCGCCGCGGTGGTGGAGGCCCGGGAGGAGTGGGACTCCATCTCCGCCCTGCTGGGCTGCCACGGCACCGATGAGATGCTCCGGGTGCCCGGTGTGGAAAAGGGCGTGCCCAGCCTGGTGTATATGGAGGGCACCAAGGTCTTCAAGTTTGCCGTGGAGGCGGTGCCCTGGTGCATCGATCAGGTCCTCAAGCGCACGGGCAAGACCATGGAAGATGTGGACTTTTTCGTCTTCCACCAGGCCAACGCCCGGATCATCGACCTGGCGGTGCGCAAGTATCACATCCCCCCGGAGAAGTACTACAAGAACATCGGCGAATACGGCAACACCTCCGCCGCCAGCATCCCCCTGGTCCTCAGCGAGCTCCACGAGCAGGGCAAGGTGGGACCGGGCTCCCGGGTGCTGATCGTGGGCTTCGGCGGCGGCCTCACCTGGGGCGGCGCGCTGGTGGAATTTGCGTAAGAGAGGTCAGATATGAAAAAACTCAATGAGATCCTGGGGACCCGTCTCCCCATCATTCAGGGCGGCATGGCCAACATCGCCACCGGCGA
>CDTY01040058.1_pt1 | contig 12386 bp, 9 predicted proteins | sample 557731 | NCBI WGS metagenome assembly CDTY01 (sample SAMEA3182101, study PRJEB8094) | gut metagenome | biome: human; feature: gut; material: Stool; isolation source: human stool | place: Canada | collected 2013-02-12
GGATATTATCTGTCTATGCGGTTAGGCTTAATCTATCATCAGTGTAAGTTTAAGGATATTGCTTTGACAAGGCTGGCAAGGTGGTATGATGAAGTAGATAAATCAGGGTTCCTCACCTTTGGAAGGGTCGCACGTTCTATACAAACACATTATCTGGATATAATCAATTTCTTTGAAAGGAGGGCAACCAATGCCGCAGCAGAGTCATTCAATGCTAAAATCAAAGCATTTAGAGCACAGTTCAGAGGAGTAAGAGATAGAGCTTTTTTCTTATATAGACTTGCTAAATTATATGCTTAAATATAAAATCCCTCAGATTGTTACGTTGATCCGGTTTCTCCGTCCTTGCGCCCTAACCGGTATAGATGCAAAAAAGAGAAAACCTCAAAAACGATTTTTTGAAATTTCCTCTCAGCCTCCGGATGACTCAGTTTTATTGTGGGAAAAAGAGAAGAAAATAAAACATCATCTTTGATGTGAGCAAATATAAGTGCTTATATTCATTTTTCCAAATTTTTTAGCGCGTTTTTTTTGCTGTTATTTTCATTTTAACACGTTTTAAACTAATGTTCGTGTATAAAGCCACTGTCCTATATGATTAGAAACACGCCCCGTTGATGATGTGTCGCTATTAAATTGATTCCCGGTATTGTACAATAACACTTGTAGAAGAAGTTTCATCAGGAATGGACGAAACCGTCGGAAAGAAAACTGCTGCCGGAATGCAGAAAAACGGTATCCACCGCATGAAAGTGGCAGATACCGTTAGCAGATTGACTATGCAGTCTGAATGTTTGCGTATGTCCTAATTCTTACGCCCGTATCGGCAGATGAGCAATGAACTTAATACCAGAAGTGCAAGAGCAATCATCCATGTGTAGATCTTCCGTTCCTTTTCCAAATGTTCGATGTCCGCCGCTTGTTGTTTGGAGCAAGTTGTCAGTATATTAATCTGGGATTGTTGTGCCTTGCAGATATCCATAAGTTCAGAATTAATTCGTTGCTGTGTCTCCAGCGAAGTTTGGATGTTCTTGAAGTTGCGGTTGGTCGTATATGCGTCACGGATATATCCGGGCGTGCTTACCTGTAACGAGGGAACCTGTATGCTATCCGGAAGGTATGTTAGTTCTGCATTATTGCGCCGTTCCGTTGCGAAGCTGTTGAACAGGAGTATGCCAACAAGTGTGCCGCTGATCAGAAAGGCTATTAATGCTATGATGGCAAACATTGTGTTTGATGATTTCGCGACAGGTTGTTGGTACTCTCGTTCAAGCCATGGATGATGGTTCATCGTGTGAGGCGGAATGGATGTTCCATACTCTACAGTCCGGACTTCGGCATTTTCTTCGGTCTCTTTTTTCTCAAGAGCCTTACGTCTTGATATATCCATAAATTCGCGCTTGGCAATCTGGTATTTATCCGCTTGATAAATTACAAGGTCGTTTTTTACCAGCCAGTCAAGAACGTCCTTGACACTCCGTTCTGATACCTTGAGGTTGCTGATGCTCCAAAATATTTCTGCACAAGATACCCATATTGGCTTCTGGAGGCACTTCTGATATAGGATTTCAAGAATCTCTGCCTGTAGTTGTTCTCTTGTTGGTTCCATTTTATTTACAGTATTAATTGTTTCGGAATAAAATAATATTTCTTGCCGGCGATGAATACAGGTCTGAAAAGGTTGCGTTGATACATGTCTTCCAGTCTCTTCATCTTTGAAATCAGGGTTGTATAGCCACTATTAAAGTCCGTCAGCTCAACCTTTCTTTTCTTTAGTTTCTTCACCTTTGTTGAATTTAAAAGGCTGTCATTGGCCATGACTCCCGTCTTACAATAGAAGATTTGAGCCAAATATGGATTTCTGGGCAATACTTTTCGATAGAAACTTCTGTTTATGCTTTTCTTTTGCCGGTTAAATTGCTTGCGAAGCACTCTTAGCTCCTTTTTCCCTATGTTATCTGAGAACTCCGGGAGCAGTCTCCTGTAGCTTTGCAGCAGTTCCATCACTTCCTTGTCATCGAGTAGATATCCATATTCGTACCCGTCCATTATACTGTCCGCTACGGAGGCCTTTATATAGTAGGTGTCATTCACGCTGTTTCTATCTATATCGTCAAGGCTCATACTGTCAGGATTTTCCGTATGATGGAATATATGCGTCAGTTCGGATGTGGGACGGCTTCTTAGGACACCTATATTTCGCTCATAATCTTTAAGTGAGTGCAACAGTAGGCTGTCCGTCTCGAAAGATTGCCATAATACGGAATCCAAAGCTGTTTCCAAAGCGTTGCTTTCCAGCCTGTTTCTACCTTTAGGGAATAAGATTCCTCCTACCGTAAGGCTGTTGTATGGAGCATCATACAGGTATAAGTTGGCATCCGTAGCTTCTATGTTCTTGAACAGCTCCGTCTTTACCAGTCTGCTGTCTGCGATATAATTGGATATATGGTCTATGTATTTCGTAGAATGGCTGTCCAGAATGGATTTGGCCTGCAATAGGAAGTCCTGATAAGAAGTGCCTGATGCTCTGTCTATCTGGGCAAACAGAAGCCTTGCCGGTTGGGTTGCCAGCCACGAGAGTTGTTGCTCGTGCAAGGATAAAGTTTGTTTTGACCCTAAAATGACAAATACATTGTTGCTGAAACGGCTTTCGTCATCATAACGGGAGATTTGTTTGATAGCCCCGCCAAAACCGTAAAACGATGATTGTTCCTCTTGCTCGTTTTTCCGTTTGGAAGAAATGGATTGTTTGATATAGTCGAGCCAGGCTGAAAAGTCCTTGGTTGGGGCCAAATGTCTGTTTTCTCCGTTGGAGGATATGCAAGTTGCTGAGAAAGTGTAGTCATATCCGGGCTTCATTTTCAGCTTTAGGTTCTGTAGTACATTGATATATGGGGATAGATAAGGCAGGTCGGCATCATTGAACAGTACATGTATGTTCACGTTTTTGTTTTCCGCTTCCATCTTTCGGACATCGGAAACCATGATGTCTCCGCCTTTGATATTGATGATCTTATTCCAGTTCTTGTCCCAGACGGACAGAGGATAGTTCAGCCGGATATTCCCATTCGTCATAGGCCCTGCCGGGTTTCCATCCAGGTTGAACAACATCGTACCCTGAATATTCGCATTATGTAATGCCAACGTATCGGGATACATTAGGTTGACAGCACACAACAAAGAATCACGGTATCGTGAATAATCAATATGATACACCTCATTTTGGCCGACTTCTGCAAGAAGGTCAGCGGGAACCCACCCTAAAAAGCGTTTGGTACTGTCTGATAATGCGGGAACATTGGAAATCAATGCGGATTTGCCGCTCTTGTCTAACTTGTATAGGTAAACAACCTCTCCGCTGACAACTACCGCATCCGTTGTTGTTTTCAAAAACGGCTCTCCGTATATTTTCAGGGTATCTCCATTGAAGAATTGATGGATATCGAACAGCTTGTTAATGCTGTTTATGCCTATACGGTATCTTATCGGCTGGTTGTTGCGGGGATTGATACGGGCATGGTCGTACATCAGTACATTTTCCGATGGTATCCATCCGGCATAATTGACTTTACGGGGTTCCTTAAAGTGTCTCTTGCTGTTATACAGGAAACCTATTATCGACTTGGGCTTGCCTGTAATGTCTGGGTCAGCCTGAACGAGCTTGTAGGTTCCGTTCTTTTCACCTACTATGTAATAGGGTGTGCCAATCCCGTGTGAAGACCGCTTACGCTGGAAATACGGGTCTTCATAACTTTGATTTCCAGTCCTGTCCGAATAGACAATTCTGTTTGTCTTGCTTTTCTTTGTTTTGACAGGAGCTTCTGTTAATTCCGGATAATTGAATATATCCCTATCCATTATTTGTATTCTGTCGCGGATGGACACTTGGGCAGATACATTGCACGCAAGAGTAATCATCACGGTCACAGAAAACAGATTTCGTATGAGATTCAGTTGTTTCATTTTTCAATATAACTTTGTGTCACATGGATGGACTTGACGCAATTCAAATCGTCAATTTTCACATCATCAATACTCACACGCTTTTTCCTGTTGCTTTCAAGAAAATGCAGTCCTTGGCAATAGCCGTTGAAGTCATTGTATTTTTCATCATTGATGACGACCACTACCTGGTCTGCATCAATGCAAAAATATTTATTACGGATATAATTCGTATGTTCGTAATAGACCGACCTTTGTGAGACTTTGGCGTCAGCTATGGCTTGCAGGTGTTTTTTAATATCATTCTGTACCAGTACCAACGAATCTACCGTGACCAGTTCCTCTGCTTTTTCAAAGCGTGGGAGAATGGTTATACGGTGCTTCACCGGATATTTCGTCGTATTGGTTTGTAATGAGATGGTGTATTCTCCCGGAATATCATACGAATACACGACTTGCTGCTCGTATGCGTCCACAGTACCGCTTTCTCCAAATTCCCATAGCCATGTGTCCATACCATAGCCTTCTGCCGAAAAGACCAGTTCTTCGCCTTGATAACCCTCTGACACTCCATTTATACGGGGTATGGAATCAATGGCCTCATGCTCCAGCCCTGAGATAACTTTGATATACTTATTTACGGAGTGTTTTCCGTCTATTTTCAAAGTAATAAGATATTTGCCGGCCTTACGGTAAGTGTATGACACATCCGTATTTCTCATCAGTGTATCACCGTTTCCCATTTCCCAAATGAGCCGCTTGCCTTTAATCGCTGCCGTATCGTTGACTAATAGCTCCAACCGCTCATTGACCTCATAATGAAAATTATCATTGGTGTCATACACATAAAAGTCAATATTGGCAAGGTGCGACTTCGAAGGCAGGAACAAAAACAAAAGGATGCCTGCTATGGCAACCAGTCCCAATATGATGATTGTTATAGTTTTCTTATTATCCATCGCGAATGTTTTATAAATTGGCTTTACATTCTTCCAAATCCCGTTCAATCAGTGCATTGTTATGTACCAGACTGTTCAATTCCTCTTTTATGTCGAATTGGCATTTAAGCATTCTGGAGGACAACACGCCGAAAAGGAATTTCGTATTCATATTGTTTTCCTTGTATATATGCTGCAATTGGTAAATCCCATCCTTCACCTCGTCCATCTTTTGTACCTGATGAATGTTGAAGTCCAGAGAGTCAATCTCATTCCAGATATTCTGCGCCTGCTGCATATGTGTATGCTGGATTTCAAAAATGCGTTCGGAATGGTTGATTTCGTTTATCAACTCCGAACTGTCCTCTGTCGGTACGTTGAGTATATACCGGCAAAGTATGATATAAATTGCGGCTACTGAGAAAATCAGCAGCAGGAGGAAACGGATGTTTCCCCATAGCATTTCGTCTTTTGTCATGGCTTCGTCAGTTTATTCTTGGTTAATTCCTGATATTTGATTCTACACTTTTCAAGTTGCTCCATGTTGCTTTCACGCTTTTTGCTTTCGCGGTCAAGGTCATCCATTGATGATTGGATGACACGGATCTGTTCAAGCATAGCTTTATACACTTCGTACTTGCTTTTATCGGCCTGCATCGCAATGTCATTTTCCATTAATAACCGTTTTTTGGTTATCAATTTTTGCATGTGCTTGTGTTCACTCGAATTTCGCCGCTTGGTCTTCAGATTGTTCAAGTCCCGGAACAATTCTTCTATCTGGAAGTTAAGTTCTGCCTGTTTCTTGAACACATTGTCATATTCGGCCTTCTTGCTTTCAAGAAGGGATATTCCCTTTTGTGCAGTCACAATCGTTACGATACCTCCGGTTGTGGTAACAATCAGTGCGATAGCGAATACCAAAGTAAATCGGAGTTTCGCTTTCAAACGAGCTATTTTGTTTTCTGCTTCCATACTTGCTATGATTTAATCGCTCAACCTATAAACGACCATGATCGTTTCTTTTGAGCCTCTATTGTTTCGTGACTTTCGTCTCCTACTATAATATTCTCACGAACCATTCCGATGTATTCCAGTTCACTCATTTTGTGGAACATATTGCTGAGCAGTGTCACAAATGCCCCTGCCGTCTGCAATGATTGGTTTATATTGGTATGGTCATACATAAGCTTGGTTAGGCTCTCTATCTTCGTGATAAATTCAGAGGGTGTGACATTGGTCCACTCATAGAAGTATTGGAGCAATTGTTCTCTTTCCGTTTCGGAAAGACTTTGAAGAGCGGAGTTCAGGCCGTTTGCAAGCTCATTCACGGCCTGCACAAGATATATCGGCGGTTGCTCTAAGGCGATTTGTTCGATAAAGAAGATTCTTGAGTTGTAAAAGGCCGAGAAAGCCTTACACAGCTCAAATGTATTATTGGCAAGCGTATCTCTACGCTTGTCAGCAACATTCCTGCTGTAAATGAGTTTCACGTCTTCTTTTATCGACTGTAGGGTACGTGCCAATTGGGAAATGAATGTTTTAATCCCATCGTGGCAAGCGGAATGTTGTACCGGTGGAATATATTGATGATTGATTTTATAGGTATTCCCTTGTCTGCATACCTCTGCCACCAGCAAAAAATTCTGGCTGTAGAAAGATTTGTTGACTTGGTTTTTGGGAACGATATGGAGTTTTATGCTCGGCAAGACATACGGGTGATGCAAAGGCACCTCTTCCGGGTCCGGTTCACCGACAGGTATCAAGTGATACGGATCTACGGATATTAGTACCATATACTCGCTGTCCTCGGCTTGCAGACCGGATTCTGAAATGGTTGCACAGGGTTTCTCATCCCCGTATAAACCGTCGTAATAAACGATGGGCAGACCGCCTTTGGTGATAGCGTTGCAGCTTTTCAGGCGGACACAGAGAGTGGACATGGTATCACCTGAAATCTCTATTTCAAGATTGTCACCTATCCCTTCAAGGACCTCTCCAAGACCATAGTTATAACTGGTCAGACTCCTTCCTGCTTCGCGGTTGAGAGCTTCGGTTTGGCAATACTGGTTTGCAAAGAAATGCTGGCTGGTCAGCTTCAGACCATTGACCCAGTTTACAGGCAAATATGTTAGTGTTTTCATATATTATGATGTTTTTGTTTCTACTTGTACACGCCGGATATATATCGTTTGATTATTCTTAATCTTATTGCCCTCACTCGTCAGAGTGGGGTCAAGTATTCTTATGAACAACGGGAAGTTAAACCATTTTGAGGTATAGAACATCCATCCGATTTGCATATCTTCCTTCTCTGTCTCAATCTTGTTTTGGGGGAAACGCCTGTTTTGGTCTTCGATAACCCAATTGAACCAATTCCCAAGAGATATTTCATTGGGCAGGCGGACAACCAACGAAGCGTATGTCGGGTCTTTTATATTCCGTTTGATTTTGACTTTGACCGTTCGGAAGCCGAAGTTGTCTATGTTGTCCCAATATTTCCGGTCAAAGGTACCATAGCTCAATTCCCATGGGGTATATATCGGATGCGGGATGTCCAGGAACAGGGTTCTGCTGTACATAATCAGATACGGGATTGCAAACCACAGGATATTTGTTGTGTTCCATAGCGAATAAGGTAGCTTGCTTATCAGTTCAAACAGCAGATAGTAGCACCATCCGCCTAAAGCGCATATTGTGGTTAGAGTGAGAATGACCGCTGTTCGGGAACTGCCAATACCGATTGCTCCGAACAAATCGGAGGTTGACAGTTTGCAGAACAATGCTCCAAGGAGGATATAGGACAATATCGTGAATGTCAAGCCTCCCCAGACGTATTCGTTTTTTAGGAAACCGAACAGGCTGGGTAAAGCGACGGCAATGGAAGCCAGAAGAATGAATATGATTAATTTCTTCAGGCTAAGTTTGCTCTTGATCGTTTTTATTCCAGTCAAGACAAATATCATCACGGCTACAAATAATGGAGCCAATAAATAACGTGCAAAGAAATATAGCAATATCTTCATATTATTAGATTTTTCATAAGTTCATATTATATCCTAATCGGTTTTCTCCGAGTATAAAATCCGTTTCTCCACGTACCAGATAATCAACTTCGATATTTCTTGTTGAAAGGATGAAAAATTCAAGTATCCGGCGGACATTGGATAGATGCGTTTTTACCCCCTCATAGTCATCTGTCGGAGTATCAAGGATGATTGTCGCCGTCAAATCATCGGTTTCGCTTATCATTAGACCATTAAGGCCTAATGTCTGTCCGACACATCCGGAACCGACGGAAAGGTAAACCGTTTCATCAATCTCATGGACTTCCAGTCGCAGTTTCACCTTCAATCCCAAAACGATAAGAAGCAGTTGCTCGATAGCAGGCAGGTTCTCTTTATACCGTTCTGCATTGCAGAGGAATAGGAACAGCTTATATTTCTGATGGGAAGTAATGGATAGTTCGACATTTTCCATTACTTCAATCATCTTGATGAAGTTCTTCTTGGAGTCCGGGTCTGAAAAGAAATTCAGATGGCGGTTATTGATACGGACCTTTTCTTTGAAAAACTCTGTATCAAAGGGTGCAAAGAATTGTATAAGCTCTTTATCCTGTTTTTCATTGGCTCGGATGGCTTCAACTATCTCCTTGTTGCTCATGCCCGGTGTGCTAAGCACCAATGGATGAAATAGTAATTCCGGCAATTGATGATAGATGCTGTTTCTTGCCAGATTCAGCAATATATATTCTTTGTCGGCATTTGTTGCCGCGATATGCTGTACCGAAACACTTAATACATCTCTGGATTTCACACGACTGTTCATACCATGGCAATTAACCATAGTATGGTCCAACAGCCGCCGGTCAAGAATAAATTGAAGTTCATCATAAAAGATTTCTGCGACAAAATTTATTGCCTGACTGCGTTGGATGCTTTCCAAGGGTTTCTTTTGCGCTAACATTGTTCCCATATCAGTTCACCGTTTCGATAGTTTATGACGATGTTGTCACCCGACTTGATTTGCTCAGAGACAATCAGACGAGATACGGACTTCTTGATATAAGTTCTTATGACTCCTGCTATCGGACGTGCGCCGTATTTGGGAGAATACCCTTTGTTTGCCAGATGTTGCAATGCTTCATCCGACAAATTCAACTGGATGTTTTTCTGTTTCATCAGTTGTTCTTGCAATCTTCCAAAATGGAGGTTGAATATCTGTTTGGCGACATTTTCATCTATTGGCGCAAACGGAACCACCTCGGTGAGACGTCCCAAAAATTCAGGTCGGAAATACTGTGCCATAACCTCGATGAGCTTTCCGGAATCAGGAGTATGTCCGGATTGTATTTGTTCCACAATCCACTGGCTTCCGATATTGGATGTGAAAATGATTATGGAATTTGAAAAATCTCCTTCCCGGCCCAGTTTATCATGTATCTTGCCTTCATCCATCATTTGCAGGAAAACATCATAAACGCTGCTATGGGCTTTCTCAATCTCATCGAATAACACTACCGAATAAGGTTTCTGTCTGATTTGAGTGACCAGTAAACCACCTTCCTCATATCCTACATATCCCGGAGGTGCACCATACAGCAATGCAGCCGAATGTTCTTCCTTGAACTCGGACATGTCAAATCTGATCATGGCTGATTCGTCATCAAACAGTAACTCGGCCAGTGATTTTGTGAGTTCTGTTTTTCCCGTTCCGGTAGGGCCAAGGAAGAAAAATGAACCTATAGGCTTCTTGGGGTCACTCAGTCCGCTGCGTGATTCTATAATGGCATCTGATAAAGTCGTAATAGCCCGGTTCTGTCCTTTGACCCGTTCTTGCAATTTGCTCTCGATGCTCAAAAGTCGGTCCTTCTCGCGGGCTTGTATTTTTCCGATAGGTATATTGGTGCACTCCGCTACAATCGCCTCTATTTCCGAAGAGCGTATCTCTTCAATAGACTGGTCGGATAGTGCCTTTAATTCTTTGATGATGCCCGACAAACGTCCTGCTTTTATCGCGATGTCATCTTCTTTATCCCATACATAGTTGTCTGACAGTTTGGTGGTCAATACGACACTGATTTTGCTGAATACAGAACGGTATAGTAAGTAAAGCGGCCCTTCAGATATTTTTTCGTCGAGACTCTTTATTTCCTCAAAATCCGCTTCCAAATCAGAAACACTGGCTCGTGCATTCTTATTGCATAGCCGGACGGCAGCAGCGGTTCTGTCAAGCAGGTCGATGGCGGCAGATGGCAGGCTGCGTTCCTTAAAATATCGTTTGGAGAGTGCGATTGAATCTTTAATACACGCATCTGAAATTCTCAGCTCGTAATAGTTTTCAATCCTTTTTTTATGTAATTGTATGGCACTTTCAAGTGTAGCCGTATCCAGTTCTTCAATCTTTATGATATCAAGACGCCCTTCTATCGGATGCTTTTCGATGTTCTTCCGGTAAGAATCGTTCGTGAGTGTGAGAACAAGATTTGCGGCTCCCTCGCTGATTTGCGCACTTAATATGTTGATGAGTGTGGATGCTTTGCCTGATACGCTGTTCTCCAAAAGGACCTGTAAATCATCAATCACCAGCACAGCTTGTTCCAATTGGTTGAGCTTGTGCATCAGATTGACAACTTTTTGTGCTATCTCCGTTTCAGACGAGGTTGATGCGAGCAGTTTTGCCGTATTGAGTCCGACAATAGATATTTGCTTTAACATCTCGTCTTCATTCTCACAGATATCTTTGACAAAGGCGTTGATGATGGAACTCTTCCCGATACCGGATTCACCGACAATCAGTATGCCCTTGTTCTCTGAGCGTTCGAGGCATTCTAAAATAGTACGGACCTCTTTTTCCCTACCGACGACAAAGCCACCGGCATTGATGGTTTCTTGCTTTTTTAGGTTGTCGGCATAAGGAACGCTTGCTGTTATCTGCATTTCCTCTCCTTGATAAGAATGCAACGGGGTAAGGGCATTGTAGTGGGACAATATGTCATCTTCCGAAACATCCAGCATCTCTATCTGCTGATGCGAATATACGACACCTTCACGCAATATGGCGGTAAACACACAGATGGAGTCTATGGAATCCGCTCCTAATTTAATTTTAGACCGTTCGGACTCATCCAAGACTTTTGACACTTCTTCGTCAGGCTCCACTTCTTCTGTGGAAGTGCCACTGGACCTATACATTTCGCGGTGGGTGTCAAACCATTCCATTATGTAGCCGACATCCTTCTGCATCGAGGATAAAATTTCTTTTAGACCCGTGTTTTCTGCAAACATGGCCATGACAAGATGTGACACGCCGAACGTGTTATGCTTGTCTTGAAGTGCCATTCCTCTTGCTATCTTAAGGGCAGACACCAAACTTGGACTATAATTGCTATCATTCATACGAATTTGATTTTATAGTTTGAATTACATACAGAGCGTTCAGTCAAATCTTTTTCAAGATAATGGGCCAATTCTTCCAGATTGGGAATTTCATCTTTATCAAATTGTCCAAGTTTTATCTTGACCTCTGTCACTCTGATTAATCCTTTTTTGCTGTCAGGAGATATAGCTACGCCATTACCGACTTCGACTGATTCAACATGTTTTCCCAGCTTGTGAAACAAGTAGCTTTTGATGTCTTCTTTAGATATAATCCGTTCCCGGGACAACAGACCATACCTTAAACTATTAATAAGTTCCTGTTCGCTATCATGCGTTGTTCCTCCTTGCATACAAGTGCGCAACATGATGCCTGAAGCGTCATATTTTTCTATGTTGAATTGCTGTATCAGTGTGCGTTCATTGAAACCGTTCGCCAGAGATCCGGAAGTCACCCAATATTTTATCTCGGCATTGGTCGCATCCTTTTGTGGGACACTTAAAACAAAGGCCTTTATTTTGTTATCTCCTTTTAGCGTGGCCTCCAATCCTTTCTCTATATCATTTATCTTGTTGAACAACTCTTTGAGCTGCGTCGAAAGTGCATCCGGATTCATTGAAGCAAAAGCACTCCCGTCTTCTTTCATTAATTGTAACACTTTTGAAATTAATGAGCGGGCACTGTCCGAATCAAATCGTTCAAGGTCGCCAAAATACAGGCTGAATATACCTGTCGGATTTTCCTCATACTGGTTCAGTCGGTTTACATATTCCCGGCCACTAGTGTCCCGTTAAAACGAGACGATTTAAATATAAGTTATTAAAATAGAATGATTTAGACTCGATATTTCATGTACACGATTTGAATTGACTAACTTTGCAGTCTTTATCAAAGAAGCGTGTTACATGAATTTCGGAAAGATCGTATTCGCACAGATTATGCAGTTCATACCTCGTAGGGAATTCAATGATATTGTTGCCAAGTACAGAGGCAATTACAGGGTGAGAAACCTCACCTGTTATGACCAGTTGCTGGTTATGTGCCTGGCTCAATATGCTGATAAGAATAGTCTGCGCGATATAGAGGCAAGCCTGAATGCGTTGGCTGTTACACATAAGCTCTATCACTGCG
>CDTY01030662.1_pt1 | contig 12335 bp, 9 predicted proteins | sample 557731 | NCBI WGS metagenome assembly CDTY01 (sample SAMEA3182101, study PRJEB8094) | gut metagenome | biome: human; feature: gut; material: Stool; isolation source: human stool | place: Canada | collected 2013-02-12
CTGCCAGGGCCGCTTAGGGCCTGGAAAATTTAACGAACTATTGTAATTATAAACCCAATAAAAAAACAAGCGGAGCTTTTTCTCGAAGCTCCGCTTGTCGTATTTCATGCTATCTATCGTCTCTCGATACGGCCGGCAAAACCGCCACCGGGGAATAAAGTAACCTTCAACTGTCGGTCTTCGGGAACAGGCATTACTACCCGTTTATAATCGCAAGCGGCACGGTCGGCATTTATACCGTCCTTGAACAACTCTATCTCATAAAAGCCCTCTCCCAAAAATGAGAGATCGACAATTATATCCCGTTTATCCCAGTTTGTCAAACCTCCTACGTACCACTCATCGCCCGAGCGCCTCGCCATTGTAATATATTCGCCCACTTTCCCGTCAAGTCCCAAAGTTTCGTCCCACACAGTCGGGATGCGGGCTATGAAAGCGGTACACTCCGGTTCTCTCTTGTAATTCGAAGGATTGTCGCACAACATATTCAACGGAGAATCAAAAATAACATACGTAGCCAACTGACGACAACGTGTACCCTGACTCATCGGCTCACTATTCACCGGATTATAATTCTTCTTGATTGCATTGCGCATAGCTCCCTGCGTATAGTCCATAGGTCCGGCAAACTGACGAATAAAAGGAATCTGTACATCGTAAGTCACTTGGTCATATCCTTTCGGGCTCCATTTCAATTGTTCCAAACCATTCACGCCTTCATAGTTAATCACATTGGGCCATGTACGTTGCGCTCCCGTAGGTTTGTACATTCCATGAAAATCCACCAACATATTATAACGGGCGCACAATTCCGAAGCCTCATTGATAAACCGCACCATCTCTTGGTCGTCCCTATCCATAAAATCTACTTTGAACCCTTTTATCCCCATATCGGCATAATGCTTCACGACATTTTCCATATCCCGATGGAAAGCCCAATATCCGGCCCAAAGAATCAAACCGACATTTTTCCCGTCGGCATACGTTACCAATTCAGGCAAATCTATTTCAGGAACGACCTGCATTAAATCGGCCTTTTTATTCACAGCCCACCCCTCGTCGAGAATCACATATTCTATCCCGTTCTCCGCAGCAAAATCGATATAATATTTATACGTCTCGTTATTGATTCCGGCACGAAAATCTACCCCGTAGAGATTCCACGCATTCCACCAATCCCAAGCCACCTTACCCGGTTTTATCCACGAAGTATCGGCGATACGCAAAGGTTTCCCCAAACGGAACACGATATCACTGGCGGCCAACTCTGCATCATTACCGGCAACGGCAATCACCCGCCACGGAAGCTGGGCATTGGCATCACGAGCAATATATTCTTCTCGGGAAGTAACAAACTTTTGTAACATGTTATGTCCCCCTTGAACCGTCGTTTTCGGAACCGGCGCAAAGTGAGACGTAAGGACCGGAGTATCGCCTCCACCCACCAAATACATACCCGGATAATTATCCAAGTCGGCTTCGGTTATACACACTTTCATTCCATGAGGCAACTCTACCAACACAGGAAGAAATAAAAGACGCGACGATTTAAATTTGGTAATAGATTCATGTTCATAAGTATTCTCGAACGAGTTGATATGCTGCGACTCGAAATCGCCATCGTCTCCACGTTTCACATAGCTAGCGTACATCGGATAATCGGCGGGAAATGTAAAATCGGCTTGTTCGTTATATACCGTATAAGGGATATTACTTTTATAGGTCAATCGATACGCTATTCCATCGTCATAAGCCCGCACGACCAACCCCTGTTTTCCCGATGTCAAAACCATCTGATTATAAAGATCCTTCACTTGAAAACGTTTATAAACAGGAGCCGGAATCATCTCGTCTACAAAACTCCTGCGAACTTTGGGCTGTTTGGAATTCATGCCCCATAAAACTTTTGTTCGAGACTCGTTGTTTTCTTTTATCGTGATGGATATAGGAGACGGAGCCAAAACCTCTGTTTCTCCGGCAAACACGCTCAGAGTCGTCCCGGAATTCGTTACCGATACAACCGCTCTTAAATCTCCCGAGGGCGAAGCTACTTCATAATTTTTAGCTTGGGCCGCAAATACCGTCATGACCGCAATGAAAAGGGAAATGTACTTTTGGAAAATGTTCATAAGGTTAACTTTATTTTATTATTACTCTGTAAAATGCAATGATAAACAAAAGCAAAAATAACAAAATAGTCACATATCGAAAAGAAAAGAAACTTTTATTTCTCATTTTTTATAAACAAGACATATATTCCCCGCTTCCCGATACGAAATTTGCCGTCGAAACATTTGAATACAATTTTGAATTATGGACGAACGCAATCTCATCAACGGCTCGCTCGTGTCGTATCTCTCTTGGGCCGCCGATTTTATCTCACCCATACGTTGGTTTCTATTAGCTGCATTCGCATTGGTTTTGGCCGACTTGAAATTCGGGATCGAAGCAGCACGGCATCGGGGCGAAACCATACGCAAAAGCAGGGCGATACGCCGAAGCGCAAACAAAATCATCGACTATCTTTGCTGGATACTGGTCGCCACGAGTTTTGGCGAAGCGTTCGGCACACCGTTCGGAATTCCCATATTACCGGCACTCGTGCTGTTAGTGGTGTATGGCTGTGAAATCAATTCGTGTTTCAACAATTACTTCGAAGCCCGGGGAAGCAAACTGCGAATCAATATCTTCAAATGGTTAAAAAACAAGTCCGATATTATGGTCCCCTCCGACGATGAAAACGATACCACGAAAACATAAACTTTACATCGGGATAACAGTCGCTCGATAACAATAATTTACGCCAAACATAGCCGGATTAGCTCAAAGTTTTGTATTTTTGCGAAAATTTACAAACATATACCTATGAATATTCTCGACCTAAGCGAACAAGAGATCATTCGTCGTAACAGTCTCGACGAAATGCGCAAATTGGGCATAGAACCCTACCCTGCTGCCGAATATCCTGTAAACGCCTATTCTCAGGAAATAAAAAATAATTTCGTCGATGGTGCGGAAACTCCTCGTCAGGTAGCCATAGCCGGACGTATTATGAGTCGGCGTATCATGGGTAAAGCCTCATTCATCGAGTTGAAAGACTCGGAGGGCCGTATCCAAGTTTATATTTCGCGTGACGACCTCTGCCCGGGAGAAGATAAAGAATTATACAATACCGTATTCAAAAAGCTGCTCGACATCGGCGATTTCATCGGTATTCGCGGATTTGTATTCCGCACCCAAATGGGAGAGATAACGGTCCACGCACAAGAGCTGACAGTACTCGCCAAATCGATACGCCCCCTTCCCATCGTAAAAATGAAAGACGGGGTAGCCTACGACGCTTTCGAAGACCCCGAGCTACGTTATCGTCAACGCTATGTAGACTTGGTGGTAAACGAAGGAGTAAAAGATATATTCATCAAACGGAACAAAGTGTACACCTCCATGCGGGAATATTTCAACTCTCGTGGATATCTGGAAGTCGAAACACCCATTCTGCAATCGATACCCGGAGGTGCGGCCGCCCGTCCGTTCATCACCCACCACAATGCGCTCGACATACCTCTATATTTGCGTATCGCCGATGAATTATATTTGAAACGGCTGATTGTCGGAGGCTTCGAAGGAGTGTACGAATTTTCCAAAAACTTCCGCAACGAAGGCATGGACAGAACGCACAATCCGGAATTTACCTGTATGGAAATCTATGTCTCTTACAAGGACTACAACTGGATGATGGATTTCACCGAAAAAATGTTAGAAAAAATCTGCCTCGACGTAAACGGTACTACCGAGGTCAAAGTCGGTGAGAACACGATCAATTTCAAAACTCCGTTCAAACGTATCACTATGCTCGACGCTATCAAGGAACACACGGGTATCGACATCAGCGACATGGACGAAGCACAATTGCGCGAAGTTTGCAAAAAAATCGGGGTCGAGGTCGACGAAACAATGGGCAAAGGAAAAATCATCGACGAAATATTCGGCGAGAAATGCGAAGGCCATTACATACAGCCCACCTTTATCACCGATTACCCCATCGAGATGTCGCCGCTTACCAAACGTCATCGGAACAACCCCGAACTGACCGAACGTTTCGAGCTAATGGTAAACGGGAAAGAACTCTGTAATGCCTACTCCGAGTTAAACGACCCCATCGACCAACGGTTGCGTTTCGAAGAACAACTCCGCCTCTCCGAAAAAGGAGACGACGAAGCCATGTTCATCGACAATGACTTTATCCGGGCTCTCGAATACGGCATGCCTCCCACATCGGGTATGGGAATAGGAATGGACCGGCTCGTCATGCTCATGACCGGACAAACCACCATACAAGAAGTTCTCCTCTTCCCGCAAATGCGCCCCGAGAAAGTTCAAAAACGAGATAACGAAGCGGCCTATACCACCATAAACATTCCTGCCGAATGGGTCGCACCCATTCAAAAAGCTGGATACCTCACCGTAGCCGACGTAGCAGAAGCCAATCCGAACAAAATGCATCAAGAAATCTGTGGCATTAACAAAAAATACAAGCTCGAACTGGCTAACCCTACGATCGACGATGTAAAAGAATGGGTAGAAAATGCAAAACGATAATCGACCATGCCTATACCCGGTAAAATAGCGATCATGGGAGGTGGCAGTTGGGCGACAGCTTTGGCAAAACTGGCGCTTAATAATGCCGATAATATCCTATGGTACATGCGTCGAGACGACCGTATCGCCGATTTCAAACAAACAGGTCACAATCCTGTATATTTGTCCGATGTCACATTCGACACATCTCGAATACATTTCAGCTCCGACATCAACGAAATCGCCGATGCAGCCGACACATTACTTTTGGTGACTCCATCGCCTTACATGAAGTCCCATTTAAAGAAACTGTCGGCCGACATCAGTAAAAAATTTGTCGTGACAGCGATAAAAGGAATCGTTCCCGACGAAAATATGATCGTCACCGAATACCTGCACAATTTCTATCACGTGCCGGAATCCCACTTGGCCGTAATCGGGGGGCCATGCCATGCCGAGGAAGTAGCGCTCGAACGGCTCTCCTATCTCACCATCGGGTGTAACGATCTGCAAAAAGCGAGAAGTTTCGCCGACATATTGGCGAGCCCCAAGCTGAAAACCATTATCTCCTCCGATGTAAAAGGCATTGAATATTCTGCCGTATTAAAAAACGTCTATGCCATAGCCGCCGGGATTTGTCATGGTATGAAGAGCGGAGATAATTTTCAAGCTATGCTCGTATCCAACGCCTTGAACGAAATGGATCGTTTTTTACAAGCAGTCTCCCCATGTCGGGACAGAAACATCAGCGACTCGGTATATTTGGGAGACCTTTTGGTTACCGCCTATTCCCGGTTCAGCCGCAATCACAATTTCGGATCCATGATAGGACGTGGTTACTCCGTCAGCGCCGCAAAAATGGAAATGGAGATGATTGCCGAAGGATATTTCGGCACGAAATGCATTTATGAAATAAACGAACGATACAAGGTGAACATGCCCATACTGCAATGTGTTTATGATATACTCTACAAAAAAGTATTGCCCCGGCACGCCATTGAAAGTATATATGATACATTTCTGTAATACAACTAATATAGTGAAACTATGAAATCAATCGAATTGAACATTGAAAAAGCATTAGGCACTGTATCCAAAAGCGATGTATTCGCATTGGAAAACAAAGCGAAAAGCGGCATGGAAATGCTGCACAAAGGTACGGGTAAAGGAAATGACTTTTTAGGGTGGCTGCATCTACCCTCCGAAATAACAGAAGCCCATTTAGCAGACCTCGAAGCTGCTGCAAAACAATTGAAAGACCGTTGCGAAATAGTAGTAGTCATTGGTATCGGAGGTAGCTACCTCGGAGCCAAAGCTGTTATCGAGGCTCTATCCGACTCATTCGAATTTCTTCGCTCGGAACATAAAAATCCGCTCGTACTGTTTGCCGGACACAACATCGGCGAAGACTATTTGTTTGAACTGCAAACCCTCCTGAAAAACAAATCTTTTGGCATCGTCGTCATTTCAAAATCGGGAACGACGACAGAACCCGCCATCGCTTTCCGATTGTTGAAAGAGCAGCTCGAAGCACAAGTAGGAAAAGACGAAGCCAAACATCGCATCATCGCCATAACCGATGCAAAAAAAGGTGCATTGCGTAAACTGGCCGACACCGAAGGATACAAAACTTTTGTCATTGCCGACAACGTAGGAGGCCGTTTCTCGGTACTCACTCCCGTAGGACTATTGCCTATTGCCATAGCCGGATTCGACATCAGAACGCTGGTTTCCGGAGCGGTAGCTATGGAAAAAGCGTGTGGAGAAGATATTCCTTTCGAGAAAAACCCCGCAGCGATTTATGCTGCCACCCGAAATGCTTTATATCAAAGCGGAAAGAAAATAGAAATCCTCGTCAACTTCAATCCTAAATTACACTTCTTCGCAGAATGGTGGAAACAACTCTACGGAGAAAGCGAAGGAAAAGAAAACCTCGGAATCTATCCGGCATCTGTCGACTTCACGACCGATTTACATTCGATGGGACAATGGATTCAGGAAGGTGAAAGAACCATCTTCGAAACCGTTCTTTCGGTTGCCCAAATGAAACATACGGTAAATATCCCTTCCGACAAGGATAATCTGGACGGGCTGAATTTCCTGTCGGGAAAGAGAGTGGACGAAGTAAACAAAATGGCCGAACTTGGAACTCAAATAGCTCACGTAGACGGCGGAGTCCCCAACCTAAAAATAGAAATACCCGAATTATCGGAGCTCTATTTGGGACAACTGATTTACTTCTTCGAAAAAGCCTGCGGCATTAGCGGCTATATCTTGGGAGTAAACCCGTTTAACCAACCGGGAGTCGAAGCATACAAACGCAATATGTTCGCTTTGCTCAATAAACCCGGTTACGAAGAAGAAAGTAAAGCCATACAAGCTCGTATCTAATTAAACATAACGTAAATGTAGGAACAGCCTGCCGAAAAATTCGGCAGGCTGTTCTTTTAAAATATCTTATCAAATAAATTTTTCTATATATTTTTAATATCTTTACTCCCTATAAAACATAACCCTTAGATCATGAGAAGATTAGCTACTCTTATTTTATCGTTATGGGGAATTGCACTCTCCCATGCCGCTCTTGAAGTCCCCAAAGCTCTACCCGCAACCGATATTACTGAAAATTCCTTTACCGCAAACTGGCAATCTGTATCTCAGGCTTCGGCTTACAATTTGAATGTTTTTGCCTATAAAATGGAAGATTGCGGGACAGAAGCAGTAAAAGTCACAGAAAGTTTTGAGGGATTAGTGCCTCGTTCTTCCGGGTCAAAACAAAATAAATACATAGACTCTAACCTATCCGTATTCCCCGAAAATTGGAAAATCGACGTGAATACCGGCTCTATTCGCCAATTATATACGACCAATGTCGCCGGAGATACCACATCTGTTTATTCGGGGAAAATAGCTCTGGCATTCGATGCCACAGGCGATTCGATTGTTACCCCTGTATTACCGGCTCCCGCCTCGAAATTTTCGTTTTGGATAAAAAACGCCAATGCCACCGGAACAGTCGCAGTTTACGGATTTGACGGCTTTCAATGGCACTCTCTTGGTGAAGCCTCAACAATTAGTTATCGAAGTGGGGGAATAGCCGATTTTTCCGCCAATATCCCGGTGGGGTGTATTCAGTTCAAAATGATTTATACCGATGAAAATCCAGATCTAAACAGTCCCACGGCTATTGACGAAATAAGTTATACTTATGGCGGTATCGTAAAAACACGGGATTATCTTGTCGAAAACAAACGAATCACAGAAACGTCAGCTCCCGTAACCGGACTCAAAGACAATACCGATTATTTTTACACGGTAAAAAGCACCAACGACTCTGAAACTTCTTTGGAATCAAATATGATTGATGTATTCGGATATGCAGGTTCCCTTTCCAAACCCGTACTCAAAGAATTCACCGATATTCAAGGGGGGCAATATACAGCCAACTGGAACACAGTCATCGGCTCCAACGGATATGTCGTTTACAATGTTTATACCCACATTGCCCAAAGAGATGAAACAAAAACCATTCTCCACGAAAATTTCGATGCTTTTACGGGAGGCACAATCGATCTTCCGGCAGAAGACGACGGTACAACGAATTACGACGAATATACAACTGTCCCTGACTGGTCTGTTAATTTCGGCTGCTGGACGGAAGGCATGCTCAGTGGTATCAATATTCAGACCCCCGTCATCAGCACAACCAATACAAATGGTTGTACAATCAACGTACGAGTATATGGAGCCAAAGGAGACAAAATCGACTTTAACAACTACTACTCACAAGGTACTCCCGAGAAAATAACCAAATTTCTCACACAAGAAGGCTATAATAATTTGACAATAGACTTTAAACATAGTAGTGAACAAATGTATATCGAATTATATTTCAGGCAACTCGATTATACCAAAGAAATCTATCTCGACGAATTCACAATGACTCAAACTCTTTCAAAGGGAGACCGGTTTAGCTATAACTACGATTATACCCTCGTCGAAGGCCGCAGGACGAACAGTTACACTTTTACAGATCTACCCAAAGCATGGGGAGACCAATTTGCATTTCGCATGAGCGCCTATGCGGTAGTGGGCGACGATCTTTACCAATCTCAATGGACAGAACTGACAAAAGTTCCCATTCCCTCGAATATAGACAATACCCTTCGAGAAAACCAAGAGATCAAGGTTATTTCCTATCCTGGCAACACAATTATACGACTTTTTGTACCCCAAGAAATTATCATCAGCGACCTACAAGGTCGAATCGTAGCCCAAGTTCAAGGCATTGAGGGAGATAACTCTATCTCATTGAAGCAAGGGATTTATTTGTTGCGATGTGGTAACTATTGTCAAAAATTCATCTGTCGATAACGAAGAAACGAGCAAAACGAAAATCGGGATTCAACATTTAGTCGATATAATTAAAACGTTCACATTTAAAATAATACGAGATTACCTCCAAAAGATAATCTCGTTTTATTTTTATTTCAACAGTCCGATTACTTTTAAAATCCCGACAATAGACCATGAGAATAGATTGAAAATAGCTTCAATCCTACTACAACAATGACTGTACAACATTGATACTAAACGAAATGAATCCGAATCAAAACCGAACTCTTTCCTAATTGATCTTTAATTATTCCGCTTCATACTCTACAACATCGCTTTCTGTATCATCGTCTTCCAACGCCTGAGCATCCGTTAAGATGGTTTTCACAAAAGTTGGTTTCTCATTAAACAAAACGATAGCAAATTGATGCCCGTCCGGAGTAATAAACTCCACCTGAGCAGCAACTCCCAAAACCTCAGTCGTATCACGACCGACATAGCGAGCGATTAAATCATACGATTGTATATAATCGTCTACATTTGTGGCGACAAATTGATCATAAGCCGATTTGGCGGTCTCATATTCTCGAATATACGAAAAGTCCCTATCCTTGTCAAATTTTACGTAAGCTTCATGATCTTTGGGCAAACGCTCCATAGCCTGTTTATATCCTTCTATTTTCGAAGCATAATTACGGTCATTCCCATGTGAACGCATAGCCTCTTTCAATTTTCGTTCGTAATCGGCACGACGAGCAAACTGGCTGTTCTCATCAAGTTTATAATTATGTTCCGCTACCTCCATCTCATATTTCAAACGTTGTTCGGTAGAAACGTAGCTATCGATAGCCTCTTGACGACCGGCTCGAAGACTATCGGCAACGGTCACTTCATGGAGAATTTCTACTTGAATCGAATCGACTTTCTCTGCGGATAAGTTTTCATCGGCCGATAGAACCCACGTCCCAGACTTCAACTCCGATTTCACATATTCTTTAAATGCACCGACATAATCTCCATCGGCTACTCCACCCCCACAGGCACATAAAAAAGCACCCATTGCACACACCGGAATCCACTTACATAATAGTCTCTTCATATCCTTATAACTTTATTTCATTTCAAAAAACAGAACAAACAAAAACAAATCTTGATAATATCGAAATACAATCCATTTCCATATTTGCAACAAAAATAGTACAAGCCCAACGCAGAAACAAGTTCGATTAGTAATGCCGAAACTCAACCTATTCTCGTATCTATTGCAAAAATAATGGATTATCACAGAATACAAACATTTATGCCTTAATTTTACATCTTGTTAAATTTTTAACAAACCAGAAATAAACCCAATATCCAATCTCAAACAAAATAAAAGTCTTTCAACATCACTTCTTTGGCTAATTATCTCAAAAACTCTATTTTTGTAGAATAAAACAAGTAACACGACATTTTGGAAAATATCGCTATTAAAAACTATCTTTTACAGCACAATGTGCCTTGCATTACTCCTAAGGCCGCGCTTATCGATATGGACGGAGTTCTCTACGACTCGATGAAAAATCATGTCGAAGCATGGTATCGTACACTCACCCCTATGGGATTCAAATGTTCCAAAGAAGAATTTTATCTATACGAAGGACGAACAGGAGCCAGTACAATTAAATACTTGTTCGACAAACATTTCGGGAAACAGGTGTCCGACAACGAGTGTGCCGAGATTTATAAAATCAAAGAAAAACATTTCAACGCGTTGGAAGAAATCGTTCCCATGCCGGGAGCCGACCTTATGCTGCAACGAATCATCGATAACGGCATACGCCCTGTACTGGTCACAGGTTCGGGACAAGGTTCTCTCTTAGATCGGTTAGACCACGATTATCCCGGCGTATTCGAACAGCAATATAAGGTGACGGCATATGACGTAAAGATTGGGAAGCCGAGTCCCGAACCCTATTTAATGGGACTTTCCAAAGCCGGAGTCAAAGCGAACGAAGCGATTGTCATCGAAAATGCACCCTTAGGGGTAGTCTCCGGTACGGCAGCACAAATATTTACCATAGCAGTCAACACAGGCCCCATTCCGGCACAAGCGCTTATCGAAGCCGGAGCCGATATGGTTTTCCCGTCCATGCCCGATTTCGCCAATCATGTCGACGAACTTATACACACGCTAAAAATCACCCGATAATATCATCTGTATGGAGTCGCAAAAAATCATATTCACCGCCACACCCGGCGAAACCCTTAAAAATATGCTCGAAAACTTTTCTTTCGATACCCTTTTTATACTCTGCGACACACATACCCAAAAATTCGCCCTACCCGAAATATCGAAAAACATATCCACACAGGCTCAATATATTACGATCGAAGCCGGCGACACCCATAAAACACTCCAAACAATCGTTCACGTATGGAACGAACTGAGCCACAAGGGAGCCAGCAGAAAATCGCTTCTTATCAACTTGGGAGGAGGTATGGTCACCGACTTGGGAGGTTTCGCCGCAGCCTGTTTCAAAAGAGGAATCCGTTTCATCAATATCCCCACAACCCTATTAGGAGCAGTAGATGCCGCCGTAGGAGGAAAAACAGGAATAAATTTCAATGGATTGAAAAATGAAATAGGAGCCTTCCGCCCGGCCGATACGGTCATCGTTTCTACACAATTCTTCCGGACACTGCCACAGAACGAATTACTGTCGGGATACGCCGAAATGTTGAAACACGGACTTATCGACAATCCGGCCACCTACCGTTCATTGCTCGATTTCGACTTGTCCATGCCCGATTGGGAAAAACTTCTGCCACTGCTCAAAGAATCGATACAAGTCAAAGAACGTATCGTCGCCGAAGACCCCTTTGAAAAAGGAATACGCAAAGCCTTGAATTTAGGTCATACTATCGGCCACGCATTCGAGAGCCTTTCACACAAGCAGGAAACTCCCATACCTCACGGATTCGCCGTGGCTTGGGGACTCATATGCGAATTACTACTCTCCCACCGTTATCTGAAATTTCCGTCCGAAACAATCTCCGAATTAGCAGCATACATCTATCGCCATTACAGAGCATTTCCCATTACCTGTAAGGACTACGAAACACTCCACGAGTTGATGACCCACGACAAAAAAAACGAAGCCGGATACATCAACTTCACATTATTGCAAACCATCGGCAAACCGGTCATCGACTGTCACATCGACAAGGAAGAAATATTCGTAGCATTCGACCTATACCGCGACCTATTTAAATTATAACCCCTACCGACTCTCTTGCAAGCAATTAGGAAATTTCGAAGAAAAACAGGAGTAAAAAAGTTGTTCAAAATTTTGTCAGTATAGAAAATACCACTACTTTTGCACTACCAATTCAGCGGGGTGTAGCTCAGCCCGGTTTAGAGTACGCGTCTGGGGGGCGTG
>CDTY01001132.1_pt1 | contig 12271 bp, 9 predicted proteins | sample 557731 | NCBI WGS metagenome assembly CDTY01 (sample SAMEA3182101, study PRJEB8094) | gut metagenome | biome: human; feature: gut; material: Stool; isolation source: human stool | place: Canada | collected 2013-02-12
TCTGATGTAAAAATGTATTTCGTAAAGAATAATCCTAAAGATTGTAGATGCGAGAGACATAGGTTAAACATACCCACTTTAGGTTGGGTACGCATGAAAGAAAAAGGCTATATACCAACAACGAAAGACGGATGGAAAATCAAAAGCGGTACAGTATCCATCAAAGCAGGTAGATATTATGTGTCAGCTCTTGTAGAAATTCCCGACGCTAAGATTGCTAATAATAGCAATGACGGTATAGGAATTGACCTGGGTTTGAAAGACCTGGCGATTGTTTCTAATGGTAAAACTTACAAAAATATCAATAAGTCAGCAAGAGTTAAGAAATTGGAAAAGAAATTGCGCAGAGAACAAAGAGGTCTCTCACGCAAGTATGAAAATTCAAAGAAAGGGGAGTCCACTCAAAAGAATATACAAAAGCAAAAGCTCAAAGTGCAAAGACTTCATCATAAAATAGATAATATCCGTACTGATTATATCAATAAATCAATAGCCGAGATAGTGAAAACCAAGCCATCTTATATAACGATTGAAGATTTGAATGTATCAGGAATGATGAAGAACAGACATCTATCAAAAGCCGTTGCATCACAAAAGTTCTATGAATTTAGAACTAAGCTTAAAGCGAAGTGTGATGAAAATGGTATTGAATTAAGAGTCGTAGACAGATGGTATCCATCATCCAAAATATGTCACTGCTGTGGTGGTATCAAGAAAGATTTGAAGCTTTCAGATAGAATATACCGTTGTGATTGTGGCTATGTCGAGGATAGGGATTTCAATGCTGCTCTTAATCTAAGAGATGCTGTAACTTACGAAGTTGCATAATGAACGCAAACGTAAGTATGTACTGCGGGCTATCGCAGGAATTTACGACTGTGGAGTGTACAAGAACTTGTGAGTAGCGTATTGTTTACAATCGCCAAAGCATACACAATGAAGCAGTAAGAAGTATCCGCAAGGACTTCAATTTCTCAATGCGTTTGAGTATATTTAAACACATTTTGAGTGGCAGGTAGAAATGGGATATCCGCTTATCGACGTGTTACGGACAGGACAGAGGTTAAAAGAAGCCTGTATTAAGAAAAATATCGAGGCAAAAGAAATCAAACAATTTTTGGGACTGGCGGCGATGCAGTCTATCTATAACTGGTTTCAGGGAAAGGCATTGCCATCGCTGGACAATTTTTATGCGCTGAGCAGTTATCTCGGAACAGAATTGGATTCCCTGATCGTGCCGCAGGGACGTCATCAGGAGCATGAGATATTGGAAGACGCCTCCTTTTTCAGACGGCAGGCAGTTTATTTTGGTTTTTTGCTGGAAGCAGAAGCGCAGAGCTGTTCATAAAATCGTAAGGGACGAGTGAACTGTAATACCAGATTTTCCGGAAATCCCGCGGCGTGTGTTGTAGGAGAGAAAGTTCCTTGCTATAATAAAAAGATGAGGTTGGCGAGATCACAATGCAGTCAGGCTGCATCGCAGCCATAGGCAGGGGCAGCAGGAACGGACCGCAGACAGCGGGAGCGGAGGCTTACAGCATGATCACACGGGAACAGATTCGAAAGCTGGCAGGGTATTCCTATTCCAGAGGGGTAGATATCTGGCGGCAGGGCAAGATCAGGCGCTTTCAGATAAAAACTACGAAAAAAGGCAGGCAGATTCAGGCGGACGTCAAAGGGAGCGGGAGAAATCTTTATGACGTGAGGATCCTGCTGGATGAGGAAGAAGACAGCGTGCAGGAGGCATGGTGCGATTGTCCTGCATTTTATTCCTATGAGGGTCTGTGCAAGCATTGTACGGCGGTGCTTTTATATTATCTGGAAAATCCGGACCGGGTGGAAGAAGAGCATATGAGCTTGTCGGAGTTCCTGAAACAGCGTGGGCTGGAAGGCTTCCAGAAAGAAATCGGTGAAGCAACGGACGGGATAAAGATTCAGGAAAATCTCAGGTCCCCGGGAAATACTACAGCCTCCAGAAGCGATAGCATGCTTCTTGCCGGTGTTCCGAAGCGGAAGACAACCAGACAGTTAAAAGAGCTTCTACAGAAACAGACTGCCCGGCATATGCTTCCGGTTCTGCAGGAAGAAAGCTTTGGGAAGGTGCGTCTGGAGCCACTTCTTATTTGTGATACGCGTGAATGCCGGGCGGAATTTCGGATCGGGATCGGCAGGATGTATATTGTAAAGGATATTTTTTCCATGATCCGCGCGCTTCGGGAGCAAAGCAGCTATTCCTATGGAAAAAGTCTGGAATTTGTTCATATAAAAGGAAGCTTTACCGAAGAATCGCGACCGCTTGTGGAATTTCTGGAGCAGTGGGTTGGCCGTTATGAAAAGGCGTATCTGCAGACGAGCGGTTATTCCTATCTGTATCGGGCAGCGCTCCCGAAAGCTCGGACGATCGTGCTGGATGGCTGGGGACTGGATGGATTTCTGGATGCGATGGGAAACCGGGTATTTTATGTACAGCTGGATGGAACGGAGAGCCGTTGGCATGTCACGGACGCAGCACTGGAACGCAGATTGCAGCTGACGGGAACGGAAGGTGGTGCAGAGCTTTCCCTGGAAAATGTGTTTGGATATGCCTGTGAACGGGATCAGGTGTATTTTAAGGACGGACTGATTTATCGGGTTTCCAATGAAGGGCTGGGAGAAGTGACCGAGTTTTTGGACTGTATGAAAAAGCTCCCGAACCGGACGGCTTTTTTGCAGGAAGAGGATTTGCCGGCATTTTTCAGACAGTTGATGCCGATATTAAAAGAACATTTTCAATGCGAGATCAAAGGAGTCGATGAAAAGCAAACGGAATTGTCGGCAGTAAAATTCCAGTTTTATCTGGATATGCCACAGGAGAAACTGGTCAGCTGTCGTGCAATCGCTTGCTATGGAGAACGGGAGTATAGTGTATATGATCTGACAGGGGATATTGACAGACGGGATCTTGTCGGCGAGTCGGAAGCAGCGCGGATTTTAAGCTCCTATTGCAATACTTATGATGATCTGAAAAAAGAAATGATTATTTATCAGGACGACGAATTGTTTTATCGTCTCCTGACAGAAGGAATCGTGCAGCTTTCTGCAATCGGTGAGGTGTATGTTTCCGATGCGCTGAAAAAAGTGCGGGTTCTGCCGTCGCCCGGCGTATCCGTTGGAATTTCCATGGGCGGCGACTTGTTGGAGCTGACAGTGTCTTCTCAGGATATGCCGAGGGAAGAGCTGATGGAAATTTTGTCCCGTTATGATCGGAAACGAAAATTTTACCGGCTCAAGAACGGCGACTTTGTAAATATGGAAGAAAATGGTCTGGAATCCCTGCAGGAGGTGCGCCAGGCGCTGCAGCTGACAGATAAGCAGCTGATGCAGGACAAAATCGAGGTTCCGGCGTACCGGATGCTGTATCTGGATGAGGCGCTGCAGGAAAACGCCATGATGGAAGTAATTCGGGATGTATCTTTCGCGAGTCGGATCGAGAAGCTGCAGAATCCGGATTTCGAAAAGGAATATGTGCCGGACTCCTTAAAAGGAATTTTACGGGAATATCAGAAAGCCGGTGCCGCGTGGATTGGAATGCTTTACAGTAACCAGTTCGGCGGAATTCTGGCGGACGATATGGGGCTTGGAAAAACGCTGCAGGTCATCAGCTTCCTATTAGTAGAGCACACCGGATGCAGCCTGATCGTCTGTCCGGCGTCACTTGTTTATAACTGGAAGCATGAGCTGGAACGGTTTGCGCCTTCGCTGAAAGCGGATATGGTAACGGGAAATGTTCAGCAGCGCAAGGAAGTTCTGGATCGCTGGAAAGAAGTGGATGTATTGATTACGTCCTATGATCTGCTCCGTCGGGATATCACAGACTATCAGGAGCTTCATTTTTTCTGCGAGGTGATCGATGAAGCGCAGTATATCAAAAATCACGGAACGCAGGCGGCGAGGGCAGTCAAGCAGGTTCAGACCGGATTCCGGCTTGCGCTGACGGGTACACCGATAGAGAACCGGCTGAGTGAATTGTGGAGCATTTTTGATTATCTCATGCCCGGGTATTTGTACAGCTATCAGCGGTTTCGGACAGAGCTGGAACAGCCGATTGTCCAGCATAAGGACGAAGACGCTGCGAAGCGGCTGCAGCGGCTGATCCGTCCATTCGTCCTGCGGCGCCTGAAAAAAGAAGTGCTGCAGGATTTGCCGGACAAGCTGGAGGAAAACCTGTATGCCGATATGGATGGGGAGCAGCAGGAGCTGTATGATGCCCATGTCAGACGTATGAAGCTGATGCTGGAGGAAAAATCCGACGAGGAAATCCGGACGGATAAGATCGAAATTCTGGCAGAACTGACGCGCCTTAGACAGCTTTGCTGCGATCCGGCGCTTTTGTATGATAATTATAAAGGAGGATCTGCAAAGACAGAGCTTGTGCGTGGGCTGATCCGAAACGCAGTGGAAAACGGGCACAAGGTACTCCTGTTTTCTCAGTTTACAACGATGCTGGAACGCCTGTACCGGATTTTGGAGGAGGAAAAGATTGCAAGCCACATGCTGACCGGCGCGACTCCGAAAGAAAAGAGAATCGAAATGGTGGAGTCGTTTGCGCACGATGAAGTTCCGGTATTCTGTATTTCTCTGAAAGCGGGAGGAACCGGGTTGAATCTCACGGCGGCAGACGTGGTGATCCATTTCGATCCGTGGTGGAACAGCGCAGTACAGAATCAGGCGACGGACCGTGCACACCGGATCGGGCAGAAAAATGTGGTCAATGTTTACCGGATTCTTGCCAAAGGGACGATTGAAGAGAAAATCGTGGAGCTGCAGGAACGCAAGCTGCAGCTTTCAGACAGAATCCTCGGAGGGGAGAGCCTGCAGGCGCAGGGTCTGACCCGCGAGGAACTGTTGGAACTGCTGCGGTGAGTGCTGTCAAATTCAGGATACGGCTCTCTGGCAGGCGTGCAGCAGATGCTCGTGCTCATATTTTTCCTTGGTTGCCATACCGCCGCGGATATGGCGCTCGGATTTGTTGATATCGAGTACCTTTCGGGCTTCTTTTGCCAGAGCCGGATTGACCTGCATCAGACGTTCCGTGATATCTTTATGTACAGTGGATTTGCTGATTCCAAACTGACGGGCAGCTTGTCGGACGGTCGCGTTGGATTCGATAATATAGCCGGCTACTGCCAGGGCACGTTCTTCAATATATTCTTTCATAAAATCCCCTAAAGAACATTTTTTACAAGATATTACGGGGACAGGGAAAATATGCTATACTCAGTGTAAGGGAAAAGCCAGACAAACGAGAAATAAAAAACCGCATATTTTGCGGGATGGAGGGGAAAATGCTTTATTCGGGGAAGGATCTGCGGAAACTGATTATACCGCTGATCATTGAACAGATTCTTGCAATTGCTGTTGGAATGGCGGATACGATTATGGTTTCTGCGGCGGGAGAAGCGGCGGTTTCAGGCGTTTCACTGGTAGACACGGTCAACATTTTGCTGATCAATGTGTTCTCTGCTCTGGCAACCGGCGGTGCAGTCGTTTCAGGACATTTCCTTGGGAAAAAGAAAAGAGAGGACGCATGTAAGTCGGCATGGCAGATCTTATTGTTCGCCACACTGCTCGCGTGCGTTATTTCCGTTATTTTTATAACGGCACATGATCCGCTGCTGCGTCTGATGTTCGGTAAAATCGAGGATGACGTTATGAAGGCCAGCAAGACCTATCTGATTATCACGACGTATTCGTTTGTTGCACTTGCCATATATAATTCCTGTGCGGCGTTGTTTCGGGCGATGAACGAATCAAAGGTGACGATGTGGGTGTCCTTGCTGATGAATGTAATCAATGTGGTCGGCAATGCGATCTGCATTTATGGTTTGCACATGGGTGTAGCAGGCGTTGCGATCCCGACTACCATTTCCAGATATGTAGCTGCAGTTGTGATTTTTTTGTTGATGTTCCAAACCAAAAAAGAAATCAACCTCTGCGGGCAGATTACCTGGAAGTTTAATGGCAGTCTGATTAAGAAGATCCTGTATATCGCGATTCCAAACGGTCTGGAAAATAGCATGTTCCAGCTGGGTAAAATTCTCGTTATGAGTGCAGTCGCAACAATGGGGACTTCTGCGATCGCTGCAAATGCGGTTACGGGTACAATTGCGAACTGGAATAACCTGCCGGGCTTTGCCATCAACCTTGCGATCGTATCGGTAGTCAGCGTATGCGTTGGCGCAGGAAGATATGACCAGGCGCGTTATTATACCAGACGTCTTTGCAGGGATGCGATGATCGGGATCAGCTGTCTGTCGATCATTCTTTACCTGTCAGCTCCGATACTGGTAACCTTTTTCAATCTCGGACCGGATGCAGCTCAGCTGACGATTCAGATTGTACGGATCCATGCGGTTGCAAGTGCATTTCTTTGGATGCCGGCGTTTGGCGTTCCGAATACACTGAGGGCAGCAGGCGATGTAGTCTGGCCGATGAGTGTTGCTATTTTTTCCATGTGGGTATTTCGAGTCGTGCTTGCTTACGTATTCACTTATGTTTGTCACTTTGGCTTGGTTTCCATTTGGATGGCGATGTTTATCGACTGGGTTGTGCGGGAAATCTTCTATGTGCTCCGATATAAGGGACATAAATGGGAGCATTTTGCGCAAAAAAGTTGAAATAAGGTTACCGAATTGCAGTGACTTTAGACGGTGAATGATTAATCGGTGCGATGGTCGATCTTTTTCGTAAATCAGAAAAGGAAACGGCATGGAAAACCTTTGACAGAACAGGGGATTCCAACTATAATTGTTCATTATGATGATATCAGGTCAGTGGTCATGGAGTGCGGGTACACTTTTTCAGACTGTTGGCCCTGTTGTTTCAAAATTAACTCGAGGAGGAGACGAATGGATCGGGAACTTGTTATTGTTCTTGACTTTGGCGGACAGTACAATCAGCTGATTGCCAGAAGAGTCAGAGAATGTAATGTATATTGTGAAGTGCATCCTTATACGCTCAGTCTGGATAAGATCCGGGAAATGAACCCTAAGGGTATCATCTTTACAGGTGGTCCCAACAGTGTATACGGAGAGGATTCCCCCAGATGCCCGAAAGAGATATTCGAAATGGGTATTCCGATTCTGGGAATCTGTTATGGATCACAGCTTATGTCCTATATGCTGGGCGGCAACGTAAAAACTGCGCCTGTCAGCGAATATGGTAAGACTGAGGTTGCAGTGGATACAGAATCTGCATTATTTAAAAATGTATCCCCCAGCACGATCTGTTGGATGAGTCATACCGATTATATTGAAAAAGCACCGGAGAAATTCAAAATTACAGCCCATACACCAGTGTGTCCGGTTGCAGGAATGGAAAATGCAGAGAAGAAGCTGTATGCAGTACAGTTCCATCCGGAGGTTATGCATACTCAGGAAGGCACTAAGATGCTTTCCAATTTCGTATATGATATCTGTGGATGCACAGGCGACTGGAAGATGGATTCTTTCGTGGAGACAACGATCCACCAGATCCGTGAAAAGGTTGGAGACGGCAAGGTGCTGTGTGCACTTTCCGGCGGTGTGGATTCTTCTGTTGCAGCAGTTCTGCTGTCCAAGGCGGTCGGCAAGCAGCTGACCTGCGTGTTTGTAGATCATGGCCTGCTTCGTAAAAACGAAGGAGATGAAGTAGAAGCTGTATTCGGCCCGGACGGTCAGTACGACTTAAACTTTATCCGCGTAAACGCACAGGAACGTTTCTATTCCAAACTGGCGGGTGTTTCTGATCCTGAAAAAAAACGTAAGATTATTGGAGAAGAATTTATCCGAGTATTCGAAGAAGAAGCAAAGAAAATCGGTGCTGTGGATTTCCTCGTACAGGGAACGATTTATCCGGACGTAATCGAGAGTGGTCTCGGTAAATCTGCTGTGATCAAGTCTCATCATAACGTAGGCGGTCTTCCGGACTGCGTTGATTTCAAGGAAATCATCGAGCCGTTGCGTCTTCTGTTTAAAGATGAGGTTCGTCGTGCCGGTCTGGAACTTGGCATTCCCGAATACCTTGTATACCGTCAGCCGTTCCCCGGTCCTGGTCTGGGTGTTCGTATTGTAGGCGAGGTGACTCCGGAGAAAGTTCGCATCGTTCAGGATGCAGACGCTATCTACCGCGAAGAGCTTGCCAAAGCAGGCTGCGACAAAGGACTGGGACAGTTCTTTGCAGCGCTGACCAACATGCGTTCTGTTGGCGTTATGGGCGATGAAAGAACCTACGATTATGCAGTTGCGCTGCGCGCAGTCATCACATCTGATTTTATGACCGCAGAAGCTGCAGAAATCCCGTTTGACGTGCTGTTCAAAGTTATGACCCGCGTCATCAATGAGGTGAAAGGTGTCAACCGCGTACTCTACGATTTGACGAGTAAGCCGCCTGGGACGATTGAACTGGAATAAACAAATTAAAATGCCGAAAGCTTGTATTCATGACAATGGGGAGGACCGCTGCGTAGCAGAGGAGGGACCCCATTGTATATGCAGGCTTTCGGCATTTGTTTTATCAAATGGCTCTAGTTTGGCTCTATTTGTGGGGAGAGTAATTGATGCAAATGTAATTATTCAGAAGAATGAAAAGGAAAAAATGATATGAAGAAATGCAAACTTCTTTTATTTGATTTAGACGGAACTTTATTACAGAGTGAAAAAGCAATATCAACAAGAACATTATCAGCTCTAAAAAAATGCAGGGAAAATGATATATTGATAGGTGTTTCCACCTCCAGAAGTGAGCAAAACTCTTTGGTATTTTTAAATGAATTGATGCCCGATATTTTAATATCGAGTGGAGGGGCATTAGTAAAATACAAAACAGAATATATTTATAGGGCAGAATTTTCCGAAGAAGAAACGAATGTGATGATTGACATGGCAAGAAATATTTGTGGAAATGATTGCGAAATTACGATAGATACAATAGATGCACATTATTGGAATTATAAAATAGATCCTAAGAAGTTAGATAAGAGTTGGGGAGATAGTATTTATACAGATTTTTCAGATTTTAACGAATGTTCATTAAAAATGTGTGTCGAGATATTTAATCAAGATAAGGCAGATAAGCTGGCTCGAAATCTCTCTGATTGTGATTGTATTCGTTTCTCTGATGGATTTTGGTACAAGTTTACAAAAAAGAATGTGACGAAAGAAAACGCAATTATGAAGATTACGGAAGTATGTGGATTTAGTACAGATTCAATTATTGCATTTGGAGATGATTATGCAGATATCGGAATGCTTGAATTATGTGGAACAGGTGTTGCAATGGGGAATGCGATTGATGAGGTAAAAGAGAGAGCGGATATTGTAATTGGTTCAAATGACGAAGAGGGAATTGCGGATTTTATTGAGAATGAAATATTATAGATATGTACATGGAGAGGAAATATGGTGGAAGTAAGATTTTATGATACAGTTAATGACGAACTATTGAAATTTGCAGTAATTATCTCACAGAGTAACGGCAAGTGGGTATTTTGCAAGCATAAAGAAAGAGATACATATGAAGTGCCGGGAGGGCATAGAGAAGCTGGGGAGGTTATTTTTGAAACAGCTAAAAGGGAGTTGCAGGAAGAGACTGGAGCTATCAAATTTGAGATAAAACCAATATGCGTATATTCGGTGACAGGTAAAACTAGAGTAAATGATACCGGTGAAGAAACGTTTGGACTGCTTTGTTTTGCAGAGATAACTGAATTTGCGAAAGAATTACATAGCGAAATGGAGAAAGTTGTGCTTATGGACGAGTTGCCTGAGAACTGGACATATCCGTTGATACAGCCGAAATTGATAGAAAATAAAGAGAACCTAAAATTATATTGACTTATATAGATGGACGATATATACTGTAGACAACCGATATATAGATTATCTACATAAGGAGGATTAGATATGGCTGTTGATAAGGCATTAATTTCTGGAAGTATGACAATGCTTCTACTCAGATTACTTGCGGAAAAAGATATGTATGGTTACGAGATGATTGATACTCTGCGTAAAAAATCCTGTAATGTGTTTGAATTGAAAGCAGGAACATTGTATCCTTTATTGCATGGTTTAGAAGGAAAAGGATTGCTTAAGGTATATGAGCAGGAATATGTTGGTAAGACGAGGAAGTATTATAGCATCACGAAAGAGGGAAGAGCATTGCTGGAAACAAAGAAAGCAGAATGGAACGAATATCAATCTGCTGTAGCCAATGTTCTTGCAATGGGGGTGTAGATATGGAAAAATATTTGGAAAAACTGTTATTGCAAATTCGTTGTAAAAAAGCAAGACCATATATTGCCGAGGAGATAAAGGGACATATTGAAAGTCAGATAGAAGACAATATTGCTGATGGAATGTCATATGAAGAAGCAGAAAAAAATGCTGTTGCAGATATGGGTGATCCGATTGCGGTTGGTATTTCATTAGATAAAATTCATAAGCCCCAGATTGCTTGGAAATTACTTGTTATTGTAGGAATATTGAGCCTGCTAGGAATTTTGCTACAGCAGTCTATTTTTTATCAAAGTGGATATAGTAATTTAGAACCGTTTATGCAGGAGATGTATCAACTTGAGACGGAAAGTTTTGTTTATTCTGTTTTTATTGGTTTTATCTTAATGTGTGGGATTTATTTTATTGATTATACTGTAATTGCAAAATACTCCAAGATAATAGGTTTATTCATAATTACTATGGGGATTTTGCTTTTGGCCGGTTTCTTTGGTGGTGATATTAATGGGGTGCGGTATAGTATTGGATTTGGAATGTTCAGAATCTCTGCTACTTCGCTGATGATGTTTTATGTACCAATTTATGGAGCAATTTTATATAAATATAGAGATGGTGGTTTTCCTGCATTGTTAAAGTCGATTGTTTGGCTGATTATTCCTGTTTTTATTACTTTTCGAATGCCGAATCTTATTGTTGCGATAATTATGATGATTAGTATGTTGATTCAGCTTACGGTGGCTATTCTAAAGGGGTGGTTCAAAATATCGGTAAAAAAGACAATTGTTAGTCTGTGGGCAGTTTTCATGTTTTTGCCTATTATGTTGTTGTTTGTGATGTACACATTTCATTTGTTGGCAGAGTATCAGGAAGCAAGGATTCACTCCTTTTTTTCTGCTTCAGGAGAAGGAGTTTATCTTACTTCAATACTAAGAACATTTAGCAAAGACATTTTGTTTGTAGGTAATAGCGGAAATGATGTGATTGGCAGTTTACCGGAGTTTAATAGTGATTACATTTTTTCTTATATTCTCAATAGCTATGGAAGTATTGCCGGAATCGTTGTTGTTGCTGTCTTGGCAGCACTTGTAATGTTTATTTTTGGTGCTTCTATTAAACAAAAAAATGAACTTGGCATGGTTATGGGATTCGGTTGTGGAATGATAATCCTATTAAATATTTTATTAAACTTGTTAGGTGCTTTGGGGATAATTCCACCAGCATCCTCCTTCTTGCCATTTTTATCCATTGGCAGAAGTAATATTTTATTGTGCTATGCATTGGTAGGAATTATTATGAGTATTTACAGGTATAAGGACGTGTATCCTAAAAAAATCAGAGCATCACAGGTTTCGTTTCAGAAAACAATAAATATATAACGTGAAGATGGATTAGTGGCTTGACCTTTCTGTAGTCAATAGTTATAATTTGTTTCACGGCAACACTTTGGCAACAGAAAATCAGTAAGCCAAAATAAAATGTGCAAATGAGGTAAAATATCAGCAGATTTTAAATAAAACTTAAACAAAATAGTTTAAGTAAAAGCGACAACTTGCCGAACTGGAATAAACAAATTAAAATGCCGAAAGCTTGTATTCATGACAATGGGGAGGACTGCTGCGTAGCAGAGGAGGGATCCCATTGTATATGCGGGCTTCCGGCATTTGTTTTATAAAATGGCTCTAGTTTGGCTCTATTTGTGGGGAGAGTAATTGATGCAAATGTAATCATTCAGAAGAATGAAAAGGAAAAAATGATATGAAGAAATGCAAACTTCTTTTATTTGATTTAGACGGAACTTTATTACAGAGTGAAAAAACAATATCAACAAGAACATTATCTGCTCTAAAAAAATGCAGGGAAAATGATATATTGATAGGTGTTTCCACCTCCAGAAGTGAGCAAAACTCTTTGGTATTTTTAAATGAATTGATGCCCGATATTTTAATATCGAGTGGAGGGGCATTAGTAAAATACAAAACAGAATATATTTATAGGGCAGAATTTTCCGAAGAAGAAACGAA
>CDTY01016362.1_pt1 | contig 12183 bp, 7 predicted proteins | sample 557731 | NCBI WGS metagenome assembly CDTY01 (sample SAMEA3182101, study PRJEB8094) | gut metagenome | biome: human; feature: gut; material: Stool; isolation source: human stool | place: Canada | collected 2013-02-12
GCAAAAAAGCTTTCTGCGAAACTGCGTTTCGCCTCTGGGGTTCCGCCCTGCGGGGCGGTGTCCTCTCTTGCTGGGGAGTTTACCTCTATTATACTCCCCCGGTCAATGGTCTATTTTTGCCCCTCATAGGTCTGGGGCATGGGCCAGGCGGTCACTGCGTTCCGGGCGGTCTCCAGCAGTTCCACCAGTGCGTCCAGCCGCTCAAACACGCCGGTCTCCTCATAAGCGCTCTTCCGCTTCCAGTCTTCCAGCATGACATCGTCCACATCAAAGCTGTCCATATCCGTCAGGACACAGACCATGTGCTGGGTGCTGTCAGGAATCAGAGGCTCCACCCGTACCGAAGCCTTCTCCAACTTTTTCAATCCCTGCCGCAGCTCATTGCTCTGGAGCACCCACCGGGTAAACTGGGCGTTATCCGATTTCAGTCCCCGCTGGGCCGCCAGCTCCGGGGCTCCGAAATCCGGGGTAAGTTCTCCCTTGCCGCCCAGCATCTTATAGCCCTGCTCCAGCCCATCCAGCACGGTATTGAGCCCCCGGCGCACTGCGCCGCCGCCGGTGATTTTCAAGGTATAGGGGGCTTGGAGCTCCACCTGGCAGGTAACTGCCACTTTCCAGCTTACCCCGTAGCGGCCATAGTTGTCCAGCCAGGGCGAAATGTGGATTGGGCCCTTCTCCCGGGGAAGCACCAAGGCGGCGTGGGCCGAGCTCTCCCACCCCTCTTTGGGCAGGCCGAAGTAGTCCCCACCCCGGGAGAGGTGGTAATAGTATAGTGCGGCATTCCAGCTCATAACAGGGCTCCTTTCTTATGTTGTCAGGGGAGGAGGGTTCCGCCCTGCGGGGCGGGTTTCTTTTTGTTTGCCCAAAAAGAAACCAAAAATGCCCTGGGGGTATGTCTCCGGTGAACGCCTCGCGGAGCGCGGGCGTTCACAGTCGCCCCACCCCCAGACCCCCATTACGGGGGACGCCCTCCTGAGGATTTGGCATTTGCGTCCGGCGGCTCCGAACACAAGATCTTGCATCCTTCTTGCCTCGGCCCACTGGGGCCTACATATTTGAAATTTAAAAAAGCACCGTTGAAATGGTACCGCCTGGTGCAGGAAAGCTGTGGCAGTTGGTCCGTATTCGGGCACGCGCCGTTCTTCGCCCAACCACCGCCGCACCAAACAGGTAGGTGGGCACCAGGCGGTGTGCGTTAAAAGGCAAAAGCCCTCAAATTTTAATGGCAAAAGGGCCTAAGGCCCGGGAGTAGGACGGAAACAGAACTTGATTTTGCCCGCCGGGGATTACCAAAAGGCCGAAGTGACCCGCCCCCGTAACCGGGGGTCCGGGGGACGACGCCTATGAACACTGGCGAATGCCAAGTGTTCATCGAAGGAGTCCCCCGGCGATCTTTGGTTCTTTCCATCGCTGGAAAGAACATCGTCCCTCTGGCGGCCAAAAGCCGCTTTCCCGACGCAATCTCTTTTACAGGCGCAGAAGGGAAACGAAGTTTCCCACAAAGTTCTTTTGCCTACTTTTCTTTCAAGAAAAGTAGGTTAGGCCCGCTTGAACTGCTTCTCCAGCTCTTTCCGTGTCAGCTCAATCGCCACCGGCCGCCCGTGAGGGCAGTATTTGACACTTCCATCCATCACTGCCTGAGCCACCCGCTCCAGCTCCTGAGGGCTGGTCTTCCAGCCACCCTTAATGGCCGCCTTACAGGCCATGGTGTGCAGCAGCTCGTCCCGGGCAGCGGCAGGATCGGCGTGTCCGGTTGTAAGCAGCTTCTGGGCCAGCTGGGAGAGGGTATCGGGGATGTCCTCCACATCCAGATAGTCCGGAGCCTCCCGCACCGCCAGGGCACCGCCGCCGAAATCGTCCACCTGGAAGCCGAACTCCTCCAACAGGGGCAGATTGCTCAGCAGCACCGCCTGCTCCTCCGGGGCCAAACGGCAAATTACCGGGCTAAGCAGGGTCTGGGCCATGGCCTGGTACCCCTGGGCCTTCATGCGGTCAAAGTTCATCCGCTCGTGGGCGGCGTGCTTGTCGATGAGCAGTACCTTGTCTCCCTGCTCTACAATAATGTAGGTGTTCAGCACCTCTCCGGCCAAGCGCCAGGGCTCCACTTCAGGAACAGGCTCGGCCTCTCTCTCCAGCTCCGGCATGTGCACAGGTTTTTCCACCGGCTCGTCCTTCAGTTCCGGTGCGGCCACCGGCTCCGGGATGGGCTGGGGCTGAGGTTCGGAAGGGACAATTTTTGCGTGTTTCTCCAGCTTTTTGGGGGTTAATAAGGTTTTCTGCGGAATCTTATCCACTTTGTCCACCAAGTTTTCCACAGGGTGTACGGAGTTGTCCACTTTCTCCACCAAGTTTTCCACACCGCTTTCCACATAGGGGGCCTTTTTCGGGACAGAAGGCCGGGGCGCGGCGGCGGGAGGCGGCGTCCAGGTGGGACGGGGTTTGGGGGTAAAGCGGGGCGTGGCCACGTCAGCCACGGTGAGCTGACGGTAGGTCTGGGCGGACAGTCCGGGCATGGTGGTCTGGCCGGGCGTCTGCTTGGGCCGGGCAGGGGAGAAGGTGGCCTGGGGGTGGCTGCGGTCCCCCTCCAGGACGGAGAGGACGGCGTGATATACGGCGTTGAACACCTCCCGCTCGCTGCCGAACTTTACCTCGGTCTTGGCGGGGTGGACGTTTACGTCCACCTGGCTCAGCTTCACCTCCACGTGGAGAACGCAGGCGGGGAATTTTCCTACCATCTTCTGGTTCTGATAGGCCTGCTCCAGAGCGGCCATGAGCAGGCGGGATTTTACCTGCCGCCCGTTGACAAAGAAGAACTGCCAGTTCCGGCTGGCCCGGCAGCAGGCGGGCTGAGAGACAAAACCGGTCACTTTGATCCCGTCGCCGCCGCTCTTCACCTCCCGGAAGCCCAGGGCCAGCTCCCGGCCCAGCACGGCGTACACCGCGCTCTGGAGCGCGCCGTCTCCGGGGGTGAGCAGCTCCTGCTTGCCGTCCCGGATGAACTTGACGCTCACCTCCGGATGGGACAGGGCCACCCGCTGGACCACTGCAAAGACGGCGGCCCCCTCGGCAGAGTCCTTTTTCATAAATTTCAGCCGGGCGGGGGTGTTATAAAACAGGTCCCGGACCACCATGGTGGTGCCCAGGGGACAGCCCGCCTCCTCGATTTCGCCGGGCACGCCGCCCTCCAGTGAGAGGGAAGCCCCCAGGGGGGCATCCGCGGTGCGGGTCATCACCTCCACCCGGGACACCGCCGAGATGGCCGCCAGAGCCTCGCCCCGGAACCCCAGGGTGCCGATGGCCTCCAGGTCGTAAGCGGTGCGCAGCTTGCTGGTGGCGTGGCGGAGAAAGGCGGTTTTCAGCTCCCCGGCGGGGATGCCCTTGCCGTCGTCGGTCACCCGCAGAAAGGTGAGCCCGCCGTGGGAAATTTCCACCGTCACCTTGGAGGCCCCGGCGTCAATGGCGTTTTCCATCAGCTCCTTGGCCACGCTGGCGGGCCGCTCCACCACCTCGCCAGCGGCGATCAGGTCGGCCACATGGGAGTCTAATACTTGAATGGTTGGCATAGGTACCTCCAAAATGCTTGAGGTCAAATTTTTATGGGTTACTTGTAAAGTTTTTGCCTTTACATTATCTTTTAGGGGGAATGGGTCGATTTTGGGGGAGAGGGTTCTGCCCTGCGGGGCGGAGGGGCGGGTGTTCCTTTCTGAGCGATCAGAAAGGAACCAAAGAATCGCTGGGGGTTGATTCCGGTGAGCGCCTTCGCGCAGCGGGCGCTCACAGTCATCTGCCCCCCAGGCCCCCATTCACGGGAGCGGGTCACTTTGGCTGGTCCGTAAGTTCCGGCGGTCCTAGGCGTTGACCGTGCATCCCTCTTCTCTCAGGCCTTAGGCCCTTTTGCCATCAAAATTTGAGGGCATTGCTGCTCTATCGCACACCGCCTGGTGACTCCCTACCTGTTTGGTGCGGCGGCGGTCGGATGGACCAGCTGCCACAGTTTTTCTGCACCAGGCAGTGTTATTTCAACTGCACATCTTTCAAATTTTTAATTTGTAGGCCCTAATGGGCCGAGGCAAGAAAAATCACAGATCTTGTCTTCGGCCGCCGGGAGGATTTTACTATCTGACAGGAGGGCGTCCCCCGTAATATGGGGGTCTGGGGGCAAGCCGCCTATGAGTGCCCGCTGCGCGTAGGCGCTCATCGAAGGCGGCCCCCAGGGCCTTTTTGGTTCCTTTTTGGGCAAGCAAAAAGGAACAAGCGTCTTTTTAAAGTTCCTTAGTTTAAATCCTGCTTCAATTCATTGAGCAGATTCAGTGCCTCAATGGGGGAGAGAATATTCACATCGGTCATGCGCAGCTTTTTCAGCACCGTCTCGCCTCCCAGATCTCCCAGAGACACCTGCCCGCTGTCCTCTCGGACGGAAACCACCGGACGCTCCACGCCTCCGGCCTCCAGCTCCTTCAAGATCTCCCGGGCACGCTTGATGACCCGGTCGGGCACGCCGGCCAGCTGGGCGACCTCGATACCGTAGCTCTGGTCGGCCCCGCCCCGGACGATTTTTCGGAGGAAAATCACCTGGTCTTTCCGCTTTTTGGCGGCGATGTTGTAATTTTTCACCCCGGGGATCTCGCCCTCCAGGACGGTAAGCTCATGGTAGTGGGTGGCAAAAAGGGTCTTGCACCCCAGCCGCCGCTTGTCGGCGCAATATTCCAGAACCGAGCGGGCAATGGCCATGCCGTCGTAGGTGGAGGTGCCCCGGCCGATCTCGTCCAGGATAAGCAGGGAGCGGCGGGTGGCGTTTTTCAGCAGCTGGGCCACCTCGGTCATCTCCACCATGAAGGTGGACTGGCCCGCGCTCAGGTCGTCGCTGGCTCCGATGCGGGTGAACACCCGGTCCACTACTCCGATGTGGGCGGACTTGGCAGGGACAAAGGAGCCCATCTGGGCCATGAGGGTAATGAGTGCCACCTGGCGCATGTAGGTGGATTTGCCCGCCATGTTGGGGCCGGTGATGATGGCGCACAGGTCGTCTCCGTCGTCCATGTGGGTGTCGTTGGGGACAAAGAGAGAGTCCTTGAGCATCTTCTCCACCACCGGGTGGCGGCCCTCCACGATGTTCAGCACCGAGGAATTGTCCACCTGGGGCATACAGTAATTGCCCGCAGCGGCCACGGTGGCAAAGGAGTTGAGCACGTCCACCTGAGCTACGGCGGCGGCGCTCTTCTGCACCTGGGTGACGTGGCGGCAGACGGTGTCCTTCAGTTCACAGAAGAGCTGATACTCCAGGGCCACCACCTTGTCCTGGGCGGAGAGGATGGTGTGCTCCAGGTCTTTCAGTTCCTGGGAGATGTAACGCTCGGAATTGACGGTGGTCTGCTTGCGCACCCAGCCCTCGGGCACCAGGTTGGTCTGGGACTTGGCTACCTCGATGTAGTAGCCAAAGACCTTGTTGTAGCCCACCTTCATATTTTTGATGCCGGTCTGTTCTTTCGTGCGGGCCTCCAGGTCGGCCAGCATGTCCGCTCCGTGGTCCATCACGTTGCGCAGCCGGTCCACCTCTTCGCTGTACCCCTCCCGGATGAACTTGCCCTCCCGCACGGAGAAGGGGGGTTCGTCCACCAGGGCCCGCTGGAGAAGCTCCCGTAGCTCGGGCAGATCGTCCAGCTGCTCAGCCAGGGACTGGAGCAAAGCGGAGGAGCAGGGAGAGAGCAGCTCCCGGATGCGAGGCAGTTTACCCAGGCCTGTGGCCAGGGCGGTGAGGTCCCGGCCTCCGGCGGTGCCGTACACTACCCGGCCGATGAGCCGCTCCAGGTCGGTGACCTCCCGCAGGGTGAGGGTCAGCTCCTCCCGGGTGATGATGTCCTCCACCAGATCGCCCACCGCCTGCTGCCGCCGGGCGATCTGCACGGGGGAGAGGAGGGGCCGCTCCATCCAGCCCCGGATGAGGCGATGGCCCATGGGGGTTTTCGTTTTATCCATCACCCACAGGAGGGAGCCCTTTTTCTCCTTCCCCCGCAGGGTCTCGGTGAGCTCCAGGGTCTGCCGGGCGGTGAGGTCCAGCTCCATAAACTGGCCCGTGGTGTAGTAGGAGAAGGCCGCAATGTGGCCCAAATCGGTCTTTTGGGTGTCATAGAGGTAGCGGAGCATCCCGCCGGTAGCCTGGACGGCGGCGGTGTCCCCGGCAGGCAGGGTCTCCAGCCCGGCGGTGAACTGCTTGTCTACCATCTCCCGGGCGTTGTCCAGGGCAAAGCCCTCTTCCTCCCAGTGCTGGCACATGCAGTCCAGCCGGTCCTTCAAAAAGTCGGTGAGACCCGCCAGCGCCCAGGCACCCTGGGAGAGCACCGCCTCGGTGGGGTGGAAGCGGCCCAGCTCGTTTTCCAGGTGGTCCCGGGCCTCCGGCCCGGCAGAGAAGGAGGTGGCAAACACCTCGCCGGTGGAGATATCACACAGGCACAGGCCTACCCCTGACTCGTCAGCATAGACGGCGCTGAGGAAGTTGTTTTTCCCCTCCTCCAGCATGGAGGCAGAAATAACGGTGCCCGGGGAGATGATGCGAATGATATCCCGGTCCACCAGCCCCTTGGCGGTGGCAGGGTCCTCGGTCTGCTCGCAGATGGCCACCTTGTAGCCCTTGGCAATGAGCCGGGCGATGTAGCTCTCACAGGAGTGGTAGGGCACGCCGCACATGGGGGTGCGCTCCTCCGGGGGCTTGTTCCGGTCCCGGGTGGTGAGGGTCAGGTCCAGCTCCTTGGACACCAGCTTGGCGTCGTCGAAGAACATTTCATAAAAATCGCCCAGTCGGAAAAACAAAATGGAGTCCGGGTTGCGGTCCTTCATCTCCAGATATTGTTTCATCATGGGGGTCAGTTCTGCCATGGGTTCACCGTCTTTCTGCGTTGTGAGTTTCTTTTTTGTGTGTTTTGAGAGGGTTCCGCCCTGCGGGGCGGGTTCCTTTTTGTTTGCCCAAAAAGGAACCAAAAATGCCCCGGGGGTTGCGTTCCGATGAACACCTCGCCAACGGCGGGTGTTCATAGTCTCTTACCCCCGGACCCCCAGCTACGGGGGACGCCCTATTGATGGTTGGGCAAAAACCATCCGGCGGACTAAGACAAGACCATTTGGTCCTTCTTGCCTCGGGGACACAGGCCCCTACCGGGTCAGAAATCTGAAAGTGTCTGCGTTGTACGGACACCGCCTGCCTGGGCAAAGCTGTGGCAGCTGGTCCACCCGACCACCGCCGCACCAAACAGGTAGGGACGCACCAGGCGGTGTGCGTTAGAATATAGATGCCTTCAAATTTTGATGGCAAAAGGCCCCGGTGGGCCGAGAATAGGACGGAAACAGGTCTTGATTTTGCCCGCCGGGGATTACACAAAGGCCAAAGGGACACGCCCCCGTAAATGGGGGGTCCAGGGGGGCGACGCCTATGAACACTGGCGCAAGCCATGTGTTCATCGAAGGAAGCCCCCTTGGTGCATCTCAAGGTGAATTGCCCCGAAGGGGCAAGAGAGGGTGGCCTGGGCCATTGGTTACTTTCTGTGCGAGCAGAAAGTAACATCGTCCCTATAAAAACAGTTATTTTTCCACCAATTCTCCGTAAAGCGACCACTTATTGGCCCCAATAATATTGATCTCCCGGAACTGCCCCACATCATCGGCAGTACCGCCCTTCACTCTGACCAGCCGATTGCCGGGCGTCCGGGCAGTAAAGGGATACTCAGCATCATCCCCCTGGCCGTCGATGAGGCAGCGCACCGTCTTGCCGATGTAGGCGGCGTGCTTCTCCTCGGAGATTTTGTCCTGGAGGGCCACCAGGCGGTTGAAATTAGCAAGCTTCTCCTCCCGGGGCATGGGGTCGTCCATCTTGGCGGCGGGGGTACCCACACGGGGGGAGTAGATGAAGGTGAACAGGGCGTCGTAGCGCACCTCTTCCAGCACCTTCAGGGTGTCCTCAAACTCCTCGGTGGTCTCCCCGGGGAAGCCCACGATCACGTCGGAGGTGAGCACGATATCGGGGATGAGGGCCTTCAGCGCCCGGATCTTTTCCAGATACTGCTCCCGGGTGTGGCGGCGGTTCATCACCTTCAGAATGCGGTCATTGCCCGCCTGGAAGGGCAGGTGAAGCACCGGAGCCACCTTCTCGCACCGGGCCATGGTCTCAAAGAGCTTCTGGGTAGCATCCTTGGGGTGGGAGGTCATAAAGCGGATGAGGAAGTCTCCGGGGATCTCGTTGACCTTGGAGAGGAGGTCTGCAAAGTCCATGGGATTTTCCAGGTCCTTGCCGTAGGAGTTTACGTTCTGGCCCAGCAGGGTAATATCCTTATACCCCTCCTCCACCAGCTGGCGGACCTCCGCTAGGATATCCTCCGGCTCTCGGGAGCGCTCCCGGCCCCGGACATAGGGCACGATGCAGTAGGAGCAGAAGTTGTTGCATCCATACATGATGGACACCCAGGCCTTCACCTTGTCCTGGCGCACCACGGGGATGCCCTCGGCGATGGAGCCGGGCAGGTCGGGGGTCTGGAACACCCGGCCCCGGGCGGTGAGCAGGCTGTGGATGAACTCGGGGAAGCGCCACAGCACCTGGGGACCAAAGACCAGGTCCACATGGCGGTAGGACTCCTTCACCTTCTGGGCCACATGGGCCTCCTGAGCCATGCAGCCACACAGGCAGATGAGCTGGCCGGGGTGGCGGCGCTTTACATGCACCAGAGCGCCCAGGTTGCCCAGCACCCGCTGCTCGGCGTGCTCCCGGATGGCGCAGGTGTTGATGACGATGACGTCGGCCTGCTCTTCGTCCTGGGTAAAGCCGTAGCCCATCTCCTGGAGATAGCCGCGGATGCGCTCGGAGTCGGCCTCATTCTGCTGACAGCCGTAGGTGTCCACAAAGGCCAGCGGGGGCTGGGGACGCTGGGCATTGATCTGGGCGACGGCGTGACAATGATCCATCTGCCGGGCGATGTCCTCCCGGGAAATGGTGGTTGTATTACGTTCCATGGAGTCCTCCATACTAATTTATTGGTTTAATCATAGTATTGTATCATTTTTTGGTCCCTGACACAAGGCCGGAGGGGGGTGGAAGCATTTATAAACTTTTTGTAAACCTTGGGAAAACTACCCCTGGTTTTTCTCCACGGCCCCTTGCGTTCCGTTGCCTTTTCCCCGATATGGTGATAAAATAAAACATTCCAGGAGATCCCACGGCCAAGCTTGCCGGCAGACAGAGAAGGGAGTCATACCGCCATGCGCAGATTGATCATTGAACGCTCCGCCATCCGAAACAATATGGCAGCGATCAAGGAGCGGGCCCAGGGCGCCGCCCTGTACGGCGTGGTGTCCGGCCAGGGAGGCGGTGTGGGCGCCGTGCGCCTGGCCCGGCTGCTCCGGGACGCCGGTGTGACCCGCTTCGGCGTCAACTCGGTGGAGGAGGCCCAGCTGTTGCGGGAGTCGGGCTTTGAGACCGAGGAGATCCTGATGCTGCGCTCCACTGTGGACCGGGAGGAGCTGGAACAGCTGGTGGACCTGAGCGTGGTGTGCACCGTCTCGTCCGTGGACACCGGCCTGGCCCTGAACGCCGTGGCGGAGAACCGCTCCACCGTGGCCGAGGCACACATCCAGGTGGACACCGGCCTGGGCTTTGGCGGCTTTTTGATCTCTGAGCCGGAGAAGATCCTGCTGGCCTACCGCTCTTTGCCCAACGTGGCTCTGTCCGGCATCTACACCCAACTCCACGCCGTCACTGGCAAGAGCCAGGAGGTGGACGGCCAGCTGGGGCAATTCCAGCAGGTGCTGGAGGCCATCCACCAGGCAGGTTTTGAGACCGGCACCGTCCACGCCGCCGGTTCCTTCGCCCTGATGCACTTTGATGACGCCCGCCTGGACGCGGTGCGGGCGGGGTCGGCCATTCTGGGCCGCTGCCGCCGCACGAAAGGGGACGGGCTGACCACCGTGGGCTACGGCGAGGCCTCCATCACCGAGGTGCGCTGGCTGCCCAAGGGGCACACCGTGGGCGCGGACAAGCTCATCGCCATGAAGAAGCCCACCCGGGTGGCTGTCCTGCCGGTGGGTTACCAGAACGGCTTTGGGGTGGAGCGTCCCAGAAGTCAGAGCCTGCTGGAGCTGTGGCGGGCCTGGCGGCGCAGCCGCAACCGTACCGTGCGTCTCAACGGCCAGCGGGTGCGGGTCATCGGTTCCATCGGCGCCTCCGAGACCATCTTGAATGTCACCGATGTGAAGTGCTCCGCGGGAGATGTGGCCGCCTTTGACCTGGATCCCCTCTATGCCCGGGGTATGCCCATTGAATTTCGATAAGGCGGGTTTTCCGCAGATATTACCATAAGGAAACAAAAGGAGTCATCCTGCTATGAGTGAGTTATCCTTCCAGCCGCTGCTGTTTGGCGGTGATATCAACGTGTACAGCGTGGCCCGTGCCTTCCATGAGGCCTACGGCGTCAAGAGCATTGCCTATGGCCGCTACCCCTCCTTCCCCTGCCACGGCAGCGCCATCATCGACTACCGGGTGTGCGCCGACAACGAGAGCGCCGACGCCTTCCGCAAGAATGTAGCTCAGGTGTGCAAGGAGTTTCCGGACAAGAAGGTCCTGGTCATGGGCTGCGGCGACAGCTATGTCCAGCTGGCCGCCCACTGCAAGGACCAGCTGCCGGAAAACGCCATCGCCCCCTACATTGACGGCGAGCTGCTGGACACCCTCATCAACAAGGAGAAGTTCTACGCCCTGTGCGACCAGCACGGCATCGACCACCCCGCCACCTTCATCTATGACAAGTCCATGGGCCACGACTTTACCCTGCCCTGGGGACCGCCCTACATCGCCAAGCCCGCCGACTCTGTGGCCTATTGGGCCTGCGGCGTCCATGAGCTGGCCAAGGTCTACATCTGCCGGAGCTGGGAGGAGCTGCTTGCCGCCCTGGATCAGGTGTACGCCGCCGGTTACCCCGATCACATGGTGCTCCAGGAGTTCATCCCCGGAGACGACACCTACATGCGGGTGCTGACCAACTACTCCGACCGCAACGGCAAGGTGAAGCTCATGTGTCTGGGCCACGTGCTGCTGGAGGAGCACTCCCCCCACGGCATCGGCAACCACGCCGTCATCCTTACTGAGCACGACGAGGAGCTGTCCCAGAAGATCAAGGGCCTGCTGGAGGACCTGCACTTTACCGGCTTCTCCAACTTTGACATCAAGTACGACCAGCGGGACGGCAAGTACAAGGCCTTTGAAATCAACTGCCGCCAGGGCCGGAGCAACTACTATGTCACCGGATCGGGGCATAATATTGCCAAGCTGGTGGTGGAGGACCGGGTGGAGGAGAAGGAGCTGCCCTTTGAAATCACCAAGAACCGCTCCCTGTGGCGGATGGTACCCAAAAAGGTGGCCTTTGACTTCACTCCCAAGAAGTACCACAAAGAGATGAAGTCCCTCATCCGCGCCGGAGCCGATCACCACTCCCTGGTGTATGAGGGGGATGGGTCCCTCAAGCGCCGCCTGCGGGTGTGGAAGAATCACCTGGGAAATATGAAGCGGTTTGAGAAGTATAACAAGAAACCGCAGGATTAAGTTTTTCGCCTTTGGCTAGTTTCTTTCCAGCGATGGAAAGAAACCAAAGATCGCCGGGGGACGGCTCCGATGAGCGCCTTCGCGCAGCGGGCGCTCATAGTCGCCTTTCCCCCGGTCCCCCTGTTTACGGGAGCGTGCAACTTTGGCCTTACGGTTATCCCCGGCGGGCAAAATGTTGACCTGTTTCCGTTCTATTCTCGGCCCACTAGGGCCTTTTGCCATCAAAATCTGAAATCATTTCCGCTCTACCGTACACCGCCTGGTGCCTGCCTACTTGTTTGGTGCGGCGGTGGTCGGGTGGACCAGCTGCCACGGTTTTGCCAGAGTAGGCGGTGTCCGCACAGCGCAGACACTTTGAAATTTCTGACCCGGCAGGCCCCTGTGAGCCGGGGCAAGCAGAATTATAGAACTGATGGGGCCCCCGCCAAAGCCCAGCGAAGCGGGTTTGGCGGGGAGAGGAGGAGCAAGGAAGCGACATGACGGATGCCCACACTTGGGCGTCCGGAATAGAGCGGACTTTGCGACGACGAGGTCCCCCGTAACGGGGTCCAGGGGGCCGACTCCCCCTGTCAGGGGGAGATGGCCCGAAGGGCCAGAGGGGGTAGGGA
>CDTY01054716.1_pt1 | contig 12158 bp, 9 predicted proteins | sample 557731 | NCBI WGS metagenome assembly CDTY01 (sample SAMEA3182101, study PRJEB8094) | gut metagenome | biome: human; feature: gut; material: Stool; isolation source: human stool | place: Canada | collected 2013-02-12
ACCATCATCATGCTGAGGGCCAGATTGCCAAACAGCCGGGGATCAATACTGTCCACAGGGAGGCCAAAGATGGAGAGCAGTTTCCCATAAAAACTGACCTGGTCCTGTCGAAAGGCCTGAAAATTCTCCTCGGAAAGGCAGCGGCGCGCCTGCTGCTCCTCCTCAATGGACAAAACAGCAACTCCGCTTTCGGCCCCGTAGCAGCAGTTTTTCAGGAAGGTTTCCACGCCCGCCCGCCAACTGAGCGCCGGGTCCTCCATCAGCTGCCGGGCATAATCCAGCAGCCTGGGCTGCTGATATCGCAGGGCGTGGAGCACCAGTTCCTCCTTGGATGAGAAGAAACTGTAGAAGAAAGTCTTGGAGATTCCCACTTTTCCGCACAGAACATCAATGCTGCTGTGAATCAATCCCCGATCCGCGATACACCGGATCATGGTGACCATCAGGGCTTCCTTTACCTGCGCCCTCTCCTCATCGGAATACGCCTTTCTTGCCACAAGCCGTCACCACCCCGTATAAAATATAAAATCAAAAAATGGTCTTTATTTGTATTATAGCGAAACTTAAATGAAATGCAAGACTGTTCACAAAAATAAGTCCCCCGGTGCAACACACCGGGGGCATAGTAGGATGCGTTTGAGATGTCAGAGTAATCTTTGCTAATGCCTGCACAGATAAACCGCCGAAAACTTTGCTCTCGTATTTACCAAAAGACGACGATATGATATATTAACTACATACACATATCGTATGACAGGACGGTGATTTTATGGCCGCTGTGCGTCCAATCGTAATCTACTCCCGAAAATCTAAATTCACCGGTAAAGGGGAGAGTATCGAAAACCAGATTGAAATGTGCAGACAATATATCCGGCTGCAGTTCGGAGACGATGCCGCAGAGCGGGCCCTGGTATATGAGGATGAGGGCTTCTCCGGAGGCACGTTGGAACGGCCGCAGTTCAAAAGAATGATGGCCGATGCAAAAGAAAAGAACTTCCGCGCCATCGTTGTCTACCGCCTGGACCGGATCAGCCGCAACATCGGCGATTTTGCCAAGCTGATCGAGCAGCTGAACAGGATGAAGATTGACTTCATTTCCATCAAGGAGCAGTTTGACACTTCCTCTCCAATGGGACGGGCGATGATGTATATTTCCTCGGTTTTTTCCCAGTTGGAGCGGGAGACCATTGCTGAGCGCATCCGGGACAATATGCATGAGCTGTCCAAAACAGGGCGCTGGTTGGGCGGCAACACTCCCACCGGCTATGAATCGGAGAGTGTTTCCCATGTGACCATCGACGGTAAGACCAAGAAGGCCTGCAAACTGAAGATTCTCCCTGAGGAGATCGGCATCGTTAAACTGATCTACGACAAGTTCCTGGAAACCGGCTCGCTGACAAAGACGGAGACCTATCTGCTGCAGAATGGCTATACCACAAAAAACGGCAAGCAGTTTACCCGCTTTGCCGTCAAGGGGATTTTGTCCAATCCGGTTTATCTGATTGCCGATGAATTTGCCTATGACTACCTGACGAAAAATCATGTGGACCTCTTTGCGGAGCAAAGTGACTTTGACGGTGTCCACGGTATTATGGCCTATAACCGCACATTGCAGCAGCCGGGGAGAGCTCACCAGATCAAGCCCATGGAGGAGTGGATCGTGTCGGTGGGCAAGCACCAGGGCGTCATTGAGGGGAAGGCATGGGTCAAGGTACAGACGATTTTGGAGCGGAACAAATCCAAAAGCTACCGCAAGCCCCGCAGCAATGTGGCCTTGCTCTCCGGCCTACTAATCTGCGGCAACTGCGGCGAGTACATGCGCCCCAAAATGTCCCAGCGGCGGAACATAAAAGGGGAGACGATCTATACCTACCTCTGCTCTATGAAGGAGCGCAGCCAGGGCCATGTCTGCAATATGAAAAACTGCAATGGCAATACATTGGACGCTGATATTATAGAGCAGTTGAAGCATTTGAGTGAAGACGGCTCCGATTTTATCCGTCAACTGGAGCAGAGCAAGCGGGCACTGCTGGGCAACCGGCAAAGTTATGACGCGGAGATCTCCAACTTGGAATCCGAGATCGCCGCAAATGAGGAGGAGATCAAGGGCCTTGTATCCGCTCTGGGAAAGTCCTCTGGCACTTCCGCTGAAAGCTACATCATGCAGCAGATCGATGAGTTGCACGAGAAAGGGGAGGGCTTGAAGCGGCATTTGGCAGAACTAAAAGAGCTGACCTCCAGCCATGCCTTGGCGGATATCGAATTTGACCTGCTGGCACAGATGCTGTCCACGTTCAAGGACACCGTGGACAAAATGACGGTAGAGCAGAAGCGGGCAGCTATCCGTACCTTTGTCAAGGAGATCATCTGGGATGGGACGGACGCCCATGTGGTGCTGTTCGGCTCGGAGTATGAATATGAGTTTCCCAAAATTCCAGCAGGATTGGGGAAGCAAGTCGCAGGCAGTAAAACAGAGGAAAATCTTGCAGGAGCGGCGGAAGGAGGGCTTGCGGAGCCGTCAGGAGAGGATAGCAAATGAGATCCTCATGTATTTCCGCAGCCAGAAAAAGACCCAGGGTGAGGCCTCCCTGTCGGAGTCCATCGAGACGGACAAGGACGGCAACTCGCTGATGCTGATGGATGTGGTGGGGGTAGATGACACCATGCTGGAGGACCTCCACGACCGGGACAGCGCGCTGCGGCTCCACCGGCTGGTGGCGGAGTGCCTGACGGAGCGGGAGGCGCAGATCATCCGCAAACGGTACGGGTTAGGAGGGACGCAGCCTTATACGCAGCGGGAGATTGCCAAGGAGCTGGGCATCAGCCGCTCCTATGTCTCCCGCATTGAAAAGCGGGCGCTGGAAAAGCTGGAGGAGGCCCTGGGGGAGCGGTGAGGCTTGCCCCGCCCTGGGATGTGTGGTAGAATAACCACAAAGCGGCGGGCTTCGCCATGGGGCTTTGGCTGTTTTGCTGCGGCTGCGGTGGCCCTGGCTCCAAGCCCGCCGCACCTCATTCCCGGCGGGACGGCAGAGGGGAACCCCTTTGCTCATCCACATCCGAAACGACCCAGGTTCAAAGGAGGACATCCTATGCGATTGAGCTTTTTTGGCGCGGACCAATGTGTGACCGGCAGCTGCCACTGCCTGGAGGTAAACGGGAAACGCATCCTGGTGGACTGCGGATTGCAGCAGGGGAGGGACGAGATCGATAACCAGTCCCTGCCCTTTGCCCCCAACCAGATCGATGCGGTGCTGGTGACTCATGCCCACATCGACCATACCGGCCGAATTCCCCTGCTGATTAAGCAAGGATTCCAAGGCCCCATCCTTACCACCCGCCTCACGGCCCAGCTCATGTCCATCATGCTGCTGGACTCCGCCCACATTCAGGAGCAGGACGCGGAGTGGAAAAACCGCAAGGGTGCCCGGGCCGGCGTGCCCCACGTGGACCCGCTCTACACCATTGAGGACGCCCAGAAGGTGGCCCAGTATGTCCGCACCTGTGAGTACGGCCAGCGGGTGGAGGTCTGCCAGGGAGTCAGCGCCGTCTTTACCGACGCGGGGCATTTGCTGGGCAGTGCCTGCATCACCATCACCGCTGTGGAGGGAGACGAGACCCGGACCATCGTCTTCTCCGGCGACATCGGCAATGTGGACCAGCCCATTATCCGGGACCCTCAGCCGGTGGCGGACCCGGCACCGGACTATGTGGTCATGGAGTCCACCTATGGCGACCGCAACCACACCGAGGTGTGGAGCTACACCGATGAGCTGGCACAGATCATCGACGAGACCATGGCCAAGGGCGGCAACGTCATCATCCCCTCCTTTGCCGTGGGCCGCACCCAGGAGCTTTTGTACTTCATCCGGGAGATCAAGGACAAAGGTCTGGTGCACAGCAACCCGGATTTTGCCGTCTATATCGACAGCCCCCTGGCCAAGAAGGCCACCACCATCTTCACCGGTGACCTCCACGGCTACCTGGACGAGGAGGCGCTGGCGCTGGTGTCCGACGGCACCCATATGTTCAACTTCACCAATCTGCGCATGACGGAGACCACCGAGGAGTCCCGGGCCCTGAACGAGGACCGGACCCCCAAGGTCATCATCTCTGCCTCCGGTATGTGCGATGCCGGCCGCATCCGCCACCACCTCAAGCACAACCTGTGGCGGCCGGAGTCCACGGTGGTGTTCGTGGGCTTCCAGGCTCCCGGCACCCTGGGCCGCACACTGCTGGACGGGGCCAAGCATGTGAAGATGTTTGGCGAGGAGATCGCCGTTCAGGCCCGGATCGTCAACTTCCAGGGCCTGAGCTCCCACGCGGACCGCAACCATCTGCTGAGCTGGATTCAAGCCTTTGCCGAGAAAAAGCCCCGGCACGTGTTCGTGGTCCACGGGGACCGGGAGGTGGCGCCCTACTTTGCCAAGAGCGTAGGCGACCTGGGCTTTGCCGCTCATGCGGTGCAGTATACGGAGGTCTATGATCTGCTCTCTGACCGGCAGGTGGAGCAGGGGTATCTGCCCGAGAGGAAAGTCAGAGGTGCCGGCGGCGTGAAGGAGTCCGCGGCCTATCAGCGCCTGGTGGCCACGGGCAATCTGCTCATGGAGCTCATCAAGCGCAGCAAGGGCCGGGACAACAAGAGCCTGGGCGCCTTTGCCGATCAGCTGAAGAAGCTGCTTGAGAAGTGGGATTTCTAAGAGACGAAAAACAGGGAAGGAACCAGAGACGAATATGACGGAGTGGAAGAAAAACAGCGTCCATCGCCTGGCGGTGGAGGGGTATTCCAGCGAGGGAATGGGTGTGGCACGTCTGGACGGCCGGGTGGTGTTTGTCCAACGGGCCGTGGCAGGGGAGACCTGCGACGTGCAGCTGATGAAGGTGCTAAAAAACTGCGCCTATGGCCGCATCGCCCAAATTGTGACCCCGTCCCCCGCCCGACAGGAGCCGGACTGCCCCTGGTTTGGCCGGTGCGGCGGCTGTGACTTCCGTCATCTGCACTACGACGAGGAGCTGCGGGCCAAGCGCCAGCGGGTCCAGGACGCCCTCACCCGCCTGGGGGGCAGCGATGTGGAGGTGGAGGAGATCCTGGGCGCGGCCCAGCCTCTCCACTACCGCAACAAGAGCCAGTACCCCGTTTCGGCGGACGGCACCGTGGGCTTTTACCGGGCCAGGAGCCATCAGGTGGTGCCGGTGGACCGGTGCCTCATCCAGCACCCGGCGGCGGATGCCGCGGCAGCCGCGGTGGCGGCATGGATGAAGACGTGGCAGGTGCCCGGATACGATGAAAAGACCCGGAAGGGCCTGGTGCGCCATATCTATGTGCGGGTGAACCAGGCAGGGGAGAGCCTTTGCTGCCTGCTGGTGAACGGCGACGCCCTGCCCCGGGAGCAGGAGCTGGTGGAGGCCCTCCGGGCCGCCGTGCCGGGCCTGACCGGGGTGGTCCTGGGCCGCAACACCCGCCCGGGAAATGTGATCCTGGGGGACAGCTACCGCACATTGTGGGGGCAGGACTTCCTGATGGACACCCTCCGGAGCTTCACCTTCCGTCTGTCGGTGCCATCCTTTTACCAGGTCAACCACGACCAGGCGGAGGTGCTCTACGGCAAGGCCCTGGAGTTTGCCGCTCTCACGGGACGGGAGACTGTGCTGGACCTGTACTGCGGCATCGGTACCATCACACTGTGCCTGGCTGCCGCCGCTGGCCGGGCCATCGGCGCGGAGATCGTGCCGGAGGCCATTGCCGACGCCAAGGAAAACGCCGCCCGGAACGGCGTGGAGAATGTCTCCTTTTTCTGCGCCGACGCCGGAGACATCGCCGCCCGTCTGGCGGAGGAGGGACTGCGCCCGGATGTGGTGACGGTGGACCCGCCCCGCAAGGGCCTGTCCCCCGAGGTTATCGGCTCCATTGCAAAAATGGCGCCGGACCGGGTGGTCTATGTCTCCTGTGACCCGGGGACTCTGGGCCGGGATGTGCAGCGCTTCGACCAGGCGGGCTATCGTCTGGTCCGGGCCGCGGCGGTGGATATGTTCCCAGGCACCCGCCATGTAGAGACGGTAGTGCTTTTGTCCAAACTCAACACCAAGCAGCATATCGAGGTGGAGTTGAATCTGGACGAGCTGGATTTGACAGTGGCGGAGAGCAAGGCTACCTATGAGGAAATCAGAGAGTATGTGCTGGAACATACAGGGCTGAAAGTCAGCCACCTCTATATCGCTCAGGTCAAGCAGAAGTATGGCATTATTGAGCGAGAAAACTATAATAAACCGAAGTCTGAGAATTCCAGACAGCCGAAATGCCCACCGGAAAAGGAAGCGGCAATTACAGAGGCGCTAAAGCATTTTGGAATGATTTGAGGTGACGAATTTGGAGCACTTGATTTCTTGTGAGTTCAATATCGACACTGCTTGTGTAGAGCTTAAATTTGCTGATAGCAGCATTATTTCTATTGACTGCACCGCAGTCGAAAACGAGATTTCAAGCAATATGTATCAGCGTTCTGAATTAGATTACTTGATTTTCAATGATCCGGTTGCCTATGCTGACTTAATTCTCAATGGGACCCCGGAAGTTTACTTGAAAACCGTCACAGAGGATAAGCCTCTGGACTAACTAAAATCCGCCAGTACCGATAATCTTAAAGTTTCGGTGCTGGTGGATTTTGTTTTTTACCTCTATTTATGGCTGTTCCTTTTTACACACCTGCAAATAATTACAGCTGTACATATTTGCCTGTTGCGCTATAATTATATTACAGAGGAGGGCTATAGTATGAGCGAACCTTTTGACTATGGACATTTTGATATCGTTTTGGCTGAGTATTTACAGGAGAAAAAAGTCAGCAAAAATCGTTTGGCTGAGGAAGCAAACCTACAACGGACACAACTGAACGCTTATTGTAAGAATGACATCAAGAGACCAGACCTCGATGTTTTAGCTCGTATTTGTTATGCTCTTAACTGTGATTTGGCGGACATAATCCGTTATGTACGCCCTTCCCATGAGAACGGAGGAAGCAGTAATGGCTGACACAAAGGTAATTGTCATTCCAGATGGTAAAATCTGCGACTATATTGACAGCAAGTTCAGAAACGATACTCCCGAAGAGTATGTTCGTCAGACAATAGAAAAACGTCTTGTGAACGAACACAAATATCTCACATCGCAGATCAAAATCGAGTTCACTCTTCAAGTTGGCTCAAGAAAACCTCGGGCAGACATTGTAATCTGGGACAAAGATGCCCCAGAGCAAACACAGGGCACAATTAAGATTATTATTGAGTGCAAAAAGGAAACCGTCGATGCCAGAAACGCCAAGGATGGAATAGCACAATTGCAGTCCTATATGTCTGTATGCCCGAACTGCGAATGGGGTATGTGGACAAATAGCATTCAAAAGTTTGTCTTCCGTAAATATACAGATGGTGCTGGGAATATTTGCTTTATGGAATACAACGATATTCCTTCTGCGGATGGCAATTTAGATGAGGTAAACAGACCTAGCCGGAAAAATCTGCGCAATGCTTCGGATGATAATCTGCTGTTTGTGTTTAAAACCTGTCATAATCACATTTATGTGAATGATGGTATGCAGAAACAACCTGCATTTTTTGAGTTGCTAAAAGTCATTTTTTGCAAGATCGAGGACGAGCGAAATATACCAAAGCCTCTGGAATTTTTTACAACGTCTGAGGAGCGTTCAAATCCGGATGGGCAACTGACTGTACAGAAACGCATTTCCCAAATCTTTCAGCGCGTAAAGAAGCGTCATGGTAAGATTTTTGACGCAAATGATGAGATCAAGCTGACGCCTCGCAGCTTAGCGTATATTGTCAGCGAATTGCAGCGGTACAGCCTGCTCAGCACGAATATCGACATCAAGGGAAAAGCATATGAAGAAATTGTAGGAGCCAATCTCCGCGGCGACAGGGGCGAGTTTTTTACGCCCAGAAATGTTATGAAGATGGTTGTGGAGATGATAAATCCTCGTATTGACGAGCGTGTCCTGGATAGCTCCTGTGGTACTGGCGGTTTTCTTGTACAGGCAATGACACATGTTATTGCCCAGCTTGAAGCAGAGTTTTCTGCCAGCATGGGAATTCCTAAAAAAGATTGGGATGGCGACACCGTAAAAGTATTTCAAGATCGGATTTCCGAGATGGCTTCGACCAGTTTCTTTGGTTTTGATATTAATCCTGATTTAGTCAAGGCAACCAAGATGAACATGGTCATGAACAATGATGGTAGCGGAAATATTCTGCAAACAAATTCCCTCCTGCCTCCGCACGAATGGACAGATGAGTTCAAGACACGGCTTGCGGAGGCACTACATATCAAGAAGTCAGAAATTCGCAACCATGAAAGTATTGCGTTCTTTGATGTAATTGTAACAAATCCCCCATTTGGCAGTAAAATTCCTATCAAGGACAAAAACATCCTTGAACAGTTTGAACTTGCCCACATTTGGGAAAACGACAAGACAACCGGCACTTGGAGGATGACTGAGCGTTTGCAATCATCTGTCCCGCCTGAAATTCTATTCATTGAGAGATGTTCACAGTTTCTCGTTCCAGGTGGGCGCATGGGAATAGTTTTGCCGGATTCCATCCTTGGATCACCGGGATTGGGGTACATTCGTGAATGGCTGATTCAGAATCATAGGATTATTGCCAGCGTTGATCTCCATGTAGATACTTTTCAGCCCCATAACGGCACACAAACATCGGTTCTATTTCTTCAAAAGAAAACAGCAGCACAAAAGGGCAAAGAAGCGGCTACAGGACAAATGGCCGACTATAATATCTTTATGGCAATGGTTGAAAGGGTAGGACATGATAAGAGAGGCAATCCCATTTTCAAGCGTGATGTAGAAGGTAATGAAATCCTTGCCCCGGATACGGATAACATCATGGTTCTCGGTGAAACCGGGGAGGGTGATCGCACTGTCTCTCACGAGCGCAAGAGCAAGGTGCCTGACGATCAGACCACTGCCGTACCAGCAATCTTTGACGACTGGAAGCGAAGGGAGGGCATTGCATGGTAGCAGGTAACTTGGCCCACAAAATGAATACCGCGCCTGAAATAGAAGTTCATATTCCGGAAAGCCCTATAAAGTGGTGTTCGGTCTCCCTCTCCGATATGATTTCCCGTGGGAAGCGGCTGGAGGCTAGCGTATTTGATGTGGAGGCAAAACAAGCGCGGGAGAGTGTTTATAAAGGGAAATATGGAACTGTTATTCTCTATGGTGATAGCGGCTTGATTGAAACTGCCTATTATCCTGGCTGGATGCAGCGGAGCCGGCTCAAGAGGATATGGTGTGATAAGCCATATGGAGAGGGGTTCTATCTTCCTTCACAGATGACCGATCTCTATCCTGTTCCAGAAAAACATATATCTCGGTTGGCAGATTGTGATATGGATGAACTCCGCTTAAAGGAAAACACTTTATTGCTGACGCGCAGCGGTACAATAGGCAACATCTCATATGTATCAAGAACCTTGGCCGGTCGTGTTTTTTCTGATGACGTAATTCGTGTTACCTTCAAAAAAGAATATGACTTGGGATATGTTTATACCTATCTCAAATCAAAGGTGGGCAGTTTAATTTTACAAACCAATGGCTATGGTTCAGTAATTACCCATGTTGAGCCGGACCACTTATCAGAAATCCCGGTTCCCGATGCTCCTGTGGAGTTGCGGCAGCGTATACATAATTTGATTGCACGCTCCTATGCTTTGCGGGACGAGTCCAATGAAATGATTGATAAGGCTACAGGCCTGTTGATAGCGGAACTTCATCTGCCAGCTATACATGAGTTTCAAAAGGTGGCCGCCCCTGTGAGCACATTCGATGTAAAACTAAGCAATATGAACCTGCGGCTTGATGCTTCCTACCATGTTCCGGCGGCAGATGCAATTGTTGCCCACCTCAAAGAGAACGCTGCCGAATTAACAACCGTAGGCGACAGCCAGATAAGCAGATCAGTTATTCTACCAGGCAGATTTAAGCGTGTTTATGTAGATGAAGGGCATGGCCGAGGTTTTATCGGTGGAAAGCAACTTGGGGAATTGGATCCTTCCAATAAAAAGTATTTATCGTTGGCCCATCATGGTGAGCGGATAGATGAGCAGTTGGAATTGCACGAAAACATGACATTAATTACAAGAAGTGGAACTATCGGAAAAACAGCTTTAGTACCTAAACACTGGGAACATTGGGTAGCAAGTGAGCACATCATTCGTGTAACCCCCGCCAATTCCCAAATAGCCGGATATCTGAATATTTTTCTTGCTTCCGATTATGGGCATCAACTAATTACTCGTTTCACATATGGCTCTGTGGTTGATGAGATTGATGATGATCATGTTCGGCAAATTCCTATCCCACTGTTGCGTGATCAAGAGATGCAGCAACAAATCAACTCCCTAGCACTTGAATCGAACGTCAGGAGATATGAGGCCTACAAGCTGGAGCAAGAAGCCCTTCGCATTATGAACGAGGAGGTTATTTTTGCAAAATAGATGTCAGCTTGTAAGACCCATTCGACTGACATATGACAGCTCCATGGACTTATGAAGGCAAAATCGATGAGCAGGTTTCTATTCAGTATCACTGGTATATTGCCGCTCCAGCCTTTCTGGAGTAGCTGGGTTGAGAATAGTAATCTTCCTCCCCAGCTTCCTGGCATACCTCACTGTCATAGCCGTCCCGCCCCGCCACTCGCCGTTGTAGACGGCCAGCAGATAGGCAGAATGCTCAACCAGATAGCGATTGCGTTTCAACATACATTCTTTATTGTACTTCCGGTTTACATACACAATTGAATCCGCCTGCTTCAAAATAGAATAATAAAGTTCCCGCGCCGAAGCCGACCACTGATCCGCCTGTCCCTCGCAGGGAAGGACACAGTGGAGCTTTAGCGCGGGATTTTCTTTTTTCAAGGAAAAAACGGCCAGCGCTGCCCAAGTGTCGGACCCCTCCGCCATGCCAGAAAGAAAGTCGGTATACCCAGCGCCCACCAGTGTGGCAATTTGTTTTGAGAGCATTCTTTTTAGAGTAACACATCTAGCATCTGTTTCATCATAGCCCCAGGGAAATTTCTTCGGGCGGTGGCCTGTGAACGCACAGCACCTTTCAATCATCATGATCTGCCTCCGATTTTTAATTTTAGTATGGGGGTTATATCCCCTTAATAAGGGAGATTATAACCCCCATACTAGTTGGTGTCAATCGGGGGTGAGTGTGTGATCGTCTTTGATAAATTGTGGGGTGTCATGAAGGAAAAGGGAGTCTCCACATATCTGCTGCGAGAGAAGTGCGGTATCGACAGTAAAACCATCCGTCGGCTACGGGCAAACGACAATATGGAGACAAAGACGCTAAATAAACTGTGCGCGGTACTTGATTGTCGCCTGGAGGATATTGCTGAATATCTTCCAGACGAGCAGTAACAGCTCTACGGTTCTATGTGTACAGAACCGTAGAGCTGTTAGTATTTTCGGAGCGAGGTGTTCAGACTGCGTTTTAGCAGTATTTGCACTCCAGGCTCCGAAAATGTAGGGGGAATCCAAGGGGGGATACTTCCTCTCTTGGCACACGACTTTCCCTCGGAAAGTCTAGTGTGTTATACCTTTGCTTCCGGCTGACGCCGGGAAGGGGCTGACTGCGGCATCTGCGACTTGGGCAGATGGGCAGCGGGCAGACACTTTTCGGTGGCAGTAGGACAGGCGGATTTTGTACGGACACGGACGAAATCAGGATTTGCTCACAGGGCAAAATCCGCCTGCCCGGAAAAGGAAGCAGAGGTATATCAACTCCCGTCCCGCCGCAGCGACAGCACCCTCGTTAGTTCGTTTCCCCCTTGGATTTCTCGCGGCTTTTGTAGACATTATATTGATTCTTACACCGGGCACTGCAAAATGCAGCGTTGGAGCGACTGCCCAGGAACACCTTCTGGCAGTGCTTACACAATCGCAGGGGCTGCTCATCGTCCACCAGCATGAAACTGAACATCATCTGAATACCCAGTAGCAGCGAATGAAAGTCCCAATAAATGGTTGGCTTATCCAGCAGTTCGATGTGGTAGCTGGGGGCGATCCCGCCAAAGGCAGCCATGGCCTTGCGGTACAGCCCCCGTGCGTCCTCGTCGATAGAATCATA
>CDTY01026986.1_pt1 | contig 12037 bp, 6 predicted proteins | sample 557731 | NCBI WGS metagenome assembly CDTY01 (sample SAMEA3182101, study PRJEB8094) | gut metagenome | biome: human; feature: gut; material: Stool; isolation source: human stool | place: Canada | collected 2013-02-12
AATAATTTTGATATTCCTATCGGTATAGAACATTCACAGGGTGATATTCCGGATATTCCCAGTGCTACGCAATGGACCTCGGCTATCGACCTCACGAACCGGAAGGTTTATTATAAAACGGCTTATAACAATTCGATACGTTGCATTGACTTAAAAGCTATTGATTTCTCAAAGGTAAAATATCAATCACAACCGTTGGATAAGATACAGGAGCAGCCGGTTGAAATGGTTAAGATTCCTCGGTAAAATACGGAACGGTATGGAGGTGCTCTTATATAATAGTTGCTCGCATTAAGAATGTTCTCAAATAAATGTTGGTGACGTTTTACCCTCACACCCTCACCCTTTATGCTCAATCCATTTATTCATCGGGGTTACAGGTGTGTGGGTAAAGGTGAGAGTAGGTGAGGGTAACTTTTTACTCTCACTCTGTCTCGTCCTGATTTGAGTTGACCAATCTTATTCCGTTTTTACACTAACTTCTTTATTATTACCATAATATCCACTTCCCGGCACATAAATCGGCTGCATGGCTCCACCCATATTTTTCAATTTACCCTCGTCGCGCAGACGTCGGATATGTCGCATGGCTGTACTTCTTGCCATTCCGCAAAGATATTGGAAGTCGTGTCTCCGCATAAATGGATGAGTACGGAAGTACTTAGTCAGTTGCAGGTCAATTTCCTCGTTCGTCAGTTGGGTGAAATCCAGTCCACCTTTGAGGTTTTTCACTTTAAGAACGCCGAATTCGTTTTTCAATGTCTGGTCGGCACGAAACTGAATGGCCTTTAGCTTCACTTTGGTCACTTTCCGTTTTGTGTCTACCGTTACAGGTTCCGTGGTCGTCAGGCAGGGATGGAAATAACCGATGCCGTCCAGATGAACTTGGCGTCCTTCCGCCAATTCCTGTCCCATGATGTGTGAAAGCGCATCAAGTACGGCTGTGACGTCTGTTTCTGTCAGTGAACAACGTTCTTGAATACGTCGGCGCAGTACGTCGGTCCCTGTGGAACCGTTGTATTTGATGCGCGGATGCAGGGTGTTTCCGTTTTCTCCCTGCTGTTTGTTTGAAGGCTTCGGGTCTTCATACCAATCGAATAATATTGCCATAGCTCTATATTTGTTTTAAATGAACTCTTCTTGTTATGTATTCTCTTAGATAGTAATACATTAATGCTTAATGTTTCTTTTGTTAAACTCTAATGATTTGCAAGGGCTCACCCATGTGAATAAGGCTGTTTACGTCTGTAGACGTTTTTATTTACAATTGATAGCCTGTTTGTTCACACGGGTGAGCCCTTGACAACTACTAAGCAAAGATACATAAATAATAAGGCAAATGCAAATAATATGCAGGTATTTATCGGATAAAATGCTTGTTTACCGGAGGATAAAAGCGTATCTTTACAGGAATTAAATATGTAGATGTGATTGTAGAAAAAATAGACAAAAATAGGATGAAAGTTACTTTAATCAGACAAGACAACGGGAGCGGAAAAGAAACTCTTAGCATTTGTGAGACAGGCACACTATTCGACAAAATGAAGACGGAAACTAAAGCGGGACATATCACGGCTTTGCGGGAGATTATACCGTTGCTGGAAGGTACGTATGCCCGATACGAACATATTGATAAATTGCCATACATTTATTCTGCTGTGGAATATACCCGTACCAAAGAGGGCGAACGGAAAATGAAGCAGTACAACGGTTTGGTACAGTTGGAAGTGAGCCGGTTGGCCGGTGGCTCGGAAGCGGAGTTTGTGAAACGGCAAGCGGCACTTCTGCCACAGACTTTTGCCGCTTTTTGTGGCTCCAGCGGGCGTAGCGTGAAAATATGGGTGCGTTTCGCTTTGCCGGATGACGGAGGGTTGCCGGTCAAGGAAGCGGAGGCGGAATTATTTCATGTTCATGCTTATTGGCTGGCTGTGAAATGTTATCAGCCGATGTTGCCTTTCGATATTGATTTGAAAGAACCTGTTTTGGCACAGAGATGCCGTATGACGCTGGACGAATCTCCTTATTATAATCCGGATGCGGTGCCGTTCTGCCTGGAACAACCGCTTACGATGCCGGGAGAAGAGACTTTCCGTCAGCGGAAACTGGGAGAGAAAAATCCGTTATTGCGGTTGCAGCCGGGATATGAGTCGGCGCAAACATTCACGAAGATTTATGAAGCGGCCTTGAACAGGGCACTTCAGGAAATGGAGGATTGGAAACGTGGGGACGACTTGCAGCCTTTATTGGTTCGCCTTGCCGAGCATTGTTTCAAAGCGGGGCTTCCCGAAGAGGAAGCGATACGGCAGACGATGATTCATTATTATCGCGAAGAAGAAGAGCAGGTGATCCGTTCGATATTGCATAATCTTTATCAGGAATGTAAGGGATTCGGCAAGAAAAGCAGTATCAGTAAAGAGCAGGAGACGGCTTTTCTGTTGGAAGAGTTTATGAAACGTCGGTATGAATTCCGTTACAATACGGTGCAGGACGATTTGGAATATCGGCAGCGCGATTCTGTTCACTTTTGCTTTAAGCCGGTGGATAAACGGGTGCGCAACAGTATTGCGATCAATGCTTTGAAGGAAGGCATCAGTGCGTGGGACCGTGATGTGGATCGTTTTCTGAATTCGGAATGTGTTCCTTTGTATAATCCTGTGGAGGAATATCTTTATGAGACAGGTCGCTGGGACGGGAAGGACCGTATCCGTGCATTGGCTGGTCTGTTGCCTTGTGATAATCCGCATTGGCAGGAATTATTTTACCGCTGGTTTCTTAGTATGGTGGCGCATTGGAGGGGAGTCGATCGGCAGCATGGTAATAATACTTCGCCTTTGCTGGTTGGTTCGCAGGGGTATCGTAAGTCTACATTCTGTCGCATTATTCTGCCGCCGGAGTTGCGTTTCGGCTATACGGACAGTATTGATTTTAAAAGTAAACAGGAGGCGGAACGCTATTTGGGACGTTTTTTTCTGATAAATATTGATGAGTTCGATCAGATTAATGTCAGTCAGCAGGGGTTCTTGAAGCATTTGTTGCAGAAGCCTGTGGCGAATCTGCGCAAACCATACGGTAATACGATTCGGGAAATGAGGCGTTATGCTTCTTTTATCGGTACCAGCAATCAGAAAGATTTGCTTACCGATCCTAGCGGTAGCCGCCGTTTTATTTGCATTGAGGTGACGGCTCCTATTAATACGAATGTTACGATTAATTACAAGCAGCTTTATGCTCAAGCGATGGAGGCTATTTATAAAGGTGAACGTTATTGGCTGAATGATGAGGATGAAAACATATTAAAACAGACTAACCGTGAGTTTGAACAGGCGAGTCCGCTGGAACAGCTGTTCCACTGCTATCTTAATCCCGTAGAAGAGGAAATGGAAGGCGAATGGCTGACTGCCATGCAGATTTTGAGTTATTTACAGACGAAAACACGGGATAAACTGGCTATTAATAAGGTAGGACAGTTTGGGCGTGCACTTCAAAAACTGAATATTCCTTGTCGTAAGTCTCGTAAAGGGACGCTTTATCATTTGATGAAAGTGGAGTAATTGATAAAGGTGGTGTGAAAGGGGGCTTTGTCAACCCAATCAGGACGAGATAGGGTGAGGGTAAAAAGTTACCCTCACCTACCCTCACTCTTACCCTCATCACTGAAAGGATGATGAATAGGGGGATGCAGGGAAAGTGTGAGGGTGTGAGAGTAAATCATGTATAAAAAATAATTGGATATTGAATCGGATGGTAAAGAATTGTGTGGCGGTCGGCAGTCCTTGTCGGGTGATAAAGTATATTGAGAACGATTGATTGTATGGAGGAGTGGGAGGGGGATTGTCTTTTCTACGTAAAAATAGCAATTTTCGGGTCGTTTATCAGTGATGCGTGTAGTAATTTTGCGGCATTGGAAATGAGAGTGCGAGTGTAAAAACGAAAATATTATTAGTTGTTATTTCAACTGTAAATATAATAAACGTATCTTTGGAAGTATGGAAGATAAAACGAATGTAATTAAGATACAGCGTTATCATTCTCCTTGTGGTGATTTGATGCTTGGCTCGTTTGAGGATAAGCTTTGTCTTTGTGACTGGGCGGCTGAAAGTCATAGGGATATCGTAGACAGGAGATTGCGGAAAGTGCTGAAAGCTGGTTATGAGGAAAGTACATCAGATGTGATACAGGAGGCGATGAGCCGGTTAGATGAATATTTCAATGGCGAGCGGACTGTGTTTGAGGGGCCTTTGCTTTTTGTTGGTACGGAGTTTCAGAAGAGTGTATGGTATAAGTTGTTGGAGATTCCATACGGTTCGACTGTATCATACGGTGAGCTGGCAAAACAACTCGATTTGCCGAAAGCTGTCCGTGCTGTTGCTGCCGCTAACGGGGCGAACGCTATTTCTATTTTTGCTCCGTGCCATCGTGTCATCGGCAGCAACCACTCTCTTGTGGGATATGGTGGCGGGCTTCCTGCTAAAAAGTGGTTGCTGGATTTGGAATTAAATGGCAAACCTCTGTTATGAATGAGCAAAAAACGCTTGACTATGCACGCATTGCGCAGGCAATCGGGTATATAAGGGAGAATTTTAAAAGGCAACCGGGATTGGATGAGATTGCTGGGGAGGTGGCGTTGAGTACGGCGCATTTCCAACGTATGTTTACGGAGTGGGCGGGAGTTAGCCCTAAGAAGTTCTTGCAATATACTAGTATTGAATATGCCAAGAGAATCTTGAATGAAACTCATGCGTCTTTATTCGATGCGGCACAGGAAACAGGGCTTTCCGGTACGGGCAGATTGTATGACTTGTTTGTAAATATAGAAGGGATGACGCCGGGCGAATATAAAAACGGAGGTGAAAGTCTTTCTATCAATTACAGTTTTGCCAAAAGTCCTTTCGGTGAAATCTTCATTGCGTCTACCGATAAAGGTATTTGTTGTATGGAGTTTGCAGACGATCATGACGCGGCTTTTAACTCTTTACGGAAGAAGTTTCCTAATGCAAAGTTTATCTCGATTGTGGATGAAGTGCAGCAAAATGCTTTATTCATCTTCACGCAGGACTGGAGTAAACTCAAAGAAATAAAATTGCATCTGAAAGGTACCGACTTTCAACTAAAGGTTTGGGAAACCCTACTCAAAATTCCTGTCGGTGGCTTGACTACTTACGGAGATATAGCCGCAGGAATTAATAATCCGAGAGCTTGCCGGGCTGTTGGAACGGCTGTCGGTGAGAATCCCGTAGCTTTCCTTATTCCATGTCATCGCGTCATTCGTGCTTCCGGTGAGTTGGGGAATTACCATTGGGGAGAGATTCGTAAGACTGCAATGATTGGTTGGGAGGCTGCGAAAAGTGGATATTTGAATAAATAGTAAGTACTGGCGGTAAGAAAAGCCGGAAACGGGATATCGGGTTCTTCTTTCATTTATAAATCCCGGCTCAAGGATTAAACCGCAAGGCCGGGATTTATTTGTAATCGAATGATTATCATTCCTCTTCTTCATTTATTCCTTCATAGGGCCTAATATCAACCTCGATCATGAAATTATAAATCAGTCGGGTTTTATACATCATTCTCTCCTGCGATAATTCTAAATCAGCAAGCGTTGTCTCGATTCTATTGCAGAAATCGTTGATTGTTTCTTCTTCCAGCATTGGGTACATTTCGTAAACTCGCCGGACAAAAGGCACCATTGAGGCTTGTACCTGATAGAGTAGTATTTTAGGTTCATATTGGAAATCCACTTCGTCCATGTGTTTATGTAAGTGTTCGTTTTCGTAGGCCATTTGTTGAAACTCTTCGAAACAGGGTGAAAACTGTTCCGAGTGACGAAGCAGTAGTTTTATGATTGCAATGGCTGCAAAACCTTTTTCCAGTTCATTTCCATATTGAAAATGTTCGAACAGTGAACAAAATGATGCTTCTAAACAGAGCCGTTCAAATTCGGTGTCTTGTACCCACGGAAGACAGGTGAGTGTAGGCAGACATTCGCCTAGTGTGAGCAGATCTTTACAGTCCAGTATTTTGATGAGGTTACCTGGTCGGGTGAGGAATTTATACATAGAGTGCATAGCCAGATATTTTTCTGCAAGCTGGTCTTCGTCCAATTCGCGGGACGCTTCCAATTCGGACAACAGAAAATCGATATTTTCTTCCTCGTTATCTGGTAGTTGCTTTTCGGCACGTGCGATGTCTTCATCGACCATTTTTAGAATTTCCTGAATATTCATATTACATTATTATTTTTATACTTGTCTATTATTCTTTCTTAGTTTTGGGCTTGTCTTATTGCGACAATGCGGGTATTATAGGACTCTTGCATACTGTCGGGCAATTCCTCCAACAATCCGTGAAGTTGGTCGATCAATTTTTCTGCCTGTTCGATGTTGCCTGTTTGGAACATATAATCAATCAATTCAATGCCGATGGATATCCTGTACAAAAGGTCGTTGCTCTCATCTTTCAGTAGTTTCATAGCAGAATGTACTAGCTGGGTGGCATCCATTTCGCTACCGGACACGTAGAGCGCGAGAGCTTTGTGGATAGTCATAGGAGAGATTTCTGTGTCATTAGCGCCTGCTTCGTAACGATTGAAAGCATCCAGAGCTTCCTGAATATGTCCCGTGTCGAGAAGTATCTTGCCGAGAATTTTGTCAAATCCGGGCAATGTGGTAATCGACGGATCCTGTTCGATGGCATTTTGCAGCATCTGAAGGGCTTCTTGAGGATGGTCTAAAACATTGTAGCACTCGGCCAGTGGTACAATGAGATTAGGTTCGTAAGTCAGGTTGGTTTCATAGAGCGGCAGGGCTTTATGATATTGCATGGTGTCACGGTAGGCATTTGCTAGCGTGGTCTCTATTTGGCTTTTTATTTCGTCGGAAGGAGGCTGTGATTCAGCCTTCTGTAACAAGTTGAGCCCTGCCGTGATTACCCTGTGCGGATTATCTAAAACGGTGTCCATTGTTATTCTCCGCAAATTAATCAGGTAATAGCCGTCAACGGTTATCCCGCTGTTTGCGGCTATTTCTTCAAGAAAAGAGACGTACAGTTGATGTGTTGTACTGTACATACCCAAGCCGATTGTGTAGTCCATCAGAACAATCACCGCACTTTCAAGATCGATTCGGTAGTTCTCGTCATCAAACGATTCGTCTTCTTGTTTTAGATGTTCAATAGACACACCGATTCCATTGCTTGCACTTTGGTGTGTTTGCTTATATTCTTCTTTATCGCTGGAGAGGATATAAACGAACTCAAAGCATCTGAGGATGACTTGCCAGTGCACAATCTCTTGTTTGGTCATGGCCTGTGCTATGTTGTTCAGACATGCTATCGTTTTCTTGCTGTAGAAGCCGTATAAATTTAATAAGTGTCGTATTTCATGCCAGTAACCCATTTCTGCCTGCTCGAAATTGCCTCGGTTCCAATTGAATTCGGCCATGTCTTTACATACCCGTTCGGCTACGGCATCATTATCGTTTTTGATGGCGATGTCGGCTGCTATATGATAGTATTCTTCAGCTTCTTTTTCATCCTTTTTCATTTCCATTGAATAGGCCAGATAGCGATAAATCAGGCTTCGGGCTACTGACATTTCTCCAACTCCCTTTTGGTTGCACTGATGGAGGGCATGATTGAACATGCCGGCGGCTCTCTCAAAATTACCCATCTGAAAGGCGTCTCTCCCTTGCCGGAAAGTATCGATCAATGCCGGATCATCTGTACCGGCGTAGGTTGCAAATTCTTCGATTTCGGCATTTGCACTGGCTGTTTGCTGTTCATCGGGATTGTCGTTGACCGAATCTTCTGTCTCTGCCATTTTCTGTTTCAGTTGCTCGACTGTGTCCTTGTACTGTCTGGCTATCTGATCGTCAGGGCCGAACAGCGCGGAGCGTATCTCCCAGGCTTTCCCAATATGTTCGAGCGCCTTGTCCATGTGTCCTAACCTGAAACATATTGTTCCATAATTGTTGTTCGTATAGGCGGCTGCTTCATCCTGGCTTTTGTTACACTCTTCCAGCAAAGCAAGTGACTTTTCAAACATAACTGCTGCATCTTCGAAGCGGTTGAAGGTGTTGTACGCTGAAGCCAGATAGGAGTATGAGGCAGCCTCTTTTTCCAGGTCATCCATATTATTCCAGGTTTCGGCTCCTTTCAAATAATAGTGCTCAGAACGCTCTTCATCGTTCAGAACGAGATAGAATTTACCCAAATTGTCATACATCGTAGCAGCCAGCTTTGAGTCTGCTTGTTCTAATGTTTCGAGCAGACCAATGCACTCCAATGCAGTGTTGATGGCAATGTCCGGTTGACCGGCCCGAAGATATAAGGTAGACAGGCTGTTCAGTAACTCGGCCAGTGCTATGTCACTATCTCCGATCTTCCGGTAAATTGCTATCGCATGTTTCATATATTCGATCGCTTGGGGGTAATTTCCACTATACATCTCAATTTCTGCAAGCGAGTGATATTCTTCTTGAGTATGTGTATTTTCATCTCCCAATATATTCTGATATATCGCAAGGGCTTTTCCTGCATATTCCCTGGCTTGGTCAAAATCTTGTTCCATACGACATTCGAGCGCATAATTATGATATGCAATGGCCACATCAATGTCGTTTTCACCTTTGAGGCTGACATAAATATCCTGGCTTTTCAGACGATACGTTTTAGCGAGTTCTTTTTCACCGAGCAATCTGTATATACCGGCGAGATTATCGTATAGTACGGCAATATCATCGTGCATGTCTGGCAGGACAGACTTGCGCATCTTAAGGACTTTTTCAAGGATTAGCTTCGCTTTTTCCAATGCATTCTTATCAATCGGACGCTGTGATTCGCCAATGCTGTGATATACATCAGCAATGTTACACAGGTAAGACGTTATTTGCAGGTTGTCTTCTCCGTAAGTATGGACTGCAAGCGATAATCCTTCCCTGTATTCCTTTAATGCCTGGATATACTCTTTTTTGCGGATGCAGATCATGCCGGCCAGATTGTGGAACGAGCTGCGTTCTTCGCTGGTATCGCCGTCGGCCATCTGTTCGCACATACGGATTAAGAATTTTACCAGTTCGTAAGCTGCATCCAAATCATTCAGGTAGGAAATACAGATATTGGTCAGTCGGATAATGTCGTTGCGGAACATCTGCCAAAAAGCCCATTGTAGCATAACTGTCATTTCGGCTTTTTCGGCCATGCTTCCCGTAATCTGTTCAATATAAGCTTGTGAGATTTTATATTTCGAGGCATCTATTTGCCTTAGCGTACGCCAGTAAAGTATGAATTCATGAATGTTGTTGGTTGTAAACTGCCGTGTCATATAACCAAGCATTGAAATAAATTTGTGCAGCTCGTCCCATTTTTCGGCGTGGTAAAGTTGATAGGGAAGTTCCTCCATCTTGCGGGAACTGTCATTATCTTCGCGATTGAAATAGTCTATGATATGTTGCCTTAGTTGTATTTTTCTTTCGCTGTTAAGGTATTTCTGTTCAATAGCCTGTCGTATCATGTCGTGTGCAAAAACCACTCGTCCGTCCCTAATCATTAGGTGGGCCGTGTTTGCACAATAGAATTGAGACCAGTAGAGCGACGGGATGTTGCTAATTGCAATCAGTTCTGTTTCAGATAATCCATCTTTGGATAATGCTATCAGTGATAGCAAGTCTGATGTTAGCGAGGGGTAAAGTGGGGTGTTGTATATTTGCTCTTTGCGCTGTAATAGTCTGTCAAAAAATGAGTTGATGTCTGGCAGGTTAGTCATTAGGCTGATGAAGCTGGTCAGGCTATCGAAATTTCCGAAACATCTGATTTCCTCAAGTAATGACATCAGTACCATGGTGTTGTCTGTTATGTCACTGCCTTTGAGTATCATGGTCAGTTGTTGTTCGGACAGCCGCTTGCGATAACGATCGAAAAAGTCTACAATCAGTTTCTTGCGTTGGTCGAGCAGTAAGGGGTAGACTGTTATTACAGGGTATTTCCGTTTTTTGAATACCTGCATGGTTTTATCTTCCTCGATAGTTGAAAAGATTATTTTTACATTGTCCGGGAAGTCAGGCAACCAGTTTAATAGTTTTGTTTTATAATTCCGGTCCGAAAGTTGATTGGCGCCGTCTAAAACGATTAGTAAAGGGTTTTGTCCGGCAATTAGTTGGGCTCTCAAGGCTAGTTTCTGGTAATCTATATTATCTGTATCGGTAGCATTGTGTTCGATTTGTCGGTCGTTTTCCTCCATCTGCTCAAGCCCGTATAGAGAGTCTATCTGGGTGGTTATATGCTTCGCAATATCCGTTGTGTCCAAACTCTGCGATGAGTTGGCGCTAAAGTGTGCTACCACATTCCACCGACCATCTTCCATGATATTTTTAAGCCAATAAGCCAAAAGGGCACTCTTACCCATACCGCTTTCTCCGGTAATCACCAGATGCTGGTTGGTTGTATCGTTTAGAAACTTGTCCAGATAGGAGATATAAGCTTTATTGGGTATATAATTCTCCGATTTGTCATCCAGAAAAGCTTGTAGTTTCTGTCTTTCGTGTACGGCAGGATCCTCGACTTTATCTTTGGGGAAAAGGTGGTCGAGTAATGTTTTGAATTCCGATTCCACTTGTTCACCCAATTGTTCGGGGGAACAGTAATCATAGGTGTTATATCTTTTGTTATTTCTTACTGTTTCTTTTAACTGCGCCTGTCTTGGATCGGTCTCTATTGTCTTTTCATCCGTTTTTCGTATATAGAACGAAGCATAGACCGGTTCGAGCGACCGGAGTACGCCATATTGAATTTCAATTTCCGTAATACTCATTCCATGATCGAGGTCAGCGGCAAGCCATTCATATCTGTCAGGCATGGCCTGGTGTTCAATGAGTGTTTCTTTCGATGGACACCAACCGTATCTTTCTCCTAATAATCCGATGAAAAACGGGTGTGAATTCCGTATCTCGTCCAAACATATTTCCACCACTTTGCTTGACTTTGCTTCTTCTTCGGTGATTCCCCATCGCAGATCGACTTCAGTCAGTGTGACATTGCGTTCGTAGGCAATCTGCCGCAGTCTTGGAAAAACTTTGTTAACCAGCATATCTCTTTCGCTCTGCATGTCTTGAAAGGTGGATGAAATAAATATCCTGATGTTCCTTGATTTCTGAAAATTGTTTTTCATGGTGGTATATGTATTAATCTGATTTCTACAAATTGTCGGATGGAATCTGGAACTTATAAAAAATCTCATTTATTGTATAGGCTGATACATCATACTTTTTTGTATTATCATCTAATTCCGAGATTTTAAATCTTGTTGCCCTTTAATACAAACATAGGGAAAAACTTTGATTTATTATAGCAATCTTGTAAAAAAGTTAGATTTTGCACTTCGATTTTTAAAAACACGTCAAAGAACACAGATAAATGGAGCTTGGGAGTTATCGCCTGCCTATGACCTTTTGCCAAGTAGCGGATATTCATTCTCAATGCGAATCTGTAGTCGAAATGTACAGGTGCCAGGATTGATTCTATAGTACCTGTACATATTGAAATGCTTATTTAGTATCCCGGATTCTGATATTCACTGCCATTAGTGATCGTGGCTGTAAAAGTGGTTGAAATGGGACGTAATGCATAATTCGGATGGAAGAATCTGGCTGCATTCGCACCACCATTCAGGTAAATATCAGCTCCTGCCGCAATCAAATAAACTTCTGCCATGCGCATGATAAACGTTGCATTCAGATTACCGTTTCTCTGTTTGGAAGCATTGGCTACATAATAATTTGAGTCCTACGGTTATTATCTGCCGGAACGACAAAGATTATCTTCTCTCTATTGTTATACTTTTCGGACTGACCTGTAAAAGTGAATACTAAAGAGTTGAAAAGAAAAATCCCTGATAATCATAGATTATCAGGGATTTTCTTAGTGATCCGCCTGGGGTTCGAACCCAGGACCCCAACATTAAAAGTGTTGTGCTCTACCTGCTGAGCTAGCGAATCAATCCTTATTTGCGAATCAGTTATTTCCTGATTGCGGGTGCAAAGGTAGT
>CDTY01047916.1_pt1 | contig 11936 bp, 10 predicted proteins | sample 557731 | NCBI WGS metagenome assembly CDTY01 (sample SAMEA3182101, study PRJEB8094) | gut metagenome | biome: human; feature: gut; material: Stool; isolation source: human stool | place: Canada | collected 2013-02-12
TTCGCAAGAGACAGGCGTTTATGCACGAAGGAACATCCTTTATAATATGTTACCCGATACTTTCACAAAGAAGGATTATGATACACTGGTTTCATCTTTGGGCGAAAATGGAAGTACGGCAAACAAGTGGATAGAAGCCTTTATCAAAGATGGAAAACTAAGCCGAATAGAACAAGGGAAATATAGGAAGATTTTTTGAGTGGCAAGTTTGTGTTTTAGTGTCACTAAAACCTATGCGGCAAGCGGATAGAACTGCCACTCTCAAAAAATCAATTTATGAACATCAAAGTTAAGATAAGTATGAAGGAAAAGAAACTTGGTGGTCGCCCTAAGTTGGCGAGTTACCAGAAACGCACGAAATGTTTCCGGGTTATGTTTACCGAGAACGACTACATTTATATCCAATCCAAAGCGGAGCAGGCAGGCTTGTCTGTCAATGAATTTTGCCATCAGGCAGCAATGGATTGTCAAGTCTGTCAACGCATCAGTCCTGAAATGGCATCGGCAATCCGTGACCTTTCCGGAATCGCCAATAATGTCAATCAGATAGCCCATCAGATGCACACTTATGGTTTGGAAGCAGTCAAGCAACAATGCTTTTCAATCATATCAGAAGTCAGTAGAATTATCACCCAAGTAAAGAATAACAATCATGATAGCAAAGATTAAAACAAGAGCAGATTTCGGAGGAATAGTGAATTACGCCAATGACCAGAAGAACAAGAAGAAATGTGCCACACTTTTAGCACATGAAGGTGTCTGTGCCATCAGCAATAAAACCATAGCTGATTCGTTTCAGATACAAGCGTCCATACGCCCGAAAGTAAAAAGTCCGGTGAAACACGTATCACTTGCTTTTTCTTCGCAAGACATTAGCCGTTTCCTCGATAACGAAGAAGGAGATGCGCTGATGGTGGAGATAGCCAAGAAATGGATGGAGCAGATGGGGATTCGCAATACTCAATATATCATAGCCCGACATCACGACACGAAACATCCTCATTGTCATTTGGTGTTCAATCGGATAGACAATGACGGTAATCTCATTTCTGATAGCAACGAACGGATACGAAATGCAAAAGTCTGTCGTGCTTTAACCAAAGAGTATAAACTTTACTTTGCTCCTAAAAACAGCAAAGCGAGAAATAAGAGCCGTTTGCGCCCTCATCAATTACGGAAGTATAATCTTCGTTCCTCAACTCTTGATGCGTTGGCGGCATCTCGCTCATGGCATGACTTTTTGGACATTCTCAAAGGTCAAGGTATAGATATGCGTTTTAATAGTGCAGATAACTCTGATAAAATTCGTGGTATATCATTTTGTCAAGATGAATATAGCATAGCCGGTTCTAAACTTGACCGTGATTTGAGTTTTAGCAGCCTTTGCGTTACGTTGGGCAATGTGGCAACGGAGCTGATTGTTCAACCTCATCAAGCCATAACTTCCGTTGGAGCTGGAGGAACAAATAATGAACAAGGATGGCGAGACGACAAAGACAAGGATAACCAAAGAAACGAACCTTTTTATAAACCCTCAAAACGTAGAAGATAATGAAAGAAGATGTAGTAGCAGCAAATCTCGCGAATTTGCGCCAAAGTATCAACGAGCTAAAAGAGTGTATTGAAAAACAGAATACTACAGTTCCTAAACCAAAGCAATCTGTAAAAATGGACTTTGACGAAAAGACCATTTATAATGGAGTCGCCAAAAGTTTCTGTTCCTGTTGGAATGATGCGTTATCAGTGGTGAAGAAACATATCTGGAAGCAGCAACCTGATACATTGCCATTTTCGCTATGGTTTCCGAAGCTTATTGAACTATTCAAGCAGAAGTCTAAATTTCTTGAATATCTTTATAGACACGTTTGCGATTACAATCTCAATCGTATGACTATTGAAGCAAATACCGATTGCATATTAAAGCGGCAGGACGAGATACTTGCGAGAATCAATGAATTGAAAAATCCAGTAACGGTTATTCCACCCAATATCAATGGGATGTTTATACATGGATATCATATTAAGCTACGATATGTTGTGGCCTTCGTTGTCGTTATTCTAATGTGGACTGTTGCTGCTTCTATTAGTAGTATGAAATATAAGGAAGAATCCTTTGCACATTATTCGATGTATCGGGCGGTGAAAGAACAGCATCAGTATCAGCATTTGATGGAAGCGGATCATTCACAATCTAAGGTTAATAAAGAACGATGAACATTCTATGGGGCATATATCATTAGGGTGTTTTTCCATATGGAGTTTCTGGTTCTGCAACCATAAGACTATCGTTAGTTTCCGCTATTTGGTAAGTTCTAATTTTTCTATCTTCAAGGAAAATGTGATTTAATGTATACGCTAAAGAATCAAGTGTTTCCATGCGGACTTTAGGCTTTAGTTGACATTCCCAAATCGTGATGCAATGCCAGCCCATAGCAGCAAGTTGGCATTGCTCTTTTTTATCACGTTCTTTGTTTCGTTCTATTTTCTTTTGCCAAAAATCAATGTTGGTTTTAGACGGACGAAAGTATTTGCATTTTTCATGACCATGCCAAAAACAACCATTTACAAAAATGACAGTTCGATATTTACGAAGTACTATATCGGGATGACCGGGAAGGCGTGGATGATTGAGCCGATAGCGGAAGCCACGGCTAAAAAGGAATTTCCGAACCAATAATTCAGGTTTTGTATTCTTTCCTTTTATAGCGGACATACAACGATGACGTTGTTCTTTTGTTAGTTTATCCATCTAAAATAGTATTATCTATTAACACTTTAGTCTTTGCCTCTTGGCTGGTATGGCTTCTACAACTTATAAAATCATTAAAGTTTTGGTAATTTCCTAGTCTTTACAAAAAATACGGCAATTTAAATCTGCTTCTTTGCAAGTAGAAATAAATCCGCTCAATAACCAAACAAGCTGCACAACATTATTTTTCTGTTTTAGCGGCTGATTATTCTTTATTTTATCAAAAGCCTCGGCTAGTGCAGATTTAGATAGATAATTTACAGCAAGGCAGATTTCCTGTACTTTATTGGGATTATATCTCAATTTTTTATACAACCTTTCATAATCTGCCGGCATTCCTATTCTACATTTATTTATATTGGTTCCATTCCATTTTCCATTCATTCCTTTCATTTTCTCTTGAATGGTATTGTCATCGGGATTCATATTGCCTATGTTTTTTATAGCTTGACCGATTACTTCTTGAAACTTGGATGCAGAAAGAGTTGCGCTTCCATCATTGCATTTAGAATGAATGTAAGACATTGAATTTTCTCTGATGGCTATATGGTCTGCCCATTCGTTACCCAAATCATCGCACAATAAGAAATCCGCATCATTAAATATTTTCTTTTCTACAACATTAAACATTGAGCCTATTTTAAAATCTGTACTTGTTGCGTCATATCCATCACCCTTTTCGCTTGTGACAGCAGCAATCTCATTCATCGGATATAAAATAGAAAGAATCGATTCAAAATCTTTTTGTATGCCTACATTCATATAAAGCCTTTTGCCCATATATATGTATGAATAATTCGAAAAACCGACAGAAAAACATCCCAAGTTGTTCATCAAATCAATAATTTTCACGTATGTCCCATCGTCTTCACAAAAATACAAAGAATCAAATAAATTACCACATGCCACAATCTTCAAGCCTGATTTCATCTTTTTTACACCAATATTACGTTTGCCCTTTTTCCTATAAATATCTTTTTCTTTCTCATCTAAAGTAAGACACTTCATACCAGAAATTATGTATTTTGCAAAGATGTTTGTTTTTGCAAAATATTCTTCTTCGCCTTCCTTTTTCAAAAAAACATCCGTACAGTGAAGTTCCTGAATATAAGAATTAAGTTTAAATATATCTATAAGTAATGATACCGGTTCTAATTTATCTTGCTGTTTTTTCCATGATTGTGGTTTGGCAAAACGTGAAAAGAATGATTCTTGTGGAATATATGAATCAATTTTTGTAATTAAAACATTCATCCACTCCAATAACTCTATTAAGTTTTTCTTAGTTCCAAATTTTGTCAATCGTGAGGTGTTTATGTTTACAGTACATAAGCCATTAGTATTGGCAAATCGTGCTGTATTAACAACTGTATGATTAGAGCCAAACATTGGCATCGTGTTTTCCAAACTGTTGGCTTCATAAGATTTGTTGCGCATGGCATTCTCGTTCATATTCATATTGCTTAATTTCATTTGCTGAAAAACAGTATCATCGTCAACCAGTACACCAGCTAAAGTATCAGTTGGTATGGAAGTTAGGCTATTAATGAAAGAGCTAATACGTGATATGTTTTTTTTGACTAGAATAATATAATCGTTTATTTCCACAATAAGCAAATATGCTAATCTGTTTTCCATTAATTTTTTTGGAAAATTTTCTTCTTCAAAATCTAAAAAAGAGGGGTAAGTTGCGAATTTGAAAACAAGCAAAGAATAATAGATTTCCTGTTTGTTGGGTACATTCACTATTTCTCTCTTACGACAAATCTTTGTAAATAGTTCGTATTCGATCTCAGTCAATACAGAATTAAATACCTCTTGAATTCTATCCTTTCCTACTTCAAGTTCGTTTTTTTTATAGAAATAAGCGCCTTCATTTAATACTAAATGATCGCACAAATGTAATTTGTCACAATTTCTCATTTTGTCTAGAATTTAAAGGTTTGTTGAATATACGACCTTTTGAAATAAAATTTATCTGATGTAATCATGGTCTGGTAATAGTATGGTGAATGTACATTTTAGAATTTATCAATTACTACCCACTTTTCTATTTCATCAAATGTCGTGTCAATAAATGTATAGCTAATCATCTTATGAGTATCTATCGGTCGATAATCGTCAAACAGCTTCCGGCTGAAACGCAACTCAAACGCTAATCGCATGTCGTCTGTAGCATCTTCTCCTTCTGTTTGCTTTGCTTCCTTTCCTGTAATAGTCCTTACACGGACAATTTCATATATATCACGAACTCCCTTACTCTTTATATAAGGTATAAAGTAATGAAGGTCATGCAATGAAATGGTCGTGGGGAACTTAGGTCCTGTATGGTATAAGGTGGCATTGCCATCAAGGAAACTTTGTGTGTATCCCGGTCGTGAACTGTTTCCTACTAAACCGATAAGGAGGCGATTGGGCACTTGCAATAATGCACCTTTTTGCGGTATTACCTTTGATATGGTCTCATACGATTTGGTTAGAATAAGCTCTTCTATGAATCGTTCCAGTAACTGCCTGTTATGCGTGTCTTTGGGGCGAAGCGGGAAAGCTCCAATGTTTACTTCGTCTATAGTCTTGCGAAACTTGGATTCTGCCACTACAGCCGGTTCGCCATCACCGGGAAACAGGATGTAGCCGCCAATTACTTCCTTCTTCAAGGCATCCGACTGATAATCTTTGTAATAGATGGCATCGCGATATCTGTGCATCTGGTTGATAGCATCTTCCGGTGGAACGTCCACACCGTTTTTGTCTTTCCCGTCAATACGATATTTCGCATCAAACAGGTAAGTCATTTTCATTCCTTCTTGCAAATCGTTCTTGGTAAGTTGCAACACAATGTCCGGCTTTTGGGGGACAGTTGGCACAGTCCAATCTTTTATACCTGCCGATAAGTTTTCTCGCTCCGTACTCTTTGGATTATAAACAAGTTCTGCCAATTCTATATCGTCTTTCTTGAAAAGTATGCGTGAATGTTCACCTTTACCCAAATCCCATGTAAATAGTCCGTTCATTTCCATGCGATTCCTGTGGTCTATATCTTCATCAGACAAATGCAGTTTTTCTTTCACTATATGGCTTACTTCTATGAAACACCATATTTCATACAGTGTTGCAATGTCTTTGGTTTGTAAACGGTATATGCCATCATTCAGAGAATAAGAGCGGTGAAGCAGACTCCATGTGCGATATATCTGACTATATCCGGTAGCTTTTTGTAAAACCAGACTTTCTTGATTCATCCCCTTGTAATTTCCTACGGTACGGAAGAATGGATTTCGTTGCAAGTGTTTTAGCGTTGCCAATGTGGCTTGCATATCCTCTTTCATCACATCCGAGGCATTCTTTATCGCTTCTATACGCTTCTTCAGGATCTCGTATCTATCGGTAATCTGTCCAAGCGCAAATTTCAAGAATCTATTTTCCTTTGTATCATTTGTCCACACACGTTCTTCCACACGATATAGATGCGAACAGTCTGCCCGATGTTCCGCCAGTTCGTTTTCTATGCAAGAGGGAACAAATGTCAGCTTATCGGCACGTTTGTAAGTCTCTTTTCCGTGTAAACGATGTCTTGGGCGGTCAATAATGTTTTTGCAGGCCTTGATGAATTTCTTTTGCTCATTGGCAAATACGCTCCACCAGATTATTTCCGGGGTCTCTCCGCTTGCATCGGGCGAAAAGCCATGAAAGGTTCTTCGCATATAGTCGAGCGAAAGCATTCTGTACTCTTGTTCAATATCCTCTATAATGGCTTTCCAATGCTCGTGATAGTTGAGTTTTGTACTCAACACCTCAAAAGAGAAGACAAAACTGCGGGTTTCTGCTCCCACTTGGTATATGAGTTGTATTTCACTGCGTCCGACTTCATTGCCATAATTCAAGAAACCTGCCAATATCTGTCTGCGAAAAGTGAATTTTTCATTTTCACTTTGGAGAATAGAACCAAACTGAGCCTTTTTCACATAGTCCTTGAATTCCACCCAAATAGGATAATCGGTGTTGTCGAAAAATATGGCGGGAGCTTGTTGGCTGTTTTCAATCGTAATTTCTTCTCCGATATAGTTGCTCAGGATAACAGATGATACGCCTTCTGACCAAGAATAAGTGGAGTGTAAGCATTCTTCTCCAATATTACTCTTGGCTTTATGCCAAATGTCATCGAATTTTGCACATTCGACAATCATTTTAAAATCCTGATGCTTTATGGTAAGCAGTTCCATCGTCCTTTGCGAATATCTGATTGTTTTTAACTCCAGAAACTTGTATAGCCGGATGACAACCGTTCTTGCATCTCTTTCAGCTTGGCTATGGAAACAGATTCTATTTTCTTATCTTCTCCAGTCAATGCTAACAACTGCGCTTCGATAGTAGTAATCATCCTTTCAAGAAGTGAATGCTTGACTTTTGTATCATCACCTTCTATTCGCGACAAGATTTTCATGCTTGTTATCTCATCCAATGCGGTTGCTATGACCTCATCCTCACTGAACTCGTTTCCGTTTTCATCCATATTGTAAGGTAAATTGTTTACCACATAAAGTAGGAATTCGTTCCGCGTGCGGTAGGCGACCTTGAACGGCGTGCCATTAAGAACGTCATTCACTGCTTGCAAATAAGCCAATACCTTATTGCAAATATCCTCGTTGTCGACATATACATCCACACCTTCTACGGCTATACCGATAAGCATATCGCTATTCAGTTTACCAATGCGTTCATATTTATTGTCCAATCCGGCATACAAATCTACTTCATTCATTTCTATGGTCATGGCACGGTCAAGTACCTTACGGGAGAATGAGAAAGTCGTTTCATCCATATTTACCGTGCCCACTACGATTAGGTTCTGTGGAATGGTGATACCTTCTTCCAAAAAGCGGTTTCTTAATGCTTCATTGTTTCCTGTCAGTTCGGCCGTTAATACTCGATACCAATCTTCTGTGCTTTTTTTCAGGATAGGGTCTGTAGTAATCGTACCGTCTTCATTGCTTTTACGAGATTCTATCACACTAAGGAATTCCGCAAAATATTGTTCTACCGGAGCAAGGTTCATTTCATCCAGACAAAGGAAATGAGGTACATCCAAGTTTTCCCAAGCCTTTGTGATAAATCTTAAGAAATCGCCAATCACATATATGGGTTTTCCGCTGACACGACTCACATATCCTATCAGTTCTGTAGAATCATGCCAATTGGGTTTTACCTGAATCATCTCAAAATTCTTAGGTTTCTGAGCTTTATATTCAGTGGAATCTTCGTCCCAACACGCATGGGCCAATTCACGGACAATACGGCTTTTGCCCGTACCGGATATACCGGCAAGCAAAAGGAAGGGTTTGGTCTTGATGGCGGTAATGTAGGAGCGGTAATTAGAATATTTGTTTTGGCTAGTATGATCTATGCTATTAATAGATTTTATGGCATTACCATAAAGAGACAGGTAGTCTGATTGTAAAATAATAACATAATCTGTAATCTCTAATCCTGCATATAATGTTTGAACAAAAGGACCACGGCTTATTTCGCCAGGAGCTGCTACAACACTTCCTTTCTTTGCATCAATATTTTCTTTGGACACATCGACGCCAATAGCATTCAATTCTGCTTTGAGTACAGTTTCAGAATATAAAGAGTCTGTAAACTCAATTTCTTTAGAATGAGTGTTGAAACTGTTTGAAATAATGTTTAATGGGATGTTGAACTCTTCTGCAAACTTTTGGAGAATTTCTTCCTTTGTCATATTGTCTTCAAAAGAATTTCTCCTATATGCCCAAATTGCTACATCATAGATATTGGGAGTGTGTCTTCCTTGATCATTAAAATATTTATCCCATTTATTTGAGAATACAACGTACAATACACGTCCACTACTGTATCGTTTTTTTGCTTGACTCAGATTGAAGATGTTTTCAAGAAAGCTTGATACTTCGTCAAGATTAACCTCATAAGGTACGGAGGGGCAAATACTGCTCTTGCATCCTTTCAATAGAGCCAAATATCCCCAAGACTTATTGGTCATACAATCTTGAAAGCCTTTGTAGGCCTCGACTACAGATTTTACACTTATGAATTTCATTTTTCAAGAGTTTTTTCGTAAGTTTTAATCATATTATTCATTATCGTTACGATAATTGGCACACTAACAGAGTTTCCTAACTGTTTGTATGCTTGTGCATCGGACACAGGGAACACAAAGTCATCAGGGAAGCCTTGAAGTCTTTTTGATTCAAGTACAGACAACTTTCTGCGGATATCCCATAGTTTTGGTGTCCTATTAGCTATAATTGTAGAAGCATATGTGTCAAGACAGGAATAGAATGCTTCCTGAATTTGTGTTTTAGCTGGATCACCAACATGAAATCGCAAAGAACCGTCTGCCTTTTGAAAAGAAAAAACGCCATATTTTCCTTTCTTCGTATTTGGCTTATATTTTGAATTGTCATGTTGGATTCTATCACCAGGCTTGGCATTTGCAAAATGATAATCTATTCTGTCCAATTCAAATTTAGGAATAGCCAAAGATGGATTCCTATCATTCATGTCTATAATGTCACGCAATACGGGATGCCCTTTTACAGGCTTAGGCCATTCAAAATCGACTTCGGTTCTAAAGGCTACGCAATACCATCTTTCTCGTTTTTGAGGAAGACCATAATCTAAAGAAGACAAAATAGTCCAATGTGGGTAATAACCAAGCTTCTTTAGAGTGTCCAAAACAGTCTGGAGTGTTTTGCCATTATCGTGAGATTTCAAACCTTTTACGTTTTCAAGAAAGACCATTGGTGGTTTATGGTATTCTAAAATTCGACATACATCAAAGAACAGAGTACCTCTTACCTCATCATTAAAACCTTGTTTTTCTCCTGCATAACTAAATGGTTGACATGGGAATCCCGCTGTTAAGATGTCAAAACTCGGAATGTCTTTTTCATTAACAGCCTTTATGTCTCCTGTTGGTACTTCATGAAAATTGGCTTCATAGGTTTGTTGGGCGAACTTATCATTATCAGATGAGAATACACACTCTACCTGACTACTGTTCATGGCAAGCCGAAAACCGCCTATGCCACAAAACAAATCTATTCCTTTATATTTTTTTCTCATTGATATCTGTTCTCTTTACTTATTATCTTTTATTGACCACAATAAATCCTTCGTATCCACTTCAAGGACTTTTGCGATTTCCACTAAAGTCTCCAAGTTCGGTTGCATGGTATTTGTACACCATTTTGAAACAGTTCCCGGGTCTTTTCCCAACTGTTCTGCTAACCATTTATTGGTGCGTTTCTTTTCTGCTAAAACCACCTTCAAACGATTTATGTCTTTACTCATACGTTCTGTGATATGTTTTTGAATGCAAAGGTAATCATTCTTTTTGTATTATCATCTTATAATTGTGTTCATATGATTATATGATGATAAAAAACGACTTTATATTGTTGTATATTTCAATTATATGGTTGTCTGTAGTTGACTGTGGTTGTCTCTTGACTTAAAAAGTGTATTAGAATTATCTACAATTTATACAACTTATTTCATGTTATCCAATGGATCTACTAAAAGATATTTACTCGTAAAGTGCGTCTATAAAAAGAAAAATCGTATCTTTACATATGTAATATGGTTAATTTATGAAGTTAATTTGATGCGAAATATGAATGCTAACATAGAATATGAGAAATTTACCCAAGAAATTTATCAAGAATTAGTGAACGCTGATGTCGTAAAAAGTACAAAAGTCAAACATAATATAAAGATTCTTGGTAAATCAGGACAGAAACATCAAATAGATGTATATTGGGAGTATGAAATAGCAGGAGTATTACATAAAGTTGCTGTTGAATGCAAAAATTATAACAAGCCTATTCCAATTAGTAAAGTTCGTGATTTTTATGGTGTGCTATCGGATTTAGATAATGTATCTGGAATTATGGTTACAAAGATTGGTTACCAAGAGGGGGCTAAAAAAATTGGCAGCCATTATGGTATAAGTTTAAAAGAATTGAGAACACCCAATCAAGGAGAAGCTATTGTTGCAGAAGTAAAAACCTGTATAAATGTATCAGTCAGACATTGTCTTTTTGAGGTGGATGATATATGGGCAAAAGAAAACGGTTTAGATCTTCAAGCATATAGAGAACGATTAGATTGTCTAAACTTTCCTCCAAAAGAGAAATGGCTTCATTCCATTTATATTCCTTTGCAAGTTAAAGACAGAAGCATCTGTAATGCGAAAGGAGAAATTATAGATACATTGGATAATTTAGAAAATCAGTTACGCCCAGATGAAGACCATATTTTTTCTTTAGAGAATTCCTATATAGATACCCATTGTGGCTTAGTGAAAATTAGAGCAATAAAATATGAGTATGAACAAAATAACAAAACGATGAATATATCTATTGACGCTCAAGAGTTTATCAAGGCTATCCTAAAGGATGCTTTGAATGGGGAAATTAGATTAGTTGCTAAACGCTAGTGGTACGGTTTCAATGTGGAACTAATGATTTTATTTCTTTCTCTCTCCTCTCTTTTACTCTTTCCCATCCCGGCATCTTTTTAGCCAATACACTTTCTCCTGCAGGAAAGTAAAGCGGAAAAACCTGAGATAAGAAACTTACAATATCACTACGCTTCTTGCCCATGTTGAAAAAGGCGGAACAAACAAAATACATAAGGTCTTGCTGACTACATGTAGCTTTGAGTTGAATGGTTATTGAGGGAGTGACTATCAAACCGTGTTCTGCAAATGCGCAAGCACTGGCAAGAACAGCTTTCTGTTCTTCTTCGGTAAACATCTTTATTTTCCCTGCCAACCATTCAAGTTCTCTTTGCTGAAGTGCTTGTTGCTTCTCGTTCTGATGTTCCAATAGGATTGCTATATTTTCTTGTTGCTTTTCGGTCAAGGCATTTTCCAATGCTTGATTTTTTCGTTTAAGGACATTGAATTTCAGCAATGCGGCAATGTACATACAGAAATAACCTACTGCAACATCGAATATCAGAACAAGCAGATAATTGCTGTTTGAATTTTTTGTATTCTCAGCCATATACTCACTGATAGGGATAACAGCTAATAGCATGATAATGGCTATTGCATAAAGCACTCTGTATCGCGTTTTATGGTTTACCTGTGGCAAAGAGGCAAACAGAAAGGCGATAATCAAAACGGCAATTATTGCAC
>CDTY01032729.1_pt1 | contig 11922 bp, 10 predicted proteins | sample 557731 | NCBI WGS metagenome assembly CDTY01 (sample SAMEA3182101, study PRJEB8094) | gut metagenome | biome: human; feature: gut; material: Stool; isolation source: human stool | place: Canada | collected 2013-02-12
GTCGTGAGGCTGTTCTTGAAGGTCTGCTCGAAGGCGAGGAATTTCAGGATCGAGAGGTTCACCGAAGGGTGGAACCGAATACCTCCTTTATAGGGACCGATAGCGCTGTTCATCTGTACGCGGTAGCCGCGGTTGATCTCGATCTCGCCCTTGTCGTTGAGCCAGGGCACGCGGAAGATGATGACGCGCTCGGGTTCGGCGATGCGTTCGAGCACCTTCATCTTGCTCAGGACGGGGTTCATGACGATGTACTCCGCCAGCGATTCGGCAACCTCCTTCACCGCCTGATGAAATTCGGGTTCACCGGCGTTTTTGGCAACGATTCCGGCCATGAATTCGTCGACAAATTTTTGTGCTTCTTTCTCCATAATTAAGAGGTGTTTTTGAGTGAAGGCCCGATGAATTCGGCATCGAACCGACTGGATTGCTTGTCGTATGTCGCGAAGCCCGATGCCGAATTCACCGCACTCCGCGTTCCGGGTGCTACGGGACCCGTTCCGAATGGGGAGGGACCCTCCTAACCTAAACCTGTAACCGTATAAAAAAGGCAGCGGTCGTACGCTGCCGAATGTGCTAAAAGAGATAGCGTTCGTTGCGTACCTTCTTCACGAGCCGGAAGATGTCCTCCCACGCCTCCTCGCCGAAGGTCGTGCCGACCACCTCGATGACTTTGCCTGCCGTGATCGCGCCGATGGTGCCGCACTGCCGAAGCGAGAGTCCGGCGCACATGCCGTAGAGGAACCCCGCGGCGTAGAAGTCGCCTGCGCCCGTCGTGTCGACGCGCCTGGCGGCGGCCATGATGCCGACGTGCACCACTTCGCTGCGGTGTTTGATCAGCGCGCCGCGGATGCCGATCTTGACGATCGCCAGTTCGCAAAGCTGCGAAATGGCCTGCAAGGCGTTGATCGGTTCGTTCTCGCCCGTGAAGGCGATCGCTTCGTCCTCGTTGGCGAAGACGATGTCCACGTATTTTTCGACCAGGGCGCGCAGGAAATCGAGGTTTTCCTTGACGATGTTGAAACTCGCCAGGTCGATCGCCACCTGCAATCCGCGTTCTTTGGCCGTCCGGGCCGTGTGCTCGATCAGTTCGTGGTTCTGCACCAGGTACCCCTCGATGTAGACGCAGTCGAATCCTTCGAAGATGTCGGCGCGGACGTCGGCCGCCGTCAATTCGAGCGCGGCGCCCAGATGCGTGATCATCGTGCGTTCGCCGTCGGGCGAGATCAGCGCCACGCACTTGCCCGACCGCTCGCTGCCGCGGAAGATGAAGGGCTTCACACCGAGGTTCGCGAGCGCCTGCTCGAAGAAGTCGCCCGTCGTATCGGGACCTACCTTGCCGATGAATCCCGTCCCGCAGCCCAGACGCGCCATGGCGCGGATCGTATTGCCGGCCGAGCCGCCCAGTGAAAGCGAATAGGGCAGTCCGGCGACCGATTTCGATATTTCGGTCTGCAACTTGCTGTCCACCAACGACATGGATCCTTTTTCGAGCGAGTATTTTCTCAGTACGGAGTCCGACTCCAAATTGACCAGCATGTCCGTCAGGGCGTTGCCGATGCCGATTACGCGTTTCATCCGATCGTTCTCTTCGTTTGGGTTCTGCGGGGAGCTTACATGGAAAGTATCTTCACGAGATTCACGTAATCCCGATTGATCGATTTGTTGTGACGCACCGCACGCGAGAAGGGCACGTAGACCAGTTCGTTGTTCTGGATGCCGATCATCACGTTGCGCTGCCCCTCCATGATCGCCTGAATGGCCATGGCTCCCATGCGCGAGGCCAGGATGCGATCCTGTGCCGAGGGCGATCCGCCGCGCTGGATATGTCCCAGGATCGTGACGCGCGCGTCGTACTGCGGGAACTCTTTTTTCACGCGCTCGGCCAGCCCCATGGCGCCCCCCGTGCGGGGATTTTCGGCCACGATGACGATCGCCGAGTTCTTGCTCTTGCGGAAACCCTGGCTGATGAGTTCGGCCAGCTGGTCGACCTCCGTGTCCATTTCGGGGATGATGGCCGCTTCGGAACCGGTGGCGATCGCACCGTTGAGGGCCAGGTATCCGGCCGTGTGTCCCATTACCTCGACGAAGAAGAGCCGTTCGTGGCTCGACGCCGTATCGCGCAGTTTGTCGACGGCCTCCATGATCGTGTTGAGCGCCGTGTCGTAACCGATCGTGGCGTCCGTACCGCCCAGGTCGTTATCGATCGTACCGGGCAGCCCCACGATGGGAATGTCGTGCTCCTGCGCGAAGATATTGGCGCCCGACAGCGAGCCGTCGCCGCCGATGACCACCAGTGCGTCGATACCGGCGGCTTTCAGGTTTTCATAGGCCTGCTGACGCCCCTCGACCGATTTGAACTCCTCGCAGCGAGCCGTTTTGAGGATCGTTCCGCCCAACTGGATGATGTTGCTTACGGACGAGGAGTGGAAATCGACGATTTCGTTCGTCACCAGACCGCGGTAACCGCGCAGAATTCCCTTGACCGTAAATCCGTTGTAGATGGCCGTGCGGGTAACGGCGCGGATGGCGGCGTTCATGCCTGGGGCGTCGCCGCCGGAGGTCAGGATACCGATGCATTTGATGGCTGCCATAGCGAAAGGAGTATTATCACTTCGGGACAAAGTTAGTAAAATAATTTATGAATACCGCTCTTTTTTACAGCTTTTTTTATGCCGAAACGGGAAGCCGTCCGGTGCGGCCTCCCGTTTCGCGGCGACGGGTCGTTCCGGCCGTCGTCATTCGTAGCTCTCGTCGTCGAAATCGATGTCGACGCTGTGTTCCGTCACGCGGATGTCGACCTTCTGTTTCTTGGGTCCCTTGATCGTGATCCGGTGTGCGGAATCGCTTGCTGGAGCGGTCTGCGGGGCGGGTTCGGTCGCAATGACGGATACGGTGTCGGCGGCCACCCACTCCTGCATACGGTCGATTTCCCTGTCGCGGAGTTCGTCGCGCGCCTCGTCGAAGAGTTCGTGCAGGCGGTGCCGCTGTTCGCCGCCGTACTCCCGCAGGATCAGTCCGCCGGTAGCGACGATCGTCAGGATCCAGAGCAGGAAGACGATCAGCGTGGCGCGCCCGCTGGGTTTGCGCGAGGCGATCAGGCAGAAGAGGATGTAGATGAGCAGCAGCAGCGGGATGAGCACCGTCAGCAGGCCCATGACGCCCATGGCCGTGGTCGTCATCGTCCAGCCTGCGATCGATAGCGTTCCGCTGCCGCCCGGGTCGCCGAAGATCAGGGCGAAGAGTACGATGAGCAGGATGCAGGCGGCGAAGGTCAGGCCGAAGATGAAGAACCCGATGAAGATCTTGATGACGATGAGCGCCAGTTGTCCGAGGGCGTAGATCACGCGGGCTACGATCGATTTCACGTCGCTGTTCGTCTCGCTGTCCCGAACGGTTTTTTCGCGGATCGAGCGCACGGTGATCGGCTCGCCCTCCATTTCGAGCTTCTGCCGCGCGGAGCGTGCGGCCGGCACGGCGAACCACATGATGAAGTAGCCCAGTACGAAGACGCCGAACAGGTTGGAGAAGAAGGTCGAGAGGGTGCCGGAGAAGGGCAGTACCTCGACGAGGATCAACAACAGCAGCGGTGCGAAGAGCGTCAGGCGCACCCATGTGGCGTCGACGTCGAAGTAACGCCCCAGCCCGGCGCACACCCCGCCCAGGCGGGCGTTCTCGGTGTCGCGGTAGAGACGGCGCGGGATGCGCGGCTGCTTTTTGGCTGCGTCGGTTTCGCTTTCGGACGAGATGTCCTCGGCCGTTCCCATTTGCGAGATGATCTGTCGCAGGAGCGGGGTCTCCACCACGCGCGAGTTCTCCTGCTGCGAGAGGATCAGTTCGGCGATGCGCGCCTCGATGTCGGCGACGATTTCGTCGCCGTCGGCCGTTTCGGCGTAGGTCGCTTTGAGACTGTCGAGGTAGCGGCTCAGAAGGGCGTAGGCATCGGCGTCGAGCGTGAAGGCGATGCCCGAAATACTGCATTTTTTGACCTCTTTCATGGCGGTTATCGTTTATGGGTGACGGATCCTGTCAGGTTCTTTTTGAAACCGACGAGCCGGCAGTCGCCCCAGTAGGAGACGCTTCCGCCCGACGAAGCGGCGGCTTCGAGCGTCTCGGAGCAGGTGATGCGCACCGAAGCGCCCGACGAAGCGCGCGCTTCGGTACGCCGAGTCAGCAGATTGCGGGCCTTGCAAGTGGCTCCCGACATGGCGTTGATTTTGCACTCCTCGGCCACTCCCTTGACATTTATTTCGGCTCCGCTGTGCGCTTCGATCGCGCACCGGCCTACGGCCAGATTGGCCTTGATTTCGGAGCCGCTGGTGGCCGAGAGGGTGCAGCCGTCGCCCTCGCAGGCGATCTCGGCATGTGCGCCGCTGGTTGTGCGGACGTTGAGCGTCGGGGTGTTTACGACGGTTCGGCAGGTGACCCGACCGCCGCTGGTGGCCGTCAGGCTTTGCAGTACCTCAGGTTTGGGTACGCTGATGCGGACGTCGCAGTCGCGGATGTTGTCGATTTCGGGATCGATCGTCAGCAGCAGGACGCCCTGTTTGTCGATCGTCGTGACGACATGGCCGATGATCTTTTCGTCGGCTTCGACGACGAGTTTTTCCGAATCGCTTTCGACGATCGTCGCCGCGACGCCGCGGGCGACTTTCAGCCCCGTGTAGCGCCCTGCCTCGCGCGTTTCGGTGCGCATGACACCCGACCCCTTGATCGTGCGGGCGCGTGCGGCGGTCTGCGCCGGTACGAGACCGAGCAGGATGAAAAGTGTAGAAAATAGAAAGATGCGTTTCATATGCGGTTAACGTTTGAGTGCGGAGTATTTTCCGACCGAGGTGTCCCACTGTTCCGATTTCAGTCCCGTAGCGTCGATGCGGGAGGTTCCTCTGGCGACGATGCGGCAGGCGCGGGTCGTTCCGGCGAGTGTCATGCCGGCGCCTCCGCTGCTCTCGGCATGGAGCGAGGTCGCGTCGAGCGACACCTGCGTGGCGGAAGTACCGCTGCTCTCGATCCGGCACCCCGTGCATTTGACTCGGGTCGTGATGCGGGCGGCGCCGCTGCTTTCGATCGAAGCGTCGTCGCAAAGGAGTTCTCCGTTGCAGACGAGGCGGCTCGTGCCGGAGGCTCGGAGTTCGATGGTGCGACCTGTCGCCGTGCTTTTCAGTTCGATTTCGGAACCACCGGTGGCTGAGATGCGTTCGAGGGTCCCCGTCATCGCTTCGACGGCGATGTGCGCGGTGCCGTTGGTCTCGATCGTGGCGTCGACGCCTGCCGGTTGTCCTTTCAGTTCGATCACGGAACCACCGGTGGCCGAGATGCGTTCGAGGGTGCCCGTCATCGCCTCGACGGCGATGTGCGCGGTGCCGCTGGTTTCGATCGCGGCGTCATTGGTTTGCAGCGGGTGTTCGGCCGTGATTTTGGCGGCTCCGCTGGCTTTTAGTCCGGTAATTCCGGCCAGCGGTGTTTCGAGCGAAAATGCAGCGATGCCTTTGGCGTCGAGTCGTGTGATGCCGGCGGCCGGAACGTAGACGGTCAATTCGGCGTTTTGCACCGTGGCGTCTGCCAGTCCGATGCGGAGCGTCCCCTCGGCGACCGAGGTCTGCACGTGGACGAGGAGGTTGTCGTCGGTCTTGACGGTCACGCGGCCTGCGGGGTAGTCGCCGACGAGGACGTGGGCGATGCTGCCCGCTTCGACGGCGTGGAACGATCCGACGTCGCGGGTCTCGGTGACGATTCTGCCGCTGCCTTTGAGGGTTTTGTTGCGTGCAGCGGTGGCCGGAAGGGCGATTGCACAGGCGGCTGCCGCGGCGAGGAGAAGGAGTGCCTTTTTCATGGTGTAATAGGTTTGTGTCGGTTTCGGATGCTTCGCGTGTGATTTCGGAGCGATTCGACGCCTCCGGTAGTCATGTCCCGTCGCCCGCCGTCGGAGACGGCACCCTCCGTCGTGCGGAGTGCGGCGACTGCGTGAAGCCGGAGTGTCTTTTTTTCGTTCGGAGATCGGTTTATCGGTTTTCGGCCGGTTTGCCGCCGTGACGGATCACGTCGATCTGCTGTACCATCTCGATCCACGCTTGATCGAGCGTGCGGAGTGCTTCGCGGCCTTTCTCGGTCAGCGTGTAATATTTGCGGGGAGGCCCCTGAGGAGATTCTTCCCAGCGGTAGGTAAGCAGACCTGCGTTTTTCTGGCGGGTGAGGATCGGATAGAGCGTGCCTTCGACCACGATCATCTCGGCCGCTTTCAGCTCGGCGATGATCCGCGGGGCGTAGGAGTCGCCGCGCGAGAGGATCGCGAGGATGCAGTATTCGAGAATGCCTTTCCGCATCTGGGCTTTTACGTTGTCTTCTGCCATGGCGTTATCGTTTTGGGATTATTTACGGGTGTTGATGCTTTGCGGCTCTTCGGGAACGACCAGCCAGAGAATGATGTAGATCCAGATCGAGAGGCCCCCGAAGAGGATCAGGAAGAGTGTCAGCAGCCGGATCACCAGCGGATCGACGCGGAGGTAGTCGGCCAGTCCGCCGCAGATGCCGGCAATGGCGCGGTCGCTGCGCGAACGGTAGAGTTTGCGCGGAGCGGGCTCCGGCTCTCCGATCCGCTCCCCCGTGCAGCCGCCCGTGCGGTCGGAGGGGCATTCGCCGAAGTCGTCGGGCTGCCCGAGTTGTTCCATGGCGTACTGTACCGACGCGAGCGACACGACCATCATCGGCGACGAAAGCCGTTCACGGAAAATGTCGGCGATACGCGCTTCGACATCCTCCATCGTGTTGTTGTCCTCCTGCGGCAGTCGCCGGCGGATGTCGTCCAGATAGCGGCGAAGCACGGCGTAGGCGTCGTCGTCGAGCGTGAAGGCCTGCGAGGCGATGTTGACGTTTACAGTCTCTTTCATAACGGTACTGTTTTGAGGGGGTATCTAAAAAACTTTAATTACTCTGTTGTTGCAAATATAATACGATTATTTATACTTTGCAATACAAAGTACTGAATTTTTATTGAGATATCGATTTTTTCCGCTTACCTCCCCGCTTACGATGCGCGGCGACGACCCGCCGGCGACCGGAACGGTACAGTACAGTATTAGGTCTCGGGGGGATACGTTCCCTCCGCACGGTGTGCGGGTTTCCTGCCGGCAGCGTCGGCCGGGAATCGGATTCGGAGGTACGATTGCGGATAGGTATGCGATTTTTCCGGTGGAGGGCGCCGCCTTTTCCGGCCGCAACCGGCGGGACTATCGTCCGGCCTTACGGACGAGATGGCGGATAATCGGTATTGCCGGATACGTGACCGGATCGGCGTCGATCCGTTGTCCGAGTGGGGCTGCCGCAGCGGTCGGAACGCAAAAGCCCCGGAACGTGCCGCACGGACGTTTCGGGGCTTGCACCGGAGGAGCGGATCACTGTTCCACGCGGTAGAGGAAGCGGGTCAGGATGCGGTCGTTTTCTTTGGTTTCTTCGGGAATCTCCCCATAAGGGGCGATATTGATATGGATGAAATACTTTTTTTTCAACATTTCGTTATATTCGTCGTCGGCGTTCGCCCGCTCCCGTTCGGCTGTGGTGGCCGGACGGTAACCCATCAGCAGCCGCTCCACGTTCCAGCGGTTGTGTTCCACACGGGCCGCCGTCTCCACCTCCTGCCCGTCCAGCGGATGCGGACGGCAGGGATCGATACCCAGCGAGCGGAGTTTGGCGGGGATGGCGTTGGCGGCGTAGATGTTCGACCATTGGAACGCCAGCGATTGATCGTTCCAGTATTGGTCGATCTTATCGTCTGGCCAATCGGCAATTTCGAATCCGGCTGCGAAAGTTTTGAAGTCGAACTTTTCATTGAGTTCGTCCGCTGCTTTTTTCGCAGCTTTTTTTGCATCGGTGAAATGGTTGTAGACGTAGTTGATGCGTTTGGCCTTGCGGATGCGCTGTTTGAGTGTGGCGTCGTAGCTTTCGCACATCATGCCGAACGGATATACGCTTCGGTAACGGGACGAACGGCGGGCGATTTCGAGAATGGTGGCCGTCTCCTTCTGATAGACGAAGATCGGAACTTGCCGGTCGTAGAGCGGTTGCGGCAGGTAGAGCGCGGCGGCGACGTTTTCCGGTGCGGAGTTGCCGCAGATCGCCAGCGTGGGGAGCGCCTTTTCGTCGGCCGTCCAGTCTTTGAGCAGTTTGCGCACGTGGGGCGATTCGATGCCTCCTGCGACGAATTCCCACTCCACGTCCAGAAAATCCTCCTGCGGGGTGTGGACGTTGGTCGTTTCGCTGCCGGCCGCGTCGAATTTGCGCAGCGTGTGGTGCGACAACCGGAAGAGCGGTTCGTAACGGCCTTTGAGAAAGTTCATCTCCCGTTCCGCATCGGGGTCGATGAAGGTGATGCGCGTGCGGATACCCTGTGTGACGAAGTTGGGGTAGTGGGCGATGTGGGCCGCCGTGACGCCCATCGCCACGCCCATGCGGCTCATGCCCACGACGATCAGGTGGACGTAGCGGTCGCTTTGCGCCCGGATGCCGTCGCGGTCGAGCGGCGGATAGAGAATATCCCGTCCGTTGCAGTTGCAGCAGCCCGACACCAGCACGCGCTGCGCCCAGTTCTCGTGGAAATTGGTCGCCGAGAAGTGGATGCGGCTCTTCATCCGCTCGGCCTCTTCGAAATCGGCCAGTTGGAAGACCTGGAACGAACTCTGGTATTCGAACGACAGGTGGCAGGGCAGCGGATCGCGGCGGTGCGCTGCGCCGAGAATCGCCGAAATCTGAACCAGCGCGCTGATGCTTACCGAGTCGTGTTCCAGTTCGCCGTCGTCGCTCAGCACGAAGACGCGGTCGGCGCGGTGGATGTGGATCTTCTCCAATTCTTCGCGCGAGTCGCGCTGACCGTGGAGGATGATGAGGCGGCGCTCCTCGGCGGGCGAAAGTTCGGCGTGCAGCTTCCGGCGCAGAGCCTCTGCATCGCTCTGCGTGAGCAGCACGATGTCGCGGCGGCGGTTCTCCGGCTCGGCGTGCAGTTCGCGGATCAGTCCTGCGGCCGTGTCGTTGGCTCCCAGCAGGACGATATGCCCGTCGAAGCGGTAGCGGATTTCGCCTTGTCTGAAACGGGCGATGCGTCCCGTGAGGATGTTCGAAACGACCGAGATCAGTCCTCCGGTGAAGAAGATCGCGCCGAGGAAGGTGAGCGCCAGCAGCGGCAGGCGTTCATAACCCAGCGGATCGCCATCCTGCAACACGAACGAACCGGGATCGAGCAGCAGTTCGAGGATGCGCATGTCGTGTAGCTCGGCTGTGCAATAGCTTTTGATCCAGAGCGAGAAGCCCAGCACGAGGGCCAGAATGCCGAAGAGCCAGGTGATCTGTTTCCAGCTGGCGCCCGAAAAGGAGCGGTCGAAGCCGAGTTTCAGGGTTTTCCACAAGCGTCGGATCATGATGCGGCGGTTTTTCGGTTAGCGTTTGCGGATTTCGAATCCGAGGTGTTCGATCAGTTTCAGCGTTTCGAGCGCCGTCTGGCGGTCGTAGGTGCGTTCCTCTTCGGGCAGCTCCTCGTAGGGGATCAGGCAGGGGTGTTCCTTGCGGGCGTCGTTGCGTTCGGGTCCGAAACGCCAGCCCTGGGCGATGCGGGTCGCCGCCCATACCTCGTGGACGTTGCGCGCGAGCGCTTCGGTGAGGGGTGCCAGCGCGGCGGGCAGTTCGATGCGGCTGACGTCGATCGGCTGCGGAATATAAGGTTGTTTCATGTTCGTCTCTTTTCGGTGGCATTCCTGCGCGCTCTCCTGCCGGTCGGTGCGGCGGCCGTCGGGAAGGCGGACTTGCGAAGCGGCGGGAATGCGTGTTGTCCGAACAAAAATAGTGATTTTTTCGAACCGCACGATTTATTTCTGCCAAAAGTTGGCACTCCGGTTGGAATGTTGAATGGAAAAGGGGAAATTCATCCGCTTACCATTACGAACATATTAGGTGTGATGTTGATTTACGATTTTACGCGGCTCGAACCCGGCGGACTCTACCTCTTTTTTCCGGCGGCCGCTCCTTCGGGCGGATTGTGGGGGATTTTCGAGCGGCACGACCGGCGGGGCGGAGTGCTGCTGGCCGTTTGTTCGAGCGATCTCCGAGGCTTCGAACTGTGGTCGCCGCTGCCCTCGGGATATACCTCGTGCCGTCCAGCCTCGCAGGAGGAGCTGGGTCTCTTTACGCGGGGGCTGAATCTGCGGTTCTCCTGCGACTGAACGGAGCGCAGGGGCCTGCGGTCAGATTCCCTCTTTGAATCCCTGGGCTTTGAGGCGGATGTCGCTGCCGTCGGGCGTTACCAGATAGCACCCCGTGCCCGGCTGGGTGATATGTCCGATCACGTCGACCAGGCCCAGCCGCATCACCTGCTCCTGCATGGAGAGCGGCACGGTGAAGAGCAGCTCGTGATCCTGCCCTCCGTTGAGGGCTGCCACCACGGGGTCGGTGTGCATCTCCTCGGCCAACTGATGCGTCTGCCGGGCGATCGGGATCCGTTCCAGGTAGATGCGCGCGCCGCAGTCCGAAGCCTTGCAGAGCTGCATCAGGTCGCTGGCCAGCCCGTCCGAGAGGTCGATCATCGCCGTGGGGCGGAGTTTCTCTTCGGCCAGCGCGGCGATCACGTCGCGGCGGGCGCGGGGTTTCAGGTATTTTTCGAGCAGGTATTCGTGGCCGGCGAACTGCGGTTCGGGATTTTCGACGTCGTGCAGGACGCGCTTCTCGCGTTCGAGCAGTTGGAGACCCATATAGGCGGCGCCCAGATTTCCCGTGATGCAGATCAGATCGTTGGGTTTGGCTCCGTTGCGGTAGACGATGTCACTGCGTCTGGCACGGCCTATGGCCGTGACGTTGACGGTCAGCCCCGTCACCGAAGCGGTCGTATCGCCTCCCGCCAGGTCGATGTTCAGCTCCTCGCAAGCCAGGCGGACACCCTCGTAGAACTCCTGCAACGCCTCGACCGAGAATTTCGACGACACGCCGAGCGACAGCAACAGTTGTTCGGGCAGGGCGTTCATCGCCAGGATGTCGCTCGCGCCGACGGTGACGGTCTTGTAGCCCAGATGTTTGAGCGGGAAGTAGGTGAGGTCGAAGTCGATCCCTTCCATCAGCAGGTCGGTCGAGACGAGCGTCGCCTCGCTGCGCGAAGCGGCGATCACGGCCGCGTCGTCGCCTACGCCCCGCAGGGTCGTCCGGTTGCGGGGGGCGAATGCGCCGGTGAGTTTGTCGATAAGGCCGAATTCCCCCAATTCGGCGATCTGCGTCCGTTTGTTCTGTTCCATGCCTCCGATCGAATTTTGCACAAAAGTAGCGAAAACTTTGCCGTTTCGCAACTTCGCTCTCCGCGTTCCGTCCGCCGCAGCCGCTCGGCGGTCATCCCACGGGAGGATCGAACGTCCGTACAACGGCCCTGCCGCCGCTTTTCCGAAGGAAAAGGTCGCCGGCGCACCGTCCGGCGGGGCGGAGATATTATAATTTTTAAAGAACTTTGCCGTTTTCGGGAAAATAGATTATTTTTGCCGTTGTGAAAAAACTAACACAAACTATGCTGAACATCGTATTATTTGGTGCGCCGGGCTGCGGCAAGGGGACGCAGGCGTCGCGTCTGAAAGAACATTACGGAATCAACCACGTCTCGACGGGCGAGGTGATCCGCGCCGAGATCGCGCGCGGAACCGAGCTGGGCCGCAGCATGGAGGAGTATATCAAGTCGGGGCGTCTGGCGCCCGATGCCGTCGTCATCGGGATGATCGCCAACTACGTGGCCGAGCACCGCGATGCGGCGGGCAATATCTTCGACGGCTTTCCCCGCACGACGATTCAGGCCGAGGAGTTCGACAAGATTCTCGGCGGGCACGGGCTGGGCGTGACGCTCATGGTCGACATGCATGTCCCCGAAGAGGAGCTGGTGCGCCGCATCCTGCTGCGCGGCAAGGATTCGGG
>CDTY01046604.1_pt1 | contig 11908 bp, 10 predicted proteins | sample 557731 | NCBI WGS metagenome assembly CDTY01 (sample SAMEA3182101, study PRJEB8094) | gut metagenome | biome: human; feature: gut; material: Stool; isolation source: human stool | place: Canada | collected 2013-02-12
CCGGATATGTCACTCCCACCGGAACTCTTACTTACGGGCGTCGAAGCAAAGCAAAGCTTTGCACAAAGTTCTTTTGCCTACGTTTCTTTCAAAAAAACAGGTGGGAGCGACCGGATATGTCACTCCCACCGGAACTCTTACTTACGGGCGTCGAAGCAAAGCAAAGCTTTGCACAAAGTTCTTTTGCCTACGTTTCTTTCAAAAAAACAGGTGGGAGCGACCGGATATGTCACTCCCACCGGAACTCTTACTTACGGGCGCAGAAGGGAAACGAAGTTTCCCATAAAGTTCTTTGCCAAGCTTTCTTTCAAGAAAGCGTGTCGCCCTCTAAGAAGTAGCTGGCCTCCATATCGGCGGTGGCCAAGGCGAAGGCCAGGGGATACTTCTGAAACGCCTGGCCCACTGTTCTGGAATCCTCCGGCCCAGAGAAACCCATATGCCAGCGGATGGCCATGGCCTCCTCCCGGGTCAGGCGGATATAGCCGTTGGCAATGTACACGCTCTTCTCCCCGTGACCATAGGGCAGCGGATCGTCAAAGGTGTAGGTGGGCACCTTCTCCCACTGGCCGGTGGCATCGTTCTTCACGTTCCGGAACCCCTTCTTATAGCACCCGATCTTGCACAGATCGTGGAGCAGTGCCACCACGGCCACCGTCTCCTCGCTGTACTCCAGGCCGTAGAGCTCCTGCACCCGCTCCCGCTGGAGGTAGTCCACCAGGCAGTGGTACACGTTCAGGCTGTGCTTGCACAACCCGCCCTCACAGGACAGATGATACCGCGCCGAGGCAGGTGCGGTGAAAAAGTCGCTTTTGTGCTCCAAAAAATTCAGCAGCGCGTCGGCGCCGGGACGGGTGATCTTCTCCTTGAACAGCTCAATAAATTCCTCTTTTCCGGACATAGGCTCCTCCTGTGACCCGCTTGCGGGTGGTTTTTTCCTATTCTACCACACCGCCGCTTCAAACGGAAGCGCCAGTCCCCCTAATCCATATTTCTTAGATATGCCTCCGCCCCATAGCGCAGGCAGCGCTGCAGCCGCCGCTCTCCCCGCTTGATGGTGCGGGAGATGGTGGACCGGTCCACCCCCAGCCGCTCCCCGATCTCCCGCATGTTATACCCCTGGGCATAATACATCAGCAGCGTCTGCCGCTGGCGCTCGGTCACATCCTCCTGAAGCGCCCGGATGAGGTTACGCTTGAGACGGCTGATCTCCTTGCTGTTGTCAGAGGCCATCTGCATGCTGTACAGAGCCATGTCGGCGGCGTACAGCTTTCCTCTCCTATAGCGTGTATTTGGCATTTCGGCGGTACCCCCTCTCATAGTAGCGCTCCGTGAGCACAGCCAGCTCTCTGGCCTCCCGCAGCATGGTGGACAGCATGTGGATGCGGTGCTCCAACACCAGCCGCTGTTTTTCATTTCGGGTCCGCTCCAGCACCGCCTCCAACTGACAGATGCGCAGATCCAGCATCCGGGCATGCTCCCGGTACTCCACAGACAGTTCCAACAGGGTCATGACTCTCTCTCTTCCTCCTCTTCTTCCCGCGCGGCGCACTCCGCGCAGATGCTCCGTCCCTCCCGCCAGACCATCCGGTCCCAGCGGTACTGCTCCCCGCCGCAGCAGGGACAATAGGCCGCCGGAGGCGCCTGCTGCACATCCCGCAGCGGCAGAAGCAGGGAATTTCTTTGGCTCTGGGCCGTGTAGGAACACTCCTTTCTCCCTTTCAAAAAAATTTTTTCAATTTTCAAAATCGGGCTTGACAAAGTGTACGTTCTTTGGTAAAATAACACCTGCTGTTGGACAGCACTCTTGATGCGCTGGTGTAGCTCAGCCGGTAGAGCAGCTGATTTGTAATCAGCAGGTCGGGGGTTCGAATCCGTCCACCAGCTCCACAATTTCATATCTGGAGGAGTTCCCGAGTGGCCAAAGGGGGCAGACTGTAAATCTGTTGCGTTAGCTTCGGTGGTTCGAATCCACCCTCCTCCACCAAAAATCCTGAATGCGTCAGCGTTCAGGATTTTTTCTTCTTCCCTCTTCCCTATTCCTTCTTACCCGCTCGTTCGCATTCAGGATTTTTGGAGGGAAGAAGTAAAAGGTAAGAGGGAAAAAGTAAGGTGTCGGCTGCGCCGACCGATTAAAATGGGTGATTTGATGAACACCAGTCCTCTCCTCTCTAAGTCAAAGGCCTTTGCCCTGGAAATTATTCAAGTCTGCAACCAGATCAAGCGGGAAAAACGAGAAACCATTCTGGTCAATCAGCTTCTCCGCTCCGGCACCAGCATCGGCGCCAACATCCGCGAGGCCTTTTACGGGCACAGCCGGGCTGACTTTATCGCCAAGCTCCAGATTGCCTTAAAAGAATGTGCAGAAAGTGAATATTGGCTGGAACTCCTGCTGGAGAGCGGGTACTGCACTCAGCAGGTTCCCCTCTCCCACTGTGTGGAATTAAAAAAACTGCTGATTGCTTCTCTCAACACCGCAAAGTCCAAACAAGGAAATTCTCCTCAGGCCTTATAGAACATACGTTCTAATCCGTAGACATAATATACTCCCTTTGTCCGGTTCTGTCAAGTTTGTTTTTCCCGTTTTTACCAAGAAAAAAGCCGTAAATTGTCCTGACAACGGGACATTTGAAGGAAGAAGTACAAAAAAACAGCGCGCCATATTTGAAATGGCGCGCTGTTTCTTTTAAAAATTATGCTTAGAAATACTGCTTGATGCCCTCGGGAGCCAGGTCGGGCTCGTCGCTGATGGTGATGGTGAACTTGATGTTGTGCTTCTCACCAAAGTTGTTCAGCCAAGCCAGGAACTCCTCGGTCTCGGTGTAGTTCTCGGTGGGAACGATCTTGGTCAGGCTGTCGATAAAGACATGGGTAATGTCATAGTTACCGGCATACAGGCCGCTGACGAAGCCCTTCAGGGCGGTGTAATTGGCAATATCATACTGGCTGGCCTCTACCAGGCGGATCTGATAGTGAATGTCGAAGGTGAGCTTGTTTCCCTTCTCGATGCACACCACGTTGCCGTGCTCGCTGCCAACGGCCTCGTTGATCATGTCGATCATCTGCTTGGTCTTGCCGGTGCCCTTCTTACCCATGATAACTCGAATCATGTGAATCACTCCTTAATGGATGTTACGTGGGAAGCAGGTCCCTTACGTTACTATAACTTTAACATAAGAGGGGCCGGTTTTCAACCGCAAAGTTATGAATTTTTTTGGTAGAGCGGCGGTCAGCGCAGAGCATAAATCCCGGCCTTTTCCGGAAAATCTGGAAAAGGCCGGGATTTGTTTCATTTCGTCGGATTTAGCTGCTTACAGCCGCTCCTCCAGAGCCTTCTTCTGCTCCTCGTAGCCGGGCTTGCCCAGCAGAGCATACATGTTGACCTTGTAGGCCTCCACGCCGGGCTGGTTGAAGGGGTTGACCTCCAGCAGGTAGCCGGACAGGCCGCAGACATACTCGAAGAAGTAGATGAGGTAGCCGGCGGTCTTGGCGGACAGAGCGGGCATCTCGATGCGCACGTTGGGCACGCCGCCGTCCACGTGGGCCAGGATGACCGCCCGCATGGCCTGCTCGGCCACGAAGGCCATGGACTTGCCGGACAGGAAGTTCAGGCCGTCCACGTTCTCGGGATCGTTGGGGATGATGAACTCGCCCTTGGGGGCAAACTGCACCACGGTCTCAAACATGAGCCGCTCGCCCTCCTGGATATACTGGCCCATGGAGTGCAGGTCGGCGGTAAACTCCACGCTGGCGGGGAACAGGCCCTTGCCCTCCTTGCCCTCGCTCTCGCCGTAGAGCTGCTTCCACCACTCGGAGAAGAACCGGAAGCAGGGCTCATAGCAGGCCAGCAGCTCCACCTTCTTGCCGCCCTGGTACAGGGCGTGGCGGGCAGCGGCATACTGCCAGGCGGGGTTCTCAGCGCCGCCCACGGACAGGTCGGTCATAGCCTGGGCCGCGCCGCCCATCAGCTCGGCAATGTCGATACCGGCCACGGCAATGGGCAGCAGACCCACAGCGGTGAGCACGGAGAAGCGGCCGCCCACGTCGTCGGGCACCACGAACTCCTCGTAGCCCTCAGCGTCGGCCAGACCCTTCAGAGCGCCGCGGGCCTTATCGGTGGTGGCATAGATGCGCTCCCGGGCGCCCTCCTTGCCGTACTTCTCCTCCAGCAGAGCCTTGAAGATACGGAAGGCCACGGCGGGCTCGGTGGTGGTACCGGACTTGGAGATGACGTTCACGGAGAAGTCCCGGTCGCCGATAAGGGCGATGGTCTCCAGCAGAGCGTCGGTGGACAGGCCGTTGCCGGCAAACAGGATGTCGGGGGTGTCCTTCTTTTTCAGATTATAGTTGGGAGAGGCCAGCAGGTCGATGACAGCACGGGCGCCCAGATAGGAGCCGCCGATGCCGATGACCACCAGCACCTGGGACTGCTGCTGAATCTTCTTGGCAGCGGCCTGGATGCGGGCGAACTCCTCCTTGTCGTAGTCCCGGGGCAGATACACCCAGCCGGTGAAGTCGCCGCCGGGGCCGTCATGGTTGGCCAGCATAGAGGCGGCCTTCTCCAGACCAGCCATGCGCTGGGTCAGGTAATCCTGGGGAATGAACCCCTCCAGTTTTGTCAAATCTAAGTGAAGCATACTTGCAGGTCCTCCTTGAGAAGTGAAGTATAGGATGCTGGAATCAGTATAGCACAAAACGCCCCGTTTTCCACCTGGAAAAAATCAATGGAAATAAGGAAATTTTTCTCCCTCCTGCACAGAAAAAATGCAAAATAACTCTTGACAAATAGCGGAATACAGGATAAAATAGTCCATGCTGTTCGGACGATTAGCTCAGCTGGTAGAGCATCCGCTTGACGTGCGGGAGGTCACAGGTTCAAGTCCTGTATCGTCCACCAGATAAGCACGGAAACAACTTGTTTCCGTGCTTTTTTGTTTTTCTTAGGATCTGCTTAAGAACCCCCGCTCCGCCTTGCAATCCCCCTCCGCCCCGGGTAAAATAGGGACAAATCTCCAGCGGCTGTACCGGCACGGTCCACTCTGCTGGCAACGGGAGGAACCCACCATGGATCATTGCTCCGACCTCACTAGGGCGCCCGGCGCTCCAAACCAGGTCCGCATCCCCTATCTGGACGCCCTGCGCTGTTTGGCCATTCTTCTTGTCATCGCGCTGCATGTGACCGCCCCCATCATGGTCAGCCCCACCCTGTCTCAAACCAATACCTGGCTTGCCTGCATGGTGCTGGACCCGCTGGTGCGGGTGGGTGTGCCTTTATTTTTGATGATCAGCGGCTGCCTGATGCTGGACGATCCCCGCTCGAGAGAGATCACGCCCTTTTACAAAAAACAGCTGCCCAAGCTGCTGATCCCTCTGGTGGTCTGGAATGGCATCTACTTCGCTGTGGCCGTCCTCACCGGCTCTCAGCCCCTCAGCCTGTCGGTCTTTCTGCAGCTTCTCCTGGGCCAGGGCGTGAAGTACCACATGTGGTACGTCTACATGCTCCTTGGCATCTACCTGATCTGCCCCTTCCTGCGGCGGCTGATCGAGACCTGCACCCCCCGGCAGATTCTGCTTCTGTTTGGCATCATTCTGTTCTCCTCCACCCTCCGTCCAGCCCTCAATCAAATCCTCCCCTTCCAGGTTGTGCTGTTCGGCCCTATGCTGGAGGGACTGGTGGGGTATGTCCTGTTGGGCTGGCTGCTGGGGCGGCAGGAGCTGAGCCGCCGGACCCGGCTTTTGATCTATCTGGGCGGCGCGGTAGGATATGCCGTGCATTTGGTGGGGAATCTGCTTTACGCCTGCCCGGAACAGAGCTATCTCCCCTTTGAAAGCGGCTACGCCTTCCCCCACTATCTCATTGCCGCCGCCCTGTTCGTGTGGGTGCGCACCTTCTTTTCCTGCCATGCCCAGGCGCTGCGCCCGGCCCAAAAGCCCCTGCGCCTGTGCGCCCAGGTGGTCTTTGGCGTGTACTGGGTCCACCCTCTGGTGCTGGACATCATCACCCATCTGCAGCCCGATGCTCTGCCCCTGGCTGCCGCTCTGGTTTTGCAGGGCGTGCTGACCGCCCCGCTCTCCTTCCTGTTTGCCGCCTGCGTGTCCAGGACCCCCCTGCTGCGCCGCCTGCTCCAGGGATAACCGCACAACTCACAACTTTTTCATACGCAAAAAAAGCATCCGCAACACGGATGCTTTTTTGCTGCACTTGCAGCGAAATTTCCCTTGTAACACCCCCTTTCTCTGGGGTAAAATAGGGGTATCCCTTTAAAAAACCCCGCCCCGGCAGACTTTTGAGGCAAGTCTCCCCGGGCGAAAAATCGTACCACCCCCGTCTCTGTCTGGAAACGGGGGCATTGGCGCGTCTATAACTTCCATATTATGGAATATAAGGTCACTAGGAGTGATTTGCTTTGAATATATTACGTTCTGTTTTACAAAACCTGCCGGAATTCCAGCAGCTGCTGGCCGCATTGGACGGGGGACAGTCCCCGGCGGCGGTGTCCGGCCTGGGCGCGGTACACCGGGCCCACTTTGCCGCCGCCCTGGGCACGGCCTCGGAGCGGCCCGTGGTGGTAGTATGCGCCGATGAAAGCGAGTGCGAACGCATGGCCCGGGACCTGGCCTTCTTCACCGGCCAGAGTGTGCCGGTGCTCACCGCCCGGCAGTTTACCTTCCACAACGCCGCCACCGTCTCCCACCAGTGGGAGCACCGGCGCTTGAAGCTGCTGTGGGCTCTGTCGGAGGGAGAGCTGCCCTGCCTGGTGGCCTCGGTGGAGGCCCTCCAGCAGCGCACCTTGCCTCCCGACGTCCTCAAGCAGGCCACCCTGGAGCTGGCCACCGGCCAGCAGATCGATCTCAACGACCTGGCCGCCCGTCTCACCGCCGCCGGCTATACCCGCTGCCAGCAGGTGGAGGGTCCCGGCCAGTTTGCCCTGCGAGGCGGCATCCTGGACGTGTTCTCCCCCGCCATGGACGCCCCGGTCCGGGCCGAGTTCTGGGGGGACGAGGTGGACGCCATGGGTTCCTTCGACCCGGCCACCCAGCGGCGCACGGAGAATCTGGACCGGGCCGTCCTGTTGCCCGGCGCGGAGACGCTGCCCCAGCTGGCCCCCGGCGGGCTGGGCGGCCTGCTGGCTCTGCTGGACAAACGCATCGCCAAGGCGGAGAAGGACGGCCACAAGGCGCTGAAATCCACCCTGGAGACCGACCGTGAGGCCCTGGAGCAGGGCCGATCCCTCCCCGCTGTGGACCGCTACCTCCCCCTCATCTATCCCACCCTGGCCACCGCCGCCGACTACCTCCCTCTGGACGCCTGCGTCCTCTTCTCCGAGAGCAGCCGGGTAGCCGAGCGGGCCAAGACCTACCAGTGGCAGATGGAGGAGGACGTGAAGACTCTGCTGGAGCGTGGAGAGCTGGACGGCAGCTGCGGGGACCTGTCCCGCTCCTTTGCCCAGCTCAACCAGGTGCTGGAGAACTGGCCGGTAGCTTATCTGGACTCCTTCACCCTCTCCACCTACCCCACGCCTCCCCGGTGTGTGCTGTCCCTGATGGCCAAGCAGCTCCCCTCCTTCGGAGCCAGCCTGGAGACGGCGGTGCAGGATTTAAGCCACTACCAGTCCGCCGGCTTTGGGGTGCTGGTGCTGGTGTCCTCGGAGCAGCGGGCACTGAACCTCCAGACCCTCCTGCGGGAGCAGAAGGTGACCTCTGGGGTGGAGTTCTCCCCCAAGACCCTGCCCAAGCCGGGTCAGATCATGCTCACCGTGGGCGGCCTGTCCGGCGGCATGGAGTACCCCGACCTGAAGCTGGCCGTTATCACCGAGGGCCAGGCCGCCCCCCAGAAGCGCCCCCGGCAGAAAAAGGAGACCACCAACCGCCAGAAGCTCAAGTCCTATGCCGACCTCTCCCCCGGCGACCTGGTGGTCCACGAGCACCACGGCGTGGGCCGCTATGTAGGTATGGTGAAAATGCCCGCCGACGGCATTGAAAAGGACTATGTGAAGATCGCCTACGCCGGCTCCGACGTGCTCTACGTCCCCGCCACCCAGCTGGACCTCATCTCCAAGTATATCGGCGGCGGCGAGGACGCCCAGGAGACGAAAAAACTCTCCAAGCTGGGAGGCACCGACTGGGAACGGGCCAAGACCCGGGCGAAAAAGGCGGTGCAGGACCTGGCCAAGGGGCTCATCGAGCTCTACGCCCAGCGCCAACGCCAGCCGGGTTACGCCTTCTCCCCCGACTCCCCCTGGCAGCGGGAGTTTGAGGAGCAGTTTGAGTACACTGAGACCGACGACCAGCTGCGGTGCATCCAGGAAATCAAAAAGGATATGGAGTCTCCCGTACCCATGGACCGGCTGCTGTGCGGCGACGTGGGCTACGGCAAGACCGAGGTGGCGTTCCGGGCCATGATGAAGTGCGTGCTGGACGGCAAGCAGGCCGCGGTGCTGGTGCCCACCACCGTGCTGGCCCGGCAGCACTATTTAAACGCCCTGCGCCGCTTCCAGAAGTACCCGGTGAACATCGACGTGGTCTCCCGCTTCCGCACCCCCACCCAGATGAAGGAGACCCTGCGCAAGGTGGAAAACGGCGGGGTGGATATTTTGATCGGCACCCACCGCCTCTTTAACAAGGACGTGAAGTTTAAAGATTTAGGGCTGCTGGTGGTGGACGAGGAGCAGCGCTTCGGCGTGCAGCACAAGGAGAAGCTGAAGGAGACCTTCCGCCAGGTGGACGTCCTCACCCTCTCCGCCACCCCTATTCCCCGCACCTTGAATATGGCTATGTCGGGCATCCGGGACATGTCCACCCTGGAGGAGCCCCCCGCCGACCGCCTTCCCGTGCAGACCTATGTGCTGGAGCACAACTGGCCGGTGGTGGCCGACGCCATGCGCCGGGAACTGGAGCGCGGCGGCCAGGTGTACTACCTCCACAACCGGGTGGAGACCATCGACCGCACCGCCGCCCGCATCCAGCAGATGCTGGGTGAGACGGCCGCGGTTGGCGTGGCCCACGGCAAGATGAGCCAGGAGGCCATCGACGACGTGATGAGCCGCATGACCGACGGGGAGCTCAACGTGCTGGTGTGCACCACCATCATCGAAACGGGCATCGACCTGCCCAACGCCAACACCCTCATCATCGAGGACGCTGACCACCTGGGACTGGCTCAGCTCCACCAGCTCCGTGGCCGTGTGGGCCGCTCCAACCGCCGGGCCTACGCCTACCTCACCTACCGCCGGGGCAAGGTGCTCACCGAGGTGGCCGCCAAACGCCTGGCCGCCATCCGGGAGTTTGCCGAGTTCGGCTCCGGCTTCAAAATCGCCATGCGGGATCTGGAAATTCGGGGCGCGGGCAACGTGCTGGGTCCCGAGCAGAGCGGCTTCATGCTGTCCGTGGGCTACGATATGTACCTGAAGCTGCTGGAGGAGGCCGTTTTGACCGAGCAGGGCCAGACGCCCCCCAAGCGCACCGAGTGCTCCGCCGACCTGAGCGTAGCCGCCTCCATCCCCGACCGGTACGTCCCCTCCCCCGAGCAGCGCATGGACCTCTACCGCCGCATTGCCGCCATCCGGGACGAGAGCGAGGCCGACGATCTGGTGGATGAGCTCATCGACCGCTACGGTGAGCCGCCCCGCACGGTGAACAACCTCATCTCGGTGGCACTGCTCCGCGCCGCCGCCTCCCAGGCCGGGGTCACCGACATCGCCCAGAAGAAGGGCCAGCTGGTCTTTACTCTGGACCAGTTCAATCTGGAGCAATTCTCCGCCCTGTGTGCCGACCCCAAATTCAAGGACCGGCTGCTCCTCATCCCCGGGGACGTGCCCCGCTTTACCCTGCGCCTGCGCAGCGGCGACGAGCCCCTGCGCACCGCCCAGGCTCTCATCTCCGCCTTTTCCGCTCTGGGCTGAGACTTTGCTTGCCCTAATGCCCGGTTTGTGCTATGATGGTCTGACCCAAGCTTAATTTAGTCTGAAATTATCGTGAAATAAGAAAGGATCTGTACCATGCCTAACTTGAAACGTCTGGGAGCCCTCTCCCTGTCTCTTGTTCTGGCCCTCACCGCCTTCGCCGGCTGCGGTGCAAAGGGCGGCAGCTCCAGCAGCTCCAGCAGCTCCAGCGACGGCAGCTCCTCCCAGGTCCAGGCCATGGACCTCTCCTCCGTGACCGACCCCTTCCTGTCCACCGCCGGTCTCTCCGGCGACACCGTGGTGGCCACGGTGGGCGACACGGAGATCACCGCCGACAGCCTGCTCTACTGGCTGGCCGCCACCGTGGACGGCACCGCTCAGTACTACGCCATGATGGGCATGAGCGCCTCTGACCTGCCCTGGGACACCGAGATGGAGGACGGCTCCACCATGGCGGAGGGCTTTTTGAACAACGCCCTGCAGACCGCCGCTCTGTACGCTCTGGTCCCTGTCATCGCCCAGCAGGAGGGCCTGTCTGTCTCTGACGAGTCCGCTCAGACCATCCAGCAGGCCATAGACAGCTTTGCCCAGCAGGCCGGTGGCGATGCCATGGTAGATCACATGCTCTGGTCCAGCGCCCTCACCCGGGACCTGTACACCCGCATGATGCAGGCCGGCGACCTGAACACCCAGCTGATGAACCGCTACTACGGCGACGGCGCTCCCGACGCCCCCAAGGATGAGGACATCCTTACCTATGTCTCCGACAACCTGCAGATCGCCTACAAGGCCAAGCACATCCTGCTCAAGACCGTGGACACCAGCAAGCCCATCAAGGACGCGGACGGCAAGGCCACCGGCGAGTACGAGCCGCTGGACGACGCCACCGTGGCCCAGAAGAAAGCCACCGCCGAGGACATTCTCGCCCAGCTCCAGGCCGCCAGCGACAAGGAGGCCCTGTTTGATGAGCTGATGAAGGAGTACAGCGAGGACACCGACTCCTCCGGCAACGTGAACAGCCCCGAGGGCTACGAGGCCAAGTCCGGCCAGATGGTCGCCGCCTTTGAGGAGGCCGCCCTGGCCCTTCAGCCCGGCGAGATCAGCGGCATTGTGGAGAGCACCTACGGCTATCACATCATTCTCCGCCTGCCCATCCAGGCCGCCGACTACCGGGATCAGTACGTCTCCTATCTCATGAGCCAGCGGCAGCAGGGCTGGCTGGAGCAGTTCCCTGTGGAGACCAACGACGAGTACAAGAAGATCGATCCCGCCGCCTTCTACACCCAGCTCACCGCCCTGCGCACCGCGGTGCAGGCGGAGGTGACTGCCGCACAGGAGGAGAGCTCCGGGGATTCCAGCAGCAGCTCCAGCGGTAGTTCCAGCGGCAGCTCCAGTGCCTCTTAATCCTTCCTGAATATTTCTCTTGTGGGAGTGACGAAACACGTCGCTCCCACTTTTTTATTTGGAGGGTTCCGCCCTGAGGGGCGGGTTCCTTTTTGTTTGCCCAAAAAGGAACCAAAAATGCCCTGGGGGTCTCCTTCAATGAACACCTAGCTTGCGCTGGTGTTCATAGGCGTCGTCCCCCAGACCCCCGATTACGAGGGACGCCCTCCTGCAAGATTTCTGTGCCCTCTCGGCGGACCTAAGACAAGATCCGTAGTCCCTCTTGCCTCGGGGCACTGGCCCCTACCGGATCAAAAATTTGAACGTATCTGCGCTGTACGGACACCGTCTCCCCTGGCAAAACCGTGGCAGCTGGTTCGCCCGACCACTGCCGCACCAAATAGGTAGGCAGGCAGGAGGCGGCGTGCAATAGAAGCACCAGTTTGCAAAGTTTGATGGCAGCAGGCCCTAGTGGGCCGAGAGCAGGACAGAAACCGGTCTTGATTTTGCCCGCCGGGAACATACATCCCCCCAAAGGGACACACTCCCGTAAATAGGGGGTCCGGGGGAAAGGTGACTATGAGCGCCCGCTGCGCGAAGGCGCTCATCGGAGCCGTCCCCCGGCG
>CDTY01014564.1_pt1 | contig 11906 bp, 12 predicted proteins | sample 557731 | NCBI WGS metagenome assembly CDTY01 (sample SAMEA3182101, study PRJEB8094) | gut metagenome | biome: human; feature: gut; material: Stool; isolation source: human stool | place: Canada | collected 2013-02-12
GACCTGCTGATTACGAATCAGCTGCTCTACCGACTGAGCTACATTAGCTTATCAATTCATGACATGGTGTTTTTGGAAAGGCACATCCAGAACAGGATATATTTTATCATATTTTTTGACGGACGTCAACAGATTCTTTTGATTTCCTGCCACACTCTCTGCATGGCAATTCCTGTATATTACATTTTGTATTTTGAAGGAATTCCTTCAAAATATTTTCAGGCGATTAGCCTATTTCCTACGCTTTTCCCCCGAATTCCGCCCATTACAACAGGAAATTCTGTTGTGATTTTCCCAAGAAACTTCGACAAATTCTGTCATTATTTTCTGTTGACTCCCTTCTTTTTGCAGTCTTCCGTTCTTTTCAGCATTTACATAATTTATTTGATAATTTCTTTTTACAAAGAGTTATTCACATTTTCCACATGATTTTCCACACGCGAATTTTCTATTTATTTTCAATATTTTTTTGTAAATTGTATAAATTTACCATCTTCTCTTTTTGCGCTTTTCCACCGCCCAAAAAAGCGTCTAAACTTTACATAATGTTTTGCCTTCAAAAACTTCTCCGTCTCTCCTGCCTGTTTTTCCAAAAGTGAACGGCAAATGAAGACCACCCGAGCTGCGCCTTCACAAAAAGCAAGGTATCTGGCTTTACAGATGCAGCCTGCATAAGCTCGTTATGCATTTTCCAATAAATCAGGCGGCCGCTGACGCGGCCGCCTGATTCAGTCTGCAATGTCCCGTGTAGCATAGGCGTTCAGCTCCATGCCAGCCGTATGCCCTGCCAGATATTCATAATACCCCTGGGCGCCGATCATGGCACCGTTGTCGCCGCAGAGTTTCAGCGGCGGCAGGTATAACCGGATGTCTGCCGCCTCGCAGGCCCGACGAAGATCCTCCCGGATGACGGAGTTGGCCGCTACGCCGCCGGCGGCGCAAAGCACAGTGCGGCCAGTCTGCTTTGCCGCCTCCATGGCCCGGGGCACCAGTGTATCGCTGACAGCCTGGGCGAAGTCCCGAGCCAGCGCTGCCCGGTCCAGAGACTCCCCCACCTGCTGAGCATGGTGGGCCAGGTTCACCACCGCCGTCTTGAGGCCGGAGAAGCTCATGTCCAGCTCTGCCCCGTCCACATGGGCGTGAGGCAGGGTGTACACCCCGCCCGGGGACTGCCGGGCCAGGGCGTCCATGGGGGCGCCGCCGGGATAGGGCAGGCCCAGCACCCGGGCCGCCTTGTCGAAGCACTCCCCTGCTGCGTCATCCCGGGTGGCGCCCAGAATCTCCATATCCGTGTAGTCCCGGACGTCCACGATCATTGTGTTGCCTCCGGAGATGGCCAGGGCCAGGAAGGGCGGCTCCAGTTCCGGAAAGGCCAGGTAATTGGCGGCGATGTGGCCCCGGATGTGGTGCACCGGGATCAGGGGCACCCCCAGGGCAAAGGCCACCGACTTGGCGAAGCTGAGGCCCACCAGCACCGCGCCGATGAGCCCCGGGGCATAGGTCACTGCCACCGCGTCGATGTCGGACTTCTCACAGCCCGCCTGCCGCAGAGCCTGGTCCGTCAGGGCGGCAATGGCCTCCACATGCTTGCGGGAGGCGATCTCCGGCACCACGCCGCCGTACAGGGCGTGGAGGTCCGCCTGGGAGGCGATGGCATCGGACAGGACCGTGCGCCCGTCCTCCACCACGGCCACCGCTGTCTCGTCGCAGGAGGACTCAAAGGCCAAAATTTTCATGATCTGTCCCTCTCTTTTCCGTCACTGCTGCCAGGATACTCTCTCGCCCGGCGTCCCATTTGGATCAAAGGGGATGCGGACATATCTGCGGAATTTATCCGGCGCAAAGGTACTGGCATAGACAAAGCGGTGCTCCTCCATCAGGGCGGACTCGTCCACTTTCCCCTCCGCCCAGTACAGGGTCTTGTAGGGTACGCCGAACATCTCCGTGTCATACCCGGCGGTCCGGGCGCCGTTGCGGGCATAGAAGCCCAGCCGCCGCTCTGCCATGGCCGGGTCCGGGGCGTAGCAAGGGATCTCACTCTCTCCGAAGATCACATTGCCCCGCTCCGCCTCCCGGAGCTTCTCCAGGATCACGGAGCCCAGGCCGCCGTTCCGGCGGTCTGCGGCCACGCACAGATAGTCCAGCAGGGCCCAGCCGGGGTGGCCCAGCCATAAAAATGCCTCGCCGGCGATGTCGTCCCCGTCAAAGAGGCACCAGGGGCGGTACCGCCCCTCGGCCCACATCTCCTCCATATTCTTCAGGGGCTTCAGCTCCGCTGCGGGAAATGCTGTCCGCAGGTCCCGGTCATAGACCGTCCGCAGCTGCTCCAGTGTCGGGATCCTCAGTTCCATCGGTAAACTCCTTTGTCATGATGATGGCATCCTCCTTCGGATGCTCGTAATAGTTTTTCCGCCTGCCCACGCTGCGGAAGCCCCGGCTGCCGTACAGGGCGATGGCCCCGTAGTTGGAGGCCCGGACCTCCAGCGTCAGAAACGCCAGCTTGTGGGCCTGGGCAAAGTCCAGGAACACTTGCAGCAGCTTCTGGGCGATGCCGTTGCGGCGGCACTCCGGCCGCACGGCCACATTGGTGATGTACCCCTCGTCCAGCACCACCAGCAGGCCGGCGTAGCCCGCCACGTGGTCCTCGTCATCCAGGGCCACCAGGAAGGCGGCGCAGTCGTTCTGCAGCTCCTCCACCAGCATGTTCCGGGACCAGGGGGTGGTGAAGCAGATCCGTTCCAGCTCCGCCACCTCGTCCAGATGGTCCCCGGTCATGGGGACGATGCGCACGTGCATCTGTTCTCTCATGGTTCTCTCTCCTCTCGTTTTCCGGCATCCCCGCCGATGGTACGGGCATACAGCCCCACGCCCAGAAGGACCGCCGCGCCTCCGGCAACCGTCAGCCAGCCCGGCCGCTCGCCAAAGAGCAGGAGTCCCCAGACAGAGGCGAACACCGGCTCCATCAGCTTGACCGTGGCGATGAAGGCCGGCGGCAGATATTTCAGCCCCCAGCTGAATACATTGTGTCCCAGCAGGGTGCAGCATACCGCCATGCCCAGGGCCGTCAGCCCGTTCACCGGACCGTAGCCGGCCAGCGGCGTTCCGCTCAGCAGGGCCGCAGCCAGCAGCGTGGCCGCGGCGGACGTATACACCAGAAAGGTGTACACTGACGTGGAGAGCCGCTGCCGGCAGACCGTTCCGATCATGGTATAGACCGCCATGGCGGCGGCGCCGGCCAGGGCAATCAAATCTCCCAGCAGCGCATTCGTCCCGGCGGCGCTGTCTACCAGCGCCACCACCGCGCTGCCTGCAAAGGCAAGCAGGACCGCGGGCCAGGTCCGGCGGGGCAGCCGCTGCCCCAGAAACAACGCCGAGGCCGCTGCCACAAAGAATACCTCCGTATCCACCAGCACCACCGCCGAGGCGATGGAGGTGGCCCGCAGGGCCCCAAAATACGCCGCGAAGTGGATGCCCAGAAACAAGCCGCTGGCAAGGCACAGCAGCACGTCCCGCCGGGTCAGGGATTTCAGCTCCCGCCTTCGTCCCGCCAGTACCGGGACCGCCATCAGCGCCGCCGAAAAGGCCATCCGGTACAGCGCCAGGATCAGGGACGGCGCCGTGGACCACCGGACAAACACCGCCGACAGGGACACCCCAGCCACGCCCAGCAGGACGATCAGCCGCTTCATGCGCCGCCCTCCCTTCGGATGCACTCCGCCGTCTCCCGGGGCGTCAAAGCCGTCACATCCAGGTGCCGGATGTCCAGGGCATCATACAGCGGCAGGTAGGCCAGGCTCCGGTCCAACACATCCGGTATTCGCTTTCCGGCGCGGATATCTCCCTCCAGCCGGGACCGCAGGGTCTCCGGTGTGCAGACCAGGGAGACGGCCCGCAGGACATACGGCTCCGTCAGGCGGCGGAGCAGGTCTTCCCAGATTTCCCGCCGGTGCAGGACCCAGCAGAAAATCACATGGTCATAGGCGGAGCAGCGGAGGAAGCTGTTCAGGAGAAAAGAGATGTTCTCCAGCACCATCTCCCGGGTCTCCTCCGTCACCTGGAAGGGGTGGGCATCCCAGCACCAGTCCCCGTCCAGGAACACGCTCCGGTCCAGCAGCTGCTGCAGCTGGCGGCAGGCGGCGGTCTTGCCCACGCCCATAGGACCGCCGATCATATACAGGCGCTTCATGCGCCCATCTCCGGCGCACTGTCCGCCCAGGCCTGGAGGCGGTTGAAGAACCGCCCCACGTGGAAGCCGTCCGTGACGCCGTGGTGGACCTGCATGGCCAGGGGCAGCAGGGTGCGGCCGTTCTCCTTCCGGTAGCGGCCCAGGGTGAAGATGGGCAGCAGGTAGTCGTTGGCCTCCGGCAGCTCCAGGTGCAGACTTCGGAAGGAGGCCCAGGGCACGGCGGAGATGTTGAAGAGTCCCTGTCCCGCCTCCGGCGGGCGGGCTTCAAAGGTGTGGATGTCCCCATAGCGGGTCCGGTCCGCCTCCCAGTCCTGGCAGAAGGCCCGCAGATCCGGCTGGTAGGCGGTCCAGAGGACGGAGAAGGTCTCATCGTCCTTGTGAAAAATCGTATAAGTGGGGTCCACCCGGCCGTAGACGCCGATGGCCCCTGTCTCGTCCATAGCCATGCGGAGGGCCGGGTCCGCGTTGACCATCCGGGAGATGCCGTGGATCACCGACGGATAGAACCGGAGTCCCGACCCCCGCAGGCGGGGCAGCAGGGCGGAGATGTCCACGTCCACCGTCATGCTGTACCAACAGGGCACGTCCCGGTGGTAATGCTCAAAATACGGACGGCGGGGCCACGCGGCGTAGTCGATCTTCTGAAATCCCATCAGCCCTTGGCCTCCAGCCAGTTTCTGCCCCAGTGGGCGTCCGCCGTTAGGGGGACGGAGAGGGACACCACGTTCTCCATCTCCTCCTTCAGCAGCGCCGCGGCGGTCTCCGCCTGGGCCTCCGGGCACTCCACGATCAGCTCGTCGTGGACTTGCAGCACCAGACGGGCCTCCGGCAGTTGCTGCCGCAGGCGTTTCCGCACCGCCACCATAGCCAGCTTCATGATGTCCGCCGCGGTGCCCTGGATGGGCATGTTCAGGGCCACTCGCTCCCCGAAGGAGCGGAGGTTGAAGTTGGAGGACTTCAGCTCCGGCAGGTCCCGCCGCCGGTGGAACAGCGTCTCCACATAGCCCTGCTCCCTGGCCCGCTCCACAATGGCGTCCATATACGTCCGGACGCCTGGGAAGGTGGCGAAGTAGGCCTCCATATACGCCTTGGCCTCCGCCACGCTCACGCCGATGTCCTGGCTCAGGGAGAAGGCGGAGATGCCGTAGACGATGCCGAAGTTCACTGCCTTGGCCTGGCGGCGCATCTCATGAGTTACCTGGTCCGGCGCCACGTGGAACACCTTGGCCGCCGTCTCCGCGTGGAAGTCCCCGCCGGAGCGGAAGGCGGCGATCATGGCCTCGTCCCCAGCCATGTGGGCCAGCAGCCGCAGCTCGATCTGGGAGTAGTCGGCGTCCACTAGGACGCAGCCCTCCGCCGGGATGAACATCCGCCGGATCTCGCTGCCCAGGTCCGTGCGGGTGGGGATGTTCTGGAGATTGGGCTCTGTGGAGGAGAGGCGGCCCGTGGCCGTCACCGTCATCTGGAAGCTGGTCCGCACCCGGCCGTCCGGGTCCATGGCCTTCAAAAGGCCGTCGGCATAGGTGGATTTCAGCTTGGCGTACTGGCGATACTCCAGCACCGCCCCCACGATGGGGGCCTCGTACCGGAGCTTTTCCAGCACATCGGCGTTGGTGGACCAGCCGGTCTTGGTCTTTTTGCCATGGGGCAGGCCCAGCTTGCCGAAGAGGATCTCCCCCAACTGCTTGGGGGAGTTGATGTTGAATTCCTCCCCCGCCATGGCGTAGATCTGCTGTTCCAGCTCGGCGCTCCGCCGGGCCAGCAGATCCCCGAAAGCACCGAGGGCCTTGGCGTCTACCCTGCATCCGGCGGTCTCCATCTCCGCCAGCACGGCGCAGAGGGGCATCTCGATCTCATGCAGCAGGTCCATCTGGCCCCGCTCCGCCAGTCTTTCCGCCAGGGCGCCGTACAGGGCGTCCACGGCGGCGGCGTAGCTGTCGAAGCTGGCCTCCGCCGCGGCGGCGTCCCCCAGCAGGGAGAATGCGTCCGGTTCCAGGTAGAGGGCCTTTGGCAGCTCCTCGTTGAAATAGGCGACGAACAGGCGGGCAAGGTCATAGCTTCCCGCCGTGGCGTCCAGCAGGTAGGCAGCCAGGGCGGTGTCGAAGACGAAGCCCTCCGCCCGCAGGCCGTTTTCCAGCAGCGTCCGCGTCAGGTCCTTGACATTGTGGGAGACCTTGCGGACGTCCGCCGCGAACAGGGCGTTCAAAAGGGCGTTCCAGTCCCCCTGATACTTGTCGAAGAACAGCTCCGCCGTGACGCCGGTGTCCGCCCCGGTCCGGCAGACCACAGAGAGGCCCGTCAGGTCCGGCAGGGCCAGCACCGATACATGGTCCGCCGCTCGCCAGAGGGCCAGCAGCCGCTCCGTCTGAGCAGGCTCTGTGACCTGCTCCACGGTCATGGTGAAGTCCGCCCTTTCCGCCGCTGGCTGCTCCGCCGGGGACAGGCCGAACTTCTCGATCAGCTTGGTGAACTCCAGCTTCAAAAACAGCGGGTAGGCGTCCGGGCCGGGCTTCCGGCACAGGTTCTCCTCGGGATGGAAGTCCAGAGGCGCGTCGGTAACGATGGTGGCCAGCCAGTAAGACTCCCGGGCGCTCTCCTCCCCCTCCGCCAGCTTGCGGATGGCGGCAGGCTTGGCCTCGATGTCCGGCATTTTGGCGTACAGGTTGTCGATGCTCTCGTACTGCTGGATCAGGGCCATGGCGGTCTTCTCCCCGATGCCGGGGACGCCGGGGATGTTGTCGGAGCTGTCCCCCATCAGGGCCTTCAGGTCGATCATGTGGATGGGGGCGAAGCCGTACTGCTCTTGGAAGGCGGTCTCCGTCATATCCTTGGTGGTGGTCTGCCCCATGCGGGTGGACACCAGCTTCACCATGGTGTGGTCGGTAATGAGCTGCAGGCTGTCCTTGTCGCCGGTGACCACCACGCAGTCCCAGCCGTCCGCCTCGCACTTGCGGGAGATGGTGCCGATCAGGTCGTCGGCCTCCCAGCCCTCCTGCTCATAACGGGGAATGTTCAGGGCGTCCAGCACCTCTTTCAGCACCGGCACCTGGACCCGGAGCTCCTCCGGCATGGGCTTGCGGGTGGCCTTGTAGGCCTCCGAGGCCTGATGGCGGAAGGTTGGAGCGTGGACGTCGAAGGTGACGCACAACGCGTCCGGCGCCTCCTCCCCCTCCAGTCGAAGGAGCGTGGTGAGAAATCCGAAGATGGCGTGGGTGTAAAGCCCGTCCCGTGTGGTGAGAGGACGGATGCCGTAATAGGCCCGATTCAGGATGCTGTTGCCGTCGATGACCATGAGCTTCATGGGGAGTTCCTCCTGCCCGCAGGCTGATTTTTCCATAGAGATATAGTATATCCCAAATCCGGCGTTTACGCAAGGCGGGTTTGCCTTGCAATGGGCCGCCGTCTGTGATAGATTGATGGAGAGGCGGTCCTGTTTTCGGATCATGGAAAGGAGGGCTACATCATGATGAAGTGCCGTCTGTTTTCCGCCCTGCTCCTGCTCTTTACTCTCATGGCGGCGGGCTGTTCCGGCCAGCCGGCAGCGGTAACCGCCGACGACCTCGCCGACCAGGTCTACATCTACGAAAAAGAGGGGTTTGGGAGCGATTTCTATATCACCCTCAACAGTGACGGAAGTATGCGCTGTTCCGAAGGAGCCCTGAGCAGCTATTTTGGGCTCGGCACCTGGAAACTGGACGGAGACACCGTGATCCTCACCACAGATGATGAAAAATTCGTCAACCGCTTTGCCGTCGAGGACCGTACGCTGGTGTACCAATCAGCGGATTCCACAGGCTTTATGTACCTGACAGTGTCCGACGGCGAAAAATTTCTGCCCTCCGGGGCTCCCGTCGGCAGCCTCGACATCGACGAGGGGTAACACGACGCCCCCACACCATTCCCGCCGGGCGGCAGATTGCCGCCCCTACATTTTTACGGGCTCTTCGCTTTTGCAAGTCCAAGGCCTAGATAAAAGATAAGAGATACTTCCCGGAGAAGGGCATCTCTTATCCCCTATCTTTTATTTCTTATCTTCACTCTGCCGCCCCGCGGCGCAAGGAGGCACCATGAACCGTCATCCCGCCCACATCCTGTTGTTGAAGGCCGCCCGTGCTTTGGAGCTGCTCATCGCCGCCGTGATCCTGCTGGTGATCGTCTGCGGGGCGGTATTTTTGTTCCGGGAGACTGGCCGGACCCTGCTCCTCTCCCCAGAGGCCTTCGCCCTGGGGGATTTCCTCTCCGCCACACTGCTGCTGGTGATGGGAATTGAGTTCGTGAAGATGCTGGCCCTGCACACCGCCGACGCGGTGGTGGACGTGCTGCTGTTCACCATCGTCCGGCAGATGATCGTCAGCCACACCGACGCGGCGGAGACGCTACTGGGCGTGGCAGCGGTGGCGGGCATCTTCGCTGTGAAGAAATATCTTCAGGCCAGGGAGAACGCCGCGTGAAGCCGCACGGACCGGACGGCAAGCCGTCCGGTCCGTTTTTTCCGCTATGCCCTGCGGCCCAGCCGCTCCCGCCTGCGGCGGAGGGCGTCTGCCAGCCGCGCGCCTGCCCAGCCTGCGGCGGCGCCCACCAGAATGCCCCCCAGCACGTCGGTGGGCCAGTGGACGTACAGGTACAGCCGGGAGAAGGCGATACCAGCCGCCAGTACCAGGGCAGGCTTCCACAGAGGGCTGCCGGAGGCCCGGAGGGCGAACACCGCCGCAAAGGACGCCGCCGTGTGCCCCGAGGGAAAGGATGCGTCCGCCGGGGGTGCTGTCAGCAGCTCCACCGCGGTATTCACCAAGAAGGGCCGGATCCGGCCGACCAGGGGTTTCAGAACGATATTGCAGCAGATCAGATCCAGAATCAGCGCAAAGGACAGGGACATCCCTGTCCAGCGGTGCTTCCACAGAAGCAGCAGCACCGCCGCCAGCAGGATCCAAATCTCTCCGTGGTCGCAGATCCGGCTGATCCACGGCATCACCGCGTCCAGAAAATCGCAGCGCAGATGGGCCTGGAGCCAGTCCAGCACCGCCAGTTCCGCCGCCTGCATCATACTTCCACACTCCTCTCCCGGCGCTTGCGCCGTGTGTGCAGGGAGCATCATACCACATTTTCCCCACAGTGCGCAACGGTTTTGGCATTTTCTTCTATGATCTGCACAAATCTGCGGGATTTTTGGCATTTTTCTGGGAAGGGGCGTTGACATCTCCCCGAGAACGTGATAGGATACCTTCAAAATTGGATCGCTCAGATAGAGGCGCGGCGTTCATCAGTACCGCTCCGGCAAGGCCAGGCAGCCGCCGGACGGGGAAGGGTCCGCCGCCGAAGTGCCGGGACGATGCCTGTCCTTCTGGTGCTGGGCCGTCAGGGAATACCTGCCGGACTGTCACAAACCTTTGTGAAGCGCTATCAATGGCTGTTCGGGATCGTCCCTGCCGGGGGCTTCTTTCCGTATTTTCCATGGACCGCTTGACAAAGCGGTCCATTTTTTCTCCTCTCCGCCGGCGGCAGGCGCGGAGGAGGTCTGTGACCGCCGCGGAATCTTTTTTGAGATGAGAAAGGTGAAGAAACATGAAGAGATTGTTGACCTTGCTGATGGCTCTGGCCATGACAGCGTCCCTGGCCGCCTGCGGCGGCACTGGCAGCTCCGGCGACACTGCAGACTCCGGCAATTCCGGCACCACCGCTGAAGGCGGGGAGACCGCCGGCTCCTCCGGCGTGGAGGACGGCGTGCTGACCATCGCCATGGAGTGCGCCTACGCCCCTTACAACTGGAGCCAGAGCGACGACTCCAACGGCGCTGTGCCCATCTCCAACGTGCCCGGCACCTATGCCAACGGCTACGACGTGATGATCGCCAAGCAGATCTGCGAGGCCAACGGCTGGAAGCTGGAAGTGGTTCAGTCCGACTGGGACTCTCTGGTTCCCGGCGTGCAGACCGGTACCTTTGACGCCGTCATTGCCGGCCAGTCCATGACTGCCGAGCGCAGCGAGCAGGTGGATTTCGCCGGCCCCTACTACTACGCCTCCATCGTCTGTGTGACCAAGACGGACAGCCCCTATGCCAACGCCGCCGGCATCAGCGACCTTTCCGGCGGCACCTGCACCGCGCAGATCGCCACCATCTGGTATGACTCCTGCCTGCCTCAGATCGAGGGCGCCCAGGTCCAGACTGCCGCGGAGACCGCCCCCGCCATGCTGATGGCCCTGGAGACCGACGCCGTGGACTTCATCTGCACCGATATGCCCACCGCTATGGGTGCCGTGGCCGCCTATCCCGACATGAAGATTCTGGACTTCACAGACTCCGACGACAACTTTGAGGTTGACGAGGGCGAGATCAACATCGGCATCTCCGTGATGAAGGGCAACACCGAGCTGAAGGAGGCCATTGACAGCGTGCTCTCCACTATGACGGCGGACGATTTCAACACCCTGATGAACGAGGCCATCGCCATTCAGCCCCTGAGCGAGTAAACACTTTCCAGAATGACCCGCGGCGGGAGGACAGTCTGTCCTCCCGCCTGCTTCCCGCATATCAACTCTTTACCGAAGGGAGTCTGCCTCCATGGAGAAACTGTTCCAGCTGGCATCCGACATTGCCAAGCTCTGGTCGAACTACGGCGTGTCCCACTATCTGCCCGGCATCCGCAATACCTTGATTCTGGCACTGGTGGCCACCGCCATCGGCTGCCTGATCGGATTCGTCTGCGGCATTCTGAACACCATTCCCCACAGCAAGAACGACCCGCCCGTCAAGCGGTTCTTTCTGGCGCTGATCCGGGCAGTGGTCCGGATCTACGTGGAGATCTTCCGGGGTACCCCCATGGTGCTGCAGGCGGTGTTCCTCTATTACGGCCTGCCCTATTTTACGGACAACGCCGTGCGGTTTGACAGCATCTGGATGGCCGCCATTCTGGTGGTGTCCATCAACACCGGCGCCTACATGGCCGAGTCCGTCCGGGGCGGCATTATCTCCATCGACCCCGGCCAGACCGAGGGCGCCAAGGCCATCGGCATGACCCATGTGCAGACCATGCTGCATGTGATCCTGCCTCAGGCCATCCGGAATATCCTGCCCCAGATCGGCAACAACTTCATCATCAATGTGAAGGATACGTCCGTCATGTTCATCATCGGCTTCCCCGATTTCTTCTCCGCCCACCGGGCGGCGGTGGGCGCCAGCTACCTGTACTTCCCCTCCGCCGTGGTGGAGATGGCCGGGTACCTCACCATGACGCTGATCGCCTCCTTCCTGCTGCGCTGGTTGGAAAAGCGAATGGACGGCAGCAGCGATTACAAGCTGGCACAGACGGACCATCTGACCATGGCCGCCGGCACATACAGCCACCCGGACCGAGGCACTCCCTTCGATGAGCGGAGCAAAGAGTACCGGGATCGGGTCCGTCAGGAATTGCAGCACGGCCGTACGAGAGGAGATCGCTGACAACATGGACGATATGATTTTAGAGATCCGGCATCTGAGCAAGTCCTTCGGCAGCCACGAAGTGCTGCGGGACATCGATTTCACCGTGAAAAAAGGCGATGTCACCAGCATCATTGGTGCCTCCGGCTCCGGCAAGAGTACCCTGCTGCGGTGCATCAACCTGCTGGAGACCCCCACCAGCGGCGAGATCCTCTACCGCGGCCAGAACGTCACCGGTCCCAAGGTCAATGCTCCCCAGTACCGCTCCCATGTGGGCATGGTGTTCCAGTCCTTCAACCTGTT
>CDTY01028784.1_pt1 | contig 11865 bp, 7 predicted proteins | sample 557731 | NCBI WGS metagenome assembly CDTY01 (sample SAMEA3182101, study PRJEB8094) | gut metagenome | biome: human; feature: gut; material: Stool; isolation source: human stool | place: Canada | collected 2013-02-12
CTGGATCGCAGCCCTCACCGGCGTCACATGCGGCTCCGACGCCTTCTTCCCCTTCGGCGATAATGTGGAGCGGGCGAGAAAATCCGGCGTCCAGTACATCGTTGAGCCCGGCGGTTCCATCCGGGATGACCATGTCATTGAAACAGCCAACAAATACGGCATGGTGATGGCGTTTACAGGGATGCGGCTGTTCCACCACTGAGCGTCTTTGAAGAGAAGCGGGCCTGTCCGGCATCCTGCCGCCGGGTCTGCCGAGTCTGGGCCCGGATAGGGGCAATGAAGTTTCCTTTTCTGATTTGCGATGGCAAATCAACCGGGAAAGCCTGTCCGGTTTTCCCCGGTCTCTCTTCACACTGTTTTATACACGAAGCAAGGAGGACGATTCGATGGATCTTCTCGTAGTAGGCGGCGGCGGCCGGGAGCACGCCATCATCAAAAAACTGAAAGAAAATCCGGTGGTGGAGACGATTTACGCCCTGCCGGGCAACGGCGGCATCGCCGCTGACGCCGTTTGTGTGCCGCAGATCAGCGCCACAGACATCGGCGCTATTGTGGACTTCGCCGTCTCCCACGCCGTGGGGTTCGCGGTGGTGGCGCCGGACGATCCTCTGGCTCTGGGGTGTGTGGACGCCCTCCACGCCGCGGGCATCCCCTGCTTCGGGCCGGACGCCAGAGCCGCCCGGATCGAGTCCAGCAAGGTCTTTGCCAAAGACCTGATGAAAAAATATCACATCCCCACCGCCCGATATGAGGTGTTCGATACGCCCGCTGCGGCGCTCGCCTATTTGAAAACCGCCTCCTTCCCCATCGTCATCAAGGCGGACGGTCTGGCCCTGGGCAAGGGCGTGCTGATCTCCCGGTCCTATGAAGAGGCAGAGGATGCCGTCAGGACCATGATGGAGGACCGGGCCTTCGGGGACTCCGGCAGCCGGGTGGTGATCGAGGAGTTTTTGACTGGTCCGGAGGTCAGCGTTCTGGCTTTCACCGACGGCACCGCCATCGCCCCCATGGTGTCCTCCATGGACCACAAGCGGGCGGGGGACGGAGATACTGGCCCCAACACCGGCGGCATGGGCACCGTGGCTCCCAATCCCTGCTACACCGAGGACATCGCCCGGGTGTGCATGGACACCATCTTCCTGCCCACTCTGGCCGCCATGCGGGCGGAAAGCTGCCCCTTCAAGGGCTGCCTGTACTTCGGTTTGATGCTGACCCCGGACGGGCCCAAGGTCATCGAGTACAACTGCCGCTTCGGGGACCCGGAGACCCAGGTGGTGCTGCCCCTGCTGAAAACAGACCTGCTGACGGTCATGCAGGCGGTGGAAAGCGAGACCCTGGGAGCGCTCACCGTGGAGTGGCGGCACGCCTCCGCCGCCTGTGTGATCTTGGCCTCCGGCGGGTATCCAGGGCACTACGAAAAGGGTAAGCCCATCTCTCTGCCCGCGTCGGCACCGGGAAACGTGACCATCTACCACGCCGGGGACAGACTGGACGAGAATGGGCAGCTGGTCACCAGCGGCGGCCGGGTACTGGGCGTCACCGCCACCGGTCCCACTTTGCGGCAGGCTTTGCACGACGCCTACGCCGCCGCCAGGGCGGTGGACTTTGACGGCAAATACCTGCGCCATGACATCGGCCAGCGGGCTCTGGCGGCTCTGGCGGACTGAAACGCATATTTTGATGAGCGCCCAACCGGCGCCGGGAGGTCATACGATGGTAAGACGGATCTATGTGGAAAAGAAGCCGGGGCTCCGGCAGGAGGCCCGGGGCCTGCTGCACGAGCTGCAGACCGTGGTGGGCGTCTCCGCCTTGGAGGACCTGCGCCTGCTGAACCGCTATGACGTGGAGGGCCTGGACGAGGCCGCCTTCTGCCGGGCGGTGGGGACAGTGTTCTCTGAGCCTCAGGTGGACGATACTGCCGCAGCCCTGCCCGCCGGGGACTGCATCGCCTTCGGCGTGGAGCCCCTGCCGGGACAGTTCGACCAGCGGGCGGACTCCGCCGCCCAGTGTATTCAGCTGATGACTCAGGAGGAGCGGCCCACGGTCCGCACCGCCAGGATCTATCTGCTCTTCGGTCCCCTGACGGCGGCGGATGTGGACGCGGTGAAGCGGTATGTCCTCAACCCCGTGGAGTGCCGGGAGGCGTCTTTGGACCTGCCGGAGCGGCTGGCGGCAGAGACCGCCGTCCCGGCAGACGTGGAAACGGTCACGGGCTTCACTGCCCTGGACCGGGCGGGCCTGGATACCCTGCTGGCGCGGCTGGGTCTCGCCATGGACCTGGAGGACCTGTCGTTCCTCCAGGCATACTTCCGGGACACGGAGCGCCGGGACCCCACCCTGACGGAGATCCGGGTGGTGGACACCTACTGGTCCGACCACTGCCGCCACACCACGTTCTCCACCCATCTGGACCACGTGGAGATCAACGATCCGGCGGTCCAGGCCGCCTATAACCGGTATCTGGCCGCCCGGGAGGAGGTCTATGGGACAGAGAAAGCTGCCCAGCGGCCACAGACCCTCATGGATATCGCCACCATCGGCGCCAAGGTGCTGAAGCGACGGGGGCTTCTGCCGGAAATTGACGAGAGTGAGGAGATCAACGCCTGCTCCATCCATGTCGCCGCCCAGGTGAACGGCAAGCCCCAGGACTGGCTGCTGATGTTCAAGAACGAAACCCACAACCACCCCACGGAGATCGAGCCCTTCGGCGGCGCGGCCACCTGCATCGGCGGCTGCATCCGGGATCCCCTGTCCGGCCGGGCCTACGTCCACCAGGCCATGCGGCTCACCGGCTGCGGCGACCCCCGGACGCCGGTGGCGGAGACCCTGTCCGGCAAGCTGCCCCAGCGCAAGCTCGCCCAGACCGCCGCGGCGGGCTACTCCTCCTACGGCAACCAGATCGGCCTGGCCACAGGGCTGGTCAGCGAGGTATATCACCCCGGCTACATCGCCAAGCATTTGGAGTGCGGCGTGGTGGTGGCCGCCGCCCCGGCGGAGAATGTGGTCCGCGAACGGCCCCAGCCCGGGGACGTGGTGATCCTGCTGGGGGGGCGCACCGGCCGGGACGGCATCGGCGGCGCCACCGGCTCCTCCAAGAGCCACAACAGGCAGTCTCTCACCACCATGGCCAGCGAGGTCCAGAAGGGCAATGCCCCGGAGGAGCGGAAGATCCAGCGGCTGTTCCGGGATGGGAATGTCACCCGGCTCATCAAGCGGTGCAACGACTTCGGCGCAGGCGGCGTATCCGTGGCCGTGGGTGAGCTGGCGGACGGCCTGGATATCGATCTGGACGCAGTGCGGAAGAAGTACGACGGCCTGGACGGCACAGAGCTGGCCATCTCCGAGTCCCAGGAGCGAATGGCAGTGGTGGTGGCCCGGTCAAACGCAGACCGATTCATCGCCGCCGCGGAGGCGGAGAATCTGGAAGCGTACCCCGTGGCGGTGGTGACGGCGTCCCCCCGGATGGTGATGCGCTGGCGGGGCAGGACCATCGTGGACCTGAGCCGGGACTTCCTGAACACCAACGGCGCCGTGAAGCACGCCCGGGCGGCGGTTCCTGCCCCCATTCCCGCGTCCCCGGTCTCCCAGGATGCCGAAAACTCCTCCCTCCGCTCCATAGCCTCCAGTCTGGCGTCCGCCTCCCGCAGAGGGCTGGCGGAGCGGTTCGATTCCACCATCGGCTGTGGCAGCGTGTTGATGCCCTTCGGCGGCAGAAATCAGAGAACCCCCGCCCAGGTGATGGCCGCCCTTCTGCCGGTGCTGCCGGGGCAGGAGACGGACCAGGCCAGCGTTATGGCCTGGGGCTTCGACCCGGAGGCTATGGCGGCGGACCCCTACCGGGGGGCCTATAACGGTGTGGTCACCTCCCTTGCCAAGCTGGTGGCCGCCGGGGCAGACTATCGAAGGGCCTACCTCACCCTCCAGGAGTTCTTTGAAAAGCTCCGGGAGGACCCCGCACGCTGGGGCAAGCCCTTCGCCGCCCTGCTGGGGGCTCTGGACGCCCAGCTGGACTTCGGCGCGGCGGCCATCGGCGGCAAGGACTCCATGTCCGGCACCTTCAACGATCTGGACGTGCCCCCCACCCTCATCTCCTTTGCCATCGCCCCCATCCGGGCCGGGGAGGTGCTCTCCCCCGAGTTCAAGGAGGCGGGACATCCGGTGTACCTCTTTGCTCCCGCCAACAGCGGCGCCCAGAGCCAGAGGGAAGCCTGGGAGACCTTCCACCAGCTTTGCCGGGCGGGCAGGGTGTGCTCCGCCTGGGCGGTGGAGCACGGCATCGCCGAGGGGATTATGCAGATGTCCTTCGGTAACTCCATCGGCTTTCAGGCCGATGGGCGTGAGATCGCCTGGGACCTGCCGTGCCCTGGCGCCATTGTGGCGGAGCTGACGGAGGACACAGACCTCCTCTGCGCCGTCAGGCTGGGCACCACCACGGCGGAGCCGGTCCTCACCACCGGCGCTGACAGCGTCCCCATCGACGAGCTGCTCTCCCTGAACGAGTCCGTGCTGGAGGATGTATACCCCAGCCGAGTCCCTGCCGATCCTGCGCCGGTGCCGGTACTGGAGGCCCCGGCCTTCTCCCGCGCCGCTCCCCGGACAGGTACGGCAAAGCCAAAGGTGCTGATTCCTGTGTTTCCCGGCACCAACTGCGAGTACGACAGCGCCCGGGCGGCGCTCCGGGCTGGCCTGGAGCCGCAGATCCTGGTGCTGAATAATCAGACGCCGGACCATGTGGCGGCATCCGCCGCCCGGTTTGCCCAGGCAGCCCGGAGCAGTCAGATCCTCTTCCTGCCCGGCGGCTTCTCCGGCGGCGACGAGCCCGACGGCTCCGGCAAGTTCATCACCGCCTTTCTCCGGTCCCCCCAGGCCGCAGACGCGGTGATGGACCTGCTGCAAAACCGGGATGGCCTCGTCCTGGGCATCTGCAACGGCTTCCAGGCCCTCATCAAGCTGGGGCTGGTGCCCTTCGGAGAAATCCGGGACACAGATGCCGCCTGCCCCACGCTGACTTACAATGTCATCGGCCGCCACCAGTCCCGGATCGTCCGGACCCGGGTGGCCTCCAACCGGTCCCCCTGGCTGACCAAGGTCCAGGTGGGGGACATCGTCAGCGTCCCCATCTCCCACGGGGAAGGGCGGTTCCTCTGCCCGCCGGATCTCTTGGCACAGCTGGCGGAAAACGGCCAGATCGCCACCCAGTACGTAGACCTGGACGGCCATCCCACCATGGATATCGACGGCAACCCCAACGGCTCCGTCTGGTCGGTAGAGGGCATCACCTCACCCGACGGCCGGGTCTTCGGCAAGATGGGGCACGCCGAGCGGGTGGGGCCCTGCCTGTACCGAAATATCCCGGGGAATTACGATCTTGGCCTGTTCGATGCCGCAAAGGACTATTTTTCTCTCTAACGGTTGACAGACCGGCCGGAACCGGGTATCATATCTGAAACATCCGCCGGGAGGTGCTTGAATATGGATTCAACCGTTGTGATCGAACCGGCCTATAATGCCCTCTCAGACGTTCGGGCCCTGTTTGAGGCGTACACCGCCATGCTGGTGACGCACGACCCAGCTTTTCAAATCTATCTGGACATCCAGCACTATGCGGACGAGCTGCGCGCCCCCGCCGCCAAGTACGCCCCGCCGGACGGACGGCTGTACCTGGCCCGGGTGGACGGGCGGGCGGCGGGCTGTATCGCCCTGCGGCGGCTGGACGGCGAGCGATGCGAAATGAAGCGCCTGTACGTCCAGCCGCAGTACCGGGGCCGGGGGCTTGCCCGGCAGCTGATCCGCCGGATCACAGAGGACGCGCGGCAGATCGGCTACCGCTGTATGCTGCTGGACACCCTGCCGGTTCTGGAGGATGCCGTCCGCCTCTACCGGCAGCTGGGATTTTACGAGATCCCCTGCTACAACGACAGTCCTGTGGAGTCCACACTGTTTTTCCAGCTGGACCTGTAAATCCAGCTTCCACTTGAAATCTGATGAAATGAGGTGGCCCTATGGCTTATTTTTTCTCCGAGCCCTCCCGTACCTTCAGTGAGTACCTGCTGGTGCCCGGCTACTCCTCCGCGGAGTGCATTCCCGCAAACGTCTCCCTCAAGACCCCGGTGGTGAAGTACCGGCGGGGGGAGGAGCCCGCTCTCACCATGAACGTGCCCATGGTCTCCGCCGTCATGCAGGCGGTATCCGGAGAGCAGATGGGCATCGCCCTGGCGAAGGAGGGCGGCATCGCCTTCATCTATGTCTCCCAGCCCATCGAGCAGCAGGCGGAGATGGTACGGAGGGTGAAGAACTACAAGGCGGGCTTTGTCATCAGCGACTCCAATCTCCGCCTGGGGGACACGCTGGCGGACGTGCTGGCCTTGAAGGAACGGACCGGCCACTCCACCATGGCGGTCACGGATGACGGCACCGGCACCGGAAAGCTGCTGGGCCTCGTCACCAGCCGGGACTACCGGGTGAGCCGCATGGACCCGGCCACCCCGGTCAGCGAATTCATGACCCCGGCGGAGAAAATCGTCTCCGCCCCGGAGGGCACCAGCCTGAAGGCCGCCAATGATATCATCTGGGACCACAAGCTCAACGCCCTGCCCATCGTCTCCGCCGGCGGGCATCTGGTGAGCTTCGTGTTCCGGAAGGACTACGACTCCCACAAGGGCAACCCCCTGGAGCTGCTGGACAGTCAGAAGCGGTATGTGGTGGGCGCCGGCATCAACTCCCGGGACTATGAGGAACGGGTGCCCGCCCTGGTGGAGGCCGGCGCGGACGTGCTGGTGATCGACTCCTCCGAGGGCTACTCCGAGTGGCAGAAGCGGACCCTGGCCTGGATCCGCTCCCGCTATGGCGACACCGTGAAGGTGGGCGCCGGCAACGTGGTGGATGGCGAGGGCTTCCGCTTCCTGGCGGATTGCGGTGCCGACTTCGTGAAGGTGGGCATCGGCGGCGGCTCCATCTGCATCACCCGGGAGACCAAGGGCATCGGCCGGGGCCAGGCCACGGCGGTCATCGATGTGGCGGCAGAGCGGGACCGGTATTTTGCCGAGACCGGCGTCTACGTGCCCATCTGTGCCGACGGCGGCATTGTCCAGGACTACCACATCACCCTGGCCCTGGCCATGGGCGCGGACTTCTGTATGCTGGGGCGGTATTTCTCCCGGTTCGACGAGTCCCCCACCAGCAAGGTGCTGATCGGCGGCAGCTATATGAAGGAGTACTGGGGCGAGGGCAGCGCCCGGGCCCGGAACTGGCAGCGGTACGACCTGGGCGGAGCGGCCAAGCTCTCCTTCGAGGAGGGCGTGGACTCCTACGTGCCCTATGCCGGCAAGCTGTCGGACGGCATGGCCACCACCCTTTCCAAGGTGCGGTCCACCATGTGCAACTGCGGCGCGCTGACCATCCCGGAACTGCGGGAGAAGGCCAAGTTGACCCTGGTGTCCTCCGTCTCCATTGTGGAGGGCGGAGCCCATGACGTGCTGCTGAAGGACACCACCAATTCGGGGAATCAGCGGAGCTGAGAGATTTTTCCTGCCAGAAAATACGAGGCGGCTGGACGGAAGGCCAGCCGCTTTTTTATGGGTCCCACATAGGGGGATTCAGCCGCGATGACGGCTTGTCCCAATGCACATTCCAAAAGAACGCCTTTTGTCGCGCTCCGGCACGTGCATGCAAAGTTGCTGTATGGGGGCGGCATGAGAGGGTGCCTGCGGGTTTACGATGGCATCCCGGCGGGCGCGGCGGAGTGCCGCAGAGACTTGGCAGTTGATTCCCGCGGCGAAGTGCCGACCAAAATCAGGGTGTAAGGACGCCTTCGATCTGCCTCTGTTTTTCTGTCTCGCGCTGCGGCGCTCTCAGTATTTGCGACACCAGTGTTCCGCTGGTTTCCCTCCTTCTGCGCGCTCCGCTTGCCCGCATCGGGCACGCCGCAACCGTAAGGCGGCACAGCCGTCAACGGATGCGCAGTCGCTGCGCGCTCCCCTGGCGGTCGTAGGGGCCGCCCTTTTTGGGAGGGAAATAACGGGACGTTTCCGCATCAGCCCTTCCTGCGCCCTTACGGGGATAAGGTCTTTAATAGTTCTTCTCCTGTGACCCCCAGCTGCGCTTCATCACTTGCAAACGGGATCCGCAGCAGTGCTTCTCCGTCTACTTTATAAATATATATGTAAATGCCGGAACCGATGTCCTGGGTATCGCCCAAAAATGAAAGGACCTCTTCTCGCGTCATGGTCGGTGTCAATTCCCTGACCTGTTCTGATGTCACCTGTGTTGGCCTTTGTATCGGTTCTCCGCTATCTGGCAGCAGGTTCAGAATTTCTTCCGTCAGCAGGCTGCTTTCTCCCGCATCCATCGTTTTCACGGCCTCTTTGATTTCCGTGCGGGAGTAGTCGCTCAGATCTTCAACGGGGATCCCGAGGGAACGCAGATAATCCACTGCCGCATGATACTGAATGGTATCCATGGCGAATACGGTCAGCGGCGCCGCAAGCAGCAGGCATAAACAGGCCGCGATCACTTTCCACTTAAACCGCCTCCGCTTCTCGGCTTTGGGATTTGCTCCGGCCTCTTTCACATAGTTCTCATTGATGTCACCGAGGACTTCGCAAAATTCCTCTCTTTTCACAGGTCAAAGCCCCTTTCCTGAAGATAGTTGTGTAATTTCAGCCGGAGGCGATTCAGTGTTACGGATACATGGTTCTCCGTCATTCCAAACCGGGACGCGATCTTGGAAACCGGATCGAAATACCAGTACCGGCAGACAAAAATGCGCCTCTTATCCGCTGGAAGCCTCTCCAAAAAAGTGTCGATCGCCCTTACAAGTTCCCTGCGGTCCACTGCCCGCTCCACGTTGTCCGTGTCGGATACGAGCTCCGCAATTTCATCCAGCACAGCCGGGGCCTCTCCGCCGCCTCGTTTCTCCGCGGTATGATGCTTGTATCGGTTCAGGGACAAGTTTCTCGTGAGCTTCCCCAGGAATGCGGACAGAACCCTGGGCCTGTGGGGCGGCATAGAGGTCCATGCACACAGATAGGTATCATTGACGCATTCTTCGGCGTCTTCCCGATTGCCCAGGATGTTCCAGGCGATCGAGTTACAGTAGTTTCCATATTTGCCGGATGTGGCGGGGATGGCCCGCTCATCTCGATCCCAGTATAACTGGACGATTGTTGTGTCATCCATCGGCTTTCACCTCGCTTCTTATTTACCCCTTCACTGATATACACAAGGTTTGCGATCAAATCTTACAGCTTGTTTCGGTCCCTTTTATCATATCATACGACCGCCGCGGCTGATGGGAAAAGGGACGCTTTGTCTCCCGGCCTTGCCATCCCGCGCCCGCTGTGGTATGCTGATAGCGCAAAGATAAAAACACGTCCCGGTTGGTAGTCCGGGAGCGGCCCATGTGCCGTCAGTAACCTGCCTCCTTGGTTGTCCGTTCTTTGTGCGAGACCTTTAAAGGAGGACACACGCATGGGCACAAGCAGGCTCACCATCCTGTTCGACGATCCCTTCTGGATCGGCCTGTACGAGCGGGAGGACGACACGGAGTACTCCGTCTGCCGGATCGTCTTCGGCGCGGAGCCCCGGGACCAGGAGGTCTACGCCTATCTTCTGGAACACTGGCGGACGCTGCGATTCAGCCCGCCCCGGCCAGGGACAGAGCATCTGCCCCCTCCCAAAAGCCCCAAGCGGCGCCAGCGGGAGGCCCGGCGGATGACCCAGGCCGCAGGGATCGGCACCAAGGCCCAGCAGGCCCTGAAGCTCCAACAGGAGCAGGGGAAGCAGGCCCGTCTCGCCCGCACCCGCCAACAGCGGGAGGCGGAGGAAGCGCGGAAGTTCCAGCTGCGGCAGGCGCGTCGAAAGGAAAAGCACAGAGGTCACTGACCTCTGTGCTTTTTTCGGGAACCGTTTTCATACGGGGGTTGCGAAGGCGGCAAACTCTGTTATAATAGCGGTGTTGAAAAATCGCCGCTTCGCTGGATACCGGGGCGAACTGGAAGGAGAACTGCGGGTATGAAGATCATCGACGCCCACCTGCACCTGTTTTCGGAAGATTCTGCCGAGGAGATGGCCCGGCAGGTGGGCCATCACAACAACGTAGACTATCTGCGGGAGGTCTATGGAGAACTGCACATTGCCCACGGCGTGGTGATGGGAAATCACAGTCTGGAGCTCCGGCGGCACGACTACCCCACAGACCTGTTCCACTACTGCGTGGGCCTGGACAGCAGCCTGCTGGAGGACGGGAGCCGGGTGATCCCGGACCTGGCGGACCGGGTGGAGGCGCACCTGCGGCGGGACAGCTGCTGCGGCGTGAAGCTGTACCCCGGGTACAACAAGATCGCTCTGTCGGACCCCATGTACCAGCCCATCTACCGCCTGGCAGCCCGTTACGGTAAGCCGGTGGCCGTTCACATGGGGCTGACCGCCTTCTCCCGGGCCCATCTGAAATACTGCCACCCCCTGGCCCTGGATGAGGTGGCGGCAGACCATCCGGATACCCAGTTCGTTATGTGCCACTTCGGCAATCCCTTTCTGGAGGCCGCGGCGGCAGTGGTGGAGAAAAATCCCAATGTGGCCGCCGACCTGTCCGGCCTTCTGGAGGGGCGGGTGGACCTGGACGCCTATTTCCGGGAGCAGGCGGGCTACGTGTTCCTGCTGCGCACCTGGCTGACGGCCATCCAGTGCTGGGACAAGGTGATGTTCGGGACCGACTGGCCCATTGTCAACCTGGGAGAATATATCGGCTTTATCCGCCGGCTGGTGCCGGAGACACACTGGGAGCCGGTGTTCTTTGACAACGCCAACCGCATCTACGGCCTGGGGCTGTGAGACGGCAGCAAAAGAGGAGGCGCCCTTCGGCTCCTCCTCTTTTCTGATTTACGGATCGGATGCTCACTGATTCAGGATCTCCATGAACTCGTCACCGGTGATGGTCTCCTTTTCGTACAGATACCGGGCCAGCTCGTCCAGCTTCTCCCGGTTCTCCGAGAGGATTCGGTTGGCCTTTTCGTGCTGGCGCTTCACCAGCTCCACCACCTGCCGGTCGATCTCCGCCGCAGTCTCGGCGGAGCAGGCCAGGGAGGCGTCGCCCCCCAGGTACTGATTTTGCACTGTCTCCAGGGCCACCATGTCAAAGTCAGGGCTCATGCCGTACCGGGTAATCATGGCCCGGGCCAGCTTGGTGGCCTGCTCGATGTCATTGGAGGCGCCGGTGGAGGCGGAGTGGAAGACCAGCTCTTCCGCCGCCCGGCCGCCGGTAAGCGTGGCGATCTTGTTCTCCAGCTCCTCCTGGCTCATCAGGTAGTGGTTGCCCTCCTCCACCTGCATGGTGTAGCCCAGGGCGCCGGAGGTCCGGGGCACGATGGTGATCTTCTGTACAGGGGCGGAATTGGTCTGCTTGGCCGCGACCAAAGCGTGGCCGATCTCGTGGTAGGCCACCACCTTCTTCTCCTGGTCTGTCAGGATGGCGTTCTTCTTCTGGTAGCCTGCGATGACCACCTCGATGCTCTCTTCCAGATCTGCCTGGGCAGCAAAGCGGCGGCCGTCCCGGACAGCCCGCAGCGCCGCCTCGTTGACGATGTTGGCCAGCTCTGCGCCGCTGGCGCCGGATGCCATTCGGGCCACCTTGCCCCAATCCACGTCCTCCGCCACCTTGATCTTCTTGGCGTGGACCTTCAGAATATCCTCCCGGCCCTGTAGGTCCGGCAGCTCCACCGGCACCCGCCGGTCAAACCGGCCGGGCCGGGTCAGGGCGGGGTCCAGGGACTCCGGCCGGTTGGTGGCCGCCAGGATGATGACGCCGGTATTGCCCTCAAAGCCGTCCATCTCGGTCAGCAGCTGGTTCAGGGTCTGCTCCCGCTCGTC